>TBL_comb47_HYPODRAFT_10004650_pt1 | contig 15674 bp, 13 predicted proteins | sample TroBogypolimnion_40_FD_10682 | JGI IMG/M metagenome (IMG submission 10682)
CGGCTGGGCACCATGGGCTTCGCCCTGCCGGCGGCCATCGGCGCCAAGCTGGCCCGGCCCGAGGCCGAGGTCTGGGTGGTGGCCGGCGACGGCGGCATCCAGATGAACTCCCAGGAGTTCATGACCCTGGTCCAGGAGGGCCTGAAGATCAACGTGGCCGTCATCAACAACGGCACCCTGGGCATGGTCCGGCAGCTGCAGACCCACTTCTACCAGGACCGGCGCTCGGCGGTGGCCATGGCCAACCCGGACTTCGTGATGCTGGCCGAGGCCTACGGCATGAAGGGCATGCGCGCCATGGACCTGGGCGAATCCATCGCCGCCATCGACCAGGCCCGGAGCTGCCCGGAACCGGTGTTGATCGAGTTCGTGGTGGATCCGGAGGCAGGGGTCTACCCCCTGGTGCCCCCGGGCAGCCGGCTGCAGGACATGGTCCACGAGGCCTAGCGGGACGGTGGTATGGTTCGTGCATGATTCATGGCCCTTACTGATCGCGAGGCCCCCCATGTACATCCCGTCCGCCTTCCTGGAAACCCGCCTGGAGGTCATCCACGGCCTGATCCGCTCGCATCCGCTGGCCTGGCTGATCACCGGCGGCGCGGGCGGGCTGGCCGCGACCCCGATCCCCTTCCTGGTCGACCCCGGAGCCGGCGCCCACGGCACCCTCCGGGGCCACATGGCCCGGGCCAACCCCCAGTGGCAGGACCTCCAGGGCGGCGCCGAGTGCCTGGCGGTGTTCCAGGGCGAGCACGGCTACGTGACCCCGTCCTGGTATCCCAGCAAGCAGGCCACCCACAAGGTCGTCCCCACCTGGAACTACATCACCGTCCAGGCCTGGGGCAGGGCCGCCGTGATCGAGGACCCGGCCTGGCTGCGGCGGCTGCTGGAGGACCTGACGGCCGGCCAGGAGCAGGCCCGGGCCCGGCCCTGGTCCCCGGGCGACGCGCCCGGGGACTACCTGGCGGCCATGATCCAGGGGATCGTCGGCCTGGAGATCCCCATCGCCCGCATCGAAGGCAAGTGGAAGCTCAGCCAGAACCGGGAGGACGCCGATCGCCGGGGGGTCATCGAAGGGCTGAGGGCGGCGGATGATCCCCACGGAAACCGGGCCTTGGCGGATCGGGTCGAGGAACGCCGGGAAGACTAACGCATACGTCCCGGACGCACCCCCGCAGCCAGCGATGCCCGGGATCGGCGTCCATCCGCGGGTGCCACAGCAGTGAGACCGTGATCTCCGGCAGGGGAACCGGCAGCGGGAAACAGAACAGCCCGTCGCGCAGGTTTGCCGTATAGCGTTCGGGAACGCTGGCGACCAGGTCCGAAGCGCGCGCCAGGGCCAGAGCTTCGGAAAAGCCGCCGACGACCGTCGCGATCTCCCGTTTCAGCCCCTGGGCCTCCAGGGCGTCGTCGATCGGCCCCCGGTCGAGCCCGCGGCGCGAAACGAGGATGTGCCGGGCGCCCGCGAACCGGGCGGGCGTGATCGTCGCCCCGCACAACGGATGGCCCTCCCGCACGGCACCGACGAAACGGTCACGGAACAGCGTCTGGGCGCGTACCTCCGGGCCCATGGCCCTGCCGATGACGCCGGTTTCCAGGTCCACGCTGCCGTCGCGCAGCGGCGTGCTGTCCTTGTCCGGCTTCGGCACGAAGCGCAGGCGCACGCCCGGCGCCTGGGCGCCTGCGCGGGCGATGAGCTCCGGTCCGAACTGCTCGACGAAGCCATCCATGTTCCTGAGGGTGAAGGTGCGCACCAGCCGTTCCAGGTCGAGCGTCTCCGCCGGCCGCAGGAGGGCTTCGGCGTCCTGCACCAGCTGCCCGACCCGTTCGCGGAGCTCGAGGGCCCGGGGGGTCGGAACCAGGCTGCGCCCGGCCCGGACCAGCAGCGGATCGCCGGTCGTCTCCCGCAGCCGCGCCAGCGCACGGCTCATGGCGGACGGGCTCAGCCGCAGCCTCCTGGCGGCCCGCGCCACGCTGCCTTCGGTCAGCAGCGCATCGAGGGTGATCAGCTGATTGAGGTCGGGGTGCGACATGGGTCGATCATAGCCTGACCGGCCCGATTTGACATGGCGTCGTACGCAATGATCAAGTGCAAACGATGCGTCTTCCGCCCTATCAAACCAAAGGCTACGTTTGGGGTGGCTTCTTCGACAGCCGCCCGCAAACGGAGTTCACCATGAAACCAGCCCGCCCGGAACCGCAACGGAAGATCCCCGAAGGAGGGGTGCGGCTGCCGTCGGTCCGGTGGGCCCTCGCCAGCCTGTCCCTGTCCATGCTGATGCCTTCGCTCGACACCAGCATCGCCAATGCCGGCCTGCCGACGCTGGCCCGCGCGTTCAGCGCCTCCTTCCCGGCAGTCCAGTGGATCGTCCTGGCCTATCTCCTCGCCATCACCACCTTGATCGTCAGCGTCGGCCGGCTCGGGGACCTCGTCGGCCGCAGGCGGCTGCTTCTGTCCGGCATCGGCCTGTTCACCCTGGCCTCGCTCCTGTGCGGCGCGGCGCCCACGCTCCCGTTGCTGATCGCCGCCCGGGCGGCGCAGGGTCTCGGCGCGGCCATCATGATGGCCCTCACCATCGCCATGGTGGGCGAGACGGTTCCCAAGGCGAGGACCGGCAGCGCCATGGGGCTGCTGGGAACAATGTCGGCCATCGGCACGACGCTCGGACCCTCTCTCGGCGGCTTCCTGATTTCAGGGTTCGGCTGGCGGATGATCTTCCTGGTCAACGTGCCGCTGGGGGTCCTGAATGTCCTGCTCGCGCTCCGCCACCTGCCGGCCGACCGCCGGAAGCCGGAGACCGATCGCGCCTTCGACACCCTGGGCACCCTGCTGCTGGCCCTGACCCTCGCGGCTTATGCGCTCGCCATGACGACCGGGCGCGGGCATGTCAACCGGCTGGACCTGGGCCTGCTGGCGGCCGCTGCCCTCGGGGGCGGACTCTTCCTGCTCGCACAGGCGCGGGCGGCCTCGCCCTTGATCCGGCTGGGGATGTTCCGCAACGCGGGGCTGAGCGGCAGCCTGGCCATGAACGTCCTCGTCTCCACGGTGATGATGGCGACCCTGGTGGTCGGGCCCTTCTATTTCTCGCGGGGACTTGGACTTGAAACGGCGATGGTGGGGCTCGTCCTGTCGGTCGGCCCCACGGTCTCCGCCCTGAGCGGGGTGGTGGCCGGCCGGATCGTCGACCGCTTGGGCGCGCCGTTCATGGTCGTCGCCGGGCTCATCGAAATGGCGGCTGGTTCGTGCGCTCTGTCGGTGCTTCCCGGGCTGTTCGGTCTGGGCGGCTACCTCGCTGCCATCGCCATCCTGACCCCGGGTTATCAGCTGTTCCAGGCTGCCAACAACACCGCCGTCATGGGGGAGGTCGAGCCGGACCAGCGGGGGGTCATCTCCGGAATGCTCAGCCTTTCGCGCAATATAGGCCTCATCACCGGCGCGTCCATGATGGGGGCCGTGTTCGCCTTCGGGTCGGGGACGGCCGACCTCACCACGGCGCCCCCCGCCGCCGTCGCCGCCGGCATGCGGATCACCTTCGCGGTCGCGGCGGCCCTGATCGTCGCCGCCCTCGGCATCGCCCTGGGCAGCCGGGGGATCGTCAGCGAGCCGTCGCCCGGGGCAGGGGACCGGCCTCCTTCCGGACTTTGATCAGGACAAGATACAGAAGGATCCCGAGCCCGAGGCCCCAGGTGACGCCCTTGACGGCGATGATGGCGGCCATCACGCCGGCGATGCCGGCCGAGGTCTTGTCCTTGATCATCTCCACGGCGATGTAGGAACAGGCGAAGCCCTGGACCAGCAGCGTCAGGCCCAGGGCGATGGGCAGCACCGGCCTGCACAGGGAGACCACCGGCATCAGGACCACGCAGACCGCCGCCGCGATCCGGAACGATCCCATGCTGCTGAAGATCGAGTCCACGGCGCGCCTGCCTTCCTTGTACCGTTCGCAGATGGCGATGGAAATGGCGGCCCAGAGCGGACCCGCCAGCGGCACGAAGGTCCCGGTCAGGGCCAGGACCAGGTTGCGCACGCCGGTGATGATGTTCGAGCGGTTGGGATTGAAGTCGATGATCTCGTCCGGGCGCTCCTTTCCCGCCTCCCCGAGCACCGCGTCCGCCGTGATGAACTCGCCGAAGGCGATCACGTAGGCCGCCAGCGCCATGGGCAGGGCGGCCAGGAAGGTGGCCGGAGCCGGGAAGCCGATGCCCCACGGGCTGTAGCCGGCCATCAGCTCCGGAAACCGGAAATCGATGAACCCCCACTGGATCTTCGGCACGGCCAGTTCCCCCGCCAGGGGTCCGACGATCATGGCGGCCAGCAGGCCCGGCAGCATCCCGTACTTCCCGATCTGGGCGAGGATCCGGTTCCGGTTCTTCAGGATCCGGTAGCGCATGGAGAACAGGACGAAGAAGGTCACCGCCGCCCCGGCCGCGATGGACACCGGGAACTGGGCGACATGCCCGCCGGGCTGGAACTCGATGCTGATGGCGCCGATGCCGGCCCCCAGCAGGATGCCCGCCTTCAGGGCGGACGGGACCAGCCGGACCAGCCGGTGGCCCATCCCGGTCAGCCCCATCATCAGGAACAGGCCCGCGACCAGGAGCTGCAGGGCCATCATGGCGTGGGCCGCGTCCGGGCCGGGCTGGCGGCCTCTCAGGTAGACGATGGTCAACGGGATGGCCGAGGCGATCCAGCCGGGGACGACCGGGTCCCCCAGGGTCACGTGCAGCAGGTTCAGGAACTCCGCCAGGGCCACCACCGTGAGCGCGGCCTCGAAGGACATCCCCAGGTACCGCTGCAGCAGCGGGATCGCCGAAAACCCCACGGCGATCATCAGCACGGCCTGGAGCAGTTCCGGAAGCTCCAGCCGGTAGTGGATCAGCGGGAGCCTGAGCTTGAAGATCCCGGCCGGGATGCAGGGCTGTTCCTGTCCGTCGACCCTTCGCAGGGACATGGTCCTCTCCCTCCGCGGCCGCCGGTCAGAGCCCCAGGTAGGCTTCGCGCACCTTCGGGTCGGCTTCCAGGGCCTGGCCCGTGCCCTGCTGGACCACCCGGCCGTTCTCCATCACGTAGCAGTAGTCGGCCACCTTCATCGTCAGCTTGACGTTCTGCTCGACCAGGAAGATGGTGAGGCCTTCGCTGTGCAGGTTCTTGATGATGCTGAAGATCTCCGCCACCAGGATGGGCGAGAGGCCCAGGCTCGGCTCGTCGAACATGATCAGGTCGGGATCCTGCATGAGCCCCCGGCCGATGGCGAGCATCTGCTGCTCGCCTCCGGACATGGTCTCCGCCAGCTGCCCGCGCCGCTCCTTGAGCCGCGGGAACAGCTCGTAGACCCGCTCGAGGTTCCGGACCCGGCGCGGCTTGGCGCGGTCGAGGTAGCAGCCGGCGCGCAGATTGTCCTCCACCGACATCTTGCCGAACAGCTGTCGCCCTTCGGGGATGAGGGTGACCCCCAGGTCCGCCACCTGGTAGACCGCCTTGCCGCTGATGAGGGCGCCGTTGTAGCGGATGGCGCCCGCGGTCGCGGGCACGATGCCGCAGATGGTCTTGAGGGTGGTGGTCTTGCCGGCGCCGTTGGCGCCGATGAGGGCCACCAGCTGGCCCTTCTCCACCGAGAAGGAGAGGTCCCACAGGACCTGGGTGAGGCCGTAGCCGGCCGAGACGCCGGAGGCTTCCAAGGCGATCATTCGTGCTCCTCCCCCAGGTAGGCCTGGATGACGCTGGGATTGGCGGCGACCTCGGCGGGGCCACCCTGGGCGATCACCTGGCCGAAATTGAGCACCAGCAGGTGGTCGCTGATGCCCATGATCACGCGCATGATGTGCTCGACGACGAGGATGCTCATCCCCGTGGCCTTCAGCTTGAGGATCAGCTCGATGGTGCGGTCGGTCTCGGTGGGGTTGAGGCCCGCCACGACTTCGTCCAGCAGCAGGAACGTGGGCTCCAGGGCCAGGGCCTTGCCGATCTCCAGCCGCTTGCGGCCGGCGAGGGTGAGGCTGGCGGCGGGGATGTGGGCGCGGTCGGCCAGGCCGGTGAACTCCAGCACACCCCAGGCGGCCTCCTCGGCCCTGGCGCGCCGGGGATGCCTGAGGAAGGAGGCGATGATGATGTTCTCCAGGACCGAAAGGCCGCCGAACGGCTTGACCACCTGGAAGGTGCGTCCGATGCCCAGCGCGGCCAGCGCATAGGGCGGCTTGCCGCTCACGTCCCGGCCCTTGAAGAAGACCTTGCCGCGGCTCGGCGCGTAGTAGCCGCTGATGACGTTGAAGAGGGTGGTCTTCCCGGCCCCGTTGGGCCCGATGAGGCCCAGGATCGTCCCGGCCTCCATCTCGAAGGAGACGTCGTTCACCGCCGCGAGGCCGCCGAAGGTCCTGCTGACGCCCTCGACTTTCAGGATGGGGTCGGCCATGGCCTCACGCCTCCTTTCCGGCCGCCGCCGCCGGCGGCGCTTCGGGCCTGGCGGCGCGCCGCAGCCCCTTGCGGATGAACCGGCCCAGGACCCCGTCCGGCATGAACACCACCGAGGCCGCGATCACCGCGCCCAGGATGATGATGTAGAGCACCTCGTACTGGGACAGATAGGCCCAGAACAGGGTCTTGAACGAGAAGATCAGCACCGCGCCGATGACCGGGCCGATGAGGGTGCCCATGCCGCCGAAGACCAGCATGACGATGGCCTGGTCGCTGATGAGGTCGCCCAGGGTGGAGCTGGGGTCGATGAAGGTGACCCAGTAGGCGAACACGCCCCCGATCAGCGCCGTGGGGACGGCGGACAGGATGAAGGCCTGGATCTTCAGGGTGGTGGGGTTGAGGCCCAGGGCCTTGGCGCTCTCCTGGTCCTCCCGGATGGCCTTGAGCTTGAGCCCGAACGGCGCCCGCTCCAGCAGGAACCACAGGGCGAAGAAGGTCGCCCCGACGATGCCCAGCATCACGTAGAAGAAGAACCGAGGATCCAGGAAGGCGGTGAGCCGCATGCCGTCCGGGCCGCCGGTGAAGGTGACGATCAGGGCGAACTGCTGGATGGCCCGGGCCAGGGCCCACACGGCGATGGCGAAGTACGATCCCTTCAGCCGGAGCGTGGGGATGCCGATGACCAGGGCGGCCGCGGCGGCGAGCGCCCCGCCCGCGGCCAGCGCCAGGGGGAACGGCCAGTGGGACTTCATCATGAGGATCGCCGTGGCGTACGCGCCGATGCCGAAGAAGGCCTGGTGGCCGAAGTTCAGGTAGCCGGTGTAGCCGGCCATGACGTCCAGGGTGACCGCCAGCCCGATCCACATGAAGGCCTCGGTGCACATGCGCAGGACGAAGGTGTCGCGCACCGCCGCCGGGATGCCCAGGCAGAGCAGAAACACGGCGGCGGAGACGATGAGGCGGCGGTCTTTGAGCAGAGGCGTCATGGCGTCACACCCACCCTTTTCCGAACAGGCCGGTGGGCGAGACCACCAGGATGAGGTAGAGGATCCCGAACACCGCCAGCAGGGTCCAGCCCGGGTCCAGGTAGACCAGGAACATCGACTGGATGATCCCCAGCAGCAGCGCCGCCGCCGGCACCCCGGCCAGGTAGCCCATGCCGGCCAGGACCACCACGAAGAAGGCGAAGATGGAGTACTCGGCGCCCATCTTGGTGTTGACCGAGATGATGATCCCGATGAGCACGCCGGTCATGGCGGTGATGCCGGTGTAGAGGGCGTAGAGCACCTTGTTGGTGCGCCTGTTGTTCACCCCCATCAGCCCCGCGGCCTCCTTGTTCTGGGCCAGGGCCCGCACCGCCAGGCCGAAGTCGGTGTATTTGAGCAGGTAGTTGAGGATCAGGGTGATCAGGCCGGCGTAGATCAGGCCGGCCAGGCGCACCGAGGAGATGGTGAGGAAGAAGGCCCCCTTCTCGAAGAAGAACGAGCCGTTGGAGAAGTGGGACGGGATGGAGTGGCTGTAGAAGCCGAAGAAGGTCTGGGCGGTGCCCCGGAAGATCATGCCCAGGCCGAAGGTGAAGACCAGGGCCATGAGCAGGGGATTGCCCTTGTGCCCGGAGAGCACCCGCTGGATGACCGGCTGGAGCAGGTAGCCCACTCCGCAGAAGACCACGAAGACGATGGGCAGGGTGAGGAACGGGTCGATCTTGGCCCAGAGGTTCAGGTAGAACCCGGCGAAGGCGCCGAGCATGATCCATTCGCCCACCGCGAAGTCGATGACGTGCAGGACGCCGAACACCAGGGAGAACGCGATCGCGATGGCGATGTAGATCGCGCCCAGCATGATGCCGTCCACCAGGGCTTGCGGCAGCAGTTCCATCGTCGTCCCTCCGGCCTTCCGGGCCTTGACCGAAACCAGGACCCCGGGCGGCGCCGCCTTCCGCGGGCGGCGCCGTCCGGACGCCCGTCCTCGAGCTAGCGCTGGGCCCAGGGCGTCATGGGGTAGAGGACCTGGGCTTCGGCCACCTTGGCCGGCCCGACCGACTTGACCACGCCGTTCTGGATCTGGATCGTCAGCGAGCTGATGCCGGCGTTGGCGTGGAAGAATTCGCCTTCGGTGGCGAACTTGATGCGTCCGTAGAAGGTCTCCACGTCCACCGCCTCGAGGGCCTTGACCAGCTCCGTGCGCTTGGCTTCGGAGAGCGGCGGCACGGCGTTGATCTTCTGCAGGGCCACCTGGAAGGCGATCCCGGCGGCGGAGCAGCCGCCCTGGGTGTAGTCGGCGGCCACCTTGAAGGCCTTGAGCGAGGCCGCCGCGTAGGCCTGGGAATCCTTCCACAGGATCTTGGAGGCGGTCTTGGTGGTCTCGGTCCACACCGCGCCGCCGAACACCTGGTTGGCGTCGCCCTTGAGCGCTTCGGCGAAGGCCGGCTCGGTGACCCCGTAGTGCATGAGCAGGGCCTTGGGCGTGTAGTCGATCTGGTGCAGGTCCTTGACCAGGTTGATCAACTCCTCGTCATGGCCGGCGAAGCAGATGATGTCGGGCCGCAGGCCCTTCATGGCCGAAAGGAGCGGGGTGAGGTCCTGGCCCTCGGGGACGATGTTGAACTTCAGGACCTTGATGCCCGCCTTCAGCAGGGAGGAGTTGAACGCGTTGGCGGTCGAACTGGAGAAGGTGTCGTTGGAGCCGAACACCACGGCCGTCTTGGGGGCGGGCGTGAGGTGGGCCAGGGTGTCGATGCAGGCGGCGCCGGTGAAGTTCACGGGCGGGATGCTGCCGAAGACGAACTTGAACTTGGGCTCCCAGACCTTCGGCGATTCGGCCGAGCCGTTGATCATCGGGATCTTGTACTTCTCCACCACCGGACCCACCGCGTTGGCCACGCTGGAGGTGTAGGGGCCGAACATCAGGTCCACGTGCTCCTGGGTGATGAGGCGTTCCGCGGCCGCCGCGCCCTGGGACGGGTTGGACTGGGCGTCCCCGTAGAACAGCTTCACGGGGTATTTCTTCTTGCCGATCTGGATGCCGCCGCCCTCGTTCACGGCCATGGCCCAGAGATCGTAGCCGCGCTTGGCCACGTTGCCGCCGGTGGCGGTGTCGCCGGACAGCTCCACGACGACCCCGATCTTGAATTCCTGGGCCTGCAGGGCGCCAGCGGCCACGGCTGTGACGAGTGACGCGAAGATGGCTGACCTGGTTATGCTCATGCGATCCCTCCTTTGGGTGCGTCGTCATCGCTGGCGATGGGGTTGGAACCCGGGGCGGTGCAAGGCTCATGCCACCCGCGCCATCCGGCCCTCCGCTCCTTGATACGCCTCTTTCCGTCCCTATCCATGCTCCGGCGGGCGGTCCCGGTTTATGCGGAAATGCATAACGGGCGTAGCGGGCCGGGTCACCGGATGCCGTATTTTTTCATTTTCCTGGCCACCGTGGACTGGTCGACGCCCAGGGCCCTGGCCATGAGCGCCTGGCTGCCGTGGCGCTGCCGGGCCTCCAGCAGCAGGGTGCGCTCGGTGCTCTCCAGCACCTGGTTCAGGGTGCGCTCCTCCGGGCCGTTCTGGGCCAGGGCGGCCTTTCCGGCCCGGCCCAGGATGTCGGGAGGGAGGTCGGACAGGCCGATGAGCTCCGATTCCGACATCACCACCAGCCGTTCGCAGAGATTGGCCAGCTCCCGCACGTTCCCGGGCCACGGGTAGGCGAGCAGGGCCTCCGAGGCGGCCCGGGTCAGGCGCCGGGGCTGGCCCATCCGCTGGGCGAACTGCTCCATGTAGTGGTGGAGGAGCGGCAGGATGCAGTCGGCGCGCTCGCGCAGGGGGGGGATCGGGATCGGGATGACGCTCAGCCGGTAGAACAGGTCCAGCCGGAAGGCGCCGCGATCCACCATCTCCTGGAGGTCCTGGTGGGTGGCCGCCAGGATCCGCACGTTCAGCTTCCGGCTGTGGGTGCCGCCCACCCGCATGACCTGGCCGTCCTGGAGGAACCGCAGGAGCTTGACCTGGGCCGACGGGGTCAGTTCGGCGATCTCGTCCATGAAGATGACCCCGCCGTCGGCAAGCTCGAAGTAGCCCGGCTTGCCCTTGACCTGGGCGCCGGTGAACGCGCCCTTGTCGTAGCCGAACAGTTCGGCCTCGAGCAGCGACTCGGGAATGGCGCCGCAGTTGATCTTCACCAGCGGCTTTCCGGCCCGTTCGGAATACTTGTAGATGAGGTCGGCGAACAGCTCCTTGCCCACCCCGGACTCGCCCAGGAGCAGGACGGTGGAATCCACCGCGGCCACCTTGAAGGCCCGGCGCAGCGCCCTCTGCATGCTGGGGCTGCGGGCGACGACCCGCTGGGACTCGACCTCCTCGAGCTGCATCTCCAGCATGCGGTCGCGGATGCGGTCCTTCATCGCCTCCTGCTCCTCCAGCTCCCGGTGCAGGGTCTCGATCTCGGTGAGATCCCGCTCGGTCACCACCACCCGGATGATCTCCCCGGTCTCGGCGTGGACCGGGATTCCGGTGAGGGCGAGCTTGCGCCCCTGGTGGGTCTGCAGCAGGGAGGCCGGCGCCTTCCGGCGCAGCACCTCGAGGGTGGCGGAGCAGTCGAACACCCCCTCGTTCACCAGGTCCTGCATGTTGCGGCCCACCACCTGGTCGGCCTGGATCCCGTTGAGCCGCTCGGAGGCCGGGTTGATGCGCAGCACGTTGGCCTGGCCGTCGCAGATCCAGAGCCCTTCGGACAGGGCGTTGATGATGGCGTCCTGCTGCCGGGTGAGCTCGGCGTAGGCCCGCATCTGGCGGGCGGTGGACTCGAACAGGGTCATGTCGATGAAGACGCACAGCGTGCCGATGACCACCGGTCCGGTCTGGACCCTGGAGACCGTGACCATGTAGGTGGACTCGCCCCGGCGCAGGAGCGCGCCGCCCGGGTCCGCCTCGCCCTTCAGCACTCCGGCCATGCGCCGCTGGAGCTCCGGAAACAGCTCGTCCATCCGGGAGCCGGGCCGGATGCCCAGGTCCTCCCGGGCCATCCGGTTGGCGTAGAGCACCCGTCCGTCCGGGGCCACGGCGGTGCAGCCGTTCTTGCTGGCTTCCAGCAGGGTGTCGGCGAACAGGTCCCAGGCCACCCCATGGGCTTCCAGGACCCCGTCCAGGGTCCGGTCGCACGACGGTCGTTGCAGCATGGAGGGATTATTCCCTTTTGCATTGAAAATGCAAGCGCGCATGGGCAAAAACCCGATCCGGCGAAGGCCGCCTCGGAGGAGGCCCGAAACCCCTGTCCGCCGGGGCCTACCCCCGGCTTGGTACGATTGGTGCTTTGCCGGGGACCGTGCATTCATTCCTGCAGGAGGGACCCCATGGCAACCACCCAATCCGAATACCAGGCCCTCCGGACCCAGCACGTGCCCAAGGGCGCCTCGAGCGCGACCCCCGCCCTCATCCGGGAGGCGCGGGGGGCCCTCCTCATCGATTTCGAAGGGCGGGAGCTGATCGACTTCGGGGGCGGCATCGGGGTGATGAACGTCGGCCACTCGCACCCCAAGGTGGTCGCCGCCATCAAGGACCAGGCCGAGAAGTTCAGCCACACCTGTTTCGCCATCGCCATGTATGAACCATATATCGACCTGGCCAGGCGGCTGAACGAACTGACACCCGGCGATTTCCACAAGATGACCATGTTCGTGAACAGCGGAGCGGAGGCGGTGGAGAACGCCATCAAGATCGCCCGCTACGCCACCGGCCGGCCCGCGGTGATCGCCCTGGACGGGTGCTTCCACGGCCGGACCCTGCTCACCATGAGCCTCACCAGCAAGGTCAAGCCGTACAAGTACCGGTTCGGCCCGTTCGCACCCGAGGTCTACCACATGCCGAACCCGGACTGCTACCGCTGCCCCTTCGGCAAGCGCTACCCTTCCTGCGCGGTGGCCTGCGCCGACCACCTGGAGGACTTCTTCGTGTCCCACGTGGCGGCGGAACAGACCGCGGCGGTGATCGCCGAGCCGATCCAGGGCGAGGGCGGGTTCACCACCCCGCCGCCCGAGTACTTCGGCAAACTGCAGGCGATCTGCCGGAAGTACGGGATCGTCCTCATCATCGACGAGATCCAGAGCGGGATGGGCCGGACCGGGAAGCTGTACGCCATCGAGCACTGGGGCATCGCCCCGGACATCGTCACCACCGCCAAGAGCCTGGCGGCGGGCCTGCCGCTCAGCGCGGTCACCGGCCGGGCCGAGCTCATGGACTCGGTGCACCCCGGCGGGCTCGGCGGCACCTTCAGCGGCAATCCCATCGCCTGCCGGGCGGCGCTGGCGGTCCTGGACATCATCGCCGAGGACCGCCTGCTGGCCAGGGCCGAGGCGCTGGGGGTGAAGGTCCGGGCCCGGATGGACGAGCTGCAGCGCAGGTTCGAGCTGATCGGCGACGTGCGGGGCAGGGGCCCCATGCTGGCCATGGAGCTGGTCCGGGACCGGGAGCGCAAGACCCCCGCCGGCGACGAGACCAGGGAACTGGCCAGGCTCTGCTTCGAGCGCGGACTGGTGGTCCTCAACTGCGGGATGCACGGAAACATCATCCGCACCCTCATGCCGCTGGTCATCACCGACGAGCAGCTTGACCGGGGTTTCGCCATCCTGGAAGAATCCCTTGCGGTGGTAAGCTCCAATCGTTCGGACCGGAACACGTAGAAAGAAGGATGCCGTGGAGATCTGGAGGGTCAACCTGCGTTCAGGGTCGCTTCAGCGCCAGGCCATGCCCGAGGCCTGGGCGCGGCTGGGGGGGCGCGGCCTCCTGGCGCGCATCATGCTGGACGAAGTTCCGCCGGAATGCGAGCCCCTGGGGCCCAGGAACAAGCTCATCTTCTCCCCCGGCCTGCTGGTGGGGCACATGCTCTCCAGCTGCGACCGGATCTCCATCGGCGGCAAGAGCCCGCTGACCCGGGGCATCAAGGAGGCCAACGCCGGCGGCACCACCGGCCTCCAGATGGCCTGGATGGGGATCCGGGCCCTGATCCTCGAGGACGAGATCCCCGCCGAGGGCCTGAGGACCGACTGGTGGGTGCTGCATGTGAGCCTGGCCGGCGCCCGGATCGAGCCGGCCGGGGACGACCTGATCGGCCTGGGGGTCACCGCGAGCGCCGCGCGCCTGCGGGAGCGCTACGGCGACCAGGTCGCCATCTCGCTCATCGGTCCGGGCGGGGAGATGCGGCTCAGCGCCGCCGGGATCCAGAATCTCGACAAGGACCATGTGCCTTCCCGGATCGCGGCCCGGGGCGGCCTGGGCGCGGTGATGGGGGCCAAGGGGCTCAAGGCGGTGGTGTTCGACGCCGCGGGCGGCGCCAGGCCGCCCATCGCGGATCCCCAGGCCTTCAAGGAGGCCCAGAAGCGCTTCTCCCGCAACGTGGCGGACCATCCCCAGTCGGGGCTGTACCGGGACTACGGCACCGCGGCCATGACCCTGATGACCAACGCCCTGGGCGGGCTGCCGACCCGGGCCTTCTCCAGCGGCCGCTTCGAGGGCGCCGAAGCCATCAGCGGCGAGCACATGCGCGAAGTCATGCTCGAGCGCGGGGGCGAGAGCGCCCCGACCCACGCCTGCATGGCCGGGTGCACCATCCGCTGCTCCAACAACTACGGCGGCCAGGACGGGAAGAGCCTGGTCACGCCGCTGGAGTACGAGACCATCGGCCTCATGGGCTCCAACCTGGGCATCGCCGATCTCGATGTGATCGCCCGGATGAACCGGGAGGTGAACGACCTCGGGCTGGACACCATCGACATGGGCGCGGCCCTGGGAGTGGCGGTGGAAGCGGGGCTCATGGCGTTCGGGGACGGGGAGCGGGCCCTGGAGCTGCTGGGGGAGATCCGCAGGGGGACGCCGCTGGGCCGCGTCCTCGGCCACGGCGCGGCCATGGCCGGGCGCGTGCTCGGGGTGATCCGGGTGCCGGTCGTGAAGGGCCAGGCGATGTCGGCCTACGAGCCCCGCGCCATCAAGGGCACCGGGGTCACCTACGCCACCTCGCCCCAGGGGGCGGACCACACCGCCGGCAACACGGTGAGGGCCAAGGTGGACCACCTGGATCCGGGGATCCAGGCCGCCCTGTCGCGCACGGCGCAGATCAACATGGCCGGCTACGACACGCTGGGCGCGTGCATCTTCGCGGGGTTCGGCTTCGGCGTCGCGCCCGAGGTGGTCCCGGGGCTGCTCAATGCCCGCTACGGCTGGAAGGTGGGGCCGGACATCCTGCAGGTCCTGGGCCGGGAGACCCTGAGCCTGGAGCGCGAGTTCAACCGGCGCGCGGGGTTCACCGCGGCGGACGACCGGCTGCCGGAATGGATGACGCAGGAGCGGTTGCCGCCGATGAACGGCGTGTTCGACGTGGCCGAGGCGGACCTGGACGGGGTCTTCGATTGGTAGTCCAGGTGCATCTGCACACCTCGCTCCGGCGCCGGACGCCGGGGGGGATCGTCCGGCAGCTCGCGGCGGAACTGCCGGACGGGGCCACCCTGGGCGGCCTTCTGGGCGTCCTGGACATCAAGCCGAAAGGCCTGCTGCTGGTGGTCAACGGCCGCACCGCCGAACCGTCCCTGGTGCTGGAGGAGGGCGACGAGGTGCACCTGATCCCGGCGCTCAGCGGGGGGTAGCTCGGCATTGAGTACTCCAGCCATCCGGAGAAAAGCGATTTTCTGCTGTGAAGCATCCTGACTTCGGCAACGGCTGCTTTCGGGAAAGCCTACCTTTGAATGAACGTTCAGACGCGATCTTCTCATAAGCCACGGTCTACGATTTTTCAGGGGGACGGATGTCCAGCAAGCTACGCATCGCCGCGATTCCCGGGGACGGCATCGGCAAGGAAGTGATGGTGGAAGGGATCCGGGTCCTGGACGCGGTCTCCGCCAAGTACGGCTTCACCATCGACTGGAAGCCCTTCGACTGGTCCTGCGAATACTACGCCAAGCACGGGACGATGATGCCGGCGGACGGGATCGAGCAGCTGCGGCCGTTCGACTCGATCTTCCTGGGCGCGGTGGGCTTTCCCGGGGTGCCGGACCACGTCTCCCTGTGGGGCCTGCTGATCCCGATCCGGCGCGAGTTCGATCAGTACGCCAACATCCGCCCGGTGCACCTCATGCCGGGAGTGCCCTGTCCGCTGGCCGGACGCAAACCCGGGGACATCGACATGATGATCGTGCGGGAGAACACCGAAGGCGAGTACGGCACCCGCGGCCACATCGAGCACGAAGGCACCGAGGACGAGGTGGTGATCCAGGAGAGCGTGTTCAGCCGCA
>TBL_comb47_HYPODRAFT_10004652_pt1 | contig 15671 bp, 13 predicted proteins | sample TroBogypolimnion_40_FD_10682 | JGI IMG/M metagenome (IMG submission 10682)
GATGCACATCAATTACCCGCCATATTATCCCGCCCTCTTCGTCGGTTTGCGGCAGGAGTTGGAGCGGCGGGACGACACCGGTCGCTTCGGCGTGATGGCGGACGTGCCGGCGGGCGTCGCGTGGTATGGCCGGCAGCGCGTCTGGGCGCAGCCGGTGAACCTGCACGATTTCTACACCGTGGCGGTGGAAATCCAGCCCATCGGGGCGCTGCTGCTGAGCCCGCGCACTTTGGACCGGCCGTATTTCAGCGAGCTCAATCCACACCCGCCGGCCGGCGGTCCTGCGCCCGACCTGCTGGGCAACTGGGGCGGGGTTTACGGCGGCATCGTCACGGGAACCATGCCCGCCACCTTCCCGTTGCGCGTGCCGCAGCGGATTGCCGACGACCTCTACGTCCTGCTGAACCCCGCCCTGCCGGCCCCGCGCAAGAAATAATTTACTCGCGCGGTCCAATTCCTGCAGCGTTAATGTGCATCCAGTTGGCCCATGAAACCCTCGCGCATCGTCTTGGTTGCCTGCCTTCTGCCCACGTTATCGGCCTGGGCGGTTTACGCACCCATCCCGGAGCAGGAGCAGGGCAAGGACTGGACGATCACGGTGCGGGGCGGCATCGCCCATGACAGCAACATCTTCGGCTCCCCGTCCGGCGAAATCAGCAGCATGGTTTACGAGTTCGCGCCGAAGCTCGCCTACAATTCCTCGCTGACCGCGCAGACCTTCGTCTCGGCCTCCTACGCGCTGACGCTGGACCATTACGACAACCGGCCCGGCGAGAAGACCCTGGACAGCCATGATTTCGTCGGTCGCCTCGACCATGCGTTTTCCCCGGTGACCTCGTTCCACCTCAGCGACGGTTATTCCATCGTTCGCAATCCCGAGTCGCTCCTGTCGGGCATCACGCTCAACACCGACCAGTCCTTCAAGCGCAACGTGCTCGACGCGAATTTCGTGACGAACCTCGCGCCCAAGATCGGGGCGTCCGGCACCTTCCAGTCGGTCAACTACGCCTACGATGACGCCAGCCTCGCCACCGAGTTGGATCACAGCGAGGAACTTTACAGCCTGGCTTTCAACTACGCGCTGCTGCCCGAAGTGAAGACGGTGGCCGAGTTCCGGCACCAGGACGTCCTGTATCGCACCGGCGGCAGCACGAAGGACAAGCATACGGATTTCCTGATCGGGGGCGCCGACTACGCGGTGGCCGAGCGGCTCACGGCCTCCGGCCGGCTCGGTTATCAGTGGCGGCAGCGCGAAGGCTCATCCGATACCCAGGCGCCCTACGTCGAGCTCGACCTGAAATACAATTACGCCCCGCAGTCGTTCGTGACCGCGGGCTATGTCTACACCTTCGAGGAGAACTCCAATCTCATCCAATACAACGACACGCGCGTGAACCGGTTTATGTTCAGCGTGCAGCACGCCCTCAGCGCGCTGGTGATTGCGTCCGGTTCCATTGACTACGAGCCCTCCGAGCTCCAAGGCCGCGGCACGCAGCCCAATGTCGCGGAGACCACCACGCGCCTGGGTTTCGCGCTCACTTACCTGCCGGTCAAGAACTGGCAGGTCACGGCGAGCTACGACTACGATAACATCAGCTCGGATGATCCCTCGCGCGGCCAGAATCGCAGCCGGACGGGGCTGAGCGCGACGTTCACGTATTGATGGGCTCAGCGCCCGGGGCGCGGGCACAATGAGCTTGCGGGGGTTCTGGTCCGCGCGTTCCCTTGGCGCCCGACATGGGCCATTCCGCCGCCAGCAAGGACAGCGCGACGCTTGCCGATTTTCTGCGTCTGCTGCAGCTGCGGCGCTCGATGATTTTGCTCATCCTGTCGCTCGTCGTGATCACGACGGTAGCCGTCACCGCTTTCCTGCCAAAATGGTATCTGGCCACGGCCAAGATCCGCGTCGAGAAACCGGAGGGCGAGGTGAAGCTGTTCCAGGCCCAGAGCAGCAGCAGCTACGACCCGTATTTTCTGCAGGATCAGTTCAAGATCATGCAGTCGGAGAAGATCCTGTATCCGGTCATCGCCAACCTGAAGCTCAACACCGTCCTCGCGCCTGCCCTCGACTCGGCCGGCCCGCTGCCGGATGCGATCACCTATAACTACCTGCTCGCGAAAATGTTGCGCGTCGAGTCGCAGCGGAGTTCCTCGCTCATCGAAATCAACGTTTATTCCGAGGATCCCCAGCTCGGCGCCACCATCGCCAACGAGGTGGCGCGGGTTTACTCGGAGGACCGTATCGCCCTCGCCACCTCCGGCCCGCGCGAGGGCTTTGCCAAACTGAGCGACGAGTTGAACACCCAGGAGCTGGTCGTGTCCCGGCAGCGCGATGCCGTCGAAAAACTCCGCAAGGACCTCAACATCTCCGGCGTCGACCTCAACGCCCGCTATTCCGACATGGAGATCGAGACGCTGCGCCAGATGCAGAACTCGCTCATCACGCTCAGCGTTGAGGCGATCGGCCGGAAGACCCGCTGGGAGCGCTTTCAGAACATCCCGTTCGAGGAGCGCGTGAGCCTCGTCAACACCGAGCTCGTCCCCGACGTCAACATCCAGAACCTGCTGCAGACCTACCTGCTCGCCGACCAGATGGTCACCAAGCTCAAGGCCCGCCTCGGCGAGGCCCATCCCGATCTCATCGCCGCGGTCGAGAACCGGGCGAAGATCCGGGAGCAACTCGACGCCCAGCTGCGCGGCTACGAGCACGCCCTCGAGATCGCCTACAAGGAAGCCGAGTCCCGCGTCAGCGAGCTCAAGCGCCAGCTGAGCCAGGCCAAGGTGGACCAGATCCTCTCCGCGCGCGATCGCATGCGGCCCTTCGAGGAGGCGGCGCAAAAACTGGAGGACGAGACCAAGCTGCTCACGACGCTCAAGCTCGCGCTCCGCCAGCGGCAAATCGATTTTCAGGTGCCAAAGCGCACCATCGAAATCCTCAACACCGCGGAGCCCGCCCGTCATCCGAGCCGCCCGAACTGGCCGCTCAACATCGCCTTCGCGTTGCTCTTCGGGACGATCCTCGGCGTGGGCGTCGCGGTGCTGCTGGAGTATTTTGACACCAGCTTCCGCAACGTGGCCGACGTCGAAACGCGCCTGAAGCTGCCCGTGCTCGGCGTCATCCCGTATCACCGCGCGCCGCTGGACGAGGACGGCGACCCCGCGGAAACCGAGCCCTTCCGCGTGTTGCACACGAACCTCAACCTGGCCCTCAAACCCGGCCAGCCCGCCAGCCTCGTGCTCTTTTCCGCCGGACCCGGCGAGGGCAAGTCCACCACGCTGTTCCGCCTCGTGCGCGTCATGGCGGCGAGCGGCGAGCGTGTTCTCCTGATCGACTCCGACGTGCGCCGGCCCACGCAGCACCGCCTTGCCGACCGGCCGCGCGAACCGGGCTTGTCGGAGGTCATGCTCAACCGGCAGAGCCTCGACTCGGTCATCCAGAAGGACATCACGCCAGGCCTCGACTTCATCCCGAGCGGCAACGTCCAGGGTTTCACCCTCGGGCTGCTCCACCTCAACCGTTTGAAGGAGCTCATCGCGTCGCTCCGCGGCCGCTACGACAAGATCGTGTTCGACTCGCCCCCGATCATCGGCGTGAGCGACGCCAGTGTGCTGGCGAGCGCGGTGGACGGCGCGATCCTGCTGATCCAGCACCGCCGTAACCCGCAGAGCATGGTCGTCCGCGCGCAGCAGATCGTTGACGGCCTCAAGACCACGTTGCTCGGGGTCGTGCTCAACCAGGTGCCGAACAACTCCGGCGACGACTACGGGTACTATACGAGCAACTATTCGTATTACAGCGACGATCACGGCAAGCGCCGGCGGTCGTCCGCGAAGGCCAAGCCCGCAGGCGGCAAGGCCGAGGAGAAGCTGGTCCTGGATGATCCGTCGTAGGTCCCCTTGGGTCGGGCTTTACGCCCGACGGGTCTGAGTGTCGGGCGTAAAGCCCGACCCACGGGATGGACCGCCGCGGGCGAGTGCCGAGCCAAACGGTGGCGCGGGGCAGCTCCAAAATAGCTGTTGACGAAGCTGGCATGCGCCCTAGTTCTGACACCCTGTTTTGCGGGCGTAGCTCAGTTGGTAGAGCACCACCTTGCCAAGGTGGACGTCGAGAGTTCGAGTCTCTTCGCCCGCTCCATTTTAATCAGACCCCCGGAGGCGACTCCGGGGGTCTTTTTTTGTATCTGGTTGGAAATCACGGCGAACCGAAGGCACGGTGGCGCGCCAACCTAGGCCAAGCGGGCTGGCAATTATTCATTGGCGGTCGCGGGAAAAACTTTGTGTCCCCCGGTGTGCGTGCATGCAGTCGGAATCCGCGTCCGCCCGCCCCCATGCCCGCCCCACGTTCCGCCCGTCCCGCCTCCCGCACCGAAAAGCCCACCCGCTACCACGCGCGGGACGGCGCCATCGTCGGCCACAACCTCGGCGGGTATTTCAACCGGCCGGTCTACCTGGCCAACACTGACGCGTTTGTCCTCGCCGGCGACCGGCCGCTGCTGCGTTTCGCAAGCGGCCACACGCTGCATGGCACCTTTGGCGTCGGCGTCATGCGCGGCGGCCGCTCGGTGTGGCTGCACGCGTTTTCCGACCTGACCTTTGAATACCGTCCCAACCATGCGACGTGGATTGCCCGCGATCGTGCCTTCGCCGGATTGGAGCTGAAACTCGAGCTGGTCGGGCAGGGTGACGCCGTGGGCTTCGCGTCGCGGCTTACCGTTACGCGGGCGCGGCCCGGCGACCGGTTGGTTTGGTTCTTTGGCGGCGCCCATGTCTGGCCCAAGGGCATCATCAACTGGGATCTCGATCCGCACCGGACTCCGCTCCTGATGCCGGAGCCCTTGGCCGCCGACTTGTGCGCGGGCAACCGACTCACGATCCTGCCCGGCTCGTTCGCGCTGGCACCCGGGCGGGGAAAATCGGCGGTTGCGCTCGGGCGCTGCGATGCCGGCGAATCGCCACGAGCGGGCGACGCGACGGGCTTGGTGAATCCCGGAAAACTCCTGGCCTCGTCCGCGGGCCGGCTGCCGCTGGCGGTGGCGGACGCAGAGCTGGCCGTTGGCACGGTCATGCACTGGCACTTTGTCCGCCTGCTTTCGGCGCGCGCGCCGCGCTCGCGCGACGTCAGTCCGGCGGCGGCATTTGCGCAGGGGCGCGAGCGGGCCGGCAAGTTGGCGAGCCAGCTGGTCGTCGAGACCCCGGAGCCGCGCCTGAACGCTGCGGCGGGCGCGCTGGCGGCGGCGCTGGATGGCGCGTGGTATGGCGATGCCTTCCGCCACGGGGCGATGCTGTGGAACCGGCGCTATCCTGGCTGGCGCACGCTCTGCGGCGGCACCGCGCTGGGTTGGCACGACCGTGTGAAGGTGGAGGCGGATTTCTACACGGGTCACCAGGTCAAGGAATCGAAGTTGACGTCACGGGACATGGATCCGGCGACGCTGCTGACGATTCCCGCCACGGATTCCCGCTTCTACGGCCGCGGGCGAATCCTGCAGGACCAGGGCGTCTATAACATGCAGTCGCAGTTCTTCGACCAGCTGATCCACGCCTGGCGGTGGACGGGCGATGCCGCGCTGGAGGCGATGCTGCGCCCGGCGCTCGAGCTGCACTTGGAATGGCTGCAGGAGTGCTTCGATCCCGATGATGACGGTCTCTACGAGAGCTTCATCAACGTCTGGCCAACTGATTCGGTCTGGTTCGCGGGCGGTGGGGCGACGGAGGAAACCGCCTATGCGTATCGCGCGCATGTGACGGCCGGCGAACTCGCCCGGCGCGCGGGCGACTCGGCCGGGGCGCAGCGCCATGCCGGGCGCGCGGCGAAGATTCGCGCGGCGTTTCGCAGCCGGTTGTGGATCCGGGAACGGGGCCATGCGGCGCTCTACCGCGAGCAGCACGGCGCGCAACGACGGCACGACGACGCGTGGCTCTACAGCATCTTCCTGCCAATTGACGCGGGGTTGCTCGATGCGCAGGAGGCGGCGGAGTCGCTGCGCTACACGGAGGCCGGCTTGCAGAACGACCGGATGCCGGGCGGCGGGCGGATGGTGTGGACCTCGAATTTTGTGCCGGGCATCTGGTCGGTGCGCGAACGGTGGCCCGGGGACAACCACCACCTCGCGCTCGCGTATTTCCAAGCCGGGCTGGGCGAGGACGGATGGGATATTTTCCGCGGATCGTTCCTGCACACGGCGTTCGATTTCACGGTGCCCGGCGATCTCGGCGCGCCCGCGGGCGGCACGGATTTCGGCGACAGCACGCACATGTTCGCGCGGACGCTGGTGGAAGGCCTGTTTGGCTTCGCCCCCGACCGGCCGCGGGGCGTGGTGCGGGTTTTCCCGCAGTTTCCCGCGGAGTGGGATCATGCGCGGCTGCAGTCGCCGGATTTCCACCTGAAGTTCTCCCGTCACGGAGCGGAGAGCTCGTTGGAGATCGAGCTGGCCGAGCCGGCGAAAATGGAAATCACGCTGCCCGTGGCGGCCCGGAAGATCGTCGCGGTCTCGGTCAACGGACGCGCCACGCGCTGGAAAACGGAGCCGGGTTTTGGCCGGACGCTGGTGCGAATCAAGCTGCCCGTTTCGCAGCGGGCTGTGGTCAAAGTGATTTGCCAGGGCGTGATTCCAGCGCGCGCAGGGGTGAAAGTTTCGACCCGCGTGGGGCATCAGGCAGTTCTTCGCTCCCCGGTGGGTCCCATCAGCGAGATCGTTGATCCGCAGGGTGTGCTGGCAGGCGTCAAGGTGCGTGGCGGCTCGGCGTCAGGTCAGGTCGCGGGGGAGGCGGGTGAGCATACCGTCTTCGCCCGCGTCACGGTGGGCGCGTTGCCGCAATGGGAGCGGTTTTATGTGCGCGTGAACGATCCTGCGGCTGTTCGGGCCCGTGCCGCGCAGAGCCTCGAGCAGGTTCCGCCGAAGGCAAAATGGACCTGCGTGGACCTCGGGCCGGTGCTGAACGGCGATATCCGCACGATCTACACGCAGAAATATCTCTCGCCCCGTCCGGCGACGATCTCGGCGCGCATCGGCGTGGACGGCTACACGCCGTGGACCTTTCTCTACTGGAACAGCTATCCGCCGGTCATCCGGCTCGATGGGGTGCCGCGACTCCTTGGGTCGGCGGGCGGTGAAAAGTTACGCACGCCGCAGGGCGTGCCCTTCCGCTGGCCGGGGGAGGCGCACAATGTCGCCTTCACGTCGCAGTGGGATAACTGGCCGGAAACTGTGACCGTGCCGGTGGGTTGCGCGGGTGATGCCGTCTGGTTCCTGGTGTGCGGTTCGACGAACCCGATGCAAGGCCGGATCGCGAACGCCGTGCTCGTCATGAAGTATGCGGAGGGCGCCGACGAAACGCTCGAGTTGGTGCCGCCGGTCAATTTCTGGAACCTCAGCCCGATCAGACCCGTGATCACGGCGCCGGGGCAGGAGAGTCGCTTCGATTACACGGCGCCGACTGACGCCTTTTGTGTCCCGGCGGTGTGGCCGCAGACGGTGCAGCTCGGGGAGAATTGCCGCGCGATGTTGCTCGGCTGGCGGCTGCGACAGGGCGCAGTGCTCCGGAGTGTCACGCTGCGCACGCTCTCGGCCGAGGTGGTGATTGGCTTGATGGGCGTGTCGGTGATGAATCCGCGCTGAGCGCTTCTGGTTGTCCGGCCCTGCCGCCACCACAAAAAAAGGCCCCGGTGGATCCACCGGGGCCTGAAATTTTCGGTCGTTAGTTCGACTCAGTTCGGATCGAGCTTCAGCTTGGAAACCTTGCCGTCCATGAACGTGACCCAGAGCGTGAAGGATTGCAGGTCCGGCGGCTCCATCGAACCGCCCTGCGGACCGCCCGTGGTGGAGATGCTGGGACCCGCGCGGCCGGAACCAACCGTCTGCCGGCCGCCGGCGCCGTTGGACTCAGACTGGATGCCGTTGTGGAAGTTGCTGTCCCCGAGGCCGCGGTCCGTGTTCAGGCTCCGCTGGGCCTGCGTGGCGCCGACGGAGGGATAGTAATTTTTATACGTCCAGATCTCGCCGCCGCCATCGAGGGGGGCCTTGATCGAGGGATTGCCGATCGCCATGTAAACCATGTCGGGCGTGAAGGTCAGCGCGATCACGCCGCCATCGATGTTCTTCTTTTGCCAGGGCTTCAGCGTCGCATAGACGGCGGACTTTTCCTGGGTGCGGGCGGCGATGCCGTCGGATTCGCAACCCGTGAAGAGCAGCGCCAGCCCGAGGGAGGCGCCGAGGAGGACAGGGAGTTTTTTCATTGTTGGGAGGGAAACAGGCGGGTGATCCGGGGTGGACGACCGGACCGTAGCGAAGCCCTTCATGCCTAGACCGTCAAGGGGTTAGTTGATGTCGAGCGTCGCGGGAAAGTCCGCGGGACGGACGATTCGCGCGTTGCGAGACGCGAGGGCACCGCCCTTAATCGCGCCGTGAAAGCCTTTGATTTCTTCGCCCTGCCCGCGTCGTTGGCGCCGTTTAGCGCGGCGTTTCTGCCGGATGCCGCGCCGTGGGACTGGCTGAAGCAGATTGGTCCGGCGCTGGCGGCCCACCGCTTTGACCAGCCGATGCTGAAGGTGCCGCGCGGCGTCCACGTGGAAGGTTTCGTCTATCTGCATCCGACGGTGACGCTGCCCCACACCGCCACGATCATCGGGCCCGCCTGGATTGGCGCGAACACCGAGATCCGGCCTGGCGCGTTCATCCGCGGCAATGTGATCGTCGGGGAGCACTGCGTCCTCGGCAACGCGTGCGAGTTCAAGAACTGCCTCCTCATGAACCGTGTGCAAACGCCGCATTTCAACTACGTGGGCGACTCGATCCTCGGGAATGGCGCGCATTTTGGGGCGGGCGTGATCTGCTCCAACGTCCGGCTGGACCAGAAGCACGTGACAATTGCGCTGCCGGGCGGGGTGGTGGTCGACACCGGGCTCAAGAAATTCGGCGCCATCGTCGGGGACTTCGCGGAGGTGGGCTGCAACGCCGTGCTCCAGCCGGGCACGATGCTGGGCCCCCGCTCGCTGGTGATGCCGCTCACGGCCTTCGGCGGCGTCCTGCCTGCCGCCACGATCGCGCACAGCCGGCAGCAGTTGAGCACGCTGCCGCGCCGGGATTGACGCCGGCCGCCGCCCTCCGCGAAGCTTCGCCCTCCCATGCGCACCCTCACTGGCATCACGCCCTCCGGCTCGCTCCACATCGGCAATTACTTTGGCGCGATGCGCCCGGCCATCGAGGCGCAGGCGCGGGGTGACTGTTACTACTTCATCGCCGACTACCATTCGATGACCACCATCACCGACCCGGCGCAGCGCAAGGCCCTCACGATGGGCATCGCGCTTGACTGGCTGGCCTGCGGTCTCGACCCCGCCAAGAGCGTGTTCTGGCGCCAGAGCGACGTGCCGGCGGTGTGCGAGCTCACCTGGCTGCTCGGTTCCGTCACGCCCATGGGGCTGCTGGAGCGGGCCCACAGCTACAAGGACAAGACCGCGAAGGGTATCGCCCCGAACTTCGGCCTCTTTGCCTATCCGGTGCTGATGGCCGCGGACATCCTGCTCTACGACACCCAGAAGGTCCCGGTCGGCCGCGACCAGAAGCAGCACGTCGAGATGACGCGCGATATGGCGATCAAGTTCAACGAGACCTACGGCGAGACCCTCGTGGTGCCCGAGCCGGTGATCCGCGACGAGGTTGCGGTCGTCCCCGGTTTGGACGGCCAGAAGATGAGCAAGAGCTACGGCAACACGATCGAGATTTTCGGTGACGAGGCGGTGCTGCGGAAAAAATTCATGGGCATCAAGATGGACAGCCGCACGCCGGCCGAGCCGAAGCCCGATGCCGACAAGAATCTCGCCATCCAGTTGCTCCGCCTCGTCGCACCCGCCGCCGTGGCGACGGACTTCGAAAACCGGCTGCGCGCCGGCGGACTCGGCTACGGCGACCTGAAGAAGGCGCTGTTCGAACACTACTGGGCCTATTTCGCCATCGCCCGCGCGCGTCGAGCCGAGCTGGCGGCGAATCCCGGTTACGTGGAAGGCGTCCTCCGCGACGGCGCCGAGCGTGCCCGCGCGGTGGCGTCCGTCGTGCTGCAGCGCGCCCGCAAGGCCAGCGGGCTGGAGTAACCGCAGTGTGGCGGGATTGGCGGAGAACGGACCTCCCGGTCCGTTTCCGATCATCTGACCGGGAGGTCCGTTCTCCTCAATTCACCAACACGGGTGGCATCCGCAACCCGGCGATCCGCGCCATGATGCGGTTGCTGGCGACCTGGTAGCGTTCCTTGCCGGCCGCGGGATCATCGTACTCCGCTGGCTGCATCGGGGCGCCAAACACGATTGAGACGGGCGTGCCCAGCCGCACGCCGCGGCCCCGGCCGAAGGCCTCGTAGGAGCCGAAAATCCGCACCGGCACCACCGGCACCTGGGTGCTGCACGCGATCATGCCCACGCCGGGTTTGGGCGTTTGCAGGTTGCCGTCCGGACTGCGGGTGCCCTCGGGAAAAAGAATCAGCCCCCGGTCATCCTTCAAGACGCGCAACACGCGCTTGATGGCGCTCAGGGCCTGCCCTCCGTCGCGATCGACCGGGATGGTTCCAACCATGTCGAGCCACCACGAGGAGAAACCGGGTTTCCACAGGGTCTTGCGCGCAAAGAAGGCGATCTGGCGCTGGACCTGGGAGCCGATCAGAAACGGATCGAGATGACTCGCGTGATTGGCCGCGAGGAGGAACGAGCCTCGTTCGGGCAGATTTTCCAGCCCGGCGACTTCGCCGCGGAAGCCGATGTCGTATCCCACCGCCGTGAGATAATGGAAAAAGCCGTAGACCGGCTTCATTTCCACCTGCTGATACGAGCGGTTCATGCGGGCGCCAGCTTGGTCGCGATGGCGGCGGCCATTTGCTCGACGACCTGGTCGAGCGTGACATGCGTCGTGTTGATCGACGTCGCGCCGTCCGAGCACGTGAGCGGCGAGGTTTTGCGCGACGAGTCGATGCGGTCGCGCTCCCGGATCTGGTCGTGCAGGCCCTGGCCCGCGCGGCGGCGCTCGCGTTCGCCGGCGTCGGCGTGGAGGAAGAACCGGAAATCCGCCTGCGGGAAAATCACCGAGCCGATGTCCCGGCCTTCCATCACCAGACCGCGAAAGCCCTTTTCACGCGCCACGCCCGCCAGGCCCCGTTGGTAAGCGAGCAGGGCTGACCGGAGTTCGGGAATGGCCGCAAACGGCGAGACGGCGTCGTTGACCTCGCGGCTGCGGATCTCGTCACCGGCGACGCGCCCGTTGATTTCCATCTCGGCGGAGCGGCCGCGGAGGCGAGTGCTGAGCTTGATGTCCGCTAGTGCGGATTGGAGCGCCGGCAAATCGTCGGGCCGCACACCGCGGCGCAGCATTTCGGCCGTGAGCGCACGGTAGAACGAGCCGGTGTCGACGTGCAGCAGGTCGAAGCGGTCGCTGAGCGTGCGCGACGACGACGATTTGCCCGAGGCGGCGCCGCCGTCGATGGCGACAATGATGAAGGAGGACGTGGCCATCAGGATGCCAGGGATTGTGCGCGCAGGGCCGCCAGCTCTTCAAAGAAATTGGGAAACGTTTTCGCGCAGCAGCGGGGATCCTTGATCGAGAGCCACGGCCGGCCGTCGCCGTGCAAGTCGTGACAGCCGAGGATGCCGAAGCTCATTGCGAAACGATGGTCGTGATAGGTTTCGATTTGGACGCCGGGCTGCAGCGGGTGCGGCATGATCGTGAGGGAATCGTCAGTTTCGACGACGTCCTGGCCGAGCTTGCGCAGTTCACGCGCCATGCCGGCGACGCGGTCGGTCTCCTGCTTGCGGGTATGGGCGATGCCGGTGATCGTAGTCGGCCCGTCGAGCAGCGGCGCGATCGCGGCCAGCGTAAGGAAGGTGTCGGAGAAAGCGTTGAAATTCGCCCTCACGCCCCGGCGGGGCGCCCCGGTCACGTTCCAGGCTTCCGCCCCGTCTGGATCCTCCGTAGCCGTCACCGCGAGTCCGGCCTGGGCCAGCACGGGCGCGAACTCCACATCGCCCTGCAGGCTGTGGTCGATCGAGTACCCGGGCAGGGCGATCGAGCCGCGCGTGAGGAGTGTCAGGGCAAGGAAGTAGCTCGCGGCCGAGGCGTCGCCCTCGATGGCGTAGGTCTTGGGCCGCTCGGCGAACTGCCGGAGCATGCGCTCTGTCATCGTCACAAAGGGCTTCGACACCGTCCCGCCTTTCAACGTCACCGTGAGCCGGGACCGGGCGTGCGGGGCGATGAGCAGGAGCGCCGAGAGCAGCTGCGAGCTTTCCGACGCATCAATCTCCACCGTGCCGCCGGCCAGCCCGGCCGTCGTCAGCGTGAACGGAAAGTTTCGCGCGCTGACTTTGGCGCCCTGGGTGGCGAGGGCGGCGAGCAGCGGGCCGATCGGCCGGCGGTACATCGCGGGGTCGCTGTCGAACTCATAGGAGCCGCCGGGCCGCAGGCAGACCAGGGCCGTGAGGAAACGCGCGGCGGTGCCGGCGTTGCCCACGAACAGCCGGGCGGAGGCCGCGGGGATTTTCCCGCCGTGACCCACGACCCGCATGGACTTCGCGTGTGCGTCCAGCTTCACCTCGATGCCGAGCTGGTTCAGCGCGGCAGCCATGATTTCCGTGTCCCGGCTGAACAGCGCGTTGGTCAGCGTGACCGGGCCGTCCGCCAGCGCCGCCAGGAGCAGGGCGCGGTTGGTGATGCTCTTCGACCCGGGCAGCGTGACCGCGCCGCGCACGGGGCGCGTGAAGGGCGGGATCGGCAACGGGTCGGGCAAAGACATGGCACCTCCAGCGTCAATCAGGCCGCCCGCTGCGCCAAGGTGTTTTTTTGCACCGGCATGGGCGAGGCTCCGAAGTAACGCAGGCGTCCTCGCCTGCACCCGGAGCTGAAGCGAGCAGGCGGGGACGCCTGCGCTACGCCAGCGGCCTGAACTGGTCCCGGTAGACTTTGCCGCGCTCGAGGCGGGTGCGGACGTCGACCCAGTCGCGATTGGAGATCGCAGCGGTCAAATGGTGCAACTCGTCCTGGTAGGCCCGCAGGGCGCGGAGGACTTCGTCGCGGTTCTGTTCGAGAATGGTCCGCCAGAGCGCGGGATCGCTGGCGGCGATGCGGGTCGTGTCGCGAAGACCGCCGCCGGCGTGATTGCGCCAGGCGGGATCCTTTTGCGCGAGGAACGCGCACAGGCTCGACGCGAGCACCTGCGGCAGGTGGCTGATGTGCGCGACGATCTCGTCATGCTGGTCCGGCGAGAGGGTGACGGGTTCGCCGCCGAGATCCTTCCAGAAGCGCACGACGGTCGCGACGGCGGTGGCATCGGTCGATTCGAGGGGAGTGACGAAGCACGTGCGGTGCTTGAAGAGGTCGGCGCTGCCGTGTTCCCAGCCGGTCTTCTCGGAGCCAGCCATCGGGTGCGAGCCGACGAAATGCGCCCGCTCTCCCGTCGCGACCTGGCCGAGTCGCGCAATTTCGCCCTTCACGCTGCCCACGTCGGTGACGACGGCGCCGGCCGCGAGGTGTGGCGCGATTTGACGCGCCAGCGGGAGGATGCAATCCACCGGGGCGGCGATGACCACCAGCCCGGCGTCGCGGACCGCGGCCTCGGGCGTGTCGGCCACGGCATCACACCACGGCTGCTCGCGGAGTTTCAAGCGCGCCTCAGGGCGGCGCGCCCAGAGCGTGATCCGCGCGGCCACGCCATGCGCACGCGCCGCGCGGGCGACGGAGCCGCCGAGCAGGCCGGGGGCGAGGATGGTGAGGTTGACGGACACGGCTCTTTGGAAGGGATAAACCGCGACGGTGTCGAGCGGGGATCGTTGTAGGGCGGGGTCGCCGACCCCGCCAAAATCTCTGCCAACCTCGCCGCGGATTTCACGGATCGGCGCGGATATATCCAGCTTTGCGGCGTTCATCCGCGAAAATCCGCGGGAACGTATTCTGGGGTTCAAGGCGGGGTCAGCGACCCCGCCCTACATCTCAAGCACCCAGCTTCACGATATGGTCGAATTCCGCCGCGGTGACCGGCGTGACGGACAGCCGGCTCTGGCGCAGCAGTTCCATTTTGGCGAGCAGCGGATCCGCCTTGATCTGGGCCAGCGTCACGGCGTGGGGCAGGGGCGCGTCCGCCTTGAGTTCCACCGCCACCCAGCCGGGTTCGTCCGCGGTGGTATCGGGAAAGGCGGGTTTGGTCACCGCGCACGTGCCGACCACGGCCTTCGTCGTCATGCTCTCGTAGAACAAGACGCGGTCGCCTCGTTTCATGGTGTTGAGGTGAATCCGCGCGGCGTAGTTGCGCACGCCGGTCCACGCGGTGCGACCGTCGCGCACGAAATCGGTCCACGCGTAGGACTCGGGTTCGGATTTAACCAGCCAGTATTGGGTTGTCATGCCGAGGGGGGTTTGGTGCGCTGGCACTGAAATGGACGAGCAGACCCCTGAAAAGGCAAAAGCCGAGCGCGCCCAGACGATTCTGCTGCTGGTCATGCTCATCGGCGTGCTGTTGCCCCTCGTGTTGTTCTATTTTTTCCGCTGAGCTCCCTTACCCCGTCATGAACAAGACCATGTTCGCCATCCGCTCGGTGTTTTTCGTGCTCTGCGGCGCGGCCGGCTGGCTGGTGTGCTATGCGATCGAGGAATGGGACAGCCATCGGCTGCTCGCGACGATCATTGGCTTGCTGCTGGGCGCCCTCGTCATCCTCGTGGACTTCCTGCTCAAGGGATTTTCCCTGCGCGGGTTGTCGGCCATCACGTTCGGCCTCGGGATGGGAACGCTGATCGCCTACTTCATCGGCACCTCGCCGCTGTTTCGCTTCGGCGAGCCGCAGATCATCTACCTGTCGCAGCTCGCGCTGTTCATCGTCTGCACCTACCTGAGCACCGTCATCGCGCTGCGGGGCAAGGACGAGTTCAACCTGGTCATCCCGTATGTGCGCTTTGTGCCGCACGACGTCGATGTGCCGCTGGTGGTCGTGGACACGAGCGTGCTGATCGACGGGCGCATTGCGCGGGTGTGTGACGCCGGCTTTCTCAGCGCAGCCCTGATCATCCCACGCTTTGTGCTGAACGAGTTGCAGACGGTGGCCGACTCGACCGACCCGCACAAGCAGGCGCGCGGCCGGCGCGGGCTCGAGGTCTTGAACGACCTGCGTCGCAACAAGCGCCTCGATATCCGCATCGCGGAGAGCGAGGTCGCCAAGAAGGAGGACATCGAGGCGAAGCTCGTCTTCCTCGCGCAGAGCATGCGCGCAAAGCTGCTGACCACGGACTACAATTTGGCGAAGATGGCGGAGTTCCAAGGCGTGCCGTGGCTGAATCTCAACGAATTGGCGCGCTCGCTGCGCTCGGAGCTGATGCTGGGCGAAACCGTCGAGGTTGAGCTGGTCAAGGCCGGCAAGGACGAAGGCCAGGCGGTGGGTTTCCTCGAGGATGGCTCGATGGTAGTCGTCAATTCGTCGCGGGCCTTCATCGGCCGGCGGGTCAACGCCGAGATCATCAGCGTGCTGCCGACGGCCGGCGGCAAGATGGTCTTTGCGAAGTTGTTGACGGCGAACTGAAGGGCGGGGGATGGGGCTTTTTGGTTTTGCGGCGCGTCGGCCCTCCGTCGTCCCGCCAGCGCGGGACTATGGCGGGCTATTTTCCATCGGCTCCCGATGGAAAATAGGTGTTTACTCGCGCCGCGCGATTGCC
>TBL_comb47_HYPODRAFT_10004654_pt1 | contig 15667 bp, 7 predicted proteins | sample TroBogypolimnion_40_FD_10682 | JGI IMG/M metagenome (IMG submission 10682)
GGCCAAAGCGGCGCGCGTATCAATTTTATTTCTTATCCCTTTGAGATAGGTGGAGATAATCATCCGAAAACGAGCCACTAAATTTTCCGAGGGCAGGCTCAGACCGCATTCTTTAATCAGGCCGCCAATTCCCTGGTCCACGGCGCGCGCTGGTTTAAAAGCATTCAAGTCTAAATAGTCCGCCACGCGGGAAAAAATCCGATCGGTCATTTCCTGAGCTAAACTCTGCGCCTGTTCCGCGCCTAAGGACAGATCAGCCACAAAATGAATCGCGAGATTGCTCACCTTCAAAGACTTAATCATCACCTTCATCACAGTCATGGCCAAATCCGTCTGATATTTATTTTCCAAATCCGCCAAAGCGGCCATGGCCGACGGCGAAGAGACTTGATCGCGCAAGTCCTTAGGCAAACTGTTAAATTTTTGCAAATAATCAAACATTAGCCGGAAAAATATGATAATATTCCATTATCATTTTAGCATATTCTCTATAAAAGGGAAAATAGCGAAGACTTAAACTTTTCCGGATGATAAGCGCGCAGGCGCTTGATCTTGCAAAAAAGGCGCCCTTCGCGAATGGCGCTTTTTAATTCCCCTAAATTCACGGCTTGGTCATAGCCTAAACAGACAAAATCGGGCTGATACTTTTTTAAAACCAAGCAGCGATTTTTCAAATCACCCAAGACCACGCGGCCGGCCCAGCCTTTTTCTTTTAAAGCGACCCGCACGGCCTTCGCTCTCACTTTTTCGGTCTGGCGCGGCGCGCGGCCTTTGATTTTTAAAACATTCACATCGCGCGCCACCACGATGATTAAATCATCGCCATAGCGCCGGGCCTGAGAAAAATAGGCCAAGTGGCCGGGATGAAGGCGGTCAAAAGTGCCGAAACACATCGCGCGCATAAGTTTATTTCTTTTTTTTCAAGCGGGTGAGCTCCTCTTTAATGGCCTTATGCTCCAAACTGCCGGGCGCGTAATTGCCTAACAGGCCTTCTAACTCGTTGCTATCTTTATCTAAAATATTCGGCGTAATTGCTGGCGCTTGAATCTCTGATTGCGGTTCGGCCTTAACTAAAGGCTTTTGCGGCGGGGTCGGAATGCTCTTTTTCAAAACCGGCGCGACGGCGGGAGCAGTTTTCGTTAATGGCTTGGGCTCCGGACGATATTCCGTCGGAATAATTTCCCATTTATCCAAGGGCTTGTCCTGCAGGCTTTCCGGAAAAAAGATTAAATTGCGATAAAGTTTTAATAAACGGCCCAAGAGTTCTTTTTCGGGCGGGCTGAGGCGGCTGGCATTAGGCGAAGCGCCTAAATACTGGGCCAAAACCACTTCGTTAAAAGTTTCACTGCCATTTTTCTTGATAAAATCCTTTAGCCAATTGGCGATGGTCGGCGCTAATTCCTTGCCGTCTATAATCAATTTATCTCTCGTTAAAAGAAGTTTATTTTCTAAGAGCGCGTTATCAATGTCCAACTTAAACTTATCATCATTTGATAAGAGCGAAATAATGGCGCCGCTAAGATTACGCGCCGCGCCCGGGGCCTCCACTTTCAAGATATCAACCAAATCTTGGGAAAATAATTCCAAAACCGTGCTTTTCTCTTCCTCTGGATCAACCAGCTGTTTATGCGCTTCCGCCAAGACGTCAACCTCGCGGAGATTTTCATCCTCAATCGCATAATAGAAATCGCGGACATAGTTTGAAAAATCTTCATCCGCGCCGCCCGCCGCGGTCAAGGCTTTTTTTATATCAACGCTCGAGAGGTAGGCCTGGAGCGGCCAAAAAATCCGGCCGATGAATTCGCGGCTGAATGATTTTTCCGACGCCGCGCCGATTTTCAAGTCTGGCAGATATTTCTTAATATAGCTGAAGTCAAAATTATTATTGACCACCGCGAAAATCAGGCGATACAAAGCGTCTTCATTGCCAGAAAACTGTTTCAACAGACCCTTCATGACGGACACGCTTAAGGCGGAGCCGAAATAAAACTGGACCTCCTCGGGGAGCTGATAAAAATTAGGGGTAAATTGTTTATCTTCAGTCGTCATGGAAATTAAATATTTGTATTAAACTTCTTCCTCGTCATCCGGGGTTGGCGGATTATTGGTTTGTTGATTGGTGCCAGCCGGATGAGGGATGCCTAAGTTTTCCCGCATCGTGCGCGACTGCGGACTGGAATTTTGCAATTGATTTTGGGCATTTTTAAAAGTGGACAAGCGTTCATTAGGTTGAATATTGGCCACCGCTGACTTAAGCGCGTCTTGTTGTTCCTTGGTGCCTTTGCGGAAAACTTCGGTTAAATCGTCAAAGCTGAAATTGCCCAGCGCTTTCTGCTTTCCGGCCTGGTCATTACCAAAAGCCAGATCCAAGTTTTTAATGCGGCCTAATTTTTCTTTGGCGCCAAAGGATTCCGATTTCTTCAAAGCATCAATAATCGCGTCTTTCTTGGAGGAGTCCTTCAGGCCGTCATACTGTTTGACAAAGGCGCCGGCTTTAAGAGAGGTGGCTAATAAATCCATGCTCTTTTCTAAAGAGCCCGTGTCCATGGAGTCTAAAGAATAAGTACCCTGTTCAACGCGGTCCATAACTGTCCGCCGCGCTTTCTGTTTTTTCACTTCGTCGCTACTATCCAATTCATCAAAGGTCTTAGTCGCGCCAACGTAATTTTTTTCCATGGTATTTTCCACGTAGCTGCCGATCTTTTTATCTTTCCAATCGCCCTTGCTGTCTTTGCCGCCCATGCTCTGGGCTATCTCTTCTTTTTTAGCTTTAACCTGATCCAGCGATAATAATTTCCGATCCATGGCTTCCAAGGCCGCGGCCGTTCTCACAAAAGCGCTCTTGGAGCTATCGTCCATCGTGGCAATAACGCCCTCGTTGCTTTCATACTTCATCTTATCTTTAGCTTCGCTCAGGGCTTTAGTTTTATAGTTACTGGCAATATTCAAATCCGTTGTTCCCGCCTCAGCCACTTTCTGGCCAAGCTTCGGAGCGCCTAAGCCTACCGCCGCTCCAATGCCGACTCCGGCTAAGCCGCCGGTCATTGCCCCGGCCACCGCGCCCACGCCGACTAAACCATATTTAACCGCCTTATCAACTTTAGCTTGTTTTTTCCTGAGTTGAGTCGCCTCAATATCTTTACTCATCACGTCGCTATTAAGCTGTTCAGTCGTTCTTTTCACATTTGTTTCCATGGCTTCATGGCTCATGGTCTGACCAGTCGTTTTGTGTTTCCATTTATCAGTATCTTTATCATAAGCCCAGTCGCCAATCTGGCCTTCTTTTCTTTTATAGTTAGATCTGATGTCGGCAATTTTATCTCTGCTCTCATTGGCCTGCTTTGTTAAGTCATTAGCTTTGGCGCCCGCCCTGCCCCAAGTCGCATTCTTTAAATTGCTGCCCCACTTAGTCGGATATTTGGTCACCCCTTTCTTCACCGTTCCTATTCCGCTCGCCAAACGCCCGGCCGCCAAGTCATATTTTTCTTCGCGCTTCGCCTTGCGCTGGCTCTTATATTTCCCCATCACGCCGGAAGCGTAGCGATAGCCTGAGACCGCCGCCAAGCCGCCGACCGCGCCTTTCGTAACCATGGACTGGCCCTTGCTCAAAGTGCTCATGCCTTTACCCGCAATACTGCCGGCCTCGCCGCCGATTTCCTGAGATATTTTCAAACCGGCAATCAGCATGCCGATGGAAATGATAAATTTGATGAGCAAGTCGCCAGTGCCGAAGTCGCTGACCGTTCCGTTAACCGTGGACACATTCGTCGCGATGGCTCCTTGCTGTGGCGCGTCCATGTTAGCGCCGGCCACATACAAAGCGCCGCCTTGCCCAGTGCCGCTAGCGCCCGGCGAAACGGCCGCGAACGATAACCAAATAAAGAAAGCTAAAACCGGGCCAACTACTAAATTTTTTGTAAAATCCGACCACCAGCGCGAAGAATATTGTTCCCCGCCTGGGAAAGCGGCCAGGAGGTAGGCCATCGGAGACAAAACAACGTAAATCCAAATCATCACGACGCGCATCACCAAAACCATCAGCATCGTGACTAAGACGACCAGGGCGATGATGACATAAACTACCGCAAAAACGTAAGCCCCTAAGGCCGCCCAACCGCTCGCGGTTTGGTCCCCGCTCATATTCAGCCAGTCTTTAATGCCCAGCATGTCCACTAAACTGCCGCCAGCAATGCTTTTAAACGCATTAACGAAAGTGAGCATGACGACTTGAGCCACGTCTATTAATAAACCGCAAATGGTTTTAGAAAAGTTAATCAGGATAGCCATCAAGATCAGCTTGGGCAGATATTTCTTATAGCTATATTTTTCAATTTTTAAAATCGTGGCAAAGGCGATAATGAGTAGAATGAGAACAAAAAACATGTTGCAGACATCGCGCATGATTATCCAGCCTTTATTAACCGCCGGCGAATTAATGAAATCTGAATACTGGGCAACATAGATCACGCCCTTCATGACCAACATTAAAATCTGCCCCAGACAATAGACAATCGCTTCACAGAGATAGCCGACAACATCAACGACCCAAGACGATCCCGCCGCCCAGGCGAAACGTCCCAGCAAAAAACTGCCCAGGATAAGCACCAGGAATAACGGAGCGTATTTTTTATTGATTTTTAGTTTCATGGAAACTTTATATACTTTTAATCGCTCCCCATAAAGCACCCAGCAGGGCTTTAATGGCTTCAAGAGGATTAGTAACCACGCCGACGATCATCGCAATTATCGCCAAAACCGACAGAACCAATAAGAAACAGCCGCAATTCAAACAACCGCAACCCATGGTTTCTATCAGGCCGGCCATTTTCCCGGCTTTTTCCGAGGGGATTTTAACGGAGTCTTCATTAACGCCGACATGCAGCGGCGGCGCGTCCACCAGCCACTCTTCGCCTAAGTCGCAAAAAACATCTTTCCCAAAAACATATCCAAAAAAAACATGAGCATCAATCCAGAGAAGAGTCGCGCCCCAGGAAGGAATAAGCTCCTTCCAGGCCGATTGGAGCAATTTAGCCAGAGATTTTTTAATCGGCGACAAGGCCGCTTGCTTCACTTTATTCTTCGCCTTGTCCTTCGCACCCTGTTTCTGCTTGGCCTTTTTCTTATCGGTTCGCAAATTACCCGTCGTTTCTAAATCACCCCCATTTTTTCCAGCCATTTTCTCGGCGCGCAGAGCGGCCGCCGCGTCCGCACTACCGGGATCCGTAGCCTCGGCTGGCTCAGCCAGCGCTTCTTCCGCTTCGTCACCGCTGACTGGCTCGTCAGCCTCGTCCGCATCCCTTTCCTCGCCATAGCCCGCCGAATAATCTTCGGTTTCTTCATCCGGTCTATTTAAAAGCTCCTCGTCTAAAGCCATAGCCGTAATCAAACAAAATGATAAGCGCTTACACTAAAATTATATACTAAACGCGCTTATTTTAAAAGCTTAAGAACGAAGGAATAACTATTCTTATTTTACAATAATTACGAAAAAAAGGCAAAAAGAAAAGCCCTCAAATTAGCGAGGGCTTTGGCGGAGAAAAGGAAAAAATAAACTACGAGGATATTTTTGAAATGATCGTTACCCGCTTCGGCAGAGCGGAGTAGTTGAAGATAAGTGGCTTAGCGCCAATCCCCCAGCTATTCTGTTCATTCCCGCGGGCGTGCATTGCCCCGCAGACAACAATGTCCACCGTATGATTGATGAACATCGTTGCCGTATCGCCAATTATGACGACTTTAGAGTTCCACGAGGCGACCGGGAAATAATATTGACTATGCTGATAGTCAACTCGCAGATACAGGTTTGTAATGCCGAATTGCGTTGAATCAAATCCTGAATGATCAAACGCGGCTATCATGGTCAGAGTGTCCTTACTGCTCCCATGATGAGTAGTGTCAGTTGGCGACTTTGGCTGAGAAGCCGTTGTGTCAGCTGACTTGTTGCAACCCGTAGCCACTAAAATCACAGCGGCTAAAATGGTTAAAAATAATGAAAACTTTTTCATTTTTTATAATTTTGGTTGTTTTTTCCGTTTATTTATTTACCTAAAATTAGGTAAATTTATTTTTAAAGAATTTAAATTAAGTGATATATTAATACCTTACCACCTTATCATTATTTAGTCAATACTCTGGTTGTTTATAATTGTTGAATTGCCAGAGGAAGTTGACACTCCAAACAAACCCCAGTTATCATAGGCGCGGATGCTAATCCCGGTTAATTGCGGCTGGCGATAATAGTGATAGAAAACATGCGGCGTGGAGCTGGCCGGATGTTGATCCTGACCTGTCACAACCTGAACCGGTCCGCCGTCACCCCAGTCAATTCTAATCTCGCGAAGCGGCTGCTGTTCAATGTCCACCGAAGTATTGAACTCCAGACGATAAATTCCCTTAGTCGTTAGGTTATAAGGATTATTACCGGAAACCGGAAGATCATTAAGCTTCAAAACAACATTAGACACTTTCGGATAAATTACGCAGAAGGACAAATAATTTGAATCAGCCGGGCGGATTCCATTGGCGCACATGGTTGTTTTGACGCTATTTAGATCATCATAATTATAAGGGGATGGAGAATAGGCGCCGTTTGAATAAGAATAGCTAAAAGCGCTGTATGATTTTAAGAAAATTGTTTTCAGAATACTTTCATAATCATTACTGTTTGTGCCATTGTTAAAGCTCAATGGCGTATTCCACAAAGGCACGCATTGCCCGAAGCCGCCGTCGCCGCAAGTCAGCTTGGCGATATTATAAGCGGTTGATGGCGTATTGGTCAGCAAGCAGAAAACATTAGGATTCAGACTGCAATAGCCGACATCGCTGCAGCCGGATCCGGAGTCATTGCGACAACCATAAGGCCGTCCGGCCAAAGCGGTTTCATTGTTCTTGGCCGAATACTGGTCTTTAAGAGGGATTGGTTCGCTAGACAGCAAATCAAAATTATCCGGCCAGGTGGCGGCGCCAAAAGGCGTTGTCTCGCGATTACGCCCATAAGCGGCCAAGCCATTGGTACTGGTGCTGCTATATAGGGCGTGGGCTGAATTCAAGAAGAAATTCGGGGTGCTGGTCGGATACAAGGAATCGGCGCTGACGCGTCCCGCCCAGGCATAATTAAGCCCGGCGCTATCCACGGTCTGCGCGAATTGATTACAAGTTAAGCGATAATTCAGACTACTGTCTGAGCCGGCGACAAGCTTCAAATAAGCCTCATCGGCCGGAGCGGCGCTATAGTCATAAACGCGGATGGGGATATCGGAATTCTTCGCTTCTTGAGCGCTCAAACCATCATATTTATACCAACCGTTGCTGGAGGCCATTAGGCCGCTCTGGTCACCACATGCGCCAGCATTTGAATCTAATCCTGTAACAGCCACTGGCGGTGTTGACACTAAAGTTGGATAAGCGGGATCGGGCGGCACCGTGTAATTTCCATAAGGAGCACTATAGCTTAAAGCGGCACATTGGTTACTCTTATTGCCTCTTACGCCGACTTGGAAGGTCGTGGACATTGATGATCTTGGAACGCACCAGAAATCTGAGTAATTTACAGAATCGCCCATATAACTGGAAGCGATTGGCACATAGTCACTACTACAAATATTGCAACGGTCAGGATCCGTACATGCACAAACGGTAATAGCGCCTGCAGAGTCGCCGCTATTATTATTTGAGCCACAAAAATCTACTTTAGCCGCCCCCGACACCCAGTACGCCTCCCTCTTTTCCACCAAGTCAAAGTTACCATTAAGCTCGGTACAATAGTTTAAAGGATAAATACCGCTATAACCTAAAATCGGGGGGTTGGTCTGAGCGGGCGCGATATGGTCCACCGGATACCAGAGCAAACAGTTCAAAGGATTGCTCGGATCATGCTCTAAGCAATAGCCCTCCCAACCGTCAGCGATGACGTTATTATTTTTATTAATACAGGTTAAGCTATCGTCCGTGGGATATAAGCGGCATTCGCGGGCGGCGTAGGTTTCCTGGCCGCTGGCGTCCTTACCCGTGTCTAAAACCGGCTCAATGTTAATGTCATCAAAATAAACGTAGCCCTGTTGATTTGGGGTATTAGAGCCGAGATAAATCTTGACGCCTAGGCTGGCGCCTGAACTAATCGTCGGCGTATGGAATTTATAGATTTTTCTGGTCCAGCCGGTATTAGCCGTGTCATCAAAAGTGCTGGTCGCAATAATGCCTCCCGAAGTGTTGTCAAATTCAATAATCACGCGCGAGCCGACGCCGCTATTCTTAGTGTTAATCAGCAAGTTGATATAGTAATCCTTGTCGCCGACCAGAGTCGTTTTGGCATTCGCGGATTGCGGCGAAATTAAATAGGCGGACGGCACCTTCAAATAGCTCTGGCCATGGGCCGGATAATCAGTCGGCGCGCCATCGGGCTCCCGGACCAAGCTATCGGCCACAATATTTTTATCAAAATTACAGGCTCCAGTACCTATCGCCCGCTTGCAGCTTAAGGATGGCACACTATCTTCAAAATCAAAATGGGCGTCGGAATTCAAACCGACTTCATGCATCTGGTCAAAGTAATAATCGCCGATTAACGAGTAGCCCGTGGAATTTTTATCACTGGAAGGATTGAAAGACCGAACCGTGGTCGGCGTATTGTCAAAATTGGCGCAATCGCCTTTATCATCTAAACGATTGCATTCGCCCACGGCGTAGCAGGTTTTCTGCTGGGTGACCGGGTCTTGGACATAAGTGATGCAATCCAGCCATTTGGCGCAAACCCGATCCGGCGAAACCTTGACTAAAGTATTAGCGCTACAAGAACCGTTCTTGGAACTATCGCAAGACACCGGGGCTTGATTATAACCAGTGGCATTGGCGTCCCAGCCGGAAGTCAAAGCGGAAAAACCGGAACTTCCGAAAGTCCGCTCATTAAACAGGACGCAGCCCTTATCAAAATTCGCCACGCCATTACAGCTAGTCTTATCCACGTTGGCGGCTAATTGATAGTCCATGGCCAATTCTTTAACTTCAATGGTTCGTCCATAGAGGCCGCCATCGACCAGCGCCTGGCTATTGCTTAGGGAGTCAAAAATTATATGAGTATCCACGCCACTGCCAATGGTAAACAGATTAGTGCCGGTGCCAAGCGTATTGTCGCTTAAGAGCGGCTTAACAGCGGCCATAAACTCTAAAGACGCGGGCGAGGGATTAGCGGCCGACGGTGAAATCGTGGAGAAAGAATAAAGTTTATTCGGCGTGAGTGAAATAATTTGCTGATTAGGATTCAAAGCGGAATTATTCCATTTCTGGCCGGTCGCGGAACCCCAGCCATCGCGCAGGCTGGTGCCGGACGCGGCCATATAGTCCGGGTTATAAACAATGTTCGGCATGAAACTGCTGACTGGATCTATATATTCCGTGCAACCCGAAGCCGTCGCGTCGCAAAGCCCAGCCGACTCATCCGGCGTCGGGACCTGATTACCGGCGCCGCCCGTACCAATCGTTTGGAAATAGGAAACCGAGCAAGGATAATCATTAGTGTCGCTGATGCAAGGTTTACTATTACAATCGGCCGTGCTTTGGCAGATGGCCGTTCCCTTCTCGGTGCCGTCAATTTTGCCATTAGCATTAGCATCGCAGCGCATAACCGGCAGCTTATACCAATTCTTGCCATTAATGGTCGGGTCGGTACTGGCCCGATAAACGCAGGCGTTATCCCCAGGGTCCTTGAAATAGCTTAAACCGCCGCTGCCGTTATCCCATTCGCCGCAGTTGACGCCGGCCGCGTTGCATAAAATTTCGTTATAACTATCCGGTAAGTTTTTCAAATATAAATCCACCCAGGCGCCGGTCGTCTGCTTCTGGCCCAAACGGCTGCAGCCCGCGTCCGCGCTATTGCATAATTTAGTCGCGTCATAGACCGCGTAAATAGCGCTATCGCCGGAAACTTTGGTACAGTTAGGGTCGCTCACCGTATCGCAGCTGGAAGTGGCGATGCCATTCTCCCAAAATCCCGAGCCATAGGGATTATAATTTTTCGTATCAATCATTTGCTCACAGCCGACCGCGGAGGAAGAACAGAGCTGGCTGAAACGGCGCAAATTATGCTGCAAGCTGGCGCGATCCGTGTAAGCGGAACAACCTAAATTAAAATCCGCCCCCTGGTAATTGCCAAAAATATCATAGTAGCAAGAATTCGGAATCACGCTGGAGCCTTTAATCAAATAATAACGGTCGGCGATTTGATTCATGACCACGCTGTCAAGATAGAAATCATGATCGGCCGTGATCACTAAAACTTCGTTCGCTCCGACCGGCGCGGATAAATTATCTAAATTGGTCTGATAAATTTGCCATTCATCGCCGCCTTTAACGGTTACCGCGCCGGTCGCGGAACCGAAATAAACCGCTTGCTCGCCGACCGGATTATCTTTATTGTAAAAATAAATTTTGAGCGTCGTGTCCGTGGTCGCCCGCGCCAGGAATTTCAAGGTATAAGCCGAGCCCTGGCTCACGCTTCCGGCCACATTCACTTCCGCGGCCACATTATTATCAGCCAAAACTTGTTTGATCAGTGGTTGCCGAGAAACTGGATTAGTATTGAGCTCGCCGATATTACCGCAGCTAGAAGCTGAACCAGTATAACGCAGAGAGTGGCCATCTTTATCATTAGAAATAGCGCTGACGCTCACCCCGCCTAAGCAATTAGAATACCAACCGTCCGAACCGCTTTCAAAATCATAAACCGCCGCTTGGCGGACATCGCTGCCGCTCGGTCCATTATATTCCCGACAACCGTTCTGCGAAGCGTCGCAAGTCTGGCCTTCGCCCGGAATCGCCTGATAGGTGCAGGCCGCCAAATTATTATCCCAAACGCCGCCGTTCAAACAGACCGCGCATTGATTCTGCGACGTGTCCCAGTGGCCTTGGGCGGTAGTACAATCCGCGGCCGAATTAATACTCGGATCAATATTAGTGTTCGTCATCCGATAAGTATGGCAATTATCGGAGCAAGTAACCGTATGCGAAACCAAACGATAAGACACCTGGCCATTAGTGTTATAGAAACGCTGGCAGTCCGCGTTATAATTCGGGTCGCTCACCGGTAAGTTAAAAATGCTTTCGTCGCAAACCGCGCCGCCCGCGACCTGCTCCGGATTACCCGCCGCGTCTTTCTTTAAACTGGAGGAGACGAGCTGATAACCGCCGCTGGTTCCCGCCCACGAATAAAAATTGGCGCAAGAACTCGGATCCGGTTTGATGCACTGTTTCAAGAAAGAATAATATTCTTTATTTTCCCCGCCCTGCGCGACATTATCCAAATTAGTAAATTCATTACACGCGACCGCCGAGGCGTCGCATTTGGTCGCGGTCGTCGGCATTAAATTTTCCGCCTGCGCCGAATTGAAATAATTGGCCGCCCCGATATAAAGATCATAACCCACGCATTCGGACGCGCAATAGTCATCGGACGACACTTTCGCTGGCGCGGCAAAGCCGTCCGTGGCCGCGGTATATAATTCGCATCCGACTTCGTCTTGATTACAGCGGCGCGCGAAATTGGAACAGACAGCCGGCGCGTTATCTTTTAAGCGATAATCTTTGGTCGCGCTAGTCGCGTCCACATAGCAGGATTTTTCTAAATAAGGCGGCAATAGTTTTTCGGTAATGGCGGAATAATCATAAGGACTGTAACCGGTATCCCAGTCGCTCATTTCAAATTTAACGTTTTTGACATAGACCACAATCGGATCGCCGACGTTGCTGTCGGCATGGATATTGAAATCCGGCTGATTATAAGTATCCGTGACCGGCCGAGTCACGCTCAAATGCTGCCAGGAGCCGAGCGTGGTCGTTGTGGCCACTAATTCCCCCGCCCCGCTGCCCAAGACGAGATAGGCGTGACTGCCGGAAGAAAGATAAATATCAGCGCTTAGAGTATAAGACTGGCCGGGGATGGTTTGTAAATTATCCGGCAGGAGCGAATGCGTGGCGTCGGAATAGGTGCCTAAAACTACCTGGCCCGCGGTGGAGCCGGCGATAGAAAGTTTCAAAGCTTTGCCAGAGGCGCCGCCCGGTTCTTGCGTCGCGTCCACAATGGAAGCGAGACGCGTCGTATCATCACCGCCGCTGGACCATAATGTCCAGTCATTCAATTTAACATCTGTGGTTGAAGCGCCTAGGTCATCGTTCGCAAAATTAGAATCCATGACCAAGTTGGCGCCCCAAGTCGGCTTGACGCGGATCAGACTGGTGCAACCCTCCGCGCCCGCGTCGCAGGCCGCGGTTTTACCGTTCAAATATAAATTATGGCTACTATCCCAGGCCACCGAATTAGTTGAGGTGTTGTAGACACCGAACCAGGAATAATCCCGGCAACCGGCGTTATTAGAATCGCAACCGGCGTAAGTTAGAGTGTTTTGCAAATAAGAGACCGGGGAGCCGCTGGCCGTGTTCGTGAAGGTTTGGCAGGTATTATAAATTGAATTGCAGGAATCCTTGCCAAAAGACCAGATGCGCTTTTCTTCATTGCAATAGCCATGGTCTGAGCAGGAGCCGTCGCTATTTTCCTTAATACAAGACTTCTGATCGCCGCAATAGTCACTGGCCCGGGAAACGGTAATTGAACTTAAAGTATCCGGCGCGCCAGCCGTTCCCTTTACCCCCGGAGCGACTACCGGCTGAGCATTAATATAACCCGCGCCCTCGCGCGCGCAATAATTCAAAGGCGCTTTAATCACCCAATTCGGATCAACCAAACCCTGGCACCACGCTTGATCGCGCGCGTCAAAGCCGGAACTGAATTGGTTATAGGAATCATTAGGATCAAAACAAGCCACCAGATCATTCAGCGTCACCTTCTTATTTAAAGCCGTGGCTTTTTGAATGGCCACTTCCCAGCCCACCGGCAAAATCCGGTCGGCGCGTAAAATAGACACATTGCGCAGAGAATAATTATTCGTCGCGGTCTGGGCAGATAATTGCCAGTCGCCGTGCAGATAGCCCTTGCTAATCGCCTCCGCCACCGTCATTTTTTCCGTGGCCGCCTGCACAAACTGGTCATCAATCACGCAATTATTCGGCCCCGGGTTGGCCGGATCCGGACAAACTGAGAGCTGGGACAAAACATCATAATCAGATTGCACGCCAAAAGTCGGTTGTAATAATTTAGACGTCGCTTCCTGAATCGCCGGTTCGCCATATTGAATCACGTTCGGATCATTGGTATTCCCCGTCGGCGTATTCGCCGCCGTACCGCCGCTCTTCTTGGCCAAGTTCTGCATCAGATTATTAAACAAAGACAGGGCCAGGCGGTTTAAAAAGACATTGGCCGCCGAGACGAGAATATCGTCGGTCTGCTGGCCCAGATTTTCTGTTTTAGCATTATTCGCTTGCGCCACGGCATTCGGACCGGTGTCCGGCATACCCTGCATGGACTTACTGATATCCCGCACGTCTAACCAGCCTTTATTGGCGGTAGTTTCAGCCGTGGAATTGGCCTTGGCGCTCACGCCAGCCGACGCCATATCGCTCCGCGCCGACATAAAAATTCCCAGGTCATTACTGGTCGGATCAAAATAGCTCTTAAAATTATCCAAGAAATTCGGATTGGAATAATCCGTTAATTTCTGCGTTAAGTCATTTCCGGCCTTGCCCCAGTTCTGGATCATCTGCGTCGCGCTGCAATTCGGCGCCTGCGGTTGATTTTCCTGGACCAAGCCCAAACCGATTTTAATTTTCGCTTCCAAGGACGAAGGGCTGCAGACATTAATGGAACCGCCACCGGCCGAAACCGAGGCGCTGACCGAGCCTTGCATGGTTGAACTTTTGGAAACACTGCTTGTGGCATTACCGATTTTATTATTGCAAGTGGTGGACTGAGTTTGGCAGGATGTCAGACACGGTCCATAAGAATCCAGATTAGCGGTCAGGTCAGCTCCGGGAGCGGGATTCTGGACATTTTTTTGGCATTTAGCCTGGCAGCTAGTTAACTGCGAGCTACAACTGCTCGCCGAATTCATGTCATTGGCAAAATTCTCAATATAAGAACCAACGGCGTCATTACCAACCTGCTCCCAATATTTTCCCCAGTCCATCGTGACATACAAAGGCTTTTGCCCGGTGGCGGCGGCGCCGACGTAATTAGCCGCGTCATAGGCAATCTTATTCAAAGTCTGGCGCAAAACTTGGGTATAGGCCAGAGAGCCGGCTTTGGCTAACAAGGCTTTTAGTTTGGAAGCTAGGGTTTGTTTAACATTATTAATGGTGTTTGGAACGGATTGAGTTTCAATTGTCGTAACTGGCCCGCCAGTCACCAGAACTTGCGCCTTTACTTCATTGGCCGCCGCCGAAAACAAAATTAAAAAAGCCAACAAAAAAACCACGATTTTTTTGCTGACTGATTTTGGCCCTTTGATTGGCTCCCAAAAATCTCTCATTTTATTGATTCGTTGACGTATTTTGGCTCTCTAAGGTTTGCTGATACTTATCCATTAAATCCTGATCGGAAATTTTGTCCAAGGCCGTTTTGTCCGCGCCATTCTGAATAAGAATTTGGCGCAAAGTGGCGGCGTCAAGCTGACCCGTCATCATATTTTCCAAAGTTGAGGTGCTCGTAATATCACTGGTGTTGCCGTTTAAGACCGCTTCGGTGGTGGAGGCCGGATTCACCGACGCCTCAGTGGTGGCGGGCGAAGAAGACGCGACCTGTGTCGCTCCGGTGCAAGTCTGACCTTGCGGGCAATTCGGATCCGTTCCCTGCTGAATCTCTTTTAAATCAGGGATGCCATCCGAATCGGAGTCTTCCAAATACGGCGAAGTATGATAGACATTAATCTCATCATAGTCGGAAATTCCATCGCCATCCGTATCAATCTTATGTAAATCCGTGGCCGTTGTCGCCGCGACACTGGCGCTCTTCGGTCCGTTATAGGTAAAGGGGCGGCTGAGTTGCGCTTCAAATTGCCACGCCCAGAAGCCAAAAATGCCGACGCCAAAAAAAACCAGGACGATCACCGCGGTTTTTTGCGGTCGGGACATCGCCCGAAAACCCGAGCTTTGTGGAGCGGTATTCATAAAAATTATTATACCATAAAGCGCCGGAAACTGCCAAATATTTTCTGCCAATTAGCCAAGCTCAAATCCTCCGCCCGAATTTTTGGATCAAAGCCGCTCGCCACGAGAATTTCTTCCGCTTCGCTAGCCTTTATTTTCAGGCCGGCGGCCAGATTATTCTTCAGCATTTTCCGTTTAGAGCTGAATCCGGTCCGGACCAAGCGGAAAAACAATTTATCTTCAGCCGTGGAATGATTTTCCGCGCGAACATTAATCTTAATAATGACGCTATCCACTTTCGGCTCCGGCCAAAAATTGCCAGCCTTCACTTCCCTGACGATCTCCGGGTCGCTGTAATACTGGACCGAAACCGCCAAGATGCTCATGTCCGGCGGCGCGGCCGCAATCCGTTCAGCCACTTCTTTTTGAAGCATCAAAACCATCAGTTCCGGGCGAGCGTTCGCGCTTAAAAACTGGCGCAAGAAAATGGAGCTGATATTATAGGGCAAATTCGCGACAATCTTATATTTCTCTCCGGCTAGCGTTTCCGGATTGAAGCGCAAAATATCGCTGTTCACAATTTCCACATTCGCGGTGTCGCGCGCCGCAAAACCGGTTTTCAGATAGCTAGCCAGCTTGT
>TBL_comb47_HYPODRAFT_10004655_pt1 | contig 15664 bp, 12 predicted proteins | sample TroBogypolimnion_40_FD_10682 | JGI IMG/M metagenome (IMG submission 10682)
CAAGGCGCTCACGCCGCAGGACCTGCACCGCGAGGAGCTCGGTTTCATCCGTCTCGTGGCGGTCACCCTTGGGCTCCCGCCCGTGATTCTGCTGCAGGCGAGCGCCGTCATCGGCACCGCTGCGGTGTCGACGTCCTCGTCTACGCAGGGATGGGCCGACAGCAGCGAGAGCTGCAACCGGCAGATGCTGCAGACGTGCCACTTCATCACGGAGCACCTCCAGAATCTCATGTACGATGTCTACAGAGCGTGCTACCCGAGCAGCAAGGTCGTGCCTGAGTTCCAGTTTTGCCCCGTGCCCACCATCAGCCTTGAGCACATTATGGCGGTCTATGACGCCAAGATCTTTGACGACCACGTGATGTCGAGCATGCTCAAGGTTGAGACTTCGTTTTTCCCTGTTTGCCTGTATATGACATGGTTGATATGCAGGCCACCTGGGGGTCCGAGCTGGGCGACGCAGCCAAGGAGGCCAGGAACGAAAAGCGGAAGGCCGAATTCGTCCTGCCTTTCGAAAAAGACCCTCCTCGGCCTCCTGCCAAAAAGCAGAAATAAAACAACAACAAAATATTTTTGTTTAATTTTGAGGAAAAAAAAACGATTTTATTTTGGAAAATAAATACTCCTATATGCAGCTCGCAGCAGCAGGACAGTGATGTCGAAAAGAACGAAACAACTGCAGAAGAAGAAGAAGGACTGCCACGAAAGGAGGGCGCTTTCGATTGCGTTTTGGTGCCAAGGAGAGGTCCCCCCCGCCTTGGACGAGGAAACCGCAAAGCGGTTTGTGTCTAGGGTGGAAATGGGGCGAACGAGGGAGCTGGGTTGGGGGGTGGCGATACGGCTTCACGCCCGCATGTCCAAGTCCATGGCGCTTCAGCGCCTTGTCTTCTCCAATCAAGGCGATTTCGAGATCACGGGGCACGAGGCTTACAACGGGGTCGTCATGAATAGCTGGGGCCAGCACGAGGGCGACCTGTATCGCGAGGTGGTGAGGCGCATTCGCCTGTGCGAGGACAGGGCTGTGCTTCACTTTGACGCACCCAAAACGACGCGGCCAAGGAGGACGCCCAAGCGCCTCGTTTTCAAGCGCTTTATGGTTGAGATTGCCGCAGGGAGGGAAGAGAGGCGCTGGGGCGACGAGTGGTTTGAGCCGTTGCAGATTCAGAGCGTGGAGGAGGAGCAGGGTGACTCACAAATCAAGTGCCTCTTGTCGTGCGCGGTTGCAAGCAGCGAGGAGCGGGTTCGCTCTTTCATGGAGGGATTCTTCGCCAAGGACCTACTCGGCATCACGATGCGCTGCAAGCGAGATTATTATGCGGGACAGAAGACCGCCTGCTGCTACTGGCTGAAGGAACATGGTGGTGGATTGGTGTATGGAAACATGGGCCCCCCTCAAAAGCGAATCTACTCGTTGGCCATGGTGGTGAAAGCCTCGTTCGTGTTGCCCTCGGAAGACGAGATTTTCAAGGACGTGGTCTCGCTCGAGAGCGTGCCCCTGCTTCCCGAAGAGCGCAGGGCGCTGCTGCTGCACGCGCCCAAGGGGGTGGCCATCCGACAGTTTGCGCGTGGCCTTGTCCAGCGCAAATGGTTTGATTTCGCTTGCCAGGACGGAGGCATGTATCTACAAGGCCACGCGGGATTTGACAGAGTCGCTGAAGCGATTCGAATGCACAAGAAGGAAGCGGGCTACGAAAAATGGAAGAGAGTTTTAAAGTGAAAAAAAATCGGGCGGACGAGGCTCATTATTTTATTTCTTCTTCTTATTATTATGGCATATCGCGTTTCCGCGTATGCAGCTATAATACTAAGCCTCCTTCTCCAATGCAGAGCACAAATAGGTAAGCAGCAGCAGCTTGTCCTTTTTGTACAGTTCCTTCATCATATCGAAATCCTCCGTCGTCTCCTTCAGAATCTCCAGCACGTCGTCAGACGACATGCTGCTGCAGACCTCCGAGTCGCTGAGGTTGAAATCCTCCTCTTCATCATCCTTCTCGTCCTCCTCCTCTTGGCCCACAAACTCATAGAGCCCCCAATCCTTGCGCGCGACACGAGCATCCTCCTTCTCGATCATTTCCGTGAGAATCTCGACGGCCAACTTTGCGTTTTGGATCATCGTAGTGTTCTTTTCGTTTGAGGTTGAAGAAGAAGGAGGAGGCAGTTTGAAGAAGGATTCAGGAAGAAGCCTCTTCTTCTCCAAAGGGCTTGTTTCGGACATGAATCTCAAGTAGGCGATTGGCTGGACGGATTCGATAGCGTATTTATGTGTTGTTCAAAATTTCTTTTTTCAAAAGAAAGGTTTATATATCATCGCCTGTTTTATACCTTTTTTGTATTATTGCTGAGTTTCTTCCGTGATGCAACAAGACCAACAACCCCAAAACAAGAAAAAAAGGACCTACTCATCCTACTCGATGATGATGGCCGATGATGCTGGCGGTGCTAACGCCACGACCACCACAGCACAGCAGCCTGTTGCACCACAGCAGCTATTCTGGAAGAATACGGAGCAGGAGATGAGGGAGCACTTTTCCAAAGAATACAAACCTCATTTCTGTGCGCAGTAGTCTACTCGATAGTGTTAAGATTGATCTGCCAGAGTTCGTTCTTATAGATATCGTCGGGGGGCACGTTTCTCATTCGCGCCATGGCGGAAACACGGTCATAGAGGCTAATGAGGATTCGGATGATTTCGGCCTGCCTGTCCATCTCGTCTGGCTTATCTATGGAGGTAGGATAGCAGATGCCCTGCAGCGTAGGCAGGCAGTTGCGCTTTTCAAACTCATCCAGATCCTCGTGGGTGGGATTTGCCAGCCCGCTGATGACCACAATCAGTTTGTGGACCGTCGCGTGTGCGCCGTCTGTATCCTTACTGGTTGTCTGTTCCTCCTTTGAAAAATGAAAGCTGCTGCCCTTTTTAAAGGAAGCATTTTCTTGTTGGATTGTAGTAGTAGTAGTAGTAGTAGTAATAGTCGCAGCAGTGGCAGGCGTGCAAGAAGAAGTAGCATTGAAGAGAGAAAGCGCCGGGTGCATTATTTCGCAATTTTCCTCATTCTCCTCCTCCTCCTCCTCTTTCCTACCGCTAGTACTGCTGCTAGAATCACTAGTGCCGCTGCTGCTACTGCTACGGTTAGCGTTGATTGTATCGCCATCATCATCATGACGAGGAGATATTTCATCTCCGTCGTCCTCTTCACCCTTTTGAGTTTCATCATCATCATCATCATCACCACCATGATCAGAAGAGTCGCCTGACTCTGACTTCTCATCATCTTTCGCCCTATCATCATTTTCTATGATGGATGAGGAGGCAGCAAACACACTCATATACTCTTTGCCAGTTTTGGCAGTCTTCATTTCATCAGGATGGTCCGAATTTGTCTGCAGCAACGATTTGAGGTTGCTGCTGAACGCGGATCCCGTTTGTTTCTTGTGGCTTGAGGAAGAGGAGTATGTATTTTGCAAGAATTTCGTCATTGACATTGTAGGGGACGGCTTGCTGAAATCCTCCCGATCTTCGGCATTTGCAAGCATGGCATTTTTGCTGAAATCCTTTTCATCATCATGAGGAGGAGGAATCTCCTTTGCGATAGGTTTTGGTTTTTTCTTGGGCGCCTTGTTTTCTGATGAGGCATTATTATTATTATTTGGAGCAGGAGCCTTTTTTGGAGTAGGAGCTGCTTTTTTGGATTGAACTTTAAGAGCCTCTTCCTCCTCTTCATTTTCCAAATTCCGCATTTCAGCTATGCTTGGTGTCTCCATTCTGAACATCCTAGACGTCATTTCAAACGCTTTTGATGGAGCAGAGCAGCTCTCGGTGCATATATATGTGTGAGCAGTGTACAAAAGTCACTCCTTCTTCCTCTCGTCTGCGCTACGCTGTTGGCTGTAGCACAGGAAAGGACTCAATGGATAGGGCGGCCAGGAGCAGGACAATGCTCGTGTATACAGAGTAGATCCGGGCCAGTCGTTGCGATGAGTCTCCTCCTTCTTCTGCGTCTTCGCAAGTACCTACTACTTCTACTACTAGACTATTCAAGTACAGAATTAAGACAGAGGCTGCGATGAAACTCAGCGTTTTTGACATATATGTACACAGCTTTTTTTGTTTTTTAATATATCAATTGTATATATCAGCAGCGTCGTTTGAGAAAGGGCGCCTTGGGCTGGCGGCGAGAGGCGGCCGTGATTTTGCAGGTCGGGTGAAACCCCTCCTTGACGATGGACAGCTCCATTATATTTTTTTCCTCCACGTTGAGCCTTCCCGTCTTGATGTCCCTCCTTACTTTGCTAAGATAACCGAGGGAGAAGCCGGCAAAGTTGCCCTTCTCCACCGCGGCGGCGGTCATGGCGCCATGCGGCGTGGACATGTCGATCTCGGCGAGCGCCCACATTGCGCCCCGCGAATCGGTCCAGCCTTGGAGCACCTCCCCCACATGAATGTTGTTGTTGTGCTCCACGCGCAGGGGCGTCCCCTTGAGCGCCTTTGCCTTACCGCTCAAGTCGTCCTTGTCCGACATAAACACGCCCTCGTGGCTCGCGACGGGCGGGGGGTTGATTTCGCCGCACACGAGCATCGACATATATGCATACCACGCGCAGAATAAATACCTCTGGGCTTCATTACCATGGTTAGCCCGCAAGCGCGGGCCCCAAAAAACCGATGCTCAGCGCATTGGTGAGGCAAACCACCACCCACGTCTCGTGATTGCTAATGTCCTTGAGCTGAAAGTAGAAAAAGTACTTGAAGCCCTCCGTCTTGGCCGCGCTGCTCTCCTCGTCATTGTAGTGCTTCTTCAGATGGTGCACAAGCAAAAATGCGCCGATGCAGCAGAGCAGCAAGGCCGTCAGAATGTTCGGCTCCATTTTTGTGTGTGGTACACTCAGGCACTGTTATATTATATACCCTTCAGCGGATCTAGAGCGAGCGGCCTTTATTTCGCGCCGGGCTTGACCACCGTCACATACTGCTGCATATCGTCCCATGTGGGCACATGGATGACATTCTGCAGGGGCACCTCCACCTTGATCGTGGCGTTATCGTAGTTCACGGCCCGCATGATCAATATGGCAAGCGACAGCAAGAACAGCACGGGCATAAACGGTATGCAGTTCATTGTGAGCGCCGAGAGGCACATGATGCACAGCACGCACCAGATGCACCGGTCGTACGTCCAGTACAAGACCGCGGCCAGCGCGGCCACAAAACCAACTTTCAAGAGGAGGCCCCACACCCAAGGCGAGCATTTTATTGGGGCCCTTTTCGTGGCCTCTGCTTCGTCGTCGCAGCCATAGTAGGAGTACGATGACGACGACGACATAGATATATATCCCTCGCGCGAGACATATATACTACTAGGCGTTGCGGTGCGCGATGGGGGTCTCTTCCTCCACCCACGGCTCAACAAACGTGGCGCACAGAGCGCACGCGCAGTGCACGAGCAGGCGATACGAGTAGGCGCCGCTGCTGGGCTCCAGCTGCTCGATGACGCAGCAGTGGACCTCCGCCTTCTCATCGTTCTTCTTTTTGCGCGGGCATTCGGATGACCCGGGGGGCAACCGACCACAGAGCACGACGCGGCCCTGGATGGCCGACGGCGGCTGTAGCTTGCTGCTGGAGGAGGAGGAGGGCAGCAGCCATGCATCCTCGGACGACTGTTGGATGAAGGCGATGATACGCCGCCTGCTGCTCTCCAGCCTGACCGCCTGCTGGAGCTGCTCCTTCGCTACAAGAAGCGGCTCCATCATCATCATCTTCTGCTCGGGCGGCCGCAGCAGCATGGACGCCACCGCCCTGGAGGAGGTGGCATCTGCCTCCTGGATCTCGACCCAGGCCGACGTGACGTGCTTGCACTTGGATGAAAAGCAGCGCACAAACATCCTCGCCGCGCCCCTCCTCTTGGCCGGCTGGCACACAAACACCATGGCGTTTGCGTCGGTGCGGTGCCTGTGCACTCGCCCCTCGCCCTTCAGAATTCGGCAGCACATGGACATGTTGTTCACGCACGCGTACATTGTGACCTCGTAGCCGCTGTTCTGGACGAGGTCCATGACCTTTGGGCACCAGTTCTTGCGCTCTGCCATGGAGGGAATGAAGGTGAGCCGGGTGGTGCCGTCCTTGGCCTCCGCAAAGCGCCTCATCCACTCCTCCGGCCAGGTGTGGTACAAGTCGCTCATCATACCGCTTGCTTCTTCTTCCTTTTTTTTGCTGGGAGTCTTCTGCTTCTCCTTCTGGGTAACGAGCGCAAAGGGCCTCTTCCTCTTCTTGTCCTGTGAATGATCAACCAACAACAACGACAGAGGTACGCCAGCCTGGGGATCATACGTGATGGACCAAGGATCGGGGAGCATCATGCTTGAGGCGGCGAAGAAAAGCGCGTCGTCATCCGACGACGGGCCGACCGGGCGGCCATCGACGCCCGAAAAAATGCCGACCTTTTTGAAGCACACGCCGCCACCGCTGTCGACCTTGCCCGACCCCAGCACCTGCATGTACTGGCTCTTGGAGTTCCTGACGGTGCTTTCGTCCACAAACCGAAACAGTCGCCATGCCCCCTTCTGCTGCTCTTCCTTCCCTCGTTTGCTTGTGAGGAGCAGAATCGCCGCGCGCCATCGCGGGAACGGCGCGAAGGCGCACAGCGTGATGTGCCACGACCTCTTGCGGTCAGAGTGCCGCTGCGTGATGGCGAAATGGCAAGGGCGCCTCAGGAAGCGGCAGGCATGCAGGTCCCTGCTCACCTCCATGGCGAATTCGGTAACGAGCCCTTCCTCCTCATCCGGGTTGGGCACCAGCGCCCGGAGGTCATCCAGCGGGGCGTCAATGTCCAGGATCCATTTTCGCGGCGTCGCCTCGTCGCATGTGCCGCACTCCAGGAGCATGGTGAGGGGCCTGTGCCGCAGCTGCAGCCCGTACCAGACAGAGAAGAAGAACATGGTCTCCCACGCGCTCAGAAACACGACGAAGCGACGGCAGAGCTGTTTCTTCGTGCCCTCCTTGGCGTACTGAAAAATGTAGCGCGGCCTCTCCTTTTCTTTTGCGGGCTTCTCGGCGCGCTTCTGAAAATGCGAGATCGCCTTCAGCATGGTGGGCTGAAAGCATCCCCTGAACATCAGCTCCATGGCCTCGTAGGTACTAGTACCATCAGCCTCCCTCGTCGTAGTTATTTTTGTTTGTTTGGCGACAAGGTACCTCATAAAGCAGTTGTACTTCCATCGCTTTTCTGTGGTGGAGGTGGAGGTGCTCATGGCGTCATCGAGGCTCGAGGCCATGGCGTCAAAGATGCAGAACTCGTTGTGGTGCCGGCGGCGTTGAGGCGAGGCGCCAAAGCACGCATTGTCCAAAATCTCCTCGTGGTCCTTCGGAGGAAAAAGATACACGCACGCCCTCCAGGCCATGCCAACATAGGCTTCCTCCCTCATCAGACACACAAGGACCTCCAATACCCCTCTTTTTTCGTCCGACATCCTTCTTTTCTGTTGTTTTTTCTGTGGCGCACGCGGAGGAGGATATATATTTTCAAATGCCATGACAGATAAAAAAAAGTATTATAGCAAAAAAAAAGATTTAATCAGGGCAAAACGAATCAGGGGGGCACGTGATGACGGCGCCGTTCTGCCAATACGAGCCGCACGGCGCGTTGCAGCTCAGCTGCCCAGGATTCGAGATGGAGCCGCTGGTGCACGCGAGGCATGCTGTTTGGCCTGTGAGCTGGTTGTAGGTGTTGGCCGGGCACGGCAGGCAGGAGGCCAGAGTGGGCGTGCAGGAGAGAGGGTAGTACTTGCCCGCTGGGCAGGCGACGCACGAGAGCTTCCAGGCCCATGAGATGTTGTACCATTCAAACACATTGTCTGTATCCGAATAAAAGGCCTGGTAAAACGCGTTGCCTGGGATCACAAAGGTGTTGTAGTAGCGGGTGTATCCGCTGGAAAGGTAGGTGGCGTGGTAATTCGTCGCGGGGGTGGGCTGAGCAGACTGGAGGCCAAACACCAGCGCGGAGGCGGGGGCTGGGTAATTGTTGTTGATCCCGTAGAGCGCCGATGCGAGGATATAGTCAAAGTAGCCGCCATACCCATCCCCCGTCACGTCGATATCGGCGAATGTGATGTCCACAGTGACATAGGCCGCGATCGTGTTTTGCGTGTACGGGCTGATGACCTGTATGTTGCCGTACGGCATGGTGTAGCCGTCGACCCCTGTGTGGCCGTTGCTGCACACATACGAGTAGATGTCGCCTCTGAAAAACAGCTGCCCTGTCGTCAGGCAGCCCTGCGTGGACGATTGGGGAAAGGTGTTGTCGTAGTAGGGGCTGGGATGGTTGCCAGCGTAGCAGGAGGCCTCGGCGAAGCAATTGCCGCTAGCGATGGAGGTGTTGGCGAAAAGCGCCTCTGTCAGATGTAGGAACAGCAAACCAAAGGCTGCGCGTTTTTTCATATGGAGAGGAAGCGTGTGCGTGGCGGAGCATATATACGGTGCGACGCGGCTCAAAAGCTCAAATTAGTGCATGGCGCGTAGCCCACGCTCCTGGAGACCTTGCCCTTGGCGCAAGGGGTGCATGATGACGACGCGTTGGTCCACTCTGAGCCGGGGCCGCACGCGCAGTTCCCATCGATGGTCCACGCCGTGAAATTATTATTGGCAATGAAGGGGCACTCCCTCCTCCTTGTCGTCGGCTGCGCCGTGGCGGTGCAGAGGCCAAAGGTCGTACTAGTAGTAGTAGTGGAGGCAGCAAACGCTGGGCAGGGTACACATACGGGGCTTTTGAGAGGGTCGCGTATGGTATGGCCAGGGGGGCAAGCGCCCAAATCCTCTGGTACACAGCCCTTTCCTCCACCTTCTGGCACGTTGCGAAAACCGGGGGAGCAAACGCACCGCTGCTGGGTCGCATCGGGAACCTCGAACATGGGACAGAGGTACTCTCTGCCATCGACGCAGTAGTAGTTCGTGGGGCAGGGCATGCACCACCATCTCGTCGATGCCTTGCCCACCAGCACTGAGATCAGCTTGTACCCGGGGGAGCACGAGAAGATGATGGTGCCGTCCTCGGTTCGCAGGAGGACCGCGCTGCTATCATTGTTGTCAGGGGCAGCCGCGCCCTGCTGCTGCAGCAGCCTACGCCCTCCTCCTACAGCCGACAAGGCCGCCAGGGCGTCGGGCGCGTCCTGCGCAATGATGGCGTTTTGCTCGACGACGGCGCAGGGCTCGTCGCTGGTCGAGTTTGGGGGCCAAGTCGGCGCGGTGCCGAGGGGGCAAGGCCAGCACACGCCTGCGCGTTTCTCCGGGGTCGCCGCTGACGAGAAGCGCGGCGGGAGGTGCGGCGGATCGAAGTCCGGCGGCCACCATCGGGCGGCGGGCCTGGCGTTGAAGAGCGCAAAATACGCCGCGTACGGTGCTGCGGGGGGGGGCGTCGGCAGCAGCAGCGAGCACGCGATGCAGGCGCCGTTGTACCACACGGACCCCGCCACGCAGGCGGTGGGGCAGGAGGAGGAGGTCTGAATCACCGCAGCCGTCATCGGAATTCCGGGGGGGACGAAGAAGCGGGAAGGCCACACGTCTGGGGTATTATCTGCTGCGCTCCGCAGCAGGCCCAGCGGGCAACGAATGCACTCCTGAAACTGGCAGTCGTAGTAGCCCCCCGCGGCGCAGGTTTGGGTGCACGGGATGCAGCCTCCGCTATTGCCGGGATCGGGAACGAGAGAGGGGCCACAGAAGGTGGTGACGCAGTTGGGCGGGGCATAGGGGCGATAGACCTCGCACGGCTCGCAGAAAATGTCGAGCGGATCGTAGTAGCCGGCGGAGGGCGCTATGAGCATGCCGGTGTTGTGCATGATGGAGATGGTGCGATACCCCGTCTTGCACTGCACTCGGCAGACGGCGTCGTGCGAGGGCGCCAGGATGGCGGTGCCGCCCAGGGTGTTGTAGGGTTCAGGGCAGGGCCTGCAGGGTGGCCACTCGCACGCTGAGAAATACTGGCCGGGCGGGCACGGTGGATCGTCGGCGGGGGAGAAGCAGGGGGCGCAGCTGCCCGCCGCGGCCGGGTCGGGGTTTTTCATCAGCAGCTGCTCGGCGTTGCAGTCGTACGCGCACCTCCCTGGCGCGGAGAGGGACAGGTTGAGAAAGGTTGTTGGCTCGCACGGCACGCACGCCTGGACTCCCATGCAACCCATAAACTGCTCGCCGACCGCGCACGAGGTTTCGACGCAGGGCGCGCACCACGAGGCGTTTCTCTGAAAAAAACCCAGACTGCATCGCCACGTGCAGTTTGTGTCGATGACGTCGGAGTTGAGGGGCACGTTGGGGCAGAGGGGGGCGCAATGCTGCGCGCTGCTGCTCAGGAGGCACGACTCGGGGTGTATGAGGCAGCTGGTCGTGCACGCGGGTAGACGCTGCTGCCCTTGCGGGCACAAGCACGTCGCGGCGCAAACGGAGTCGACCACCACCGCCAGGTCTCCATGCTGCATGGTGGGGGGGTACGGGAACAGGTTGTATTTCTCAGCCGTTTGCATCGTGGCGTCCAGCTGCTGCCCCGCGACGAGCCTGAGGGCGATCGCGTACTGCCTCGCGCCGTCCAGATTGTAGGCGTACATGCATTTAAAGTAGCAGAGCTCCGAGAAGGGCCCGGCGGCCCATGTGGCGCCGGTCGGCGGGGCGCTGCCGCAAGGGGCGTACGACACCCCCGTCATCATTATCTGCTGCATTGCGAGCAGGCTGGACGGCGTGAGATAGTAGCCAGCGACGGAGGGCCCTTCCGCGGGATAGCACGCGTAGGGCTGATAGGTGGTGATGCCGGTGCAGGGGAACCCGTCCAGCGGCAGGGCGATCTCCCCTTGATCCAGGTCGCACTGTGTGCACGCCACGCACTCGTTGTCGGTGTCAACGCGCACTTGAAGGTAATAATTGGGAGGGCAGGAAAAGACGGTCTTGGGGGAGCAGGAGGTCGTGGAGGCGCCCCCGGGGGAAAAGTACTGCTCCGATGGGCATCGCACGCAGACGCGCTTCAGGCCTGCGGATGGTGGAAGAAAGACGAGGTAGTAGCCCGCGTCGCACTGCAACGGGCCCTCGTCGCTCAAGTCCGACACGGGGCTGCAGACGGTCGAGGAGGGATCGGGGGCCAGTGTGCCCGGGCTGCACGCGTAGCATTGGCCCAGGGGGTGCAGCGCCGTCGGATATTCCCAGGCGTAGACGGGCAGGGTGCAGTTGTACTGCGCTGGCCATCCTACGTAGCACGACGAGCCAAGGGGCAACGAACGCACGGTGATGGGGGATGCATCGAACGAGATCGACATGATGATCATGACGGTAGAGGAGGAGTGATCGAGGCATCGGATATAGAGATCCGACAAGGCGCCACCCCTCTTTCGCCGGGCGCTGTTCCACGGTGCGTCCTCCACGCCCAGACGATAGGGCCCGAAGGCGCACACGCACTCACCGCCGTCCAGCGCTACCGAGCAGCACTTGGCCCATATGCCAGGCACAGCCCGTATCATTATTTTCGTCGGTGCTGCGTCCTGGGGCGCGAAGGTCCACACGGGGCCCAGCAGATCGCTGAGGATCAGAAAATTGGAGGACGACTGCGAGGAGGGGTTGAGGAGCGACAGCTGCATTTCGCACACGAGGTCGGGCATGCTCGGGGAGACGAGCGCCTGGGCATCCTGCAGCGTCATTATTGCGGTCATGCCTCCTGCTCCTGAGGTGGTGTCCTGCATGGGTCTGCAAGGTTTGAGCGCAGAGTCGCTGGACCACCACCGGGAGGTCGGGCACGCGACGCATTCTCCCGTGGCAGGCAAAGGGTATTGGCCCGAGGGGCACCCGGAGCAGCCCAAGGCGCCGATGGACGAGTACGTGCCGGGCGGGCAGGGAACGCATGCTGCGCCGCTCAACGCGGACGGATAGAAGAGATACTGCCCCGCCGGGCACTCCCATGGTCGTCGCACAAAGATGGCCCGAACCGACGACGTGGCGGGCTCTGCGAGGAGCAGGAGGTTTTCGTTGAAGCAAAAGGTCGGGGACGCCAAGATGGGGGGCGCGAAGCCGGCCAGCGTGCCGAGGTTGTCGCTGTGGACGGCTGCGCCCAGCGCAAACGCCGTCGCCGTGCCGTTTGCGGTGACGAGCATGCGCCCGTCGCGAAAGCCCAGCACCAGATCATGGCTGCCGAGGCAGCAGGTCATCCAGGCCACATTTTGCAGGGGCGGCAGCCCGGACGGCGGCAGAATGTAGTAGGGAAAGGACACGGCGGGGGAGAGAACCCGCCAAACCGCCGTAGTAGTGCTGTTGGGATCATTGTTGACTATCACGGCGAGAACGCCTCCTCCGTTGGGGTAGGGCGCGATGGCCAGCGCCCTTCCGCCTGTGGTGACGAGGGTGGACGCGTTGCGATTGGGATCGTAGGCGTACACAAGAAGCGCGCCGGAGATCCAATAGAGGATGGGGCCCTGGCCCAGGCACATCATCGTGCCGCCCTGCGGCACCGCAAAGAGGCGTTCCACGATTACGAGGGAATGGATCCTCGATATGTGCGCCCCGTCGAAAACGTAGAGGAGGTCTTCCATCGGCGTGAGGGCGACGGAGACCACGCTGCCTGGAACCACATGCACGGTCACCACGCCGGTGTCTTCCTCCGGCGGGATGCGCACCACCGCGCCGTCATCACAGCCAATCCACAGCGTGCCGTTTTGGCCGCCCGCGACGGCGTAGGGTTTCCTGTCTTGAACCACCACCGCCAACGTGAACGCCTCGAAGAGGTCTGCGGTGAGGCCGCTGGTGGCGGGATCGATGATCGGTAGGCATTCCGGGGAGCCCTCGTCCGCGACCGTGCCGCTGGGGCAGGGGGTGCATGGCATCCCCCAAGCGGCGGAGGTCATGGCGGGGCACGGGCTGCACCCGCCGCCGGCCCAAGTGTAGCCGGCCGATTCGCAGGGGGTGCAAGCGGAGGCCGACGGGTAATAATAGGAGGGGCAGGCATCGACGCACGCGATACCCCAAGCGTCGGAGAAGCGGTTGGCGGGGCACGCGATGCATGCTGCGGCGGCGGGCCTGGGGGCTATGGTGCCCGGGGGGCAGGCCGCGCACATGGTCATGCTGTTATCGCTGAAGGTGCCGGGCGCGCACGGCCGGCTGCCGCTGTAGCCGGGCATGATGAGGCAGCTACTGGCGTTGGTGGTGGCGTTTTTTTGGTATTGGTGGCTGATGTATGGGTGGATCCGAGCGCATGCCGCCGTGGAGGAGGTGGCGAGGACGGAGACCCCTCGGATCGTGGCTTGGTCAGCCTCAAACAGCAGCAGCAGCACATCGCCGGAGGAGGACAGCATCAAAAATTTATCGGCGACGTACGCCACGCAGGATGCACCCGGAAGGGGGTAATAATTCTTCGCCCGCAGCTGCTGCGGCAGGTATGTGCTATTCGTCAGGAGGCCTTGCACGGACAGGAGCCCTAGGTCTCCCACCACCACCACCAGCACGGTCGCGTCCGAATCGAAGGCCATTGAGGCGATCTTGGTGTCGTTTGTTGGGTCAAAGGAGACATCCACCACGTTCCACGCGTTGCCGACAATGAGCTGGTTATCATCATCCACCACAGCAAAGACGCCCGCTGCCGCCGCCATCACCGAGCTGAGGTTGGAGAACCGCGCGTAGAGGGGCACGCCCCGCCGCCGGCCCCGCTCATCGCAGCTGCCGCTGACGAGCGTGGGCGCTGAGAACATTTTGAGCACGCATGAGCCCAGGGCGAACCACAGGTCTCTGTCATCATTCGCGCAGGCCCTGATATCGCCCGAGGCTACTGGGCCGCTCCCCCTCTCCTCTGCAAACAGGGTGCCGTCCTGCACGTAACAACGCTGGCCATCCGCCAAGATCATCATCATGTTTATTATCAATAGCGAGAAGACCGCAGCGCGCATCTTGTGCGATCAGACGAGGGACTGCAGGCTCCACGCCGCCGAACGGTACACGTGCATGTAGGCCATGTGAAAGGCCTTGGCCAGATATTTGATCTCCTCCTGGCGCTTCGGTTCCTGCGGCAGGCCTGCTTTAATAACCATGCTCCCTACTGCGGAAAAATCGATACAACAACAAGGCATGCCACACGGCGGCGGTGGAGACCTGAAACGTGGCGACGATGTCCACCATGGCCAGCTGGCTTTCGGGATCCGTCTCCTCCATGCTCCTCCGCGCAAACGTCTTGATGAGTATATCCATCTTGTGCACGATCCACAGGTCGTAGAGGAAGCAGGCGAAGCGCGAGTTGACGGTGAAGGGCTGCGCGCCCCTGCCCTTGCCCTTGATGATGACGCACGGGACGCCCGACTTCCTGGAGATGGCGCAGTTGGCAATGGTCAGCTGGAGGTCGCTGGGCGGCAAGGTGGACTCGGTGACGTGCACCCAGACGATGTGGAGCGCTGCCAGCGGGGACGTCCTGAGCTCCTGGCCCTTGAGCTCGAGCGCGTGCATCGCGTTCTGCACGGTCTGCACCCGCTTCGACATATTGACGGCCCACTCCGCGTCCTGATCCTTGCGAGCGAGCATGAACTTTTTGTAGGTGCCCGGGTACGCGATGCTGTCCAAAATGCGGAAGTTGATGTAGTGCTCAAAGTCGTCCACGGAGATGTCCTCGCCTTGCATTCTCCTTCTTTTTCCTTCAATTTCTTTTTTTGGATTTTTATTTTTTATTTTTTATTATGATTATTGTTTTTTTGGCAAGAGGGCTATTTATGCCGCCTTACTACTTCGCAAGGGCCTGCCTAAAAAAAACCAAAAATGAGAAAGTACGATGTGGCAAAGGGAATGGTGAGAAGCACGGCCGTGTCGGCCGTCGCCGACGATCCCTCCGCTGCGCCTCCTTTTGCGGTCGCCTTCTATCTTGAAGACCCGATGTCGATCCCCGTGTTGGCGCAGGAGGCGATCTGGGCGCTCAATAATGTGGAGTGCTGCGTGCTGAAGGGGGAGGAGGGGGCCATCATGGATGGCATCGAGGGCTTTCGGTGCGACTTGAAGAACAATGTCATTCAGGAGCAGGAGTCCGGCAAGGCGTGCAAGCTGATGCAGATGCAGCTTCGGATCATGGAGGCTTCCGCGGCGTCACAGGTGATGAAGCGGTATTACGTCATGCTCGTGGTGCAGATGCCGCTTCCCTTCAGCCTGCGCAAGGCGATTCAGATTTCGACGAGGAGCGTGGACCGCAAGGCGATGGTGGACATCAACTTCACGGACGAGAGGCGGGGCGTGTGGAGGAGGCTGGCGATTCACGCGAGCCAATACATCCACGTTCCCGGCTACATCAAGGATCCCATGGCCACCTACGACGACGATCTGAACTGGATGCATTCGTCGGGCGGCGATGGCTTTTCCGTGCTCTTCACGGTGAGGGGCGCGATGGATTGGATCAAGATGCACTTTATCCAGCAGCAGCACGCAGACGATGACACAGTGGAGACGATGAGGATAGGCGAAATGGAGGTGACGGCGGACAGGAGCTCCAACCTGATGGACATGGCGCACATTGCGAATTGCAGGGCGTACCACATTGCGGTGGACAAGGCGACGGCCTGGACGGCGGCCAGGAAGGGCTGGAACAAGCGGAGGAGGGGGGACCACGGCGGCGAGCAGCGTCAGGATGATTCCGAAGACAGGAGGACGATCGAGTTGCTCGAGTATGGGAACGAGCTGCGGTGGATC
>TBL_comb47_HYPODRAFT_10004657_pt1 | contig 15660 bp, 16 predicted proteins | sample TroBogypolimnion_40_FD_10682 | JGI IMG/M metagenome (IMG submission 10682)
ACTGATCTCTTTATCGAGAATGGGTTTAATCCAGCGATATTTCTCCTCGCTAGTTGATTTAGGCATAGTTTTGGACATATGCCTCTAGATTACCACCAAAAGTGCAATATGTGTGTGCACATTACCGGATATTATTGACCTTTAAAAATAAAAGTGTTAGAGTATATAAGAATTTAGATTTAAAAATAATAATGTTTAGATTATGCCGAAAAGAACATACCAACCAAACAAGAAACGAGCCAGCGAAAAGCATGGTTTTTTGCATCGAATGGAGACTGAAGATGGCCGAGCGGTTTTAAAAAGAAGAAGAGATAAGGGGCGAAAGGTTTTATCAAAATAGTAATCTTTCTAATTTAATGCTGGCAAACAGCGGCCGTTTAAAAAAAAATAAAGAATTTGATCTAGTTTTTAAAGAAGGTAGAGCTGTTTATGGAGAATTTTTAGGAATAAAGTCTAGGAAAAACAATTTAGACATTAATCGATTTGGAGTTTTGCTTAGTACTAAGGTTAGTAAACTAGCGGTGGAGAGAAATAAATATAAAAGGAGAATAAAAGCTATTATTAGCCAAGAAAACCTAAACATAAAAACCGGCCATGATTGTGTGATTATTGTTTTGCCGGCTATCATTAATCGAGAATATTCAGAAATTAAAACCGAAATTAAAAATATTTTTATGAAATTAAAGTTCTATAATTAATATAGAACTTTAATTGTAGTTATGAATAACTATATAAATTCATTTTTTAGTAAAATAGCAATCAGATTAATAAAGTTTTATCAAAAAACTTTTTCTTTTGATCACGGCCCCCTTAAAACCTTATATCCTAATGGTTTTTGTCGTTTTTATCCTAGTTGTTCGCAGTATGGCTTAGAGGCCATCGAAAAATATGGTATAATCAAGGGTGGAATTAAGGCGGCCTGGCGAGTTTTGCGTTGTAATCCCTGGAATAAAGGCGGAAACGATCCGCTTCGTTAATAAAATTTAATACTTATCCGGTTAAACACGGAAAACTTATTTTATGTCTAGTCTTTATCAATTAATTTGTTATCAGCCAATTCTTAATATTTTAGCCTTTCTGTATAATAGCACGGCCGATCTAGGCGTTTCTATTATATTACTTACGATTATTATTAAATTGGTTTTGTGGCCGCTGTCTCAAAAAGCAATTCAATCTCAAACAGAACTTCAAGCAATTCAGCCTAAGATGGATGAACTTAAAAAGAAGTATGCCAATAATAAGGCTGAGCTTGGTAAGGCTACGATGGATTTATATAAGGAGCATAAAATAAATCCTCTATCTTCTTGTTTGCCCTTGCTCATCCAATTACCTTTTTTATTTGCTGTTTTTAGAGTTTTGCGAGCAGGACTAAAAAGTGATTTAGGATTGGTTTATTATTTTTTACCTAAACCCGAACATTTTCAGACAATCTCCTTCGGTTTTATGGATTTAAGTAAACCAGTTGTTTATTTGGCGGTGCTTGCCGGTGCGGCCCAGTTTATTCAAGGAAAAATGATGTTGGCTAAGCAAAAGAAAGCAAATACAGGTCAGCCGGCTTCCGAGGATAATATGGCTAATATTATGAATAAACAGATGACATATATGTTTCCTATTATGACCGTGGTCTTTGGTTTGTCACTCCCCGGTGGACTAACACTGTATTGGTTTATGTTTACCGCGCTCACGATTTTGCAACAATTTCTGGTCTTGAGACTAAATAAAAAAATTATTCCCGGTGGGCAGATTGAAGGAGAAATTATTAAATAAAAAATAAAAAAAACAGGGTGAAGTAAACCCTGTTTTTTAATATCAAATTATTCAAAGCTTCGATCTTTGCCGACCACAACATTTAACTTACCAGAAATTATGCCAATATCAGCCGGGGTTTTTATTTCAATGATGCCATCAAGTAGCAGCGGGTAGTTAGGGTTAGTTATTTTAATCTTTTTAGTGGAAATAAAGCTTAATTCTTTATTTTTATTTTTTATATAGAGATCTAACTTGCCATCAATGGGGTTTATTTTTAAATTTTTATCATCACTAGCCCCACTTTTTAAATTAAAAATACTAACAAGCCCCTTCTCTTGGCTTTCAATAGAATATTCGCCAGCAATCTCAATGATGGTGTCCTGACAAGGAATAGTGGCTTTATTTAAAAAATAATAATTATTAACAATTCCGATATCAACTTTTTTAACCCGACGAGCTAAAAGTATATTGCAAGCCTCTTCTTCCCTTTTTATTCCTAAAGAATCGGCGATAGAATTATCTTCACCAATCGGAATAATTGAAAAAAGGATATTTTTTTGAAAAAACCCATATAATTCATTATCAATTACCGATCCGATAATTTTATTAACAGTTTGATTATTACCTACCGCCACAATGGTTTTAGCGCCGTTTTTTATTTCATTCTGAATAACGTCACGGATATTTTTAATGGCCCCCAATCTAATTATCTTCCCATTTAAACCTAAATCGGTTAAACGAATCTCTACCCGATTTAAAATCCGGCTGTATTTGCTTTTATTTAAATAATCATCATATATATAAATATTCATACATTTTATAATGCAGGTGTCTTATAAGATTTTATATAAAGGATGATTATTCTGTTTCCTCTTCTTCGTTTTCTGCTGAATCTTCGTTTTCTGCTGATTTTATTCGATTATTTTTTCCGTTATTTGGTACATAAATGATTTGTCCATTTATCATGGCCCCTTTTTCTATGGATATTTCACAACAATTAATGTCGCCAATGATTTTGGCGGTTGGACCAATGGCTAAATATTGATGAATTTTTAAAGACCCCTTAACTTCACCATTAATTATGGCGTCAATTGCCTCGATGTTGGCCACCACTTTAGCCTTGTCTCCAATAAATAAATTAGCATCGGTTCTTAGGTTCCCCTCCAATTGCCCCTCGACGACAATATTTCCCTGACCGTGAAAATTACCTTTAACTTTAATGGAGGCCCCAATAATTGTCTCAGCTTCTCTAAATTTTTCTGGTTTGTTGTCTTTGTTAAACATAGTTTTTAAGAATCTATTAGGATTTTAGCCTAAGTGATTATAAAATAAGAGTAAATCTATGGTTCAATTGTAAGTTATAGTTAAATCTTTGTCAAAGATTTGACTTAAAATGATAAAGAAAATATAGTATATAAGTGCCCATAGTTTAATTTAAGTCCCCGTAGTTTAATGGATAAAACAAGAATCTCCTAAGTTCTAGATCCAGGTTCGATTCCTGGCGGGGACACAAAGTTATTAAAACTAGGGCAATTTTTAATTGTTGACTAATAATTTAAATAAGTTATTATATAAGGGTTAGTTTTTAGGGCCATTAGCTCAGTTGGCTAGAGCGCTTCCATGGCATGGAAGAGGTCAAGGGTTCAAGTCCCTTATGGTCCACAACTTAGTTAGTTTTTGTTTAAAATGAGGGCCTGTGGACTCTTTTTTGTTTGTCTAGGGTATTGTGGACAAAATGTTAATTTATGTTCCTTAAGGAACAAAGACGAAAATAAACATTTTTTAATTCCATTAGGCTATTGACAAAATTTTTATTTTAAAAAACAGGAAGAATCATAATTAGTTTATGGTTATTTAAATTTGTTCTTTGAGGAACATTATAAAATATTTATTTTAATATTAGCAAATAAAATCAATTTATAGCTCTTTTTCAGGTCAATCCGCTCGTTTGCTAAAAATGTCAAAAAACGATATAATTAAAATCTAAGTTAACTATTATATATGATTTACGATACAATTATTATTGGGGCTGGCCCAGCCGGCTTTACGGCGGCTATTTTTGCTACTAGACGAGAAATGAAGACTTTAATTATTAGCCGAGAGATTGGCGGTCAAATTGTTTGGGCCGGTGAAATTGAGAATTACCCGGGGCTAAAAAGCATTAAAAACTATGATTTTATTGAAAGTTTTAAAAATCAGGCCCTGTCTTTTGGCGCTGAACTTAAAGAGGCTGAAGTTCAAAAGATAGAGAAGAACAGTGATAACACTTTTAGGGTTTTAACTAATAAAGAAGAATTTTTAACAAGATCAATTATCTTAACCATTGGTTTGTCGCCCCGCCGGTTGGCGGTCCCGGGCGAGATTGATTTTAGTGGCAAGGGGGTCTCTTACTGTGCTAATTGTGATGGCCCGCTTTATCGCAATAAACAAGTGGCGGTTATTGGCGGTGGTAACGCCGCTTTTGATGCCGCCGAGGTTCTTTCAAAAATTGCTAGCAAGGTTTATCTGCTTCACCGAAATAAGGAGTTTAAAGCTTTTGATGGGCTAGTTTCGGAAGTCTCTAGTCGTGATAATATCGAAATTATTAAAGATCTTAAAATTAAAGAGATTTCTGGGAGTAAAAATGTGGAAAAATTAACTTACACGGTTAATACTAGCGGTGAGGATAAAGAAATTTTGGTTGATGGTGTTTTTATTGAAATTGGACGGATCGCCAGCACTGATTTGGTGGCTGAGTTTGTAGATCGAGACGAAAAAATGCAATTAATAGTTAACGGTGATATGGAAACCAAAACGCCCGGTATTTTTGCTGCTGGCGACGTGACTAATGCCAGTGAATTTAAACAAATTACCGTGGCGACCGGACAAGCCACTATTGCTGCGCTAAGGGCTTATAAATTTTTGCAGGGAGAAAAGGGTTCTATTGGCTTAAGCAAGTAGAAATAATTTTTTATTTTAAATTTTTACTGTATAATAGAAGAGAATAATTATTATTTTTTATGAACAGTCCAAAAATAAATTTAATAGCCGCTGATATGGGGTATGGTCATTTTCGGGCCGCTTATCCGCTGCTTGATATTGCCGCTAACAACAAAATTATTTCAATTAATAATTATGAGGGGATTCCTGACTGGGAAAAAAAATATTGGGAAGAGAGTTTAAAATCGTATGAAAAAATTTCACGTTTAAAAAAGATTCCAGTCTTTGGTTCTTTGGTTTTTGCGGTCATGGATGCTTTTCAAAAAATTGATTCTTTTTATCCAAATCGAGATTTATCGAAGCCCACAACCCAAGAAAAATTTTTTTATAGAATGATTGACAAGGGATTAGGGAAAGATTTGGTAGAAAAATTAAATAATAGTAATTTGCCTTATTTAACAACCTTTTTTGTGGCCGCTTATTCAGCCGAAGCTCATAAATATAAAGGTCAAATTTATTGTGTGGTTTGTGATACGGATGCTTCGCGAGCCTGGGCTAATCTTAATTCTAAAGAAACTCGGGTTATTTACTTGTTGCCTAGTGAAAAGGTTAAAGAACGTTTTATGATGTATGGTGTTTTAGAAAAGAATTTAATTGTTACCGGCTTTCCTTTACCTAAAGAGAGTATTGGAGAAAATAAAGAAATTTTGAAAAATGATTTATCAATTAGAATTGGATTACTTGACCCCCGGGGAATTTATTTTGAAAAATATTCTGCTCTTCTTAAAAATTATTTACCAGCTGAAAAAAACGCTGCGCGCCCTCTGACAATAACTTATGCTGTTGGTGGTGCCGGCGCTCAAAAAGAAATTGGTTTGATTATCTTAAAAAAATTAAAAGATAAAATAATTTCCGGCAAAATGGCCATTAATTTAGTAGCCGGGAATCGCCCAGAGATAAAAGAATATTTTGATTTAGGTATTAAAGATTTGGGACTCGATACTAATAATAATGTCCGTGTCATCTTTGATGCTGATAAGATTAATTATTTTAAAAAGTTTAATCAAGTCCTGCGCTCTAGCGATATCTTGTGGACCAAGCCCTCGGAATTATCTTTTTATTGTGCTTTGGGGCTGCCAATTATTATTTCGGAACCAGTTGGTTCTCAGGAGGATTTTAATCATGAATGGTTAGTTGGTTTGGGGGCTGGCATAGACTCGCTCAACCCAGAATATGTGGCCGAATGGTTGCAAGACCTATTAGATTCTGGCCGGTTAGCTAGAGCGGCGATGGACGGGTTTTTGAATGCCGAGGTTATGGGCGCTTATAATATTGATAAACTCTTTGATTAATAATTTATGTCTTGGTTTTTTGTCGCAATTATAGCTTACTTTTTTTTAGCAATTGTTAATTTAACTGATAAGTTTGTAATCGATAATATTTTAAAAAGCAGTAAGGCTTATACTTTTTTAGTTTGTCTTTTGGGATCTCTGGTTTTTTTAGCCGCCCCCTGGTTGCTTCGTTGGCCGGGAGTTTTTTTATTTGTGGCCAATATTCTAACCGGAACCCTATTCGCGGCGGCGTTATTCTTTTTGTATGAATCCTTGCGGCGCGGCGAAGCGGCCCGAACTATTATTTTAATTGGCGGTCTAATTCCAATTTTCTCCGCGGCCCTTTCTTGGCTATTTTTAGGAGACGGTTTAATGCCGCAGCAGCTTATTGGATTTATATTCTTAATCGGTGGCATTTTTTTGGTAGCCTTTTTACCGGGCCGCCACTCTTTTTGGGAAAAGATCTGGCAAAATTTGAGAGACGAAGATTATAAAAAAAACTCTCTCCTTTTAGTTATTTTAGCTGCTCTTTTTTATGCTTTATTTTTTTCAGCGACTAAATATGTTTATTTGCGCCAGGACTTTTGGAGTGCTTTTATTTGGATAAGGTTTGGCGCTCTAGTTTCAGTCCTATTTTTTTTACTAGAGAAGAAGAGTCGAAAAGAAATTATTAGTAATTTAAAGGGTGACAGTAGCGGCAAAAAACACCAGAAAAAAAATATTTTTTTATTTTTATTTAATCAAGCCCTCGGCTCTATTAGTTTTATCTTGCAAAATTATGCCATTTTTTTGGGGCCGGTAGCTATCGTTACTGCCCTGCAGGGGTTTCAATATGCCTTAATGATGTTTTTGGCCTTCTTTTTAGGCTTCTTCTTCAAAGAGTATAAAGAAAAATTTTCCTGGGCAGCTCTAATTCAAAAAATTATCGCCCTAGTTTTGATTAGTATTGGTTTGTATTTAGTTTCCCTTAACGTTTAAAGCCTAAAATTTTATGACCAGAAGAAAGAAAATCTTTTTGATCGTGTTTTCATTGTTAGCGGTTATATTGTTATATGTGATTTTGTCAGTTAAGGTGTTTAATCACTTTCCTGACAAAATAACCCTTAACCATCGTTCGGGCGAATTTGGCGCCACCTTCTCTAAGAAATTTTGCGACGAACTCGGCCTTAACTGGAAAGAAACCTATATAGCTATTTTAGATGACCTTAAGGTTCGTTATCTCCGCTTGCCGGCCTATTGGGATGAAATTGAAAAAACAGAATTGGTTTATGATTTTGCGGACATGGATTATATGGTTGATCAAGCTAGCGCTAGAGATGCTAAGATGATTATTACCCTGGGTCGTCGTCAGCCTAGGTGGCCAGAATGTCACAGTCCAGCCTGGAATCAAAAAAATAGTGTTGCCAGGTCTGAGGCCGATATTTTAAGAATGATTAAAGTGGTGGTTTTAAGATATAAGGGGAATTCCCATATAACTAATTGGCAAGTAGAAAATGAAGCTTTTCTCGGGTCTTTTGGTGTTTGTCCGCCACTGGACCGTAATTTTTTACAACAAGAAATTGATTTAGTTAAATCACTTGATTCTCGGCCAATTATTATAACAGGGTCGGGCGAAATGAGTTCCTGGAAGGATGAGGCGGCCGCTGGTGATGTTTTTGGCACAACTATGTATCGGGTAGTTTATAACAGTTGGCTAGGTTATATTAGATATTCTTTTCCGGTTTACTTTTACCAGTTAAAAGCCGACTGGGCCGGAATTAAAAAAGAAAACGCCTTAATCATTGAGTTACAAACAGAGCCTTGGGTTCCTCAAGGAAAAATGATTTATTTAACACAGGATCAAATTAATAAGTCAATGAGCGTTGATCAGTTAAGGGCCAATTTGCAATATGCTATTGATGTAAATTTTAAACAGATTTATGTCTGGGGAGTAGAGTGGTGGTATTGGCAGAAACTTTATGGCGACCCGCAATATTGGAATATTGGAAAGACGCTGTTTAATTAATTTTTTTATATTTTGGTAATTGTTTTAAGAATTTTATCAGACTCACTATCGACCCAATCTTTAAAAATCCGCCCGGGAGCCTCCTGGCGGTTTTTTTGTGTTTCAAGGGCCAGGTCTATATTAAAAAATGAATCAGTTATGGCTAATTTAGCGCGGACAGCATCAACGGCGTTGCATAATTGTTCATAATGATTCTTAGTTGGCACCATTAAGATATTTTTTTGCAAATATGCCGCTTCGCAAATTGAGTCAAAACCAGCCGTGGAGACGTAGGTTGAACAAGTTTGTAATAAATCAATGAATTTTTGCCCGCTAATGGGGTGAAACCTTAAATTAGAACCGAAAAGCCTGGTTTCGGTTTCATTTTTTTTATCCCAGAAAGCCTCAATTTTTTGTTCTGGGTGTAAGGTGGCCCAGTTTTTTATTTCTTCAAAATAACCGTAGTTAAGAACATAGAAAAGCATAAAATTTTCTTGTCTTGGGCTGATGTTCTTTATTTCGGTTTTAATAAGCGGCGGACAGACAATAATTTTTTTTCTTGGCAGATCAGCTTCTTGCGTAAAAGATAAAGCTAATTTAGCCTGTGCTTTATAAGAAATCAAATGACTATAGGTAACCAAGAAAGTGTAGTCAGTAAAATGTCCCGCCGGCTTTTTAAAGGCCGGGTGTTCGATAAAAAATTGATGACCAACAGTAAAACATGGTGTTTTTGAATTATAAAAAAGATTATAAAGACCGGCTAGGAGCTCATAAAAATTAATAATAACATCTGGTTGATACTTTTTGTAAAGTCGGTTAATTTCTTTTAAACTCTTAGCATATAAAGCTAATCGAGAAAGATTAAAGAGAACGCTGCGGCCGAAGTTTATTCCGGTTCCTTGTTTATTTATTAAAAAATAAGGACTCTTAATATAATGAATTGGGCAATTAATGACGGATGTAAAAAAATCAGGAATTTTACGAACCGGGTTGTCGTTAACGATAACACCGACAACTTCGTGCCCATTGTGGCGCAATTTTTCAGCAAGACAGAGAGCTTGGGACAAATGGCCCCGACCCTCGGTTTGAACAAAAAATAAATATTTCATAAAATCTTAGTTTATCTTATAATTATGGCAATATTTAAATATTTTGGCAAACTAAAAACGCCAGCCAGATAACTGGTTGGCGTTTTTATGATGAGCGGGTAGGGGGAATCGAACCCCCATCCTCAGCTTGGAAGGCTGATATAAAAAACCATTATACGATACCCGCAAGGTCCTCTTTATAATAACTGATGTTTTCAGGCTAGTCAACCAGGTGGCGCTTGCTTATCTAGTGTCTTTTATCATGGCCAGAAAAGGAAAAGCGGAACAAGTAATTAGGGCGGTGATTATAAAAATGTAGTTAATCGGTAGAAAAATTAAAACAATCAAGGAAATTAAAGAACCAAGTAAATAGCCGAAAGGAATGGAGGCTTTAAATATATTGATTTTATCAACATCGCGGGCGCAAACTTTTTTAAAGAAGTAGGTTTCACGCATCGCCTCTAATAATGAAGCCCCAATACGGCTGAAAAATAATAAACTGGTCCAGAACCAAAAATTATTATTGGTACTAGTATAAAATAGGCACANACAAATGATTATTATAAAATAGCCAAAATATAACATTTCTTTTTCTCCTAAATATTTGTCGGCAATAACTCCGGCGGGTATTTCTATTATAATAAAAGGAATAAGCATTATAGAAAACATCAATCCTAGTTGGCCCCAAGAAAAACCAATAACTTTATTAAGATAAATAGGAATAAAAACCGTGGCGGCGTTAAAGAAAATATTAAGCAAGGCGGACAACCAAAAAATTCCCCGCAAGTCAGGATTTTGATACATCTTTAGCAGGGTTTTTCTAATAGTAGTTTTTTTATAGTAAATTTTACTTTTAATTTTTTTAGCGTAGAACAAAAGAATCAAGAGAAACGGAATAATTAAGATAGCGGCCACTAAAAAAACCGTGGAATAATTATTTAAAATTATTAGTCGCGATGATATGACCGGGGAAATAATCCAAGCCAGATTGATAATTGTAAAATAGATAGTTCGCGTTTTTCCGGTAGAACTGGTATTTGAATAATTCTCTACAAAAATATCCATATTTATCCAAACCAGGTTAAAGGCAATATTCATTAAAACAAAGAATAGGAAAATTAGATAAGGGTTGGATGATAGTCCTTGGCAGGTTAAAGAAAATATAAATAAAAGTGACATCCACCAGGTAGTTTGGTAGTTGCCAAATTTTTTTATAAATCTTGGAAATAATAGAATCGCCGCAATGGAAATTAAATTAGCGGTTATAAAAAACCAAGTAACCGCCGGCAAGCCGACAAAATTTTCCAAATAGCTGGATTGGATATAGGTTGGCAGAGCTCCGGCTAGAGTTAAAAAAAAGGCCATGAAATAAAGAATATTCAGACTGGTCTGTTTCTTTTTCCAAAAAAATAAGTTAAGCATGTGACGATTTTTTATAAATAATAAGGGAAATGGCAATAATTAAAAGGCTGGCAATTTGCGGCAGCCTAAAGCCCCAAAAAACCGGAGTGACGTCTATTTTAATAAACTCTAAGCAGAACCTTAAGGTGGAGTATAAAACCAAATAATAAGCGCTTATGCGCATGGCCGATTTTTGGCTTAAGTTATTCCTTAGGCGCCACAATAGCATAAACAAAAAACTAGCAATTAAAATTGAACCCAGACTTTCATATAAAAAAGTAGGATGAAAAAATGTTTGATTAATAAATTCTAAGGGTCGATTGTTTTCGGCTATTGGTATGCCCCAGGGTAAATTAGTTGGTAGTCCGAAAAGTTCTTGGTTGAACCAGTTGCCAAAGCGGCCAATGGCCTGGCCTAAGGCTAGGCCGGGAGTGATAATGGCGGCGAGCCGCCAAAAATTCAATTTATTTTTTTTAATGAAAATAAATAAAGTAATAGCTCCGGCAATTAAGGCTCCATGAATCGCCAGCCCGCCTTCCCAGATTTTTATAATTTGTGCTGGGTGAGAAGAGTAATAAGGGTAGTTTAAAAATATTTCGTAAATCCGGGCGCCGATTATACCAAATAAAACCAAATAGAAACCCAAGTCCCAGATAACCTCAGCATCTATTTGAAAACGTTTGGCCAACAATAAAGTTAGCGCCAGAGCGGCTGATATTCCTAACACGATAAACAAACCATACCAGTGTATGGTAACAATTCCTAAACTAAATAAAACCGGTTGAGGTAAAAAGTTGTGAAGTAAAGAAAACATGTGCGGGCGGAGAGACTCGAACTCTCAAGAGTTGCCCCGCTAGCTCCTAAGGCTAGTGCGTCTACCAATTTCGCCACGCCCGCATGTTAATTATCTTATCTAATTATTCGTTTAATGTAAAGAATGTGATATAATAATTAAAAATAATATAAAAATAATTATGAAAAAAATTTCGTTTATTAAATTCTTCAAGGAACTAAACATTTTAGACGTTCCTTCAGTTGGTGGTAAAAATGCTTCTTTAGGAGAAATGTATAGTCGTTTGGCTAGTAAAGGGGTTAGCGTACCAAACGGTTATACCACCACTTCAGAGGCTTATCGTTATTTTTTAGAGAGCACGGGGCTAAAGGATAGGATTAAGGATGTCTTAAAAGATCTAAACACTAAGGATGTTAGAAGTTTAATGAAAAAAGGGGCTTTAATCCGTAAGATGATTTTAGAAGTAGAACTGCCGGATGATTTTAAAAAAGCGATTTTAATTGCTTATCATAAGTTATCAGCGGAGTATAAAGTTAAGAATTTAGATGTGGCCGTTAGATCCTCAGCAACCGCCGAAGATTTGCCGGATGCTTCTTTTGCTGGCCAGCAAGAAAGTTTTTTAAATGTGGTTGGCGATAAAGCCTTATTAGCGGCCGTAAAAGCCTGTATCGCTTCTTTGTTTAATGACCGAGCGATTTCTTACCGAGTTGATAAAGGTTTTGATCATTTTTCAATCGCCCTTTCGGTTGGTGTACAAAAAATGGTTCGTTCGGATTTAGGTTCTTCAGGGGTAATGTTTACGATTGATACAGAATCTGGTTTTAAAAATGCTGTTTTAATCAACTCAATTTATGGTTTAGGGGAAAACATGGTTCAGGGCCGCGTTAATCCGGATGAATTTTATGTTTTTAAACCAACAATGGCGATAATATCTCGCTCCCTAGGTAAAAAGGCTTTAAGAATGATTTACGACCCCAAAGGAAAAACAGCTGTTAAGAATATTCCGGTTTCTGCAGTGGAACAATTAAAACCATCAATTACCGACGAACAAGTTAAGCAATTAGCAAAATGGGCGATCTTAATTGAAGAGCATTATAAAAGACCGATGGATATTGAGTGGGGTTACGACGGAAAATTAAAAAAACTTTTTATTTTACAAGCGCGACCAGAGACCGTTGAGAGTGTTAAAGATCGTAATTTTTTGGAGCGCTACGTTATCAGTCAGAAAGGTAAACTGGTCGTTAGCGGACAAAGCGTTGGTAATCGAATTGGCGAAGGGATTGCTAATCGAATTATGAGTATTAAAGACATTAATGATTTCAAAAAGGGGCAGGTTTTGGTGACTGATATGACTGACCCCGATTGGGAGCCGATTATGAAAATTGCTTCCGCTATTGTCACTGACAAAGGCGGTCGGACTTGCCATGCCGCTATCGTTTCTCGGGAATTAGGAATTCCTTGTGTTGTGGGGACCAACAATGGCTCGACTAAAATAAAAAAAGGTGAATTAATAACTGTATCTTGTGCCGAAGGTGATGCTGGTTTTATTTATGAAGGTAAAATTCCTTATAAAGTTGAAAAAACTAATGTTAAAGAGATTAAGCGTCCTAAGACCAAAATAATGATGAATGTCGCTGAACCAGATTTAGCCTTTTCTTGTTCACAGATTCCTAATGATGGGGTGGGTTTAGCTCGCTTAGAATTTATTATTAATAATTATATCAAGATTCATCCGTTAGCCTTACTTAATTATCAGACTTTAAAAGACAAAGAAGCTAAGAAAGTAATTGATGAGTTAACAATTACTTATAAAAAGAAGTCTGATTATTTTGTTGATCGCTTGGCTCAAGGAGTGGCGATGATTGCCGCTGCCTTTTATCCTAAAGACGTTATTGTTCGTCTATCAGATTTTAAAACAAACGAATATGCTAATTTAATTGGTGGTCGGGAATTTGAACCCGTCGAATCCAACCCGATGATTGGTTGGCGCGGCGCTAGTCGTTATTATGCCCCAGAATTCTTGCCAGCCTTTGTTTTGGAATGCCAGGCCTTAAAGAGGGTGCGTGATGAATTTGGCCTGAAAAATTTAAAAATCATGATTCCTTTTTGTCGAACGGTTGAAGAGGGTAAACGGGTAATTGAGATTATGGCTCAAAATGGTTTAAAACGAGGAGTTAATGGTTTGGAAATTTATGTGATGGCGGAGATTCCGGCTAATATTATTTTAGCTGATCAATTTTGTAAAATATTTGATGGTTTTTCTATCGGTTCTAATGACTTAACCCAGCTTACTCTAGGAATTGATCGAGATTCCGGGGGCACTCTCAAGGTTGAAGGAATAGCCAATGAAAAGAATGAAGCGGTTAAAATTTTGATTAAGAGCTTAATAAATATAGCCAAGAAGAATAAACGAAAAGTTGGTATTTGCGGCCAGGGGCCGAGTGACTTTCCTGATTTTGCCGAATTCTTGGTAGACTGCGGGATTGACAGCATCTCTTTAATTCCGGATACGGTGCTTAGTACTACCATCGCTTTAAATAAGAAAGAGAAAACGGGTAAAAGTCGCGGATTTCTATCTTTCTAGACTAATATTAGACATAAAAAAGACACTCCAGTAATTAGGAGCGTCTTTTTTATACAGTATATTGATTTAAAAATTATTCTAAAACTTGAATTTTGGCTACTTTTACGCCAAATTTTATGGCACTGGGACGATTTTTCATCCAAATGTCGATTCTGTTAGGGTGTTTTTGATTCATGCGGTCGCGAACCGTAAAGACGCGATCTCCAAATAAATCAGGTATTTTGACCTTAGTCCCAAATTTTAAGAAATTAGCGGCAATGGTATCTTCCTGTCCGTGAGTACAGACATTAAAACCATTAGCGGTTATACAAGGAGAGTCGTCAGTTTGGCCAATTTCTGAGTTGTAGGCGGTGATTACGTGGACACTGGTATCTTTTACTTTAATCTTAATTGGCGTTGAGGTGGCAGCGGTTGTGGTGGCCATTGTTGAGGAAACTATTTCGGATTCAAGGTTATTGGCAATTTTCTGGGCATTTTCATCCATATCAGCGCTTTTGTTAACGCTTCCTAGGTTAATTTGCATTTCGTCCTGGGAAGCCACAGTTTCAGCGGCTAAAGCTGGGGTAAAAAATAAGACAAATTGAAAGACGCAAGCAATAATTAGTAATAAAACAAGACTCTGTTTTCTACTGAGGGGGACAATTTCCTCTCCAATTTTTTGAAGACGTTTTTTCATAAGTTTATATATTTTGCCGTAAATAAAAACTCCAAAATATGGGAGTTTTTTGTGACCTTTATTTATATCACGGCTAAAACTAAAAGTCAAGGCTACCCTGGGGATAAGTCATTGACATTATTTAAATAAAATGTTATAATTTTTTAAGCTGGAAAAATGGTTTCTGGTGTCAAAAAAGAACATTTACAATTTAAAAAAAATAGTAATCATGAAAAAAATCGTAGTTTTAGCGGTGATCTTATTTATGACCACTGGTCTCTGGGCTCAGACCTATAATCAGAGCCAAATGAGAGTTGACTTAGAAATTGTTAAGCTGGAAAAGCGGCTTAGCGAGGTTAAAGAAAAAATATTTTATTTAGAGGTGACTCTAAATAAAGTAAAAAGATTAAACCCGACTCAGGAAAAGCAGAAATTCTTTGCCGCTGACGACGTCAAAACCCTTAGAACTGAAAAAGATGTTCTGGAAAAAGCCATTCTGGATCTTAAAAAAACAGAACTGGCCGGTAAAGATTACCGCGTTAAGGAGGATCTTACTTCAAACACTCCGGAGCAGATGGGCCCCAGTGAATATCGCCGTCGGAGTCGGACGCAGATTTATAAAATGTCTGAATCCGGTGGTGGCGCCTTAGACTCTAATGAAGCAGTTTCCAAAGGCTTCAAAGGCTTAGTTGTTAATTATAAGACGGGGCCAGGTGAAATTGCCGCCTTTCATATCAGCCGGACTGACATTAAAAATGCTCCGGCAACCTCCTTGGTTCTGAATCCCGGAGAAAAAAAAGAATGGCGGCTGCCAGTTGGTAGATATACCGTGCTTATCACCTGTGGCGGTTATTGCCGGGTCTTCTGCTTCAGTGTCGACCCCAGAGCCACTAAATGGTTTTGCGGCCAAAGTGTCTATTGGGCCACCTACAAAACCATGGCCGATAATTAAAAAAAAGGGCTGTCACAAAGACAGTCCTTTTTCTTATTCTAAAAATATTTAATTATATAGCGCCTCCTCCTCCGCCACTGCCGTTACCCGCAAAAGGTAAATAAGTGAAGACTGAATAAGTAATAGCATAGGCAGCTAAAACAATTACTAAACCAATAATCGAATTTTTTAAAGAAGCTTGAGCTTTTTTAATATCCTCTTCGT
>TBL_comb47_HYPODRAFT_10004659_pt1 | contig 15659 bp, 12 predicted proteins | sample TroBogypolimnion_40_FD_10682 | JGI IMG/M metagenome (IMG submission 10682)
ATAAAATCTAAAAAAAATAAAAATAATAAAAAATCTAGAAATATAAATAGAAAAACCAAACAATATGGTGGAGATGAAGAACAAAATAAGTTTGATAATTTTAAAAATAATTTTATAAGATTAGTAATACCAACAGTTGATTTATCACAAGGACAAGAAGAATGTAAATCTGATGGGTTAAATTATGATATGATGTGTGATTCAAATCGTTATAATACTATGATAGTACAAGATAGTAGTACAAAAATATATTATTTATTAAAATCAAAAATATTTCCATCATCAATAACAGTAGAATCACATCATCAATTAATATCTGTATTAACCGCTGTTAATTCTTTACGTTGTATGTTTTTAATGAAATTTTTTGGTTTTTTAGTTTGTAAAAATGCTAAAATTATATCATATAATAAAGGATTATTTAAATTATTAGAAGATAATCGTGATGAATTATGTAGTGAAAAAATTGTAGAATTTGTAAAACCCACTTCAAATATATTAATTTTATATTTTTATGAATATAAAAACAATGCAGAAACAATGTTAAATGTTATTAAAAACGTAAAAAAAATGGAAGATGAAAATTTATATAATTTTAAAACCGAAATTCGCAATACAATAATACTAATAGTAGATATATTAATATACATGCAAGATAGGATTGGATTTTTACACAATGATTTTAATTTAAGAAATATATTATTAATTAAAACTCCGCCAATAATATTAGAGTTTAATAACAAAAATTATGAAGAAGTGTATTATATTCCATATATAGTTGATTTTGATGATTCTACAATTGGAAATACTATTACGACAAATAATAAATATACAGACATTTCTATATTTCAAAAAAATTTATTTTATGAATTTTACACTCGGGAAGATTTTGAATTTCCAGAAAATGAATATGAATATGATATAGATTCAGAAGGACTTTTAAAAAATATAAATGATCCATTTATTATATTTTTACTAAAATTAATCAATTATAATTAAAAATTGAAATAAATAATATATTGTAAACTGGTATTATAAATTGTACAATGACCCATAATTATGATAATGATTTTAATGAAATACTACCAGGCATTTATCTTGGAGGATATGAAGCTATTTTTGGTAAAGAATTTAAAAAATTAAATATAAAATGCATTATTTCAATGACACCTGAAGAAGAAACTCCATATAAATTGTCAGATATATCATGTTATAGATTTCCAATTACTTCAAAAAATACAATAGACGAAATTAAATATAAAATACTTGAATGTGTTGAAATAATGAATTCACATAAAAATATTTACATACATTGTTATGAAGGAGTATCACGAAGTGCAATATGCGTTTTATATTATATTTATAAATTACTTAATAAAAATATTATTGAATCATATGAAATTTTAAAAAAAAAAAGAAATTCTGTAAATCCAAATGAAAAAATGATTGATGCTATTAATTTATTATTAGAAAATGATACTAAATTAATTATATAAATATATTTTAAAATTTTGTATTTAATGGAATTAAACAATTGGTTCACAATTACCTGTTTTTTTATTTCTACGTGTTCCATTTTTACATCTTTTGATTTTTGATTGTTGTTGTTCTGATTTTTGTTCTGAAACTTTTATTCTTTCTTCTGAGTTTTGGTCTACAATAGATTTTATTTCTTCTTCTTGTTCTATAACTGGTTCTACTTGTGGTTCTGGTTCTATAACTGGTTCTACTACCACTTTTTGGGGTTCTTCTATTTTAAGTTTATTTTTTTTTGTTTTCTTCTTTTTAATCATAATTGTGGATTTATATTTTCGTGTTTCTTGTGGAGATTCCGTCTTTTTAATAATATTTTCAATATTTTCAACAACATTTTCAACAACATTTTCAACATTTTCAACAACATTTTCAACATTTTCAACATTTTCAAAAATATTTGGTACATTTTCAACTACATTTTCAACTACATTTTCAACAATATTTTCATTTTCTTCATTTTCAATATTTTTTTTATTTCTTAATACTAGTTTTGGTTTTGTTTTTATAAACAATTGTAAAAATTTTTCAATACTTATGTTATTTTTAATTGATTCTGTTATTTCTTTATTATTATTTATATCATTTAACGAATGAATCATACTATTAGATGGTTTTGAAATTATAATACTATATTTTGGAATAGTATCCAGACGTAATGCAGGACTAAAAATAATTACAAATTTATCAGTTTTGTTTTTATTACTATAAAGGGTGATAATATTTTGTTTTTTATTTGTTAAAATAATTGGTTTTGTGGAAATAATGATTGAAGGAATTTTATATTTATTTAAAATAATCCAAATATCCAAATTTGTAATAAAATAATCATTTGAATAAATAAAATCTTGAAATGATAAGATACCCTGTTTTACTTTTAATCCTTGTATTTTTTTTCCTTCTAAAATTAAAATATCTATTATTTGATTACTATAATTATTTAAATATTTACCATACTCTTCAACCAATACTTTTTTAAGTTCAATTGGGGTTTGGTTTATTTTAAGAGTTTCATTTATAATATCAATAAGTAAATAAAATCCACAATTATTATCTTCATAATATAATTCTTTATAATTTGAAGGGAAAATATCTCTCCATACTTTTGATGAAATAATTAATTCTTTTGAAAAACAATTACGTTCTTTATTTATTATTGATTCTTGTTCATTTTCATAAATAATTTTTGTATTATCATATACTTGTGAAATTTTAGGGTCAGTTGTATCATATGTATAATATTTTACATAATTATTTTTAATTTCAGGAACAAGTCCTTCAAAATATTCTTTATTCAATAATGATTGATTAATAATAATTTCGTTTTCTTTAAGATTATAATTTAATGTATTAAATGATAAATATGTTTGTGGTTTAAATATAAATGGTCTAATTCTATTATATCTAATTAATTCATCAGACATTTTTCCAAAATAAATTTTTTCATTATCATTTTTATTATCAAGTAAATTATTTTTAGGAATAATTATTTTACAATTATTATCATTTGTAAATGCACATACAGGTGATTTTAAAGAACATTTATCTTTAGGCAATACAATACATGTTGATACTTCATCTATTAATTTGTAATCATAATTATTTTCAAATTCAATTATATCATCAACTAATTCTTTTAAATATCTTATAATTTCATATAATTTTGATGAATAAATTACATATGGTTTATTTAATGCATTTTCTATTTTTTTTCTAATTTTAATATTATTATAATCATTTAATAAAATTCTAATTGTATTTCTAAAAACATTATAAAAATTTGTTTCTAATTTTATTTTTTTAATATATATCTCACGTTCAGTATCATTTTTTGTACTAATTGATATAGCAAGCTCACTTGAAATCATTGGTTTCTCATTTTTATTTACAATATAATTATTATTATCTAATACTGGGATTGTATCTCTTATATTGTCTAATATTATTGGTTCTGATAATTGAATAAATTGATTAGATTCTGTTAATATTCCAACAATATGTTCATCTTCAATAATTTTAAATTCTGGATTTACTGGAATAACTCCATTTGAATCTTTATAAACCATATTTAAAAATGCAATTGTATTATTATAATTAGAATATATTGTATCATCATTCATATAAATAAAATTTTTAATTGTTGAATCCATTGCAGATGGATAACATGGAATATATCCTGATAATTTATTTTTACTAACAAATAATCCAATAACTTTACTTTGATAATTTAATATTTGTTTTTCAATATTATAATTTTTAGTATTTAATATATTAATTAATTTTGATAATATAATAGGTGATTTAAATTTATAAATATTTGGCATACTTGGTAATGGTTTACATATATTATTCATAATTGGTTTAATAATTTTTTTAAAAATAGAACGTATATTTGCTTGAAGATTTACATTATGTTCACTAAATGTTTTTACAACCTTAAACGTTTTAACAGTATTTTCACATGCATATATTGGTTCATAAATATTATTATATTTAACAATAAATAATGTTTGTTTTGTTGAATTATACATTTCAGTTGAATAATGATTTGTTGGACAAATTATATCAATCTTATTTGTAATATCATCTTCAACAATTTCCATAATTATTAAATTAATTCCATTTTGAAATATTTTTGGATTAGGTCTACATATTATATCCCATAAATATGTATAGTCAATAATTTCATTATCATCATTTAAATAATTTATAAAATTTTCATAAGATGAAATAAGTTTTTTAAAATATATATCTTCATAATCAATAATATTTTTAGAATTATATATTTTTTTATATATTTTTGAATTTTTATATTTTTCAATTTTAACATTATCATAATTATTATTATTAGAATTATCATCATTTATCATAAAATTTGTTACATTATTTCCATTTTGATATGTTATATAATCATCAAGATTTATAGCGTTAATTATTTGGGTTTTCATATTTTTTACATTATTTAATGTATTTTCATTTTCTTCACCAAAATATTTTGCATCAGCTATACATGAAACAAATGATTGTTTTTCATTATATTCTATACCATGCCGTAATAAACATACATGATTTTGTTTAATATTTGTATTTGTATTACTAATTTGACATAATGAACTTGACTCTTGAAAAAAATTTTGAATACTAAATTGTAAATAACCCCATTTTTTTAAATCTAACGGAGATTTATTTGGACCTTTAATATAAATATCTTTTTCCATAATATTTTTCTTTGGTATTGGTTGTATTGGTTGTATTGGTTGTATTGATTGTATTGGTTCTTCTTCTTCATTAATAATACTTTGATTTTTATCCTCTATTACTTCATCTACTTTATCTTCATCCGTTTGTGCACATTCTTTTCTTCTTTTAAGTTGACCTGGTGTATTCCATTTAGCAAAACAACATGGAATACATAACCCGTCTGGATGTTTTTTAGAATCTAAAAATCCAGGATAATGTTTTTTATAATTTTCTTGTGATATGTGTTCAGTTTTATCAAAAAATTCATATATATAATTACCATCATTTTTAATTGTTGTTTGATTACTTGGAATAATCCCCCCACATGTAGGATGTGTTTTAACAGTTTTACCATTTTTATCAATTGTATCAACCATTTCATTTGGATTAATTGGTCTATTTGTTTTTAAACACCAATATCTTGGACAAACATAATAATATTTATTATTTGGATTTGATCCATATTTAATAACATCTTCTGGTTTTAAAAAACTTTCATCTTTAATAATTTTATCTTGTTTTTCTTTTGAAAATTCTTCAAATTCTTTTTTTCCGTATTTTTTAATAACTTTTTCATATTCTTCTGTTTTCATTTCTTGCATTTCATCTTCTGTTATTAATACTGGTTGTTTTTTTGCAGATGATGAACAACTTCTTGAATATCTACTAAATTTACCATTATCTTCATCTTCTTTTAAAAATATTACAGGTTCTAAATCAAACATTTTTGAAACAAATGGTGAAGGATTTTTTAAACGCATACCAACAATATCCTTATCTTGTTCTTCATTATCTTTTATTTTATTTTTAATAAGTTTACTTTTTTCTTTTATCACTAGTTCTTTTACTATTGGTTTTGGTGGTTCTGGTTCTGATTCTGATTCTGATTCTTTTACTATTGGTTTTGGTGGTTCTGATTCTGATTCTTTTACTATTGGTTTTGGTGGTTCTGGTTCTGATTCTGATTCTTTTACTATTGGTTTTGGTGGTTCTGATTCTGATTCTTTTACTATTGGTTTTGGTGGTTCTGGTTCTGATTCTGATTCTTTTACTATTGGTTTTGGTGGTTCTGGTTCTGATTCTGATTCTTTTACTATTGGTTCTAATATTGGTTCTGATTCTTTTACTTCTGATTCTTTTACTTCTGATTCTTTTACTATTGGTTCTGATTCTTTTAATATTATTGGTTCTGATTCTTTTACTATTATTGGTTCTGATTCTGAACTACTTGGTAATTTTATAATAGTATTTAAATTTTCATTAAATTCAGATGATTCTGAACTACTTGGTAATTTTATATTAATATTTAAATTTTCATTAAATCCAGATGAATCTGAACTACTTGGTAATTTTATATTAGCATTTAAATTTTCATTAAATCCAGATGATTTTGAATTACTAGATAATGAAGGGAATGATTCTGATGATGATTGTCCCCCACTAATATTATCATTACTATTTTCTTCATCCTCTTCATAATCTTCTTCATCGCCATAAATTAAATCAAGTACATTTTTAAATTTACTTTTTTTATTTATATTATTTTCAGTATCTTCTTCTTCATTATTATCTCCATCTTCTTCAAAAATAACGGTTTCGTTATCAATTATTGGTACGTCTTGATCTGGAAATGCAAGTTCAGATGGTGTAACAATATCTTGAAAAATAGAAATATATTCTTCTTCTTCGTGTCCAAAACATAATTTTTTAATTGTTTCTATCGGAATTCGTGTACTTGAATTATCTTGTATTAATCGTATCAATGAATCCAAATACATTGGAATTATATCCAAATAGTATATATCATTTATATTTTCAACATCAATTGTAATAACATTTGTAAAACTATTTAATTTAATTATTATTTTAAATCCTGGATTTAATTTTATTTCAATATCTATATTTTTAACACCGCGTTCAACTTGTAATTCACTTACTAATTTTTGTAAAATACTTGTTGCTTCTTCATTACTTATTCTATAATTTTCAATAAGTGCTAAAATTATTTCATTACCTTTTAATCCATCTTTTTGATTTAATTGTTCAATTACAAATGCTTCTTGACTAGTTACCTTATTAAAATTTGCAACACGTTTAAATCTCATATTAATACCATTTTTTGAAGTAATATGTTTTGATTCAACAATAAAAACACTATTTATACATTTAATATATTTATCTATATTTATTTTTTTTGTAATTTTAATATTAGTTTGATAATTTAATTGTTTAACAATAATATTTTTATCATATATACTATTATATAAATTTATCGTATAACTACTTTGTTCTAAAAAATCTTTAACTTCTTGAATAATTGGATTAATATATTGTTTAATAATTAATTCAATACTTGATAATGTATTAATTTTTTTACATTCACACAGTATATTTATATTTCCATTATCATCAAAATCACATGTTAATAAAGATATATCAGTAATATCATCTATATATACACATACAGATTTTGTTTTTCCAATTAATTTCATTAATTTAAAAACAGTTGCTTGAGAAAGTAATGGAATTTTTCTCCCATCTGTTGATATTTTATCTGTATAAATACGATAAATATTCTCTTGTTTTGATGCAGGGTTGAATTTTATTAATGGATTATTATTAGTTGCATGAATAGTTTTAAATATTACATCTAATGGTATATTAATAGGAAATTCTGGTTGAATTGTTAAATTTAATGATTTTATACCATCTTCAACATATGTATAATTTGAAGTTGGTTGTTTATATTTATACATATCATAAAACATATTAATATTTTCAAAAGTATCCAATACAACCTGTTTTGTAAGTTCTTTATTTTTTTCAATTAAATTAAATTTATCATCAACCAATTTATCGTAAGAATCAATATTTTGTTTTGATAATAATGGATAATATATATTTATTGTATTTTTTTCAGAAATATCAATATCTTTTGCTCGTTTTAAAACATCATCTGCCAAACATAAATAAATATTATTATCAATAATATTTCCAGTATTTAATAATAAATTATTATTTAATGTTGTTACTGCTTTAACTGCAGATCTTTCAATAAATATATCATATTCTGTAACATCAAATGGATTACATATAAATTGATAATCATTTGATATAATAAAAAATTTCTGCCCTAAACTTTTTGTTACTTGAATATCAATATTATTTATTTTTAATTCTAAAATATCATCATACTCATATATTTCTTTTTCTGGAATATTAAAATTAATTGGTATACCATTTGAATCATTATAAATATTTTTTAGAAATTGATTTAATCGTATTTTTGTTAAATCCAAAATATTATTTTGTGTTAGTATTTGAAAAATATTCGTTGAATTAAAATTTTCATCTTTTAAACAAAATAAATATATTTCTTCAAATGAAAAAATATTTTTAAATTCAATTAAAATTTTAGTTTTAATTGTTCCAATTGAATCATCAAAATGAATTTGTTGTTTTGAAAAAAAAACATTTGTTTTATTTTCATTAATTTTAGAAAGTTCTTTTTCATTAAAAATATCATTAAAAATAATATTTTTTTGATCTTTTATAAATAATTCATTTGGATTTGGAATATCTAAATTATTTCCAAAAAATACAAATATATTTTTAATTGTATCTTTATCAACTAAATGATTTACTTTATATACTTTACTAACATTTTTTGCCATATATTAGTATTAAATAATATTATTATATTTATGTTTAATGATATTATTTATCTTTAATGATATTATTTATATTTACATTGTATTATTATTTTTCTTCATACTTATCAACATTTCTTTTACTGAATCTTTAATATTTTTAACATTTGGATATTTACATTGTAATACAGTAGTATCTAAATAATTATTTGATCTTTTAGATAAAAGGATTTTATCTTGTTCATCAATCGTGAAATTTTCCCAAGTAAAATCATTATCAACTATTTCTTTATACATTTCTAAAATTTCATTATGAGAGATAATACCAGGATTTGTTAAATTTATTGTTCCAATTTCTTTTTTTTGTGACATATCAATCATAATTGGAATTAATTCATTTAATACACTCATTGAATTGGGTATTGAACAAATTTTTTTATAACTAGTTATTTTTGTAATAAAATTCCTTTCATTAATTTCATCTGTAATTGGCATTCTTATACGAACATTTAATACATTAAATTTATGCATTAATCTATCAGTAAAACCTTTTACAATTGAATATGAAGATCCAAAAAAGTTTGGTTTACTTTCTTCATTAAAGCCATTTTCTTCTGTATGTGTATCTGAATCAAAAATACATCCAGTTCCCAAATACGTTAAATGAATATTTTTTTCATTACATAAAAGAGCTAGGGAAATTGGAGAAAATAAATTATCACGTATATTATCAACTAATTTTCCTGGTTTTTCTAGATAATCTATTGTTGTAATTTTATTTCCATTATAAGTTCCATGTGTTCTACCAATTAAACATATAATATTTGTTATTTTAGGGTAATATAATAGTTCTTTATTTATCTTATCAATATCATCTGCTCTTGATACGGCTTTATAATATGATATATTTTTTTCATCTAAATAACAACATACTTTATTACCAATCCAACCATTTGATCCAAAAATTAAAAATGTTTGTTCTTCCTGTTCTTCCATATGTATTTGTATTTATTTATATTTTTAAATTTCAATCGCAATAAATAAAAAAATTGAATTATTTTAATAAGTATAATTATTATTTACACATAATAAATAAATAATCACAACAATGTCAATCACAACAATGTCAATCTCAACAAATAAAACTCTTCGCAAATGTGAAAAAAAAATAAAAGAAATTGATGAATTAAAACAAAAAGATGTAAATCTTCTTAATAATGAAGAAACTGAAAAGTTAAAAATGGAAAAATATTGGAATAATCAACTAGATGAATGTATTGAAGACGTGAGAAAATATATTCATATAAAAGAGTTACAAGTATTAAAAGATATAAAAAATAAAAATAATATAAATAAAAATACGAAAAAAATAACTAAAACAGATTTGGTTGAAGAAATTAATAGATTAGAAGAAACAAATCAAAAAACACCAAATTATGATCATAAAAATGTATTAAATCAATTATGGAATACATATAAAAATGAATATAAAAATGATAAAAAAATAAATAATAAAAAAAAATCAATAAATAAAACAGAGTATGATCATATTAATAATAATAATATGGCAAAATTATCATTATTATTAAATTTCCCACAATCATTATTAAAAAATACATCAGATCCCAATTTTCAAAAAAATCATAAAATATAAGTGTTTATAATGTTTATAATGTTTATAATGTTTATAATATTATAAATCATAATATGGACTATCTGTTATAGTCATACCACAATAATTTTCTGGTTTTTTTTTATAATCAACTGGTTGATAAATATTTGCTTCTTTTGCATTTTCAAGTAAAAATTTAAAGTTTTTCCAAAATTCTTGTTTATGACCAATTGATTTTGTCATAACATGCGAAAGTTCATGGATTGATACAAACGTAAGTGTATTTATATCAATTAATGTAGTACTATGTTTTGTTTTATTTAAACAAAATGCTATTTTTTCTCCTTTATTTTCACTATATGCGGTTAATTCACTTGTTGGTAACGTTTCACTTATTTTTTTAGGATTAAATCCATCAACTAATCTTTTAACATCCAAATCGTCTGGATATTTTTTTCCAACATATTTTACTAATTCTTTACATTTATTTGTGACATTAGCTAATAAATCTGCCGCTTCATTTATTTTTAATCTATCTCTAACACAATATTTATTTCCATCAACTGTTGAAATAACACATTTCAAACTAAATAATTCAGATTCTGAATATATTTTAAGACATATTAAAATAATACTTCCAATAATTATATATGTAAATATTTCACTTTTCCATATATTATTAATATTAAACATATATTAAACATATATATTTAATGTAACCAGTTAATGAAATTTTAATAAACAAAAAAAATGATTTAAATTATTTTTATATTATAATTATTAATAACGAACGAAATGAATGAGATGAACAACCATAAATCAAAAATGAAGAATGTATTTAAATATATAATATACAATAAACCATATAGATTAGAATGTATTATATGTAAAATAACTAAAATATCAGTAGGACATATTATTTCATATGATCCATATGAAATGGTGTGTTCTTTAAAATGTAATGAAATATATAAAGTAACTGAATATGAAAAACTTATTGCAAATAATTATGAAGGTAAATATTATGAATGAATATTATGAATGATTTAAAATTAGAGTAATTAAATTATTGGTTTCCTGCACCCAATTCAAGAGGTGGGCGGAGAAAATCTGGTTCTATTGTACTCAAGTTCCATGGACCAACATATAATTGTGGATTAGGTGGTTCTGAACGAATTTGTAAGTTTGCATTTCTTAATGTTTGTCCAATTGTATCAATACCAATATGATAACCAGCTTTCAATAAATTAATATTTGCAAGATCACCCTTTCCGGAAGGATTTAATTGAGCCCATTGGTTATTGCTATCTTTTGGTAATAAGTCTGAAGGGTTTTGAATATTTTGACTATTACTAGACGATGAATGTGCGGGTTGATTTGGTGATGAAATACCATTAACTGATGCAAAATCTTCATTTTGTCCTAAAGAATCTGATGGTTGAGGACCAGATGAATTCATTCCTTTTTTATCAGAATTCTTATATGCAGAATTTGGGGTTGATTCCATATATTCGGAACCATAACCACCTTTAGATGTTAAATATTTTGAAAATAAACTCACTCCATATGCAACGACCAATAATACGACAATTGCGCCAATTCCATAATCTGACCATAGTTTTTTAAATGTGCTCATTATATAAAATTAGGTTATAAAATATTTTTTTGAATATATTTTAATTGTTTGGTTGTTTGTTTATAAATTTTTAGAAATATATTAATTTATAATATATTTCTAAATCATTTGTCTATATATTATATATATCCATATCACTATCTTCACTATCACTGCTATCTAAATTATCCAACATGTATGTATTTTTAATATTTTTAGCTTCAATAAATGAAATGATTGCTAATTTTTTTGCTTCTTTTGCTTTTTTTCTTATACGTTTATAAATTTCATAATAAACTTGATTTGGTTTTTTAAGTATAATTGTTTCTAAATCTGAAGATGTATTATCAAAATTAATTTCTGTTAATAAATCTGGATCTGATATTTCTGTAGTATTATGTAATGATTTATCTTCATTATTTTTATTGGTATTTTTATTGGTATTTTTATTTTCTATAACATTTTCAATATTATTATTATTACTAAAGTTATTCATATTTGTGTTTTTATTCATATTATTTATTTCATTTATAGTATTTAAAATTTCATCATCATTATCTATATCTTTATTTATATTTTCCTCTAAACTGTATATATCATCAGAACACTCTAATAATTCATCTAAATTTTTTAATTTATCTAATTCAAATATTTGTTTTTCTTCTAAATTTTTTATATTTAAATTATTTGAATTATTTGAATTATTTGAATTATTTGAATTATTTGAATTATTTTTTAAATAATTTCCATTTTTAATAAGACAATTTTCAAATATATGTTCAGTATTTAATACCATTGCTTGTTTTAATTCAAGTTCAATTAAAAAATTTCTACTCGTAAATTTTATACCCTGAACTTCAATAATGGATATAATATTATTTTCTGGTATTACATCTTCTAGCATAATTGGTATTTCATTTTCGTTATATATTTTTATAAGTGGTGTATTTGTACTATAATTCATTTTAATATTAACTCTAACCAAATAATATTTACCTGATTTATAAATACGCATAGGTGATGTAAATGCAGTTTCAATTTCGTTTAATTCTAATTTATTTTCAAACCATTTATCTGATTTATCAAAAATTAATTCTTGACATTTATTTTCAAGTCTTTCTAACCATTGAATAAATTGTTCATTATTATTATCAAACATTAAATCGCAATAAATTTTTTTTCCATTTTTTACAAAACCTTGTCGGGTTAATGATTTTGGGGTTTCAATATATAATGGTTTGTTATGCATTTGAATTTTTGTAAAATATGCACCCCCTTGAATCCCTGATGGATGCGCTAAAGATAATTTTAAAAAATCAAAAGTTTCATTTGGTATAAAAATATTATCCATTATTCTAAGTTCTTAAAATTTATTAAGAAATTTTTAACTTTATTAACACGCAAAATTACAATTTAATTAATTTAATTTTTTTAAATATATTATTATATTATTTTATTAATGAAGGAACAAATTATTCAACAATGTTTAGATATACTTAAACGTGAAGATATAAAATATGAATTAAAATCATTTTGTGGTCCAGTATTAGAAATGATTTTTAATGTTATTAATCCATATATTTATATAATTATTTTTCTTGTTTTATTAATTTTTATTATGATTTTATTAATATTAATATTATTAATTTTAGTTTTGCGTAATAAAGGATTAATTTCAAAAATTTTTTAATTTTTTTATAATATATAATATATAATGAGTTCTTTAACAACTAATTCTGTATTAAGTCCTGTCAAACTGGGAGGAAGTCGTCGCAGAAAACATGGAAAATCAAGAAGTGGTAAAAGAGGTGGAGGTGTTTCAGCTTGGGAGTCAACCTTAAATAAAGTAGGTAATATGGATAGTCAAATTAATCGTATGAATGAAGGAAATAGTAATCAATTAACTCCTGTACAAGGAAGTGCCCCTAATCATAATACAGGAGTTATGAAGGGTGGTAGAAAAAGATCAAGAAAAGGAGGATATTGGGGACAAGTTATTAGTCAAGCTTTAGTACCTTTTGGAATATGGGGATTACAAAATAGGTTTTCTAAACGTAGAGGATTAAATCGTTCACATAAAATATATCACCATAGACGACATCATTAAATAATTAAATTATACAAATAAATTTAATAACATAAAAGTATTTATATATTATTCTACATAATATATAAATAATGAATAATAAAATTGATAATGAATATAATAATGAAGTTAATTATTGGGGGAATATTAATTTAGTAATGAATTCAAATATTGATAAAGATAAAGTTAAGATTGGTAAGAATAATTCTGAAAAAGAAAAAATAAAAAATAGAAATTTGGAAATAAAATCAGATAATAATTTAACAAATGAATTATTCAGCACACCTAATGATTTAGTAAAAAATAAAAATAAATAAATAAACTAATATTAAATTTTATCTATAACAACTTCTTTTGCAATATTTCTAATAATTTTATTCTTATTTTTATCATTATCATTTTTATCAGTTGGACCACCCATTGATTCAATTAAAATATGATGATATTCCATATGTTTACTTGAATCATAATCATTATATGCAGGATTTTCATTCATCCATTGTGGTAATTGATCAATATTTTTATCTTCAATTTTCTTTATTGCTTTCTTTATTTTAACATTTTCATTATTTTCTTTTTCCCATGCATCTTTATCCTTTACATACAAGGTTTCTCTCTTTAAATCACTACAATGAATTGGTCTTTTACAAATATCTAATAATTTTAAATTCTTCAAGAAGATTTTTGTTATACCTTCAACATATCCAACTTTACCAATCATATCCAAATCACTAATTTTTAATTTAATTTGACTTACAAAATCTTCAATATTAAGTGCATCTTTACATTTCTCATTCAAGAAAAAATGTAAATTAAAATTTGTTGTATTATTATGTGTTATATTATTTGATGTTGTCCCAATTTTACTAGCCATTTCTAATATGTGTTTATTCTGTTCAATAATTAATTCTTTAAACTCTTGATTTTGTTTAAGTAATTCCATAATAATATTATTTGATGAATCTTTAGTTTCAATACTTAATACACTTGTTGGTGTTTGTGTTTGTGTTGGTGTTGATTTATTTAAAATTAAACATATTTTTTTATGATTACATAAACTTGACATATGTTTATATATTTTTCCACAAATACATTTGAATATTTTATTATCACCAACAAAATCAAACGTAACCATATGTGGTATTGGTATAATTTCAATTTTATTTAAACAATATAATTTATGTTTACATAAACTTGACATATGTTTATATATTTTACCACATACACACGTGTATTTTTTAATAGCGTTAAGTATGGCATTTTTATTCGCAATCGTTCGTAAATAATGTTTACGTGTTATAATATGTCTATCGTAATCACATTTTTTACTGCATGTAAAGTCACATAATTCACATGTATGTGTTTGTTGTTTTTGAATATTAGTAATATTAGGATTTATTTGCATAAAATTAGGATTTATTCGTATATAATACTAACAAAAAAACGCCTAAATTCTTTTTTTTTAAAATATATTTTATTTTTGAAAATTTTATGATAACAATATTTTTTATTAATTTTTGTGATTTAGAGCATTATGCTCTAAAGCACAAATTTCTTTTTTTCTTCCGGTTTTTAAGCAAGGTTTTCAAAAAAGGACATTTATAAATGTCCTTTTTTGAAAACCGTTTGGACTTTATAGATTTTTTATTGAAATTTGGGAAATATAGTTGTAGGTTCCTTAAGTTGTTTTATAAATACTTTATTTTCCTTAAGGTTATTTTATAAATACTTATTTTCTTTAAGTTGTTTTATAAATACTTTAGATTCATTAAGTTGTTTTATAAATACTTATTTTCTTTAACCTCTCGGAAGCCGGAGATGGGCGTTTTTTGTAGTTTATTTACAAAACAAATAATAATGACTTCATATATGAAGTCATTATTAAAAAAGTATAAAAACTACACTGTATCACCGGTGATACAC
>TBL_comb47_HYPODRAFT_10004660_pt1 | contig 15657 bp, 20 predicted proteins | sample TroBogypolimnion_40_FD_10682 | JGI IMG/M metagenome (IMG submission 10682)
TCGAACTCATAACCTGCTTTTCGCAGGTCTTCACCTGCAGCAAGGGCTTGTTCAGTCCCTTTGGGAGTGAGGTCAACGTCGGCCCAGCCAGTAAAGCGGTTTTCAAGGTTCCAGGCGGATTCGCCATGACGAATAAGGACAAGTTGTTTCATAGAGCCATTCTATAATCCGGTGATGAACTTTCTCACGCAAATTGATAATTTAGCGCTTATCGCCCTTTTGGTTGTTTCAGGCGTAGCGCTCTTCCTCCCCACATTATCTACGCTTATTAGCGGGAAGGGGCTGTCTCCTACTGAGGCAACTATCTGGATTAACCGCCGTAAAGCCCATGTATTGGACCTTCGGGCAGAAGATGCCTACAAGGCAGGCCATTTGCCAGGATCAAAGTTAGCTAGTGCAGCTGGGGTGGTCGCGGCAATTGAGGCTCTAAAGTTGGATCGTAAGCGCCCACTAGTGTTGGTATGCGATACCGGATCCCATTCACGCAAGGCCTTGGCTGAAGTCAAAAAACTGGGCTTTGAAGAAGTTGGTGTTTTAGAGGGCGGAGTTCAGGCTTGGAAAGTCGCCGCTCTTCCATTAGTGAAGTAGGAGAAGTTAAATGCCTCAAGTAACAATGTATAGCACTCAAGTTTGTCCATACTGCGTAATGGCAGAGAAGTTGCTCCAGAAAAAAGGCGTCAATCATTTAGAAAAGATTTTGATTGATCGTGATCCAGCCCAGCGCGAAATCATGATGACAAGAACTGGTCGTCGCACCGTTCCGCAAATTTATATTGGTGAAACCCACGTTGGTGGCTACGATGATTTGGTTGCCTTGGACCGAGCTGGCAAGCTGGATCCTCTACTAGTTTGATAGATTAAAAACATAAAAGAAAGTTTGCAATGACTGAACAATCTTCTGCACCTAGCGCAGCAAATACTGAGTCCAAAGACCCTTCATTTCGCATTCAGCGTATTTACTTAAAGGACTTGTCCTTAGAGCAGCCTAATTCCCCTGAGATTTTTTTGGTAGTAGCTGAGCCACAAGTCCAGATTGAAGTTGACGTTGCAGTTAAGCGTATTAGCGACGAACTCTTTGAGGTTGCCTTAAGCTCAACCATGACTGCGCGTGTAGAAGGAAAAGTGCTTTTCTTGGTTGAGGCTAATCAAGCTGGTATTTTTGAATTTAACAATATTCCTGCTGAACAAGTTGATCCAATGTTGGGTATTACATGCCCAACTATTCTGTATCCATACTTGCGCTCAAATATGGCTGATGTCATTAGCCGTGCTGGCTTTCAGCCCATCCATTTAAATGAAATTAATTTTCATGGAATGTATGAGCACAGATTATTGCAAGCCCATAATACGGCCGGAAATAATGCCGATGATGCCGCAGATGAAAGCAAAATTATTCTTCCAAATTAAGCGCCATCAGCAAGGTCACATATTATGAAAGTGACCCTGCTTGGTGCTGGTGCCTGGGGGACAGCAATGGCCTCTCAAGCAGCACGTCAACTGCGTGAAGAAGATGTTTGTTTGTGGTCTCGCAGTCCGGAGCAACTGCAAGTTATTGGTAGTAGCGGTGAGAATCAAGCTTATCTGCCAGGCATCTCTTTGCCTAAAGGATTGCAGTTAGAGGCTGACTTTACTGCTGCAATTAAGAAATTACAGGCAGATGATCTTCTCGTGATTGCAACCCCAATGTCTGGGCTCTCAGAAACGATTGCTAATGTACTGAAGGTTGCTGATCAACCTCTCAATATTATCTGGTTATGCAAAGGCCTTGAGCCAACAACCGCTCTATTACCTCATCAAGTAGTTGAGCGCGAGGATAAGTTACATAGTCATGGTTTAAAACATGCTTATGGCGCTTTATCAGGCCCTAGTTTTGCGCATGAGGTTGGCGCAGGAATGCCGTGTGCATTGACTATTGCTAGCGCCTCACCGCACCTTTGCGAAATTGTTCAGGCTGCGTTTCATCATGGCAATATGCGCGTTTATTCAAATGATGATTTGATTGGTGTTGAATTAGGTGGTGCAGTTAAGAACGTTTTAGCGATTGCTGCAGGTATTGGTGATGGATTAAATTTAGGTTTAAATGCTCGCGCTGCAGTGTTAACACGCGGCCTTGCTGAAATGATGCGCCTAGTTAAAGCGGCAGGTGGTAAATCTGAAACGTGTATGGGTCTGACTGGTGCCGGTGATTTGATTCTGACGGCGACTGGAGATCTTTCTCGCAATCGACGTGTTGGTCTCGAATTGGCTGCAGGAAAGTCTCTAGATCAAATCTTAGCTAGCCTCGGCCATGTAGCAGAGGGTGTCTTATGCGCCGCCGCTGTGGGTGACCTCGCTAAGCGTTTGAATGTAGAAATGCCAATCACTGCAATGATGGGTGAGGTGCTTGCAGGCAAGCTAACCCCCAAAGAGGGCTTAAAGAAACTGATGGGGCGCGATCCAAAGATCGAAGCTTAAGAGCAAGACTTTAGCTTTTACTTGCCGCCAAGCAATCCATTCTGGCGCCAAGCTTCATAGACCACAATAGCCACTGTATTTGATAAGTTCAGACTTCGACTGTTGTCTTGCATGGCTAAGCGCATTTGATTTTCCTTTGGAATCGAGCTGCGCACTTCCTCTGTGATGCCTTTCGTTTCTGAGCCAAAAATAAAATAATCATTTGGCATATATGTGCCTTCATGAAACTTACCACTACCCTTTGTAGTTAAGGCAAAAAGATGTTGTGCATCAGGCCGCTCATTTTTTAGAAACTCTGACCAATTAGCGTGGACTTGGATGCTTGCAAATTCGTGATAGTCCAATCCGGCGCGACGTAATTTAGCATCCTCCATTGGAAAGCCGAGAGGTTCAATGAGGTGTAGTTTTGCTCCCGTGTTTGCACACAAGCGAATGATGTTGCCTGTATTTGGGGGAATTTCTGGCTCAAATAAAACAATATTAAACATGCTGCATTTCCAACTTATTGAGGTGACCTGGTTGTTCTAAGTAAGACCCAGTTAATGACGAGCGATACACCTGATTCTTTGAGAATACGCGCAATTTCATTGAGTGTCGCACCAGTCGTCATCACATCGTCGAACACAATAACTGTTTTATTCTTCATAAGGCCTATGTATCGGTCATCAATATAAAACATTTCTCTGACGGCATCTTGTCGTGCGGTGAGGGTGCTACCAACCTGATGTTCGGCATGATGATGGCGCTTTAAAAGCCGCGGAAGTTTTTGAATGGGGGCACAATCAATCCTTCTCGCTAATTCCCAGCTTTGATTAAAGCCGCGGGTATGTAACTTTTCTTGACTGAGTGGTACGGGGATCAGGTACCCTACTTCATTGAAATCTAATGGATTGGCGATAACTTTATTCCAGGCTCTTGCAAGCCCATGCGCACATGCAATGCGCTTTTGGTATTTCAGTTGATGCAATGCGTCTTGCAAAATGCCATCGTATCGATCAAGACAATATGTCTTATCAAAAAATGGCTCGCTCTTGGTGCAATGATCGCAGCGTTTGCTGGGTAGCTCTGAACTGTGAAGTGGAGTTCCGCATTGGAAACAGCATTCATAGTTAATGAGGCTATTCCAATGTAGGTTTTCCAGGCAAGCATGGCAAATCGTTTCTGTTTGAAACTGCTGGCAAGAAATGCAAGCAGTGGGTAAGATTTGCCCGCCAATAGACTGAACAGTTTTCTCTAGAAATCGCATGGGGCGCTGAGTATACTGAGCCAATGACCCAGCCGATCAGATGGTTACAGGATGAAATTGCAACTCGCATGTTGCAAAAACTCGATATCGTCAAATTAATAGCCAAGGATGTTTTGGTAGTCCCCGATTTTCCTGGGGAGCATCTCGCAATTCTTGCAAAGCGTTTTCCTAATGCCTGCATTCATAGCGTTACCGAGGAGGGTGCATCCTGTTTTCAGATATGGCGTAGAAAAGCAATCGCTAATTGGCGTTCCATATTTCGTCGGTTAAAACGAATACTTTGCAGGATTATTTGCAGACCGGTAGATTTAATCTTCCTGACAATTCAGTTGATTTGGTATTCAGTGTTCTCTTATTGCAAGATTTGGCAGATCCAAAGCATTTCTTGCAGGAGTGTCGGCGCGTCCTTCGTGAAGACGGTCTGATTGCATTTAGCTACTTGGGGCCTGATACGGGTAAAGAGCTACGTGACCTTCAAATTTCACCAATTCAGCTGAAAAATTTATTAAGCCCTTGGGATATGCACGATATGGGTGATGCCCTAGTAACAGAGCGTTTTTCAGATCCCGTGATGGATATGGAATATTTGACTCTGGATTATGAGAAGCCAGCGCTTTTAATGGCGGATATTCAGGCGCTGCAATTGGCAAATATCGCGACTACAAGCAACAATGAAATTACTAATTTGCCCCAAAAACTCACCTTAGAGGTGGTTTATGGCCATGCTTGGGCAATTGGAAAGCACCTTGCGAAGACCAAGGACCATGTTGCGTATATCGATCCAAATCAAATTGGACGCAAGACTAGGTCAGATCCTGCTTAAGTGTAAGTACTTACTATCATTTAAACCACGGCAAAGATTGGATGAGACTGCGTTATCCCAGTTTGTTGTTGTGCCTAATTAACCCTATAATCACCGCTGGATGTATTGGCTTGAGACCGCATTTTGGGCATTTTGTGGCGTTTTTTGCTGCTTTGCTCACGACAATAAACAGAGAATAAGATGAATTTATTTGGAAAAGTCACTAGGGCTTCGCTCTATTTAGTAGCAGCCTTCGGCACTGCTTTTGCACACGCAGCCGAGAATATGCCTGGCGGCCCAGCTGTAAATCAGCTGAATTTTGCTGCTCCTGCAACCAAAATCATGCAAGAAATCCACTGGTTGCATTGGATGATGTTGGGCATTTGCGCATTGATTTTTGTAGGCGTTTTTGGCGTAATGTTCTACTCAATTTTGAAGCACCGTAAATCACTTGGCCATAAATCAGCCTCATTCCATGAGAGCACTTTGGTTGAAATTGTTTGGACCGTAGTTCCATTACTCATCGTGATCGGTATGGCATTGCCAGCAACTAAAACTGTTGTAGCAATGAAAGACACCACTAACTCTGACATCACTATTAAGACTACTGGTTATCAGTGGAAGTGGGGCTATGACTACATTAAAGGTGAGGGCGAAGGTATTAGCTTCTTATCTACACTCTCTACACCACGCACACAAGTAAATAATTTAGAGCCTAAGTCCCCGACTTACCTCATGGAAGTTGATAACGAACTCGTTGTGCCAGTTGGTAAAAAGATCCGTTTGATTACTACGGCAAATGACGTAATCCACTCTTGGACCATTCCAGCGTTTGGCGTAAAGCAAGATGCGATTCCGGGCTTTGTTCGTGATACTTGGTTTAAGGCTGAAAAGATTGGTACATTCCGCGGTCAGTGTTCTGAGTTGTGCGGTGCTGAGCACGCCTTCATGCCGATTGTTGTCAAAGTCGTTTCACAGGAAGATTACAGCGCCTGGGTTGCAGAGAAGAAGAAAGAAATGTCTGCATCCTCTGATGATCCTTCCAAGATTTATACCTTGGATGAGCAAAAAGAGCGCGGTGCAAAAGTCTATGCGGCGAACTGTGCGGCTTGCCACCAACCTAATGGTAAAGGTGCGGGTGCTTTCCCAGCGTTGGATGGCAGCAAAGTCGTGAATGGTCCTAAAGCAGGCCAGTTCAATATTTTGCTTAACGGTAAAAACGTAATGCCGAAATGGGGTGGGGTGCTTTCTGATGGCGATATCGCTGCAGTTATTACCTATACCCGTAATTCATGGGGTAATAAAACGGGAGAAGTGATTCAAACCCAAGAAATTATTACCGCACACGGCGGCCAGTAATCCATTAATTAATTTAGATAAAACGAAACCGGAGTAATCCATGAGCACAGTCTCTACTACCCACGATCACGCACACGACCATGCGCATGATGATCACACGCCACATGGTTGGCGTCGTTGGTTGTTCGCTACCAACCATAAAGACATCGGTACGATGTATTTGATGTTCTCGTTTATCAGCTTGTTAGCTGGTGGGACGATGGCGCTAGGAATTCGCTTGGAATTGTTCCAGCCTGGTTTGCAATTCTTCCGTCCTGAGTTTTTTAATCAGCTCACTACCATGCACGGTTTAGTGATGGTGTTCGGCGCGATCATGCCGGCTTTCGTTGGTTTTGCTAACTGGATGATTCCAGTGCAAATCGGCGCATCCGATATGGCATTTGCTCGTATGAATAACTTTAGCTTTTGGATTCTGCCAGTCGCTGCAACTTTGCTCTTGAGCTCATTCTTAGCTCCTGGTGGTGCACCAGCAGGTGGTTGGACTATTTATGCTCCACTCACTTCGCAAATGGGCCCTGGCTTAGACATGGCTATTTTCGCTCTCCATTTATTGGGTGCTTCATCCATCATGGGTTCGATCAATATCATCGTCACCATCTTGAATATGCGTGCTCCTGGCATGACGCTGATGAAGATGCCAATGTTCTGCTGGACTTGGTTGATCACTGCTTACTTGTTGATTGCGGTGATGCCTGTATTAGCCGGTGCAATCACTATGGTGTTGACTGATCGCCATTTCGGCACATCATTCTTCTCTGCAGTGGGCGGTGGTGACCCAGTGATGTTCCAGCACATTTTCTGGTTCTTTGGCCACCCAGAGGTTTACATCATGATTCTTCCAGCGTTTGGAATCGTGAGTGAAATTGTTCCTGCCTTCTCCAGAAAAACCTTGTTTGGTTATAGCTCCATGGTTTATGCAACATCGTCTATCGCGATCTTGTCATTCATCGTTTGGGCTCACCACATGTTTGCAACTGGTATGCCGGTAACAGGCCAGTTGTTCTTTATGTACGCAACCATGTTGATCGCCGTTCCTACGGGCGTGAAAATTTTCAACTGGGTTGCAACAATGTGGAAAGGGTCTATGACCTTTGAAACACCCATGTTGTGGGCGGTCGGCTTTATTTTCGTATTCACAATGGGCGGCTTTACTGGCTTGATTTTGGCGATGGCGCCAATTGATATCGGTTTACAAGATACCTATTACGTTGTTGCTCACTTCCACTATGTGTTAGTAGCAGGTTCATTGTTTGCAATGTTTGCAGGCTTCTACTACTGGTGTCCTAAGTGGACAGGCCGTATGGCAAATGAAACTCGCGGCAAGATCCACTTCTGGACTTCCATGATTTTCTTTAACATCACCTTCTTCCCAATGCACTTCTTGGGTCTTGCAGGTATGCCACGTCGCTATGCTGACTACCCAACTCAGTTTGCTGACTTCAACATGATTGCTTCTATTGGCGCACTTGGTTTTGGTTTATCCCAGGTGTTCTTCTTGTTCTGCGTAGCATTGCCTGCATACCGTGGCCATGGTGAGAAAGCTCCGGCCAAGCCATGGGATGGCGCCAAAGGTTTAGAGTGGACTTTGCCTTCACCAGCCCCACACCATACTTTTGAAACTCCTCCAAATGCGGAGCAGTTGCGTGAAGCAGGAATTTAATACGCCCTCTAAAGATGCCCTAGCTGCGAATAATCGCCGCTTAGGGCTGATTCTTTTGAGCATTGCCGTAGTGTTCTTTATTGGCATTGTGATGAAGTGGAGCGTTTTGGGTTAATCCCGCCTTGCCAACATGACAGTTACTCATTCTGCTAACCGCCAAATTTTATTGAAGCTTTTGATTGCTTCAGTAATGATGTTTGGTTTTGGTTATGCATTGGTGCCGATGTATCAAGCCTTATGTAAGGCAACAGGCATTAATGTTGTGACCAGTAAGAATGATTACGGCGTGCGGGCTTTTAGTGCTAATAGAGTTGGTAATACTCAGGTTGATTACTCTCGTAAAGTAACCATTGAATTTGATTCCAATAGCCGTGGCCCGTTTACTTTTAAGCCAGTAAAAAACTTCTTGGAAGTGCATCCTGGTGAGATGACTGAGATTGTGTATGAAGTGACCAATAATTTGGATCGCTCAGTAGATGCTCAGGCGATTCCGAGTTATGCCCCGAAGAGTGCGACTGAGTTTTTTACGAAGTTAGAGTGTTTTTGTTTTCAACAGCAGACTTTGGCTGCTCATGAAATGAAAAAGATGCCGGTTGTTTTTGTCATTGATGCAGGTTTGCCGCAAGATGTGAAAACAATCACTTTGTCATATACCTTCTTTGAGTTAGGTGTTGGCGTTCCACCAGCTGGATCAACGACTCCTAAATCCAAAGGGGTGTGATGGAGAAAAAGAGAAGTTCTTTTATGCAGTCTATGAAAGCCGTGATGTGGGGTTTTTTAGGAGTGCGTAAGAAGTCTGGTTTGCAGGAAGATGTTGCTACATTAAGTTTCGTTCACATTATCATTGCGGGTGTTGTTGGTGCCTTGATTTTTATGGGTATCTTGCTCGTGATAGTGAAAGCAGTTGTATCCCATTGATTATTTTTTGATTGAATAGAGAGAATAAGATGTCATCCAATTCAACCCCTTACTATTTCGTCCCTGGACTATCTAGACATCCTGCCATGGCGGCCGCTGGCTTAATTGCCTTTGGCTACGGCATGACCGGCTGGGTCAACCATACTTCTTGGGGTGGATCTCTAGCGCTAGTTGGCGTGGCATGGATCCTGTTTGTTCTTTACAACTGGTTTGGCGATACGATTGCTGAATCTAACTCCGGCAAGAATGGTCTAAACGTTGACATTTCTTATCGTTGGTCGATGGCATGGTTCATCTTCTCTGAGATCATGTTCTTTGGTGCATTCTTTGCAGCCCTTTTCTATGCGCGCAATATTGCAATGCCTTGGATGGGCGACGTTGAGAGCAAATTGCTTTGGCCTGATTTCCAAGCAGTTTGGCCTAATGATGGTCCTGCTGGTTTGGTTGAGAAATTCACCACCATGGGTCCTTGGCCAATCCCAACACTCAATACCTTCTTATTGCTCAGTTCTGGTGTGACGATTACTTATGCTCACCATGCATTAGTTGAGAATCATATGAAGAAAGCCATCTACGGATTGGCTGCCACTGTTACCTTAGGCTTTATCTTCTTGTGCTTCCAGATGTTTGAGTACTACCATGCTTACCATGAGCTGAACCTCAAACTCACCTCGGGTATCTATGGCTCAACCTTCTTCATGTTGACGGGTTTCCACGGCTTCCACGTTTTCCTGGGCGGCACGATGTTGGCGATTGTTTTGCGTCGTATGATTCGCGGTGACTTTACTGCTGAGCATCACTTCGCCTTTGAGGGCGCCGCCTGGTACTGGCACTTCGTTGACGTTGTCTGGCTCGGTTTGTACATCGCTGTTTACTGGATGTAAGCAAGATAAAAAATCGGGGCTTTAAAGCCCCGATTCGTTTTTAGTTGTCTGTTCTTTGGATGAAATTTTAGTTAGTTCCAACCTTGATGCCGGTAGCTTCAATCAGACCAAAGTGATAGGCGACTAGGATGCCCATAAAGAGCACTAGAGACAGACCAATGCGTAGCATTAAAGAGCGGACCATTCTGGAGCTATTGCCCCGATCCTTCATCATGAAGTAGAGGGCCGAACCTAGGCTGGCAACAATCATCAGCAGAACAACCGGAATAATCCACTTCATTTCATATCCTTATCTTGAAATCTTCACATCATCTCTTTAGCACTCTCATAGCAAAGCGCGCAGTTGCTACTTTATCAGCCTTGCTTGTGATTGCGATTGGCTGTGGAGCTGGTGTTTGGCAGTTAAGAAGAGCTGAAACCAAAATTGCTCTAGCGGCTAATTTAGCTGCTAGACAACAAATGCCCATTTTGAGTGCCAATGCTGGCCCATGGACCTTAGAAGAGGCTGGCGAGCGTCGTATGACAGCACGTGGACGTTATATCCCCGAGGCGGCAATCTGGTTGGATAACCGTCCTAGACCGATTCCTGCTGGTGGGACTGGCAATGCCGCACAAGCAGGCTTTTTTGTGATGATGCCCTTCAGACTGGAGGGTGGGAATGAGGTGCTTTGGGTAAACCGAGGGTGGGCTCCACGAAATAATGAGAGTCGCGAATCTTTGCCTCCCATTGAGACGCCGACAGGCTTGATCAATATTGAGGGTTTAGTGTTCGCTCATCCTGGCAAAGTTTATGCATTGGGTTCAGAGGAGGGCGATATAGATCCGAATAAACCTCGGATTGCCCAAAACTTTGATTTAGAGCGGGAGGGACAACTACATGGTTGGCCACAAGCCCCCTTTATTTTGCGTTTAGAGGAGATGGGGGTTGCTGATGGCCTACTGCGAGAGTGGGCGCCCCTGACAACGGGAGTCGATCGCCATTATGCTTATGCATTCCAGTGGTTTGCTTTAGCGTTTGCTGGTTTCTTATTTTGGTTAATCAGTGGTTTGCGCCAATATTGGCGAAGTAATGTAGCGAGGGGTCAAGGTGAGTGATAAAGAGTTATTAATACCAGCATCGCAGATGGATTCATCTGCAATCAATGCGCGAACTCGTCGTGGCCGTATACAAATGCTGCTCTTGCTACTGGCCTGTGCTGCCCCAGTACTCGCTTCCTACTTTGCTTATTACGTGATTAAGCCAGAGGGTGGGAAAACCAATTTCGGCACTTTAGTTCATCCTGCTCAAGCAGCAAACAATGCTTGGTTTGATGTTCCGCTACAAGGCAAATGGACCCTCTTGCTTGCTCGTCCTGCAGGCGAGTGCCAGGTTAAAGATCAGAAATGTATTGAAGCGCTATTTTTAATGCGTCAAGTGAAAGTTGCCGTTGGTAGAGAGAGTGGTCGAGTGCAATTGTTGTGGGTCAATATGGATGGAAAGCCAGTAGATCCAGAAGTTGCTAAGGCCTACGACGAACAGGTTGCTGGTATTAAGGTAGTTACACTGCCTACGAATCCAAAGTTGCGCGCAGAGTTTTTATCTTGGCTCAATCAAGAGAGTGCCGGAGAGCAAATTCAATTAGTGGATCCAAGCCCCGCAAAAATGATGCTTATTCCAGTGACTAATTCTCCAAAAGAGTTTGCTGCCATTAAAAAAGATTTAGAAAAGCTCTTGCGCCTTAACCACAAAGGCGAAAGTCTTTAATGTCTAGTTTTGTTTTATTCCTAGAATTGGCAGCAATTGCGATCGTTTTTGCAGGCTTGCCATTGGCATATTTGTGGACAAGACCCGCTTATAGTTTTTTCCAGAAGCTCAATTGGGTTTTAGTCTTTATGACATTCGACCTGATTGTATTTGGTGCCTTTACTCGCTTGACTGACTCTGGCCTGGGTTGTCCCGATTGGCCTGGTTGTTATGGTGTTTCTAATCCGTTTCATGCGCTTGGAGATATTCGCCAGGCCGAGAGTGCCTTACCTACGGGGCCTGTAACTGTCATGAAGGCATGGATTGAAATGATTCATCGCTATCTCGCAATGACAGTTGGTACGCTCATTGTGGTTCAAGTAGCGTTGGCATTTAGCAAGATAAAAGTGTTGGGTAAGTCCGTATTGTTTGGAAGTCTCGGGACTCTTCTTCCTAGTTTGTTTACAGGGTGCATTTGGTGCTTGGACAGTAACCCTAAAATTGCAGCCGATTATTGTCACCACCCATTTGATCTTGGCTTTGGTTTTATTGGCTTGTTTAACTGCTTATGCTCAACAGACTTGGGGAGATCCATCTTCTACAGTCAGAGTAATGCGCATTCGTCCTTTGCCAGCAAGCTTAGTATTAATAGCCTTCATGACACTGTTCATTCAAGTCTTTTTAGGTGCTTGGGTTAGTACAAATTATGCAGTGTTAGCGTGTCCTGATTTCCCGACGTGTCTTGGCGCAGCTTGGCCAGAAACCAATTGGGCTGAAGGCTTTACCTTATGGCGTCAATTGGGTCTTAATGCCCAGGGAGAGTTTATTTCTCCTGTGGCGCTACAAACCATTCATTGGGCGCATCGCCTCTTTGCAGTGTTCCTCATTCTGGTTCTAGGAACTCTAGGCTGGAAAGCATTTGAGGTGGCAACTCCCGCAATACCCGGCCTTAAACGCTTTGCCAGACTATTATTAAGTTTGCTTGCCTTGCAGCTTGTTACTGGCATATCGAATGTAGTTTTTCAGTGGCCCTTACTTGCTGCTCTATTACACACCGCAGGGTCAGCCGCTTTAGTATTCTGTTTGGTCAGATTAAGTTACTGGACTTCTTGGAAGTCATTATGAGCACATCAAAAACATCTACTCCTGCAGCGATGCCACGTTGGCGTCAGTACTGGGTCCTTACTAAACCAAGAGTGACGCAGCTCGCCGTTTTCTGCGCGGTAATTGGCATGTTCTTGGCCACGCCAGGGATGGTTCCTTATTCCATTCTCATTGGTGGAATTGTTGGGATTTGGTTATTGGCAGGTGCAGCCTTTGCTGTGAACTGTTTAATTGAGCAAGCTGTTGATGCCAAGATGAAACGCACTTCTTGGCGCCCCTCTGCAACAGGCGAAGTGACCCCAGTTCATATTATTGTTTTCTCTATCATTCTTGGTTCTTTGGGGATGATTGTTTTATGGAATTTTTGTAACCCACTGACAATGTGGCTCACGCTCGCTACTTTCGTTGGTTATGCGGTGATCTACACATGGCTACTCAAGCCTGCCACCCCCCAGAACATCGTGATTGGCGGTCTGTCAGGAGCGATGCCGCCAGCACTGGGTTGGGCTGCTGTGACCAATACGCTTTCTGCTGAAGCCTGGCTTTTGGTTTTGATTATTTTTGTTTGGACGCCACCCCATTTTTGGGCTTTAGCCTTATACCGTCGCGATGATTATGTGCAATCCGGTTTGCCGATGCTGCCAGTAACCCATGGTGAACGCTTTACTCTGCTTAATATTTTGTTGTACACGCTCATTTTGATTGCAGCAACATTGTTGCCTTATATCTATGGCATGAGTGGTCTGGTTTATTTGGTATCAGCGGTTATTCTGGGCTTGATGTTCTTGGCATATGTAATCGCACTATTTGTTAACTATAGTGATGAGTTAGCCAAGAAGACATTCCGCTTTTCTATTACCTATTTGTCATTGCTGTTTGCAGCGTTGCTCATAGATCATTACTTTCTTTGAGATGAAAATGACTTTCTTACGTAATATCTGTATCGTCGTTTTTCTAATGGCGATGTCGGCCTGTAGCCCAAAGCCAGATTTTAAAAATATCGACATTACAGGTAGCACTTCATTTGGCAAGGATTTCAGCTTGTTAGATCCTGATGGCAAGGTAAGGACGCTCGCCGACTTTAAGGGCAAAGTGGTAGTGATGTTCTTTGGTTACACCCAGTGCCCTGATATTTGCCCGACGACTTTGACTGAGATGCAGCAGGTCATGGCACTATTGGGTCCTCAATCAGATAAGGTACAAGTGTTGTTTGTGACCGTCGATCCTGAGCGTGATACCGCAGCTATTCTCAAGCAATACGTTCCGTCATTTGATGCGCGTTTCTTAGGCTTGCGTCCAGCAGACGATGCGGCACTAGAAAAAGTGACCAAAGACTTCAAGATTTATTACAAGAAAGTACCCGGTAGTAGCCCGGTTCCTACACCATCGACCATACAGCTGGTAGCTACGCATTTGATCCCGAGGGACATTTGCGTCTTTATATCAAACATGCTCAAGGTCCTGAGACCTTGGCGCATGACTTGAAAGAACTTTTAAAGTAAGAGCTAGAGAGGCGCGGCTTGATTAAGCCGCTTCAGCTTGCAACATACCGCGCATTTTTTTGAGAGCTGCTGTCTCAATTTGACGTACGCGCTCTGCAGAGATGCCATATTCAGCGGCCAGATCATGCAAAGTCTTGGTGCCATTACCATCAGCATCCATTGCTAGCCAGCGTGACTGAACAATATTGCGACTACGCTCATCTAGAGCCATCAAGGCTTGATCTAGCTTCGGGCCTTGTAGTGTGTCTGCTTGTGCACTAGCGATGCGCTCTGTAGGCTCTTGACTGCTGTCAGCGAGCCATTGAATTGGGGCATACGCAGTTTCTTCATCGCTATCATCGCCTTCAAGCGCAATATCGCCACCAGCGAGGCGCATTTCCATTTCTTTAACATCGGAACCTTTGACATCAAGCGCTTTAGCTAAGGCATCCACTTCACCTGGAGTAAGTGCACTTAAGGTGGGTTTGTTGCTACGCAAGTTAAAGAATAATTTGCGTTGTGCTTTGGTGGTTGCTACTTTCACTAAGCGCCAATTTTTCAGAATGTACTCATGAATTTCTGCTTTGATCCAGTGAATAGCATAAGACACTAAGCGTGCACCATTATTGGGGTCATAGCGTTTCACGGCCTTCATCAAGCCAATATTGCCTTCTTGAATGAGGTCAGCGTGTGGAATACCATAACCAAGATATTGGCGCGCAACGGAAACAACGAGGCGTAAATGGGAAAGCACTAAGGTTTTAGCGGCTTCAACATTTTCAGTGCGACGAAATTCCTGCGCAAGATGTAACTCTTCTGCAGCACTAAGCATGGGTACGCGATTCACGTACGCAATGTACGAATCAAGAGTGCCAACCCCAAGGGATGGCAGCATTGGAAATGCGGACGCCGCTGCAGCCTGCGCTACAGGCAGCCTTTGCATATTCGGTTTGTCAGATTTCTTTTGAACCATTTTTTAAATAATATGAGGTGTTAATAGAGTTCTATTTTAGCACTCTTGTCAAGAGAGTGCTAATGGTTTATTTGGATTGTAAGTTATTGAATTAATTGAATAATTCAGAGGAATATTGCCCGGCTGTAAAGGGGGCTAAATCGTCAATTCCCTCGCCCTTGCCTAGTGCTAGAACAGCTGGTTTGGGCCCATCTTTGAGAGTATGGGCTAAGGCGCAGATAACACCACCCTTAGCAGTCCCATCTAGCTTGGTAACGATAATTCCAGTCAGGCCCAGAGCCATGTGAAAAGCCTTCACTTGGCTTAAACCATTTTGTCCTGTGTTGCCATCTAAAACCAATAGTGTGTGATGAGGCGCTCCAGGAAGTGCTTTGCCAATTACACGCTTGACCTTCTTGAGCTCTTCCATGAGGTGGTCTTGAGTAGCAAGACGACCTGCAGTATCAATGATCAAAATATCGCTTTTGCGGGAGATGGCAGAGTGAATTGCATCATGAGCTACGGCTGCAGCATCGCCACCTTCTTGGGTGATGACGTCCACTTGATTGCGACCGCCCCATTCTTGTAGCTGGTTGCGCGCAGCTGCCCTAAAGGTATCCCCTGCGGCTAAGAGAACGGACTTACCTTGGGATTGAAAAATTCTACAAAGCTTACCAATGGTGGTGGTTTTCCCTGCACCGTTGACGCCAACAACCAGCCACACTTCAGGGATATTCTCTTTAGACCCTGTAAATAGTGGGTTAGGGGATGGCTCAAGCACTGTTAATAAGGTAGCAACCTCTTGAATCAGAAGGGCTTGTAGTTCTTCAGGGCTTGAAGCCTTTTCGGATTTCGCCGCTTTACGTAGTTTGCTAATCAAATCCTCAGTCGTAGGCAATCCCACATCACTCTGAATGAGCGACTCTTCTAAGGCATCAAACCAAGCATCATCAGTCTTGCTTGATTTAAATAGAGATCCAAGGGTTTTACGTAGGCCGAACATAATCGATACAATTTAATCCTTGCATCTTATCAATTAAATTCTTGGGATATGGTGATTTAGCAGATGCGCTT
>TBL_comb47_HYPODRAFT_10004661_pt1 | contig 15650 bp, 16 predicted proteins | sample TroBogypolimnion_40_FD_10682 | JGI IMG/M metagenome (IMG submission 10682)
TCAGAATAAGCACATTTGTAAGCATTAAAATAGCCTATGGCAGAGTGGCAATGCATAAGATTGCAAATCTTAGTACCCTGGTTCGATTCTAGGTTTCCGCCTCCAATTCACTGGCCTTGGTTATGCTTGATCATTGCGGTAAGTGCCTTGATATTCACGCTCTTCTAGTTGCTCTAATTCTAGTGAGCGCTCGAGCACAGCCAAATCTTCCTCAGATAGATTTTTTCCTGGGTATTGGGGTTGATCCTGTTTTGAACTATCTTCCATCATTGTCCATGCAAAAAATTAATGAAATTGACCCAAACTCTGAATCAAGTCAGCGAGTTTGACTAGTGTTTGAAATGCTTGCGAATGATTCACTTCCGCATCTTCCCAATTAAACTCCATAGAAAAATGAGCTGACTCAATAATTAATTCATAGCTAGAATCAGCTTTATTGAGTGTTTTATCAGCAGGATTTAACATGACTGGCGCCGCAATCAACTCAATTGCCTCAATCAACTGCCGCACCTGTTCGTCCGTAAGTGCTTTGGTATGTAAGACATCATCCGTTCGCTTGACAGTGATTTTTGAAATTTCGTCAATCGTAACCTCGTACTGATTAAGACCCAACTCAACCCATGCAGTCAGCTCTATCGCTATTGGATATGTTTTCATTTAAGTCACCCTATCTAGATCTCACCCTAATATCAATCTACACCGACTAGGGGTGATTGCATAGACTTTAGTCCTAAATAAGGTATTTATGTGGCAATGCAGCAGCACTTCTAATCAATGAATTGAAGGTTGGCTAGATTAAAATCACTAATACATTAATAAGGTGAAAACATGACCAATCAAGCTGAATACGTGCCACCTCAAGTTTGGACTTGGGAGCAGCCTAATGGCGGCAAGTTTGCAAATATCAATCGCCCGACCGCTGGCTCGCGGGAGGAAAAAGTACTGCCAGCTGGTCGCCATCCATTACAACTTTATTCTATGGGCACACCAAATGGCGTCAAAGTCACCATCATGCTCGAAGAATTGCTTGCCCTAGGTCACACTGGCGCAGAATACGATGCCTGGTTAATTAAGATTAGTGACGGCGACCAATTTGGCTCGGATTTCGTAAACATTAATCCAAACTCAAAAATACCCGCACTACTAGACCACAGCGTCTCCCCCCCACTCCGTGTATTTGAATCTGGCTCTATCTTGCTTTATCTCGCCGAAAAGTTTGATGCTTTTCTTCCCAAAGATCTTGCTGGAAGAACCGAAACCATGAATTGGCTTTTCTGGCAAATGGGAAGTGCCCCTTATTTGGGTGGAGGCTTTGGTCACTTTTATGCGTATGCGCCATACAAAATGGAATACCCCATCGATCGTTTTGCAATGGAAGCCAAACGGCAACTGGATGTACTAGACCAACGCCTTGCACAAAGCACCTATCTTGCTGGCCCAGATTACACCATCGCTGATATTGCAGTATTCCCCTGGTATGGAGCCTTGGTGAAGGGCTTCTTATATGGGGCCGCAGAATTTTTAAGCGTACATGAATACAAAAACGTCTTGCGTTGGGCTGATGCCATTCTTGAGCGCCCAGCTGTCAAGCGCGGTCGAATTGTGAATCGAACCTGGGGTGAACCTTCCGAGCAATTGCTTGAGCGACATGATTCAAGCGACTTTGAGGGTAAGTCCCTCTAAAGCAAAATGCCAACCCCCGGGTTGGCATTTTTAATTACAGGCATTACTCAATGATCTATCTGCCGCCACTAACATCTATACAAGCGCCCGTAACATAAGAAGCTTGATCAGACAGAACCCAGAGTACTGCATTTGCAACTTCCTCTGCAGTACCAACTCGTCCAATCGGAATCATTGGGCCGGCTTCTTTAACGCGATCTGGCTCGCCACCACTCGCATGAATCTCAGTATCGATTATTCCAGGTGATATTGCATTGACTCGAATACCCTCACCGGCAACTTCTTTTGCCAATCCCGTTGTCAAAGTATCAATGGCTGCCTTAGATGCAGCGTAGTCAACATACTGCCCCGGAGAACCCAAACGAGATGCAATCGAAGAAATATTCACAATGACGCCGCCATGACCACCTGATTGAGTTGACATCCGCAAGACGGCTTCACGTGAACACAAGAAGCTACCGAATACATTAGTGGCAAACATTTTTTGCAGTCGATCTAAATGCATTTCTGAAACGCGCGCTTTTTGATCCACAATGCCCGCGTTATTTACAAGGGCTGTAATAGTGCCTAAATGTTGATCTACCTCCCTAAACATCTTCAATACATCGCCCTCATTGCTCACATCAGCCTGGATCGCCAATGCTAGACCACCTTGCTGTTGAATGGATTGAGCCAGGGCATGAGCTTCATTCGCAGCATGCAGATAATTAATTGCAACCGCATAGCCTGCTTTAGCTGCAAGCCGAACGATGGCTGCCCCAATGCCTCTGGCACCGCCTGTTACAAGCAATATTGGTTTACGTCCTTGAGACATATACATTCCTCATATGGCATTAGTCTAAATAGGTTGGATGTTTTTGCATCACTGTTATAAATAACTCAGATTCAATCAAAAAATTTAACCATCTCTTAACAAAAGGAATTGGCAATCGCTCAAACTCCTGTGGATTGACCATGGAAAACTGTCTGATGAACGGAAAAATAGCCACATCTACGTAAGTGAGCTCCTCACCCATTAAATAAGAATGAGATTGCAGCACCATTTCCATGGGTAGGAGCATCAAATCTATAGCCTTCCCCAATACTTCTGCTTGATTAAGCTCAGGGTATCTATTGGGATATTTATATTGGTCTAACANCNTTTTAAATGGTCCGTCGTTTTTCTCAATCCAGGCATTTGCACTGTTCGGATCAACCAAGCCCCAAGCATCTCGATCTGAATGCTGCAACGCCCATNGCATGATATCCANGCTTTGATCCAACACTGCCCCGTCAACACACAATACTGGAACCGTGCCCTTGGGAGANGCAAGCAACATTGATCGGGGTTTATTTCGCAATGTAATCTCACGATGCTCCACCTCAATGCCAGCGTAGTGTAGGGCCATGCGCGCACGCATAGCATATGGACAACGGCGATAAGAATACAAAATGGGCTTCATTACTTGATGATGATACTCAATGCCCGATTTAGGCACCGGAAAGAAAAAAACCACCCGGAGGTGGCTTATTTTCGTTTACTGGAATTAGTATGTCTTATAGGAGAGGTATTTTCCTGACAACACCACTTGCACACGATCACCTTTTGGATCTGGCTCGCGCTGAATATCCATGGAGAAATCAATTGCACTCATGATGCCATCACCAAACTCTTCATGAATGAGCTCCTTGATAGTAGTACCGTACACATTCACAATCTCATACCAGCGATAAATCAATGGATCTGTTGGCACGCTAGTTGGTAACGAGCCCTTATAAGGAACAATTTGTAGCCAAGCCATTTCTTCATCAGTTAAATCAAATAAGCTACCAGCAACCTCGGCTTGCGACTTGGTAAAGGTCATTTGACCCAAACATGCTGCCGTTACCCACTCTTTTGATTCGCCAATTGATTTAGCGATCTCACTCCACTTCATTCCTTTGCGAACTTTTGCCTCTATGATCTTCTGGGTTACGACTGAACGATCCATCTTTTTCTCCTTAATTGAAATCTGCGTTTATTACATTTCTGGGGTATCAATACCAGGCAATACTATGACAGGACTGTAGCCATCCAATTCTCCCTTAGCACCCTTCATCTGCAAATCTTTGGAGCGATTTACTAAAAAGTCAACCAAGTGATTGCGCATCGGGTAATACATTGAATCATGATGCAAGCTCGCTCTTTTGCGTCCTTTTGGTAAGGTATTAATAACAATCTCAGCAATCCGAGCATTTGGGCCATTACTCATTAAGAGTATTTTGTCTGAAAGCAAAATAGCTTCATCAACATCATGTGTAATCATGAATACCGTCTGATGAGTTTGCTTACATATTTTCAATAACTCATCTTGAATCACGCCACGCGTTAATGCATCCAAGGCACCAAATGGCTCATCAAGCAAGAGCATTTTGGGCTCAATTGCAAATGCTCTGGCAATACCAACTCGCTGCTTCATGCCACCAGATAACTCTGATGGCTTTTTGTTTTCTGCATTAACCAAACCAACCAATGCTAAATATTTTTTAGCATGCTCAATAATCTGGGGTTTTGACCAATTGGGATACTTGGATTTAACGGCAAAGCAAACGTTTTGTAGCACGCTCATCCAAGGCATCAAAGCGTGACCCTGAAAGACAACCCCGCGCTCGAGGCTAGGCCCTTCAATATGTTTGCCCAACATAATTGCATTACCACTACTAGCCTCTTCCAGACCAGCCAGTACATTCAAAATGGTAGTCTTGCCACAGCCTGAGTGGCCGATGATGCAAACGAACTCACCACGCTCAATTTCAAAATTAATCCCCTCAAAAACTGGGGGCGCATCGGTCTTATAAGATTTTGAAAGGCCCTGAACCTTTAGGAAAGTGTTTTCAATCGACATAGGAAACCGCCTTTTGTAGCTTGGCGAATGCCATGTCAAGCAACATTCCCACAATACCAATCATGAGAATTGCAAAAATAACGCTGGAGAGTGATAAGTTATTCCACTCATTCCATAAAAAATATCCGATTCCTGTCCCACCTACGAGCATTTCGGCAGCAACTATCACCAGCCATGCAATACCCATAGAAATACGCATTCCCGTCAAAATAGTTGGTGCGGCTGCAGGCAGAATAACTAAAAATGCCTTACGCAAAGGGGAAACTTCTAGCGTCTTGGTCACGTTTAACAATTCTTTACGAACATTGGCAACTCCAAATGCTGTATTGAGCAACATTGGCCAAATAGAACAGATAAAGATTACGAAGATTCCAGAAGCAGAAGAATCCTTGATCGTATAAAGCGCAATCGGCATCCAAGCTAAAGGTGAGATTGGTTTTAGTATCTGGATGAAAGGATTAAAAGCTTGATATGCCAATGGAGACATGCCAATTAAAAAACCAAACGGGATTGCAATAAGCATTGCCAAGAAGAACCCGAGCCCCACTCTCAGCAAAGAGTAGCCCAACTGTATGCCAATGCCTTTGTCATTTGGCCCATTGTCATAAAAAGGGTGTGAGAGCTGGGTGTATATCGTCTCACCGACCTGAGTGAGGGTTGGGAACCCCGACTTTGGAGTCGATCCGCCATCACCCTGCCCCATCAAGCTACTATATTCATTAGCAGCAGCAGAATTTTCCACTGATGCCGCTTTTTGAGTGGTGGCCAGATGCCATACAAACAAACAGGTAAATAGAATACCAATTGAAAGAATGGCGCCCCTTACCTTTACAGATAACTTTTTCATTCAATATTCTGCTTATGTCTTAGCAATCGGGAAAGATTTAAGGTATGCAGCTGGCTGGCTTGGATCAAATTCTTTACCCATAATCTTGGACTTCTTATAACCCGCTTTAGCCTGCTCTGGTATAGCAATACCTGTCTCAGTCATGTATTTTCTGGCATCCGTTAACAAGAATATTTTTTCGGAAATATCTTTGTAGTTCACATCGCCTTTGATGTATCCCCAACGCTGCATTTGAGTCAACATCCATGTAGCCATGGAGTACCAAGGGATTGGGTTAAAGTCGATTCGATCGGGAACATTTTGAACGTTGCCTAGACCATCTGCAAACTTACCAGTGAGAACCTGCATTACCACTGTTTCAGGTTGATTGAGGTAATTAGGAGTAGAAATCACTTTTGCAATCAAAGGTCGATTAGCTGGATCACGAGCCATGGTGGAGGCATTCAATACTGCGCGATAGAGCGCAGCAAATGTATGGGGGTTTTTCTTGATGAACTCATCTGAAGTGCCAAAGGCGCAGCAAGGATGTCCATCCCAAATATCTTTGGTCAGTAAATGAATAAAGCCTACCTCGTCATACACCGCCCTCTGATTAAATGGATCGGGCCCAAGAAATCCATCAATATTCCCAGCGCGTAAGTTAGCAACCATTTCTGGCGGCGGTGTAACACGAATTTGAATATCTTTATCTGGATCGAGGCCAGCCTGAGATACGTAGTAGCGCAATAAAAAGTTGTGCATGGAATACTCAAATGGAACAGCAAATTTCATGCCCTTCCATTTTTTAGGGTCACGATTATCCTTATGCTTATTAGCTAAGGTAATTGCTTGGCCATTGACGTTTTGAATCGTGGCAACACGCATCTGCGCAGGATCAGAACCCAAACCCATTGACATGGAGATCGGCATTGGTGACAAGAAGTGCGAAGCATCGTGCTCTTTATTAATCATCTTGTCACGAATCAAAGCCCAGCCAGCAGTCTTGCTCAAAGTAACGTTGAGGCCCTGCTTTTTATAAAACCCCAAAGGGTCGGCCATGATTAATGGAGTTGCGCAAGTAATGGCAATAAAGCCAATTTTTAAATCCGGCTTTTCAAGTGGTGCTTTTTCTTGAGCCATCGCCTGCAAAGAATCAATTGGCAAAAAGCTCGATAACACACTCATTGCCCCACCCACGCCAACTGACTTTAGGAAAGCACGTCTGCGACTTTCCTCGGGAAATAAGGCCTTAACGAGACTAGCTTCAATAAAGTCGGCGCTGGCCTGCTCCTCATCCGCTGCCAATGCAATTTGGTCTTTTTGATGCTCTGCATCCGAGGCGTGGCGACCACAGCTGCAACGACTTGAGAATAACGGCCTATCTGGATCAAAGGGGCGATAAGGATTCATTTGTAACTCCTGCTATTGGGTAAGTTCAACAACTGAACAGATGTGCAATTTTTATCTCTCACCCCTCAAGGCAAAGCAGTCAGATGCACCAAACTAGGCCAAAAGAAAAGTGGCTGCACCAAAATAGGGTTAAGCTAAAAAGTAAGGTTGGGCAGCCTTCAACCAAGACTCCTTAAATAGGATCTCCAACCACCAAACTGACTAATATCAACCCCGGAAATGATTGCTTGTGGCTCACAGATAAAGCCTTTAACCCATGCACCATCATCTAGCTCGACTGAGCCCAAACCAAGCGGATGTCCAATTAAGTTAAGAAATGAACCTACTTCAATAATTGGCATTTCATAAACCTCGAGATCTATCGCCACTCCTGCTTCAGATACCCTTACCAAACCAGGCTTGGATGGACTGGTATTAGCCAACGCATAAAGTCGATAAGAGGATGCTGTTTTGCATGCTTTAATAAAATGGCATCTCCTATCAGTTAACTGATAGTGCAGCGGCATGCCGGCAAGATGCGCCCCCACTACTGCAATTTGCATTATTTGATCTGAGGAATGATTGGATATGATCATTGGCTAATTTTTAGATATGTGCTGGCGCACCAGATTGACTCAAGGGGTGCGAACTTGAAAATGCCTCTAGCCCAACACATGCCTCGTAGATTTTTTGAATGCGCGGAAATGCATCGAGGCCGCACCCAAAGAACCCAGCACCAATTACATGTGACGCCAAAAATATATCCGCCAGCCCCGGTGTATCACAATAACAATATTTGCCTGAGTGTTCTTGGGTGCTCAAAAATATCTCAATTGCTTCAAATGCGGGGAGGGCAAAACGATGGATCCATTTTTTTACCCCATCTGAATCCAACCCAATATTTTCAGTCAGATAATCTCGAACGCGAGGAACCATCAAAGGATGAGCATCAGCAGCAATGATTTGGGCCAAGCCACGTACCTTCGCTCTACCCGCTAAATCAATTGGCAACAAAGGGGGATCTGGGAATGCTTCATCCAAGTACTCAATGATTGCCATAGATTGAAATAAAACCGTGCCATCATCGATCTCTAAAGCCGGTAAAAGACCTTGGGGATTAATTGCATGGTAGCGCTCCCCTAGATGCTCTTTACTCAATAAGTCTATTGCCACAATCTTCGCATCAATTGCCTTCAACTTCAGAGCCACTCTGACTCTGTAGGTTGCCAATGAGCGCCAGTGTCCATATAAATGCATATCAATACAACTCCATTTAGAAAAGCGAGCCCAAGCTCGCAGGCATCAGCGAGAAACAATAAACAAATAGATCGCTAGAAAGTTGATTGCTAGCGATGAAATCGCAATTAACCTCCAGATCGTTAAAGCATCCCGCTCAATAATGGGAGTCGCAGATGGTTTTACAATTGGATGGCTTGCTCCACGCTCAATCGCAATGAGCATCTCTTCGGCAGTTTCAAATCGATTCTGCGGGTCTCGAGAAACTGCCTTGAGTAAGATATTCTCGAACCAGGCCGGTATTTCTGGGCGGTAACGAGTTGGACTAACTGGATCACTAAAGCGAGGCTTCTGAAAAGGCTCCACTTCTCCGTAGGGGTAATGTCGCGTTAGGACGTAATACAAGGTCACGCCCACTGCATAAAGATCGGTTTTTGGTGATGCTGACTCACCATCAAATTGTTCGGGAGCCAAATAAGAGGGTGTTCCAGCCCTACTGGAGATACTTACCTCGCCCTCCTCCATTCCAGTTTGTGCGATTCCAAAATCAAGAATGCGCAACTGTCCATCACTACCAAGGTGAATATTTGCAGGCTTGATATCACGGTGAAGAATGCTGCGGCGATGTAATGCCCCAATAGCTCTGACCAGTTTCTCGGCATAAGCAATCATGTCGGAGACTAAAAAGTGCTCCCCAACTCCTATGCGCTGCTCAAAGGTAGCGCCATCATGCCATGTAGTTAAGTAGTAACTATAATTTTTCTCTTGTGCTTGAACCACTTCTGGAAAGAAACGCGCAATAGCTCTTGATGCAACCCACTCCTCATGTGCAAAAGCTGCCAACTCTTCGACGTCCCTTTGACGATCTGGATTCAGTGTTTTGAGTACCAGCTTTCTATTGGCTTTAAGATCATGCACGCGATACACCACCGTAGCCATCGACTGATGCAGAATCTCATCGACCTCTAAACCATCCAAGACTTGACCCACCCTCAATAAAGGCGGCAATGGCAGAAGCTTAGATGATGAAAGGGCATCCCTTAAGTCCTCTTCTGGCAATGCATCCACTTTAAGCACTAGGGCCGTTAAATTATCTTTAGAGCCATTTTCTAAGGCATTTTTTATGAGTTCATTTACCGTCTGCTCAGAATTTTGTTTATTTTCGGAGAAATCAGATAGGTAAAAAGAGATGTCGTATTCAGACATAGATGACCAAACGCCATCGCTCAGCAGAAGAAATACATCGCCCAGCATGATTCTTCCCATGCCATGATCAATCGTAATTTGCGTATCAAGCCCAACTGCGCGTGTCAGCACATGCTGCATCTCAGGTCGATCCCAAACGTGATCGCTGGTTAATTTGGTAAATACTTTATCGCGTAACAAATAGAGGCGTGTATCGCCAACATGAGAAAAGTAATAATAATTTCCACGCAATACTAGGGCAGTTAAGGTTGAAGCCATCCCCGCTAATTCTCTCCGAATCGAGCCCTGCTTTTGTATCCACGAATTAATGGCGGTGATAACGCGCTCTAAAGATTGAGTGACAGCCCATGTTTCGGGCGTTGCATAGTAATCTGCAAGCAGACCTCTTACGGAGTACTCAGATGCTTCACGACCACCTTCATTGCCAGAAACGCCGTCAGCTACAGCAGCGATAAGGCCTTTGGTGGAAAGATCTAAACCGCTTGGAGTAACTAGTCCAACAAAATCCTCATTGCGATCTCGCACACCTGGGTTGGTAACAAAAGCAGTTGACACAGCAAGTGGCATGTTTAAGATTCAATCTATAGAAATGGGGATTGCTATAACATTAGCATCTCCATTGAACCACGAGTAAATTGGATTAAGTTAGATTTTTGCGGAGGTCATTGCTGAGCTACCCCAAGTGGTACGCCAGCGCTTTTTCACTGCAGACAGCCCAAGCAAAGCGACTAGAGCAAGACCTGCAAAGATACTAAAGCCAAATTGATAGCTACCTGTGATTTGCTTTGAGTAGCCTAGGCTTGATGCCAAATAGAATCCGCCAATACCACCAGCCATGCCGACAATACCAGTCATTACACCAATTTCTTTACGAAAACGCTGTGGCACTAATTGAAATACTGCGCCATTACCAGTTCCCAAAGCTAGCATTGTTACCACGAAAGCAAGCACCGCACCAAGTGCCGATTGCAAACCGAAGCTTGCCACCACTAAAGCAATCGCTGCAACGATATAAGTGCACGACAGCGTCTTAATACCGCCAATACGATCCGACAGGATGCCGCCCATTGGTCGCACAAGGGAACCAGCAAAAACACATGCAGCCGTAAAGTAGCCAGCAGTTACAGGCGATAGACCGTATTGACTATTGAAATAGATGGTTAGTGAAGAGGCCAATCCAGAAAAGCCGCCGAAAGTAACGCTATAGAAGAACATAAACCACCAAGCATCTTTATCCTTTAATACTTGTAGATACTCAACGATCGATTTAGCGGCTGGGGCATCGGGTGCATCTTTCGCAAAGGTAATGTAAATCACAAATACGATAAACAAAGGAATAAGAGCGAGGCCAAACACATTCTGCCAACCAAACATGAGCCCTAAGGTTGGCGCAAAGATAGCGGCAAATGCAGTTCCTGAATTACCAGCTCCAGCAATCCCAAGAGCGGCACCTTGATGTTCGGGTGGGTACCATCTTGATGCTAGCGGCAAAGCAACCGCGAAAGAAGCGCCAGCAACCCCCAACAAGGATCCAAGTACTAAAAGATTTTGATATTGACTCAAATCACCTAGCCATGCCCAAGCCAGACTGAGCATCACAATGATTTGTGCAATCATGCCGGTCTTTTTAGGCTTGAGATAGTCCACTAAAAACCCCATCACAATCCTGAGAAAGGCGCCGGCTAATAATGGGGTGGCAACCATCAAACCTTTTTGAGCGGCCGTCAATCCCAAGTCCTTTGAAATTTGCACACCGAGTGGCCCCAATACGACCCACACCATAAAACTCAGATCGAAATAAAGAAATGCACACAATAAGGTAGGTTTGTTACCCGCCTTCCAGAAAGAGAGTTTTTCGTTTTGAGTTTTCATATTCATAGTGAGTGTCTTTAGTGGGAATGGATTAAGCGGCAACCTGAATTGCAGCCCTCATGTTCAGGCTTCCGAGTAAATAACTTAGAGGCAATAATTCTTTTGCCTTGGATTTATATACCTCCCCTACCATCACAATAACGGGGTGGCGATCCGGAAAAATATGACTTGGTTCGATGCTTAACAACTCAGCAAGTGAGGTGCCGATCATTCTTTGATTCTCAAGGCTGACTGACTCAACCAGGCAAACAGGAGTACCCTCATCTCGACCGCTTTCGATTAGTGACTTAGCAATTTCAGGCAACTGCTCGCGACCCATGTAATAAATTGTAGTGCCAGCATCCTCGTAAGATAGGTGGCTTGACATAGTAGTTAAGGTTAATGTTCTGCTGACATTGCGAACTGTTGGGGGCTGCTTTAATGCCGCCGAAGCAGCTAAGGCTGTAGTAATTCCGGGAACAATTTCAAAATAAATATTCTCAGACTCCAATGCAGCAATTTCCTCCATGGCGCGACCAAAAATTAAGGGATCACCTCCCTTAAGACGAACAACAACAGCATATTTTTTTGCGGCATCAACAAGTTGCTTATTAATAAAGCGCTGGGAGTTGAAATGGGCGCCGCAACGCTTACCCACTTCTACTAGCTTTGCTCCCGAACACCACCCCAACATTCGTGGGTCAATTAAGGCATCATGAAGAACAATGTCAGCACTTGCCAAAAGGCTAGCCCCCCGCACAGTAATAAGGTCAAAGGCACCAGGACCAGCTCCAACCAAATAAACCCCAGCTTGAGGCGCCTTTGATGGGAGTAGCTTGTGAATAGTGTTTTGCATACCTTGATTAAATCAAGTGGAAATGAAGGTGACCTACTTCCATGCACCAACTTGCTGGTCAATGCACATTAACGAATGTTTATGCACCAGAGTGGGGAACTAATCCTCCCTGTAGGCCCCTGGTAAAACCTATATTTCAAATGAGAAAACCCCTTCAATTGAACTGAGATAGGCAGCGGACGACCGTGAAAAAACAAAAGTTAGTGATGATTGGCAATGGAATGGCGGGCGTCAGAACCATCGAAGAGTTATTAAAGCTCGACCCAGAACTCTATGACATCACCATTTTTGGCGCAGAACCTTACCCAAACTACAACCGCATCCTGCTTTCCCCCGTTTTAGCTGGAGAACAAACCTTAGAGCAAATTGTTCTCAATGAGCTTGATTGGTACAAAGACAATCATATCCATTTACACCTTGGCAAAAAAATTACCAAGATCGATCGCAAAGAGCGAACTGTTACCGCAGATGATGGCACGATTGAATCCTATGACCGCCTTCTGATAGCTACAGGCTCGCTCCCTTTCATTCTGCCTATACCCGGTAACGATCTGCCTGGCGTGATTGCCTATCGCGACATCAAAGATACTAATGAGATGATCGAGGTAGCGACTAAATACAAAAATGCTGTGGTCATTGGTGGCGGATTATTGGGATTAGAGGCCGCCAATGGACTAGCACTTCGAGGTATGAGTGTGACAGTCATTCATCTTGCTGATTGGTTAATGGAGAGACAGCTCGATAAAACCGCAGCTGATTTATTGCAAAAATCATTAGAAGAAAAAGGCTTGCGGTTCTTGCTAAAGACTTCTACGGAAGCAATTTTGCCCAATGCGGCTGGCGATCGTGTTGGTTCGATTCGCTTTAAAGGCGGCCTTGAGATTCCAGCGGATTTAGTGGTGATGGCAGCTGGTATTAAACCCAATACTGCACTCGCCGAATCGGCCGGTCTACATTGCAATCGAGGCATTGTTGTCAACGACACCTTACAAACTTTTGATCCACGGGTTTACGCAGTGGGTGAATGTGCAAGCCATCGCGGCACTGCCTACGGTTTGGTTGCTCCGCTTTTTGAACAAGCTAAGGTATGCGCAAACCATTTAGCCGAACTCGGCATTGGGCGCTACGAGGGATCGGTTACGTCTACCAAATTAAAGGTAACCGGAATAGATCTATTCTCTGCTGGAAATTTTATGGGCGGTGAAGGGACAGAAGAAATTACGCTAGCCGACCCAATTGGTGGTGTTTATAAAAAATTGGTGCTCAAAGACGATCGCCTCATAGGCGCCTGCATGTTTGGTGATACCGCAGATAGTACCTGGTACTTCAAGCTAATGCGTGATGAACAAAGCGTTGCCGAAATTCGAGACAGCTTAATGTTTGGAGAATCAAATATTGGCGATGTCGGGCACCAAGGTCACAATAAAGCAGCAGGCATGACCGATGAAGACGAAATCTGTGGCTGTAATGGTGTAAGCAAGGGGGCCATAGTTAAAGCTATTCGTGAACAAGGCCTATTCACACTTGATGAAGTGAAGAAGTGCACTAAAGCCAGCAGCTCTTGCGGTTCATGCACCGGACTTGTTGAGCAAGTATTAATGAATGTTCTGGGTACTGATTACTCGGCCACCCCCAAGAAGAAATCCATCTGCGGCTGCTCTGATCTTTCCCATGACGAGATCCGCTCAGCCATTCGCTCAGATCACCTGATTTCTCAGGAGCAGGTCCGTGAAAAACTTGACTGGAGAACTCCAAATGGTTGCGCTACTTGTAGACCTGCATTGAACTACTACCTAATCTCCACATGGCCGCACGAAGCAATTGATGACCCACAATCACGCTTCATCAATGAGCGCGCCCACGCCAATATTCAAAAAGATGGTACTTATTCAGTGGTACCTAGAATGTTTGGTGGGCTAACCACCCCCTCAGAACTACGACGTATTGCCGATGTTGCAGAAAAATATAATGTGCCAACAGTTAAAGTAACAGGAGGTCAACGCATTGACCTGCTGGGGATCAAGAAAGATGATTTGCCTGCAGTGTGGAAGGAGCTTGATATGCCCTCTGGTCATGCTTACGGTAAATCTATTCGTACCGTGAAAACCTGTGTGGGCGATGAACATTGCCGCTTTGGCACTCAATCATCCATGAAAATGGGAGTAGAGCTTGAGCGCATGCTATTTGGGATGTATGCCCCTCACAAGGTTAAGCTTGCAGTCTCCGGGTGCCCAAGAAATTGTGCCGAGGCAGGCATCAAAGATGTAGGTATTATTGGCGTTGATTCCGGCTGGGAAATTTATATTGCAGGTAATGGTGGCATTAAAACGGAAGTTGCAGAATTCCTCTGTAAAGTTAAAAGCGATGAAGAGGTTCGAGAATATTCGGGAGCCTTCCTACAGCTATACCGCGAAGAGGCTTGGTACCTTGATCGAACGGTTCATTATTTGGCGCGTGTTGGCATGGAATACATCAAACAAAAAGTAGTTGATGATGCGGAAAATCGCAAAGCACTTTATGAAAGATTACTCTTTGATTTGAAGGATGCCCCAGATCCATGGAAGGATTTTGAGCGTGCCGGCGTGGATATCCGTCAATTTAAAACCATTCCAATTGTGGAGGCGGGTAATGTCTAATTCTCAAACATCACAATGGCAGAAAATCGCAGCGGTTGAAGATATACCAGTATTGGGTGCACGTGTGATACAAGCGCCAGCAGGAAAAATTGCTATTTTCCGAAATACCGAAGATGAAGTTTTTGCAGTCTTGGATGAATGCCCCCATAAAGGGGGCCCATTATCCCAAGGCATTGTTCATGGCAAATCAGTCACCTGCCCTCTTCATTCGTGGAATATCGATTTAACTACTGGTTGCGCCGCCGCTCCAGACGAGGGCTGCTCTAAATCCTTTGCAGTGAAAGTAGAATCTGGTGTCGTATGGCTTAATCGCAAGGAAATCCAAACTAGTCATGGCTGAGGTTAAAAGCACCTGCTGTTATTGTGGTGTTGGCTGCGGCGTAATCATTGAGACTGCAGACAATAATTGCGGCAAGGCTGAAGTAATTGGTGTACGCGGTGACCCTAACCATCCCGCCAATTTTGGAAGACTCTGTAGCAAGGGCTCAACCCTACATTTAACCGCCAATTCAGAGCTGCAAAAACAGGCTCGCCTGGGTCAACCAGCCATGCGGCAAGAGCGAGGCGCGATTCCCGCCGATGTTTCATGGAATAAGGCAACCCAAACTATCGCCAATCGATTTGCGGAAATTATTAAAGAGCATGGCCCCGAGTCTGTTGGAATTTATGTTTCAGGGCAACTACTGACCGAGGACTATTACATATTTAATAAGCTCATGAAGGGCTTAATTGGCGCAAATAATATTGATACGAACTCCCGTCTCTGCATGTCTAGTGCAGTTGCTGGCTATAAGCAAACCTTGGGCATGGATGCCCCACCCTGTTCTTATGAAGATATTGATGCGGCATCAACTATTTTTATTACCGGGTCAAATACAGCGTTTGCACACCCTATTTTGTACAGGCGCCTCGAGGATGCTCGCAAAAGCAATCCGAATATGAAAGTGATTGTTGTTGATCCCAGAAGAACTGATACCGCTAAGGAAGCAGACCTTTACCTACAAATCCAACCGGGCACTGATGTTGCGCTATATCACGGCATGCTTCACATTATGCTTTGGGAAAAGTGGCTAGATGAATCTTATATTGCATCGTTTACCGAA
>TBL_comb47_HYPODRAFT_10004662_pt1 | contig 15650 bp, 19 predicted proteins | sample TroBogypolimnion_40_FD_10682 | JGI IMG/M metagenome (IMG submission 10682)
AAGGAAATCTCGGAAGCATTGGGAATTTCCATCTCAATGCTCTCCGCTTTGGAATCCGGCACCCGCGACTGGACTCGTGAGCGGTTTGACGCCGCCGTGAAAGCCATCAACGAAACGCCCGCCTTCGCCTATCTCCGACGAAGATGTCCCGCACTACAACCCCGGAGAATGAAAAATGAATTACTACAATGAGCACGACCCAAAAGCCGCCGCTTGGCTCCGCGAATTAATCAAAGCCGGAGAAATACCGAACGGCGTCGTTGATGAAAGAGACATGCAAACCATCAATCCAAATGAACTCACAACTTACATTCAATGCCATTTTTTCGCCGGAATCGGCGGCTGGTCTTACGCCCTTAAACTTGCCGGATGGCCCGAAGATGAGCCTGTCTGGACAGGAAGCTGCCCCTGCCAGCCGTTTAGTCTTGCTGGAAAGCAAGCCGGTAAAACAGACGCCCGTCATCTTTGGCCCTCATTTTCAAAACTCATCCGAATCCAAAAACCTTCAGTCGTGTTTGGCGAGCAGGTTGCAAGCGCGATTAAATTCGGGTGGCTTGACGAAGTTCAAGACGATTTCAAAAAAAATGACTACGAGTTTGGGGCTTCGATACTGTCATCTGATTTGGTTGGAGCACCCCAAAAAAGGAAAAGAATTTATTGGGTTGCTTCCGACCGTTTCGGCAAGAGAGGGAAGAGATTGGTCAAGGGCCAGGATTCTTGCCTCGCTGGACAATGGAACTGGAACGGCGAAGCGGATATGCAACAAATCTTTGACCATCCGTTTGAGCGATTGGGAAACAATTTGCGGCCTGAACCCCTCGTTCGGAGGGTGGATGATGGGATACCCGCCAGAGTGGATGCTTTGCATGGTTTTGGCAATGCAATCGTTCCGCAAGTCGCGGCGGCGTTCATCCAAGCCTCAGTCGAAGCCATTAACGACATCCGAAACAAACAACCATAATAACCCATGAAAATCAAAGACCTAATCGAAGAATTGAAACGACTCGACCCCGAAGGCCGGGCGTTCGTCACCATCGAGGGCAAGTACGGCGTCCGCGTAACCAAGAAAGTCGCTGCGGTTGAATCCCGCCGTGCCGGTCACGACGCCGTGATTGTGGCTGACACTTGACAAAACTGGTAAACCCAAGTAATTTCGGGCAATGCAGATTCCGACCAAGCAAATTGACGAGATTGACCACGCCGAGGCGGGTCGGATTATTCGCGCCCTGCGCCTGAAAAAAAGCCTGCGCCAAAAGGAAATCTCGGAAGCATTGGGAATTTCCATCTCAATGCTCTCCGCTTTGGAATCCGGCACCCGCGACTGGACTCGTGAGCGGTTTGACGCCGCCGTGAAAGCCATCAACGAAACGCCCGCCTTCGTCGAAAAATGAACAATCTGGAAAAAGCCATCGCCGGTTTCCGGCTCGACCCCGTTGACGCCATGAACCGGCTCCAAGACGCGGGCGTCGTCTCCGACAACGCTGTCCATGCCTGTGACGTGGCCCCTGGCGACTGCGGTCGTGCGGTTGACTTCCTGATGAACGAAAAGCTAAAGGCATGACCTACCGACTCACCAACCGACAAAGCTGCCCGCCCAACGGGTTTATCGTCCGCATCAAGGGGCTTGTCCCAAAGGTTGAGCGGGTTTACTGGTCGTTTTACGAAGCCGTGAGCTTCTACCAAAAGTTTTCGCTGGCGAATCCGCAACTTGGTTTACCGACCGAATGGACGGACTGCGAAACCGTCGTGGACGAGCAGAACGCCCGCCGAGTGGCGCGGATACCCGGAGCGTCAAGCTACGTCGTGCAGGTGGACAGTCTGCCCAGCAATTTTGCGCAAGTCTCGACTGCGCCGAGCGTGAAGAAATGTTGCGGGATGCGTTAAGCCATGACTCCGCAAAATTTCAAAGTCGGGGTCGAGACACTCGTCGAGTGGTTCGGGGCCGGAATGAAACCCGTGGGCGCGGTCGAGGCCAACAGTCGCGCCGAAATCTGCGCGGCGTGTCCGCACAACCAAAACGTGAAATATTCGACCCGCTGGGGAATCTACGCGGAAACCATCAAAGCCGTTTTGGGCTGGGTGAGGGGTCAAAACCTTCGCACTGCTTTCGACTCAAAACTTGGCGTGTGCGATGCCTGTGACTGTCCTGTCCGCTTAAAGGTGTGGTGTCCCAAAGATGTCGCACTTGCGCACATGCCTGAATTATCCAAACAAAAACTCTGGGAAAAATGCTGGCTCCGATGAACAAATTTCTACTGCTTGGCAGGTTCGGTGATTCGATTATTGCCCTGCCTGCTTTCAAGTACATCTTCGACCAAACCGGAGTGCGACCCATCGTCGTGACCTCGACACGCTTCGGATCCATCTACGAAGGCTGCTCCTACGTTGACGCCATCCAAATCCAAGACCAGACCGGCGCGGATTACGCCAAGGCGCAAAAATACTGCAAAGAAAAAGGCATCGAGGCCCGCGTGCTGCGCTGGTGGATGGCTGACGGTGGCGACTGGTCGGACATCCCCCTGCAAGCGGGCGACCCGACGCTCGTATTCGGCAAAAACAAATGGGCGGTCAATTTCCAAATGTGGCCGAACTATCAAACCTCAATCTGGGACAGAACCGGCGTTCCGATTGACTTGATGAACAAGCTGCCCCTTATTTTCGACCAACGCAACCGCGAGCGCGAGCAAGCCCTGATTGCGCGAGTCCTGAAAAAGAACAAGAAGAACCTGCCCGTCCTGCTCTACAACTTCAACGGTCATTCCAGCCCGTTCGCCGCGATGCCGGAGTGTCAGCACGTCATCAGCAAATGGCGCGACAAGTTTTTTATCGTGGACATCGGCGACATGGTAGCCGAACGAATCTACGACATGGTGGGGCTGTTTGAAGTGTCAAAATTGCTTGTGAGTATAGACACAAGTTCGCTGCATCTTTCGGCGGCAGTTCCCAATCTCAAAAAAATCTTCTACACCAAGGGCGACGGCTGGGGTAGCTCCATGCCATCAAGCGTTGGGCTGTACGCAAATTTTCCGTATCCAAAAGCCGTTAAAAAGCTGAACTCACTTAATGCGTTTATTTCATCCGCCTACAACACATGAACAACCAAAGATACATGATTGGCTGCGGTTGGTTTCACTCTTCGAAAACCCCGGAGGCTGAAAGAAAAAAACAGGCGAAAAGATGGATTGAAAACATTCGCCGGTTCGCCTCCCCAAAACCAGAGTGCATTTGCGTTGTCGGTCAGGGCGGTTGCCGTTTCCCCGAATCGGGGGTCGAGTCGGTAACTGTTTCGGGCGATTTGGGAAACCATAACGACCTGATAAAAGGCATAAAAAAGAACGAGTTCAACGGATGGTCTGGGGCTGTGTTGGCGTTAGCGATGCTGGCCTACAACAACGAATCCGATTTGATATTTCAAGAGCAGGACTGCCTTGCGTTTGGTAATTATGTTGACGAAATGTATCGCCAGATCGGAAGTCGCGGGATGATTTTTGGGCGTAGGCATCGCGGCGAGCCTAATCAGGCGTGCTCTCAATCATTGTTTTTGATTCGTCATTTTTATCTGAGAACTTTTGTCACAAAGTATTTTGGCAGTCACCCGCAAACCTCCAATGCGCACACTGGCGAGCCTAAATTTGAATGGCTTCGCCGGACCGACAGCGACATGGTTGGACGGTTCCGATTTGGCTACGACCGCGAAAGACCGTTCAACATCAAAGACCGGGTTTTCTACGTCCAGCAAACCAGCGAAGAAGATTTGAGAGTCTTGAAAGAGAGTGGCCTGATATGAAAAACGTGCAACTTTGCTGCGGCTCCAATCGAATCGAGGGTTGGGAAAATTATGACCAAGACATGGACGTAACCAAGCCGCTTAGGTTTGGAAACTCGTCCGTTGACACGTTGCTCATAGAGCATGGCGTCGAGCATTTCAACACGCACGAAATTCTAAGGCTGTTTCAAGAGTGTCATCGGGTTTTGAAGCCCGGAGGCAAGGTGAGAATTTGCGTCCCGTCCCTCGGAAAAATCAACGACCGAGAACATGCAAAAGACCTGATTCTTTCGCATGGTCATCAAATGGTTTTTTCGCCCGCATCGCTTCGTTATATGCTTTGGGCGGCTGGTTTTGAGCGGTCGAAAATCTGCCAGACTGGCAGAAGCCCGCTGGATAATCATTGGCGTTCAATCGGGATTGAAAAAGACGAGATTGAAACGATTCGCTGCGAGGCGCAAAAATAATTTATGAAAATGCTACACGTTTACAGTTTCCACACACCGAGTCTCGACTCGGACAAAAAACGCCTGCAAGTCGCCGCGTTCACTTGGAAATCGCAGGGCTGGAAAGAGTGTCCGATTATGGACTCCGAGCTTTCGCGCCTGTTTACCGAGCCGCCGCGCAAGACGCTGCCCTTCGTCCGCGACGTGATTGACAAGGGTGCCGAGGGTTTGCTTTACGAGGACATCATCGTTTTCACGAACTCCGACACCGCCGTCTCGACCGACTGCGCGAAGAAAATCAAGTCCCGGCTTAAAAAAGTCCCGGCCCTGTATTGTTTCCGCCGCGACTTCGACCCGTTCATGGAGCCGATTCCCGACACGGAAATCAGCAAAGGCTCGACCCTGGGCGGCTCCGACCTCTACGCTTTCACGGTGGAGTGGTGGAAAGCCAACCGGAAGAAGTTTCCGGTTATGATTCTTGCGCGGGAAGGGTGGAAAGACATTTTGCGCGTCATCATTGACGAAAGCGGCCAGTATCCCGACACCAAGCTGGAAAACGTCATCTACCACGCGAAGCACGAAGCGTATTGGGAGAAGCCGGAAATCCGCCACAGTCTCGCCGGTAACATTTTCAACTACGAACGCGCCCTTCCGTTTCTGGCCGAGCGCAAGATTGACCCGAAGCGGTTTGGTTTCAAATGAAACATTGCCAACGCGAGGAAATGGGGTAGTTTACCGTAAGCGTATGAAATTTTCAGATTCATCTGGGGTCGAGAGTTTGGTTTGGAATATGAAGCTCGCGGACTTCCCTCGCGGGGAGAATCGCTCGCTTGTGAATGACTTGATGAACGGCGCACCGCCGTACACCGACCAAGAAGTCCAGGACAATGCGCTCAACTGCAATGTCAACACACTCCACGGCCCTGAAGTTGTCCACGCCGCCCGCCGCCAGTTGACCCAAGCCCTCGTAGTACCCGACCCGCTTTTCACCGTCAGTTGCGACTTTGGCCCCGCCTGGAAGCGTCAGGAATACTCCCAAATCATCACAAAAGAAGCCAACCGCATCGTTCGCGGCAGTCGCTTCTTCATGGAAACCCAACGCTCCACGATTGCCCAGAACGTCCTCCACGGCATCGGCCCCTCCTCGTGGAAGGACGACTATCATTGGTGTCCCCGCGCCGATGGCATTGAGGACATCCTGATTCCGTCCGACACCCTTGTCTCGCTCGAAAACCTGACCTACTTCGCCAAGTACCGCTCCTACACCGTCCGCGAACTCTGGGGCATGACGCACGGCTCCAACGTGGACGCTGGCTGGAATGTTGACCTCGTTGAGTCCGCCTGCAAATGGGCCGACAACCAAGCCCAAGTCGCTTTGAGCAACAAGTGGCCGGAAATTTGGTCGCCGGAAAAAATGTCCGAACGGCTCAAGCAAGACTCCGGCCTGTATTCGTCCGATGCCGTCCCCACGATTGACGTGTACGACTTTTTCTACTGGGACGACTCCGAAGGCCGCGAAGGCTGGCGGCGCAAGATGGTGCTCGACGCATGGGGCTTTCCGGGTGTCGGCGGGGTGCTCACGCAGGACATCAAAGACATGGTGCCAGACCGCAAGCGGTACGGCATGGAAAAATCCCAATTCCTCTACGACTCCGACAAGCGCGGCGACCCGGTTTACGCGCCATCGGTCGAGAACATCGTCCATTTCCAGTTTGCGGACTGCTCATCCGTCGCGCCCTTCCGCTACCATTCCGTCCGCTCGCTTGGCTACCTGCTTTATTCCGTCTGCCACCTCGAAAACCGGCTCAACTGCAAATTCAATGACGCCGTATTCGAGCACATGATGCAGTATTTCCGCGTCTCCAACATGGGCGACGCGCAACGCGCCTTGCAAATTGACCTCACGGACAAACGCCCGCTGCCCGATGGCGTCAACTTCGTGAAGCCGGAAGAACGCTGGCGGATTGACAAAAACCTCGTGCAAATGGCGATGGGCGTCCAAAACCGCATCATCCAGACCAACTCCGAGGCTTTCACCCACGCTTTCGACGACGAGCGCGGCGACAGCGAAACAGCGACCCGCACGATGTCGAAGCTCTCCAACTCTGCGGGCATGGTGTCCGCGATGGTGGGGCAGGCATATGTTTACAAGCAATACCAGTACAAAGAAATTTGCCGCCGCCTCTGCCTGACGACCAACGAATCGCAGGACACCGACGCGAACAAGTTCCGGGCCGCGTGTCTCCGGCAGGGTGTCCCCCTCGGTGCCTTGGATTCCGCCCGGTGGGACATTGAGCCGAACCGCATCATTGCCGGGGGTAACAAAATGCTCCAAGTCGCCATGATGGACAAAATCATGGCGCAGTATTTCCCGCGCCTCGACCCCTCCGCGCAGAAAGAAGTCCTCCGCATGGGCCTGTCCATCACCACCGACGACTACGCCTTGGCGAACCGCCTTGTCCCCGAGCAGCCGAAAGTCTCCGGCTCGAAACACGACGCCCAGCTTGCCGCCTCGGTGATGGTCGCCGGTCTGCCGATGGACTTCAAGGAAGGCGTCAACCACGATGAATACGCCGCCGAATTGTTGAAGGCATTGACCGTGAACGTCCAGCAAATCCAAGCCCGTGGTCGCCCGGTTGACCAGCAAGAACTCATCGGCATCCAAAACCTCGCCGGTCAGACGATTGACGGCCAGCCCGTCCCCGGCGGCAACGGTGTCACGCCCCACATCGCCGCCTTGGCACAGGAAACGACTTTCCATATCAAAGGTCACGCGGACGAGAAATCCACGAAGCAAAAGGTCAAACAGTTGTCCGACGCCTTGCATCAGGTTATGAACAAGGTCAAGCAGATGGTGCAACAGGCTGCGGAGATGCAGAAAAAGCAGCAGTCGCAACAGGGCCAACAACTCGACCCGAAAGACCAAGCCAAGATTCAGGCTATCATTATGACCGCGCAGGCGAAGCAACAACTCGCCGCGCAGTCTCACGCCGAACGCACCGCGCAGAAGCAGATTGCCTTCGAGCAGCAGCAAAAGCAGAAGCAGGAAAAACACGCGCAAGAAGTGATTCACGGCGTCCATCGTCACGAGGTCGAACAAGTCAACAGCCGCCTTCGGGCCTTAAACGGTGAATAAGCCAACATCAGAAGTCACGGCATTAATTTCAGACCACGGCTTGTTCCTCCCGTGGGGCCAACGCCTTGCCCGCGAGTTCAAGAAGGTTTACTACCACACGCCGGTAGAAAAAGCCTTTCCGCGCCTTGCCGACTCCATCATTGGCGACGGATTCGCGGACATCGTTCGCTGCGACGACCCGTTTGACGTGATGGACGAGGCTGACCTCTGGGTCTTTCCCGACATCGGTTTCTCCGGCCTGCAACTCCATCTGGAAAAGCTTGGCAAACCCGTTTGGGGTTCACGGAGCGCGGACAGCCTCGAAATTCACCGCGAGAAATTCTTGGACATGCTCAAAACCGTTGGCCTATCCGTTCCGCCGCACACGCGAGTTCGGGGCGTCGGCGCGATGGGGGAATTTTTGAAGGACAAAGAGGACAAATGGATTAAAATGTCCAAATATCGCGGCGACTTTGAAACCTTCCATTGGCGCAACGCGAAACAAGATTCCGGCTGGCTCGACTTTCTCCGCGTGAAATTCGGCCCGCTGGCGGACGCGATACCTTTTGTCATCGCGGACACAATCGAAACGGAAATCGAAGATGGGTATGATGGCTACAATGTGGATGGACTTTTCCCGAAACTTGCGGTTCACGGCATTGAGTGCAAAGACCGTGGCTACCTCTGCGCCGTTCAGGAATACGATTCACTGCCTGAGCAAGTTCGCAAGGTCAATGAAGCCGTTGCCCCGATTCTGCGTGAGCGTCGTTACCGAAACAAGTTTTCCACCGAGATACGGATTACCGAGGACGACTTTTTTTACATTGATTGCACTCATCGCAATGGGTCGCCACCGTCGCAGTGTGAGGCAGAGCTTTTCTCGAATTGGGGCGACATTATTTGGCACGGCGCGCACGGCGAACTCGTCGAGCCAATCCCCGTGTTCAAATACGCCGTCCAAACCGTCCTAAATTTGAAGCGCGAGGCGACGACGTGGGCCAGTGTCCCGTTTCCCGACGAACTTCGCCAATGGGTTAAGTGCGGCAACTGCTGCGAATACGACGGTCAACTCGTATTCCCGCCCCAAGACGAACCCGACCCCATGATAGGCTGGCTGGTGGCCGGTGGTGACACCTTGGATGAGGCGATTGAAACCCTCAAAGAGCGCGTCGAGGAGCTTCCCGACGGCGTTTCGACCGACATCAATTCTCTGGTTGAACTCGTTGGCGAAATGAACGAGGCCGCAAAACTCGACATCCATTACGGCGAGGGCGAAATCCCCGACGGAAAAGCCATCGTCGAGGCTTGACAAAATCAGTGGAAAGGTTAAGGTCTAAGAAATGAGCGACCCAGTTTACAACCCCGGCATACGATACCCAGAAGGGATGAACCCCTTCAAGGCTGGCTCGCTGCTATTCAAGCTCGCCAACCAAAAAGCCGACGAGGCTTCCGGCGGCCGGAAGAAAAAGGGGCCAAACTCCATCTCCAAAAAGATGACGCAAAAAATCGTCGGCAAGTCAGCGGCAGTTTCCCGTGGAGGTAAAAAGTGACCTACCGCGAAAAGTTCCGCGCCTCGGATATTTCCAAGGGCTTCCAAAACGTCATTGATTCCGTGCAATTTCAGGCGGCTAAAGATGCGGCGATGTTGCATTTTATGAGCCTTCTCCAAAAGCCTTCATCCATCGAGGATGCAGCCGCTAACGATTACCGTCGCCAAGGAGCGCAAGCCTTTCTCGACACTCTCGAAAATCTAAAAACCGACAATGAAAAACCAACTCAACTTACAAGTGGAAACCTCCGACGGGTCTGAAAAGCCGATCTTGGAGCCTCCGGTTCAATGCCGAATTTGTTTTGCGCAAATCTCGCCCTACCCCGGCTACCTGTACCAGCTTTACAACCAAGCCGGAAGCGCGGCCCTGTTCATACAGCTTTGCAACCACGGCGTTGACGTGTCCGGCAAAAAGGCGTTCTCGCCCGTCCCGGTCTGCATCCCCTGTGTGGCGCGAATCCTGAATGATGCCGCCAAGCAAATTGAGGCCGCGCAACAACCCAAGCCGGAAGCCCCGGCTGCGCCCGCCCCGGCCCCGGAAATCGAACCTCTGCCGCCGCAAAATAACTGACTATGCGAATCCTCCTTACCCCCGACGCCACGGCCACCGCCGCGCCTGCCGCCCCGGCTGCGCCGATTGAACTCCCCGGCGGTCAGCGTTCAACCCCGAACCTCAACGACGCTTTCGCCAACCTCGATAAAATGATGGGGGAAGCCCCGCCCGACAAGTCGCACGGCGAGAGCGACACCGAGCCGTCCAAGCCGGTTGCACCGACCGAAAAGCCGGAAGGTGACGAACCCGCCGAAAAGCCCGCAGAGAAGCCGGTCGAAAAACCGGCTGAAAAGGCCAAGCCGGAGAAGGCGGCAACCCTGCGCCAAGCCTACGAGGCGAGCAAGGCCAAGCTGGCGGAATACGAGAAAAAACTCGCGGAACTCGAAAAGGCCAAACCGACCAGCCTGACCCCGGAGGAGAAAAAAGACTACGAGGACAAAGTAGCCGCCGCCGAAAAACGCCGCAACGAACTTGAGGAGCACATTAAGTTCGTTGACTACACCAAGTCTGAGGAGTACAAAAAACAGTACGAGCAACCGTTTTTCGACACCTACAAGGAGTCCCGCGAGACTGTCGCGCTGTTAAAAGTCACCGACCCGACGACCGGCGAAATCCGGCAGGCTAAACCGGAGGACTTTGACGCCATCGTCGCCATCACGGACATCAACGAACGCGCTGACAAGATTGAGGAACTATTTGGCACCGGCATCAAGGCCCAGCAAGTCCTCGCCGCCTCGGAAAAGACGCTGGCCGCATGGAAGGCCAAGGAAAACGCTTTGGCGACCTACAAGACCAAGGCGGGCGAGATGGAAAAAGCCCGCATGGAGGCCAGGACAAAGGAATCCGGCGAAATTCTCAAAGCGTTCAAGGAAACCGCCGCCGAAGGGGTGACGAAATATCCCCACCTGTTCGCGCCAGCCGAAGGCGACGACAAGGGCAACGCCGCGCTGGAATCAGGCTTTGCACTCGCCAAACTCGCGTTCGGAACCATTGAAGCCACCGACGTCGCCAAGCTCCCCCAATGGATTCAGGAGCGCATGGTAAACGGCAAGCTGCCTCCGGTCGAGATGGCGAAACTCCACGCCGCGATTGTGAACAAGGCGGGCGCGTTTGACCGGCAAGTCCTCAAAACCCGGTCGCTCGAATCAAAAATTTCCGAACTTGAAAAACAACTCGCCGCGTTCAAAAGGTCAACCCCTGACAACGGCGGTAGCGGCTCCAAGCCGACTGCCCCGATGAGTAGCATGGCGTCCCTCGACGCCGCGATTGAACGGCTGGCTTCCGGTCGTCGTTAAGTCCGTTTCAAGGCGTAGCGGGTTCTATCCTGCTGCGCCTTTTTTTGGCCCTGCAAGTACCATTCCAAAAGCTGATTCGGCTTTGAGTCTTGGGAATCTTCATTGAGTCGGCGGATTTTAAATCCACGCTGGCGGCAACCTTCACAAGCAATCGCGGCAACGTCCATCAAGTCGGGGGAGCGGCCAATCCGTTCCTTCATGTCCTTTTTGGACTCGACTTCAAACTTTCCGTTTTCAACAACCATGTATTCGCGCAGGCAACCTTCGTCAATCGTTTCTTGGGTCATGCCTCGCATCTGCCCGCACTCGATAATGTACCGAACGGAAAACCAAAGCTCGGAAATCTTCTTTTTATAGTGCTCGTCGCATCGCTTCAATCGCGTTGTGCCGTTCTTGTCTGTTACAAACAGGTCGTGGCGAACCGGGCGAGCGGAAGGGCTTCCGCCTGACTCAACCGGAACTGGCGGATTTAGGCCGAACACTTTTGCGAACGAAAACCCTACCGTACCTTTTCCGAAAGCGTCATAGAATATATTCTCGCTCGGAATCCCAAGCTCAACGGTGTCCGCGTAAACAAACCTTGCAATCTGCTCCTCCGGCGACTCGGCCAAATTGACATTTATCGGAATAATTTTCGGCTCGTGCATCAAGATGGTTTGAACCCCCTCTGTGGAAACGCCAAATTCAACATGCAGGGCGGAACACCTATCACCGCCGCCATAAGCGGGGTCAATAGCGTAAACTTGGGTTCGTTCGCCGCCGTCCCAAATAACCTGCTCTGACGCACGGTTAGCCCGGCAAAGCTCGCGAGTAATTACCCGTTTGCCGTCGAAACCGGGTTTCATTACCCCAATACACTGCGAGTAATACTGAATTGAATCCTTGCCCCAAGTCTTTGCGACGGCTTCGATTTTGAGCCAAGAAATTAATTCAGGAAACTTCGGCGGCTGGTTTCTGTCGTAATCAAAATTTGGGGAATCGGAGCCGACTAGATTCACCACGCAAGCATTGTAAAACCGGCTGCGCCAAGTTGTTGTTTTCTTTGGCTCTGGAAAATTATCCCAACCGTCCAAAGGCTCGGCGGCTTTTCCTAATGGGTCTAGGGTGTCCGTCGGGTTTCCAGACATGACGCCTTTAAAGTCAGGCTTACCCATCCAGTTGGAATAGGCGTCGAGGAAAGTCGGTTTCATCGCTTGGCAATTGTGAACTGCCAGACCGTTTACGGAATAGCTGGGGTGGCCGGAGACGGACAAATTATAGACCTCACAACTCGCACAACTTCCGTCGGGTTTTGAAGCATCTCCTTGTTTGTAAATCTCAACACTGTCCACCCCGACGCTTTCAGAAAAGCATCCCTCGCCAAGTCTTTTGCTTTTTGCTTGGGCGTCCAGTGATGACTTCCATCCAATTCGACGCAAAGCATTTTGTCCAAAAATGCGAAGTCCAGCCTGTAAAGTTGAGGGTTTCCAAGTTTTGAACTCAGTCCAGTTGGAACGACGTAATTGTACTTCGCTTCTGGAAACAGGGACGAAAATACGTCCTCCGCTTTGGTCATTTTGTGACCGGCCCCACAACATCCGTAAGGCGGCTCCCCATTTGCCTTTTTTCTGGCCCAAACTTTTTTCGCCATCTCGCGGCACGTTATTTTGCGGCGTGCCATATCCGATTCGTTTTTCCTGATTCCCGCGCTGATTTTCTTCCCTATGGCTTGCAGGTCTTTCGACTGAATCATTTTCAGAACAATTTCCGGCTGCTTCATTTTCCAAGCCGCATTGCAGCTTTTGGAATGAAACTGAACCCTCTTTTCCGATGGATAAAAAATTATGCCGCACCCCTTGCACGGTTTTTCCCAAGATTTCTTTTGACACTTCGGACTGCAAAATTTCTTGTAGCCCGTATTCGCTAGACTCACCCCACATGATAGACATTGCTTCATGGGTTGACACTATCACGTCTTTGGAATGTATGTCAATAGCATTTGCCCATCCCGTTTTTGTAAGGATTGGGTGATTCGGCGTACAGACAATTTGCCGCCCGTCGCGTAGCTTGATTTTAACAAGCTCGCTCGACGTTCTTTTCATGGTTGCCGTAACTTTGCACTCGCCAAGGCAGTTCAATACCGAATCGCCAACTTTGAGTTTTTCGATGGCGACCGGGCCGGATGGCGTATCAACCAAAGTCCCGGCTGGAAAGCACTCATCCCCATAATGCCGCAACCGCCCGTCATGTTTGCCGGGTGAGTTTGGGGGCTTAATCCCGATGTAGCGACCGAGGCCGGAATTGTCGCCAGTCGCAACGCACGGCACGCAAATGATTCCCTTGTTAATCGTCCGCGCCCGCTGGCCGGATTCGTCAATTTCGTCTGGTGTGATACATTTCAGGTAGTCCACAACCACGCCGGGGAGGTCGTCCCTAAATTCCTTGGCGCGATTAAACAGGTCTTTCATCTTGCCCCAAATTCTCAATTCAAGGCCGCGAGAGTCCGTTGAGGACACGATTGAGAGCGTGTTATTCGGAAACGCAAAAAAGTCCACGAGCGCAAAACGCACCATGCTATACGTTTTGTTGCTATCGCCCGGCCCCATTAGAACCGTCACTTGGTTGTCGAGGATGCTTTTGAGTGTCAAATCCGACCATCGGTGGTGATGGTCGTCCGGCCACAAAATCATCTGCGCGGCCTTGTAGTGGTCAAACAAACTCGTGCCATTTTTGGCGCACCACGCGGCCCCTTTACGGATACAGTGAAATTCGATGTCTAAAGGCTCGTACTCGTTGGCCCAAGTCAGGCCATACTTGTGTATTGACATAATTCGATTAGAGCCTACCGTAAAAGCAAGACTTTGTAAAATTATGTCTCAATTTTCAACATGGCCGTGTACGGATAACGCCTGCTGCTCAACCCCCGGCAGTCCGGCAGCGCAACCCCCGTCTAATCCGCAGCTATCCTACAACAGCGCGACCCAGACGAATCCAACCACCGCGAACATCGTCCCGCCATATCTCAACCTCCCGGCCACCTGCTACGACATCCTCGGCATTGGCTCAACCTACACTTGGAATTACGTTTCCCAAAAATGGGTCTGACATGAAAAAACTCATCCTCATCCTCGTCCTCGCGCTTTTTATTCCCGCCCTGACCCGTGCGGCGAATCCGTCATTTTACGACCTCACGAACGTTATTTCCTCGTTTGGTTTTGGCACCAACTACCCGAAAGTCGTCGCCTCGACCAACATCCTTTTTAATGTCACCAACTACTACACGACCAACATCGTCGGCTCGGTGACAAATATCTCGACCAACTCGGTGATGTTCATTTCCTCCACCGCATCCGGCGGCGGGGGTTACTACCCGACCAATATTGTCGCCAACTCGCTTACGAACACGGCGGGCGGGAACTACTCGTACAATCCGACCAATGTCCCCAGCCTGACAAACAGCCAGATTTTCGGTGGCCCAGGACAACTCGACACGTTTATTTCGGAGGTCAGCCTCCAAAACCAAGGTTCGCTCGCGGGTGCCGACAGTGGCGGCAGCGGTGTCACCGCAAACAACACCCACCGCTACCTATTCCAAGCGTTCCCTTACGCCTCCTCCGGCCCGTCTTTGAACTACGCTATTTGGGGCTACCTTACAACCGGCTCGCAGCAACTATTCCTCGACCTCGGCGGTTACGCTGGCAATACCGGCGGCGCGTCTGACGTGTATATCGCTGGCGCAACCAATAGCTCCGGTACGGCAACTCGCTGGTGGCATTTTGACCAGTTTGGCAGCATGTCCCCCGCGCAGACAAACGGCTATCAGTCAATCGGTCTGGCGACTGACCGGGTGCCAACGGTGTACACGCTGACGAACAATGATTCCGTTTCAATCTCCACGAATCTCTCAACCGTTACCGCAACCGCGACAACCGTCGTGACGACCAATCTGAACACGCTTTCTATCACCAACGGCAACATGATTATTTGGAGCACGACGAACACCCTACCACCGGTTAATACGAACTATACCTACATTGCCACGGCGACCAACTCGCCGGGTTTTTTGTTCGTGAGCAGCAACGGCGTTTGGGTACGAAAATGATATGGCGATAGGGAAACCATTATATTCAATGCTTCGAGCCTTTCCGAAAGGGATAAACTCGAATACCGACCCGCTGCTTCTGTCGATTGACCAGCTTTCCTACGCAGTCAATGTTTCCGTTCGTGGCGATTTTGCGTTGCAGCGACCCTGTTTTAACAATGTGAGCATTTCTCCGATTGACGGGGACGGCTACACCGCCGCCAATGTTGCAGCCAATTTTCAAACGGGTATTTTTCAGGGATGCTGCTATTACCGGAAGGGGAGCGATGGCTATATTATGGCCGCGATTGGCGGAAATTTGTTTAAAATTTATCCGAATAACGATGCCGCCGACGGAAGCGGCAACAGTGCGACGGCCTCTGTTTCACAAATTGCCCCGCCGAGCGTTTTGCTGATTGGCAACTATTCCGCGACCGGGATATACACTTTAAATTTAGCCTCCGGGGTTGCTTACAAAATCACTTCCGGCGCAAATGATTCACAGTGGGCGGTGACAGCCTTCAACGCCGACGCGCCGGGTATTTACAATAATTTTCCGGCGGTCATACCGGCATCGGCCAGCGGTCAGGTGCTGTATCTGAAAGGGGCTGCCAACGCGGTTGTGACGGTTTCAATTGTTGAGACTACCGGAAATTCTCAAACTGAGCCGCAGAACTGGCTTTGGCAAGCGGAACAGTTTGTGTTATGGAACGACGGGGTAAATCTTCCCGTGTTTTGGGATGGGTCTGCCTCTCGTCGCTCGCTTGGGCCTAATCCGATATACCTCGGCACCACGAACACAAATTTCGTTGCTCCGGCAGTGGGTCAGTTTGTAAGTACGAACTCCACCACCGGAAGCCCCACTC
>TBL_comb47_HYPODRAFT_10004667_pt1 | contig 15639 bp, 14 predicted proteins | sample TroBogypolimnion_40_FD_10682 | JGI IMG/M metagenome (IMG submission 10682)
GATGGTATTATAATGCTTGTCAAATTTGGGTATCCTTGAAATGTTGAACTAGTTATTTCTGTTACTGAGGATGGAATTGTCATGCTTGTTACAAATAAATTTTCAACATAAGTAGTATTTAATCCCATTGCGATTAACTGTGCTTGGGTCTGAGCTAGTGTATATACACTTGATTGGTATATTTGTAATACAGATGTTAATGTTAAATTAGGACACCCTTGAAACGCATTTGCTCCAATGCTTGTAACTGATGATGTTAATGTAATACTTGTTAAATTTGGATATCCTGTAAATGTATCCGCGTCTATGGTCGTTACAGATGATGGCAATATAAGGGTTGTTATTTTTGGATATCCTATAAATGTTGCACTTCCTATTTCTGTAACTAGAGATGAAATGGTTAAACTTGTAAGAAATAAATTTGCTACATAAGTAGAATTTAATCCCATTGCGATTAATTGTGATTGTGTCTGAGCGTTGGTATATACACTTGATTGGTATATTTGTAATACAGATGTTAATGTTAAATTAGGGCATCCTGAAAACGCATTTAATCCAATTGATACAATTGATGATGTTAATGTAATACTTGTTAAATTTGGATATCCGGCAAATGTATCCGCATCAATAGTCGTTACAGTTGATGGTATTATAATGCTTGTCAAATTAAGATATCCTTGAAATGTTGAACTTGTTATTTCTGTTACTGAAGATGGAATTGTCATGCTTGTTACAAATAAATTTTCAACATAAGTAGAATTTAATCCCATTGCGATTAATTGTGATTGTGTCTGAGCTAGTGTATATACACTTGATTGGTATATTTGTAATACTGAAGTTAATGTTAAATTAGGGCATCCTGAAAACGCATTTAATCCGATTGATATAATTGATGATGTTAATGTAATACTTGTTAAATTTGGATATCCGGCAAATGTATCCGCATCAATAGTCGTTACAGATGAGGGTAATATAATAGTTGTTAAATTTGGATATCCTATAAATGTTGCACTGCCTATTTCTGTAACTAGAGATGAAATGGTTAAACTTGTAAGAAATAAATTTGCTACATAAGTAGAATTTAATCCCATTGCGATTAATTGTGATTGTGTCTGAGCGTTGGTATATACACTTGATTGGTATATTTGTAATACAGAAGTTAATGTTAAATTAGGACACCCTTGAAACGCATTTGCTCCAATGCTTGTAACTGATGATGTTAATGTAATGCTTGTTAAATTTGGGTATCCTGTAAATGTATTTGCATCAATAATCGTTACAGATGACGGTAATGTAATACTAGTTAGATTTGGATATCCTATAAATGTTGCACTGCCTATTTCTGTAACAGATGATGAAATGGTTAAACTTGTAAGAAATAAATTTGCAACATAAGTAGAATTTAATCCCATTGCGATTAACTGTGCTTGGGTCTGAGCTTTGGTATACACACTTGATTGGTATATTTGTAATACTGATGTTAATGTTAAATTAGGACATCCTAGAAATGCATTTGCTCCGATGCTTGTAATTGAGGATGTTAATGTAATACTTGTTAAATTTGGATATCCTGCAAATGTATTCGCAGCAATGGTCGTTACTGATGATGGTAATATAAGACTTGTTATTTTTGGGTATCCTGTAAAGGTTGCACTATTAATTGATGTTATTGTTGACGGAAGTGTCAAATTTGTAATAACTAAATTTAAACTAGTAATTTGCGTTAAGGTTAAGCCCATTGCAGTTAACTGTGCTTGCGTATAAGTTCCGGAGTTATATATTTGTAACAATGTATTTGTATTTAATAATGTATCGCCTACAAATGCATTTGCTCCAATTGTTGTAACAGTATTAGGAATAACAATAGTTGTTAAAGCCGAACATGATGCAAATGTAGTAGCAGCAATTGCAGTCACACCTGAAGGAATAGTAATACTTGGAATACTATAACAATAATAAAATGCACTTACGCCAATTGAGGTTACAGTATTAGGAATAGTAATATTTGTTAAATACGCACATCCAAAAAAGGATGCGTAACCAATTGTTGTTAATGGCGATGTTATTACAACCGTTGTTAAATTGTTACAATATGCAAATAAATTATAAGATAAAACTAAAAGATTTGGAGGAACTGTAAATGTTGTAATAGATGTTTGATAAAATGCTTGTTGATCAATAAAATTACACAGCGAACCAGTTTCAAAACTAATTGAATTCAGGAGACACTTATAAAATGCATTTGCTCCAATACTTATAACTGATTTTGGAATAATAATACTTAGTAAATATGAACAGTTAGAAAAAGCACTTACTCCAATTGAACTACATAATGAATTTGCTGAAAATGTTACAGTTGCTAAATGAGTAGATGCAAAACAATTTAGAGGAATTGTTGTAATGCCTGCAGGTATATTAATACTTGTTAATTGAGAACACAAATAAAAATATAAACTTGATGTTACTAACGGTGGAATAGTAATTATTGATAAGGCATAACAATATCCAAAACTTCCTATTGTAGTACATAAAGAACCTGTTTCAAAATATATTGATGATAAAAGTGTTAGTCCATTACAATTTCCTAATGTAATTACTGATTTTGGAATAGTGATAGTTGTTAATGCTCCTGGTAATGCATTATTGCCAATTGTTGTGCACGCAGATGTTGCTGCAAATGTCATATTTATTATAGGACTGCCTGAAAATGCACCGGCGCCTATTGTTATAACTGAATTTGGTATAACAATGCTTGTTAAACCGGTTGAAGCAAAGGCATTCACATCAATTAGCGAACATATAGAACCGGTTACAAATGTTGCTGATGTTAAAAAAGTGCATCCACTAAATGCATATGATCCAATTGTTGTAACTGTGTTTGGAATAATTATACTTGGTAATTTAGAACATGATTGAAATACTGAAGGACCAATTGTAGTGCATGTAGAACCGGCATCAAATGTAACTGATATTAAATTTGTTAATCCTTGAAGAGAAAACATGCTTGTAATCAAATATGGAATATTAATAGTAGTTAAAGCATAACAATATATAAATGGATTAAGTCCAATTGAATTACATAATGTTCCGGATGCAAATGTTACTGATGTTAAAGCAATACATGTTTGGAATGCATCTGCACCAATAGATGTAACTGAGCTTGGAATAATAATGCTCGGTAAAACTGAACAATATGCAAAGGCATTTGCACCAATTGAAGCACACGTGGATCCTAATGCAAATGTTACTGAATTTAATAGTATACATGATTGGAACGCATTGGCACCAATAGATGTAATTGAGCTAGGAATAATTATACTTGGTAATTTAGAACAATATACAAAGGCATTTACCCCAATTGAAGTGCATGTAGAACCTGCATCAAATGTTACAGAAGTTAATGCACAACTTTGAAATGCTGCCCCTTCAATTGTTATAATTGAGGTTGGAATTACTATACTTGTTAATGTCTGTGCATAATAAAAAGTGTAGGCTGCAATTGAGGTGCACTTAGACCCAGCCGCAAATGTTACTGTTTGTAATAATGTGCACCCCTGAAATGCTGTATAACTAATAGATGTAACGTTATTAGGAATAACAACATTAACAGGATTACCACCTACACTCAATAATATATTATTTACTATATTCAGCGACATTGATATATATTATTATTATTATTATTAATAATAATAATATTGTGAAATTTAGTTTAATATTGTAATATTTGTAACAGTTTATTATATAGTAGAAGATTGAGACTTATAAGTGCCATTGTTTACTAAATTTGTTACTGACGGAGGAACTATAATAGGTTCTAAATTATTACATCCTTGAAATGCCATTCCAAGAGTAGTGCATAAAGATCCTTGTTCAAAGGTTACTGTTTCAAGATTTGAACATCCTTGAAATGCATAGTCTCCTAAATTTGTTACTGATGTAGGAATTATTATGCTTGTTAGATTTGAACAACCCTGAAAAACGGCACCAATTGTAGTGCATGAAGATCCTTGTTCAAAAGTTACTGTTACAAGATTTGAACATTCTTGAAAGGCGAAATTTCCTAAACTTGTTACTGAGTTTGGAATATTTATGCTTGTTAGATTTGAACATCCTTGAAATGCCATTCCAAATGTAGTGCATGAAGATCCTTTGTCAAAAGATACTATTTCAAGATTTGAACATCCTTGAAAGGCAAAGTCTCCTAAATTTGTTACTGAGTTTGGAATATTTATGCTTGTTAGATTTGAACAACCTTGAAATGCGTTCCCAATTGTTGTGCATATAGATCCTTGTTCAAAGGATACTGTTTTAAGGTTTAAACATCCTTGAAATGCGGTTTCTAATGCAGCGCACAAAGATCCTTTTTCAAATGTAACTGATTCAAGATTTAAACAATCTTGAAATACATTATGTCCTAAACTGGTTACATTATTTGGAATAGACAAATGTATTACATTAACATCAATTGCTGTTAATATATTATTATTTATTGTATAATTCATATATTATTATAGTACTATAATATTTAAATACTTATAATATTATTTACTATATTTTGTTAGTTGTTAAGATATTTTATCTGTATATAATAATGAGTAAATATATATTTTTGGGAGTTATAGGTGTTTTTTTGACGGGAGCTGGAGTTGTTGCATATTATTCTATTCAAGATCCGGATGAAAAAGAACTAGAAAAATCTAAAAGAGTTCTAAAGGGGATTCGTGGTGATACAAATGATGATGCTAATGATGCTATTAATGATGCAGATGCATATGCTAACAGTGTCGCTGAACATGCTATAAAAATACACAACCAATATGGAGAAGACGGTGATGATGATGACAGTTTAACTGGTGGTAAAAAGAAGACAAAGAAGACAAAGAAGACAAAGAAGACAAAGAAGACAAAGAAGACAAAGAAGACAAAGAAGACAAAGAAGACAAAGAAGACAAAGAAGACAAAGAAGACAAAGAATTATAAGAGATCTAATAAATAATTAAAAAATTGATTTAATAATAAAATACAATGTTATACAATAACACTTATATGGGCATCAAATTTCTCAACAAAATATTACGCGATAATTGTGATCAATCTATCTGGCAAATAAATATATCAGAACTCCAAGGCAAAAAAATAGCAATTGACATTAGCATATATTTATATAAATACGAGTCAACTGATACACTTTTAGAAAACATGTATCTAATGCTCGCGACCTTCCGACAACATAGAATAATTCCTATATTCATTTTTGATGGAAAACCTCCTCCTGAGAAAAAAGAACTACTTCAAAAAAGACGAGAAGACAAATTGGCTGCTAAAAACGAATATGATAAATTACAGGATCAACTTGGAACCATGGACAAAAGGGAACAATATTTGGTGCAAGACCATTTGGATCAATTAAAAAAACAATTTGTCTACATAACTCATGAAAAAATATTAATTGTAAAACAATTAATACGAGCATATGGTGCGACTTATTATGATGCAGTAGGAGAGGCGGATGAATTATGTGCTATGTTAGTTATAAAAAAAAAGGCATGGGCATGTTTAAGTGAAGACATGGATATGTTTGTTTATGGTTGTAATCGGGTACTGAGATATTTTAGTTTGGTTAATCAATCTGTGGTTTTGTATTATACTAAAGGCATTTTAGAAAATCTAAATATGACACAAAAGGAATTTAGAGAAATTTGCGTATTATCTGGAACAGATTATAATATCAATGCTAACACAAATACAAATATAAATAATGGAAAACATACTTGTAATACCATTTATGATATAATTAAACTGTTTCGTAAATATCAAGAACTACAAGATCAAGATCAAGATCAAAATCAAAATCAAAAAAATAAAGATTTGTCATTTTACGACTGGTTAAAAGATACAAATAAAAATTATATTACAGATATAGATATGTTGCATAAAATAAATAACATGTTTATATTATCAGAGCAGTCTTTTAGCAAGACGTATACAGAGCAGTCATTTAAAATTAAAAATAGTCCTATTCAAAAAGAACAAGTTAAAGAAATAATGAAAGAAGATGGATTTCTATTTATTTCTTAGTTATCAATTATTTCTTATATTATTTTTTATTTACTATTTAAAGTTAATTACTTATTATATAAATGTTAGATCTATATAATAAACAATATGACATGCAAATATTGAAAGAAAATATTTATGCTGTTAGGTTATGGGATATTTTAAAGACACAAATTTTAACTAAAGAGTTTTGTGTGAAATATATTTTAAATAAAAATTATCAAATGGAAAAAGAAGATGAAACAATTTCATTTAAAGATGTGCTGCAGATGCAACCACATATTTTAAAAAAAGAGTTGTTAATTGGTATTGTAAATTATAGTCCGGATGATGATAGCTATGAGGATTTTGATAGTTTTGCAAATAGACATAAATAATATATGATAAGTATTTGAAAAAGATATTATTAATAAATTAAAAATAATACAATTTTTAATTTGTTTTTTTCTTTTAATTTGTTTTTTTCTTTTAATTTGTTTTTTTCTTTTAATTTGTTTTTTCTTTTAATTTAGGTTTAAGCAGAAACAGTCACCGCAACAGTAGCGGTAACAGCCTTCTCAGCCTTATGGAAATGAGGGCTCATGTATCTTTGCAAATTGAAATAAGTGAGTTCATCAGTCTTCTTCAACTTCAAAAGAGTTTGGAGCTTTAAATCAGGATTGATCTTGCGTCCATTTCCAGCATCCTGCAAATTATGAGATCGGATATACTTGTTGATCTCACGAGTCACATCCGTTCGCGCCATCTCAGATCCCTTATCCTTTCCAAGGAAAGAAGCTAGCTCGTCACTGATACGAGTGGGCTTCACAAACCCAGAAGGAGCTCGGTTTCCTGCACGCTTCTTCTTCTTCAAACTTGCCTTTTGAGCAGCCTTTAGCTCACGAGTCCACTTCTTCTCAAGTGTTCTATACTCAGACTTGAGAGAGGCAACCATGGAACCAAGTTGGTTAAGCTTAGACATATACTCAAGTGATTGAGCAGCAATTGAAGCCTCTACATCCTCAACAGTTGCGGTCGCATCCTCAACAACCTCTAAAGCTAGAACAGGAGTAGCAGTTGAAACAGTTGTAACAGTTGAAGCGGCAGTAATAGTTGAAGCGGCAGTAACAGTTGAAGCGGCAGTAACAGTTGAAGCAGTCGCTTCAGCCTTGACAGCCTTGGGCTTCTTTGCCTTTACGGCAACTGGTTCTAAAGAAACAGAAACATCGGCAACGGCAACAGTGACATCGGTAGTTTTAGATTTACTAATTCTTGGCATTCTATTATACTATACTATAGTTACTTCTTTTTAAGTTGTTTAACGCATTAATATATATATTTGTGATTGAATTAGGTCTAACAAATTAATATATATATTATTTGAAAATAATTTTATTTAAAAGTTATCTTTCATTACATGTAGCAGACAGCTTGATATAACCATGGCAACGATGTAGCTGCTTCTTCACTTACTAAAGTTAATGCACCTAGAACATAATATGCACCTAAACATTTCGCATCGCGATCAATTCCGAAATTAACAAATTTCTCTAAAATTTCTAAATTGAATTTGCGTATTTCATCTATGTTTTCAATTGATTGAAACTGATTAAAACTAACAAATCTTGTAAATGGATTTCCTAAAGGAGGACAAATCGCTCGCTTTGTTTCTATTGATAATGGTGCTCTATACGCCCATATATCGAGTAATTCTCTCATCATTTTAATTAATTGAGGCTTATCCAAATTTAAAAACCATGTCGCATTAGAATAATTACCTAAAGCATCTATATTTTGAAATAACGATAATGCTCTTAATTCTATCGCTTTTTTTGTAGAAATTTCATCATTTATATTTTTTATTTCCGTGCAAATTTTAATTTTTAATACTCGACTTAACCTGATTAATGATCTTAGCTTCTCTATATTTTCTGATGATATAGGCAGTCTGTTATATGGATTTTTTATTTGACCATCGCATTTATAAATTAAATTATAAATAGATAACAAATCAAAACCATAAATGAAGCCATCTGCGTCTTTAAAACTATAAAATTGACTGTTAGGTAGCTCCGATAAAGGATCCATTGTAAAAAAGTCTGTCGTATTTGTGCATACACTTTTGTTTTTAAACCCAGGTCCGTGTAATTTATTATACTTTCTCTGTAAATGCCCTCTTATTCTTTTCTGTATTTTTGTAATAAAATGCGATAAATACAAAAAGGAATATATTCGTGTCATTAATTGTGTTTTAATTCCACTAACTTTTAATTTATAATTTGATGCCATTGTTTTCAATTGTTGTACATTATAATTGAATTGCAATATAAAATTATACTCATGAAATTTTGGCAAACATAATGTATCCGCGTCTATTTTTTTTAAAACATGTTTTGTTACATTCTTTGTTACATTCTTTGTTACAGCATATGCATATATCTTATCATAAATATCATTTAAAAAGTCATTATTCACGGTTGCATTGGCACTAACACTTTGTCTTGTATTTGTTAAAGTAATTGGTTGAGACATTTATATATATATTATATTAGATAATTGTTTTTGAGTTATTTTCTTTAAATATATAATTATTATTCAAATGCTTATGATATAAGGTCTAAAATACATGTATTTTAATAGGGCTTCATAATCAATATATCATTTAAAAAAAAATTGATTTAAAGATATAACATATTATTATAGTATACTACAATACAATGACTGATACTATCATCGACGGAACTAATATTAATACTGAGGTTTTCTCTTATTCTCAACCTAAGGCTCATGCCTCGGGTGGAAAAGTAGTAAATTTATATAATAAATACAGCAAAGAAAGTTTAACAATTTCCAGTCCTCTTATTTTAACTTGGGGTGCACAAGAAGGTCAAGATCAGCAGAAAAATCCTACAGGCAAATACACCATGTCTCTTCAATTTCCAAATTCAGATTTCCCTGATGCGGACTGTATGGCATTTCTTGATGGAATGCAACGACTACAAGCTCAGGTAAAGGCTGATGCTATTAAATACTCAAAAGAATGGTTTGGAAAGGTTATCAGCAGTGCGGATGTCATGGAGGAAAAATTCAATGTTATGCTCAGGCATCCAAAGATCAAGGGCACTCAGGAACCAGACGTTGGCAAGGCTCCAACTCTTACAGTTAAGATCCCTTGTTGGAGTGGAATTTGGAAGCCGGAGATTTATGATGAAGATGGTGAGGGTCTATATATTAATGGTAAAGTAAATAGTCATTTATCTCCTCTTGAGTTCTTGAAGCCAAAGACCCGTGTTATCTGCTTACTACAATGCGGCGGTTTATGGTTTGTCAATGGAAAAGTTTCAATCACATGGAACTTGAAGCAGGCAATCGTGCAGAAGCCAAAGCCTTCAATGGAGGGAAAATGTTTCTTAAAGCCAAAGGCAGCTGATAAGGCATTACTCAAGGCACAGGAAACTCAAGAGGAAATCGGCGAGCCTGATGATGGACATGTTTCTACTCTTGTAGTTGATAGTGATGATGAGGGTGATCAAGTGTATCACCAAGCAGCTTCTGTGCCAGTGCCAGTGCCTCTTCCAACGGTTGCTTCTGTTTTCGCAATCATTGAGGCAAGGGAAAAAGAAAAAGAAAAGGATCAGGAAGAGGAAGTAGTTGCAACTGAATTAGACTTAGAAGTCAAGCCAGTAGTTGCAAAGAAGAAGCTCGTTCGCAAGAAAACTGATGCATAACTTTGTTCCTATACTAAATATTATAAAAATAAAAATATAAATTAATCCAATTCACACAATAATTCCTTAATCTTTTTTATTTAATTTCATTTTTATTATTGATGAAATTAAAATACTTATATTATTATTATTTTCACTATTATATCCCCCTTGCAATCTATATTATAAATATCATTTTCTATAACTTGTGATATTCCTTGTTTTGATAAACAATATAATTGTTCCTTTTTCATGTATAAAAGAGAGATAGGGATCTGTAATAAATGATTATGTATATACAAACTAACAACCATGGTCTCCGAATTCTTTATTAATTCTAACAATTTACTTCCTTGTATCTCCTTTGTTACATAAATATTATTATCCTCATCTATGATGATATTTTCTGGCAACTCTGGATTGCATAAAACTATAATTTCACCATTGTTTAACCCATCTAAACCTTGTGTTTGAAAATATAATTCATTGTGCCATAATGGAACTAAATATAGTTGATCATCTACATATAACTTGAATATATTGTTGTCTAATAAATCACCTATTGAAGGATTTAATATAAATACTCTATCATTTTTATACTTCTCCTTTATTAACAAACTAACAAATTCTAAAGTCTCATTACTAATATACAAAATATGTTTATATTTACAAATGAAACTATATACCTCTAATGCACTATCTTTATCTAATTCATTAAATATTATTTCCAATGAGACATCCTTGTTATATATAACAATTTCTTTGATTACATTTTTGATTACCTCTTTAAAATCACCCTTTATTATACTTCCTATAAATACTGATAATAAATAGATATACATTTTATTTGACATTGTATTAGTTGATGAACTAACAAATGAATCTTTAGATCCTTGTGAAAAGGCGTTAGCCGATCCTTGTGAAAAGGCGTTAGCCGATCCTTGTGAAAAGGCGTTAGCCGATCCTTGTGAAAAGGCTGGATCATTTGATAAGTATTCATATGCTTCATTTATTTGTTGAAATTTGTTAGTTGCTTCTATATTATTACAATTCTTATCTGGATGATTTATTAAAGCTAGCTTATGATATTTCTTTTTTATATATTCATGCGTCAAATTTGTTATAGGAATCGTCTTTAAATCTATCTCTAATATATCAAATGCTTGTGACAATGTCATATCCATGAATTATACTTATTAAATAAAACAAATAACTCTCTAAATGATAAATAGGACGATAGTTATTATTATAATATTTCAAAAATATATACGTCTTTAATAAAATAGGAGACATATGTCTCTTTTTAACATGACTTTGATTTATTAATACTGTCAATATATACCAAATACAATCCGTTATATCTAAATTATATATAAAAATATCATACAAATAGTCTCTGAATTTTAAAAACTTCAAATTATTTATGTTTATCATTTCCTTTATTATTTTGTCACATATGATCTTATAAGGAGACGAATTTAAATTGTCATTTATTGATAGATTTTTTATGTTTGTTATACTTTCCACCTTTAAATCAGCGGGCAATTTTAGTTTACTGCATTTCGCATATGCAACCTTTGATGGTCTTGATACATTTATTACTTCACTACAATTTAATATATTGTCCGGAATAAAACTTAATTCTTCCGTTAATATTATGAATTTTATATTTATATTTGATGCATTATTATCCTGCATATAGCTATAAAAGTTTTCTAATAATTCACTATGAATATTATGAAACTCCTTGCACACAATTATGCCTGACTTTTCAGATTTCGCAGAAATTATATCTACTATTTGCTGATATATATCATGCCATAATAATTTAGAATTACATCCTAATAGCGACATATCCACCTCATAATGCAGATCACTTATCTTGAAAACATACACGTCTTTATTAAATACTATACTCAGCTTCTTTTCATATTTCAATTCCGAATGACTATATCTTTTTATTGAGTACAGCATTTGACTATATTTTCCTACTCCACTTGGACCATAAAATATTAAATTTCCTAATTGATTTATTGAACTTGGAAAATGAGCATAAGTCTTCTCCAACTTTTGATGTATATTCATTTTGGTCACTGCACTAATATATTCTTCAAAATGTGTCTCTTGAAATTTCATCTTGTTTTATTATTATTATTAAACATTCTTTATTATCATATTTTACGGATTATACATTATACATATTACTTTTAAAAAGTAATAAAAACATATTCATAATAATATATAATTATTATGAATATAGTTAAAACATTAGACCAATATAATGACAATTTCGTTTATTTTTGCGACCCTATTAAAAATAATATCATGAACGACGGATATTTTATACGAATTATTTATTCTACACCTTTATTCATCTTAAATGGAATTTATATCTCTATAAATATTAACCACCTAACAATTGAAAAATATTACAATAAATTTAAATGCAGCTTTGACGTTAATATTTATAAAGATTTAATCGACAAAATACACACAATAGAAGAAAATATTATCAAAAAAATTAATATTAAATGCAAAATACCACAATACAAAATACATGATCAACTTAAAAATGGAAATATTAAGATTTTCTCCGAAAATATCGACAAAATTAATAATACATTCCTTCTAAAAATAGCAGGCATCTGGGAAACGGACATGTATTATGGTCTTACTTATAAATTCATTAAATTGTAATTGTAATTGGTACTTCGTTTGAAATATTAAAAGGTGTAAAATGAAGCCTAACAATCTGTCGTATAAAACTTTAGTATGACACCTAAAGTTATTACTGAAATACCATTTAATAATCCAAATAATCTTAACATCGCAGCTGTTTTCGGAGCTAATGAAAAACTCGCAGAAGGATTGCTTATTAGCTCATTTACTAACACATAAATTTGAATAAACAATAGTATACTTGTTGTATTTATAAATGATGTATAGTAATCAGAAACCTTATTTTCTATTATTTTATCATAATATTTATATAATAATACTAAAATCCATAAAATAACCATCATCACCGTCAAAAATGGATAAAATAAAAATATAAAAGACTTTATTTTCGTGAATAACCCACTATCCCCAAAATTAGCATTTGCACCAATCAATACACATAAAAATATAAATACACATAATATTACCATATATGCACTTCTAAATGCTATAAGAGATGTGCTATCGGTTTGACCTGACGTCATTAATACTACTATTCCTGATCCCATTAACATTGAATACAAAAAGGAATTCATATTTTTTGTTAATTGTGCATCCATTTTATAAATATTATGTATATTATTAATTCTTTTATTTATTCCTTTATTTATTTTTACTGTAGGATTATATACTCTTACTTACAAGAAGTTTCAGTTCATCTATCTCCTTTTGCATTCTTTGAATTTGATGAACTAACAAAGGAATAATCTCCAAATAATTTATCGCCTTCAAATTTGCTACATTCTTATCTATTTTTGCTACAACTAATTCAGGAAAGTATTCCTCAAATTCTTGAGCTATAAATCCATAATGCGGCTTTTTATTTGGATCAGATTTAAAAACAAACTCTGTTGTTCTCAGTTTCATTAAATTTATAGATGTTGTATCTAACATATCTTCTATTTGATCCTTTAAATACACATCTGATGGAGTATATATAGTTCCATCTACATACAAATTACCCGGAATATATAAATTATTTATTGTTTGTGATGATGGTGTTATCACATTTACAATTGGATTAATATTATCTGTATGTTTTATTGTTTTCCATAATGATGTAGGGGTTCCTGTTATATAATTCTTTATATATGCTGTATTGTTAGGTTGTCTACCATTATAATTTGCGGTTGATGTCATTTATTTATATATATAATTAATTTATTTATTTGATTTTAATTTATTTATTTGATAATAATTTAAATAATAATTTAAATAATAATTTATAATAATATTATATGAGCCGTTTTGATTTAAATAATAATCATCCCATTATTCCTAATTCTAATCAATATTTTTTTGAAAAAAAATATGTATCTATTCATTCTGAAGACCGCGATGCTCTCAAATATAGAAATCCTTCCTCTTTTGAAATTGAATTACCACAAGATTATTTAAATGTTCAATCTGTTAAACTTAGCTCATGGTCTTTTCCCGCTAATTATTCCGTTTTCTCAACTTCAACACATAATGTTTATATGACATTTAAACTACTTACTTTATATAATCCCGGCGAACATGCTTTCAGTGATCCTTTAACAGAAGCCATCTTTGCTGGATTATATTATAACCCAAATTATGAATATATTTTTGATATTGAACCAGGATTTTATAATCCCACTCAAATGGCTACTGAACTAACTAACAAAATGAATGAAACTATTACTGTATATTTAAATGGCTTCTTTATTAATCCTGAATATCCTCAATACCATTATGCTGCTGCATTATTCACAAGTTATGATCGTTTTGTTGTTGTTTATAATGAAGTTGGTCAAAAACTATGGTTCGGAAATAATGCGGATCAATTCACTCTAACTAACAGCTCTAATGCTCTTTTTAAAAAAATATATCTTGATAAACATTGTGCTCCTGCTAGGCGAAATGAATTGCCAAATTTTACAGAATTCGGATTACCCGCTTCTTTAGGATTTACTAGATGTGATGAAATCGCTTATTCTGCCGCGGAAATTTTTAAAAATAATAATAATAATACAGATACTAATACAGACGTAACTGCGGATATTTCTGCTACTGGACTTATACCCAGATTTTATTATGGTGACGTTACTGGCACTGGTGATAATGGATATTGGATTTTACCTGTGTTACCTGGAGCTATTGTTTATTTTTTGCAAGCTCCATTAAAAATAAACTTTATGGGTCCAGCCTATATTTACATGGAGATTGATGGTCTTAATTGCATTGACGAAACAAGTCCTTATAGTCTTACTACTTTTACTGCCACTACTAACCAAACCAATGGAATATGTAATTCCGCCTTTGCTAAAATTCCTGTTCCTACCACTCCTATTTCTCAATGGTTTGACTCGGATATGACACCTTATAAGTATTTCAATCCTCCAGCAGAAAGAATAAGAAAATTAAAAATCAAATTCAGATATCACAATAATGTTCTCGTTGATTTTGGATCATTTGACTTTTCATTTATGCTTGAAATTTGCATTTTGCGTCCACAAAATGAACGTAAGTTTAATATTCGCGACGCTTTCAGTCTTGCTCAAACTCAGGGATCTTAGATTAAAAATAGATTATAATAATTTATATTATATTGATATAATATAAATGTCGCACACGTATGATAAAGATAATGATAAATATATGGATGCAGCACATTTAAAAGCAGATGAAACTGATGATATAAAAAAAGCGAGACGGCTTGTTACTGAAGCAAGACAACTTGAAGCCGAATCAAACATACAAAAAATAAACGCTGCTCGTGAAGCAGCAATTACAGCTGCACGTAATACAGCAGCTATTAGATTAAAGGCTGTAAGAGATGGACAGAGAGAAAGAGCTTCTGAAAGAGAAGTAGAAGATGAAGAAAAATATGAAGATGAAGATCTAGATCTAGATCTTCACCAAAACCAAGACCCTAATGGGGATGATGATGATTTTGGTCTTGGTTATAGAAAAAAAAGTAAGAAAAGAAAAAGTATTAAGAAAAGAAAAAGTATTAAGAAAAGAAAAAGTAGAAGATGTAGGAGTAAAAAAGGAAAAAGTAGAAGATGTAGAAAATAATTCTTATTCATGTTCGTGTTTTACTCCAAAATAATACAAACAAAATAAATAATCATCTATTTCCTTATGCTTCTCATTAAAGCTATCTGTTAGTTCTAGTAATTTTCTTATATTATGAAAATTGGTATATATG
>TBL_comb47_HYPODRAFT_10004668_pt1 | contig 15638 bp, 4 predicted proteins | sample TroBogypolimnion_40_FD_10682 | JGI IMG/M metagenome (IMG submission 10682)
GGTCCCGGCGCAGGTCCCGCCGATGCCCGTGCCGCCCACCGTCATGTTGACCAGGGTATCGGTGAAGTTAACGTTGGTGACCGGGATGCTGTTGGTGTTGCTGAGGGTAAAGGTGACCGTGCTGATCGCGTTCTGGGCGATGGTCGACGGGCTGAACGATTTGCCGGTGATCGCCGGGGCGACCACCACGTTGAGGGTCGCCGTGTTGGACGCGATTCCCGCGGTCCCGCTCTCATTGGCCGCGACCCCCGAGGCCGTGTTGTTGTAGGTGCCGACGGCGCTGGCAGTGACCGCTACGGTAATGGTGCAGCTGGAAAGCGCCGGCACCGTGCCGGAGGTCACGTTGAAGACGGTGCCCCCGGCGACCGTCGTGCCGCTCACGGCGACCCCGCCGCAGGTGCCGCCGATGCTGAGTGGTGTCGCATTGACGAGGCTCGCGGGGTAGCTGTCGGTGAAATTGACCCCGGTGAGCGGGATGGAGTCCGGATTGGTGAGCGTGAAGCTCAGCGTGCTGCGCCCCCCTGTATTTATATAGGCGGGAGAGAAGGCCTTGGCTATGGTTGGCTTCTGCAGCACGACGAGGTTTGCGGTGTTCGAGGGGGGACCGGTCGGCAGCAGCGTCGTGGTGACTCCGGAGGTGGTATTGGGGATGGAGCCGGTCTGGCTGCTCGTCACCTGGAAGCTGACCGTGCAGCTGTTGACGCTGGCCCCCGTCATGCCGATGTTGCTGAAACTGAGCGAGGTGAGCCCCGCCCCGAGACTGGCGGGGCTCAGGGTGGCGCAGGTGGTCGCCAGCGCCGGGCTCGCCGAGGTCTGCATGTTCACCAGGGTATCGGTGAAGTTGCCGCCGCTCTGGCTCACCCCGCCCGGGTTGGTCAGGGTCAGCGTGACCGTCGAGGTCCCCCCCGACATGATCTGGGCCGGCGAGAAACTCTTGCTGATGACGATGACGCCTACCCCCAGGGCCGCGCTCGGCGAGGGGAGCCCGACGTCGGGCGTCTGGGTGCTGGTGGCGCCGCTCGTGCTGTTGGGATAGTTCCCCGCGCTGGCCGCGCGCACCAGCACGGTGACCGTGCACCCGCCGCTGGGCACGGTGGCTGAGGTCACGTTGAAGAGCCCGCCCCCGGCCACGGTGCCGGCGCTCAGGGTGAGCCCGGTGCAGGTCCCCCCCGTGGTGAGCGGCGTCGCGTTCACCAGGCCGGAGGGATAGCTGTCGGTGAAGGCCAGGCCGGTCAGGGAGACCGCATTGGGGTTACTTATGGTGAAGGTCAGGGTGTCGTTGGTGTTGATGTTCACCGCGATCGGGCTGAAGGACTTGACGATTGCCGGCCGTGCCAGGAGCGTTCCCGATCCCGCGGCGATGTTGGTGATGTTCTGGGCGTCGCTGAGACTCCCCGCCGGGATGGTGTTGACGAAGGGGCCCGCTACCGGCGCGGTCACGGTCACCTGCACCTGGCAACTCCCCGAAGCGGGGATGCCGGCTCCGCTCAGGGTGAAGGAGGTGCCGCCAGCCGCGGCCGCTACGCTCCCGCCGACGCAGGTGGTGGAGGCCGCGGGGGTCCCGGAGTTCACCAGGCCTGCGGGATAGTTGTCGGTGAAGGATGCGCCGGTGAGGGGAATCGGGGCGTTGTTGCTGACTGTGACTGTCAAAACCGTCGTGCCGCCGATGGCGATGCTGGTCGGATTGAACGACTTGGAGAAGGTGGCGGGATTTTGCACCGTCACGTCCTCGGCTGTGCTGGAGAGCGGATTGTAGTTGCTGCCGGGGACCGTGCCGACGCCGCTCCCCGCGTAGGTTCCGCCGGGGGTGATGGTCTGGCCTGCCGACGTGGCGGTCGGGTCGGTGTAGGTCACCGTCGCCCCGTTCTGGTAGGTGGCCACGGGGGTGGCTGCGGAAACGTTGACGGAGAAGGTGACCGTAACCGAACCGCCCCCCGGAATCGAGAAGGTGCCCCAGGAGAGCGAGGTAGCAGCCGGCACCGGATTTACGGTCGGCAGGGTGCGGGTGGCTCCGCCTGCCAGCACCACCGAGGTGGTCGCGGCGAAGCTGAAGTTGGGACTGTTGGGGAGGGCGTCGCTGACCGTTACCCCGGTCGCCAGGCCGTAGCCGGTCAGGTTGCTCACCGTGATGCTGTAGCTGACAGTCCCACCCTGGTTAACGTTCGGGGTGGAGGTCGCCTTGGTGACCGTGAGGCGCGGGTAGCACTCCGGGCTCGCCGTGAAACCGGTGATCTGCCCCGCCCCCAGGTTCACCAGCGAGGCGCCGCCGGGGGAGGTGGTGGCCCCGTACTGCGCGGGGGAGGTGTTGCTGGTGCAGGTAAGCCCGTTGCTGCCGCCGGGGAAGTTGATGGTGGTGGAACCGGACACCACGGCGTAGCCGCCGGAGCCCCCGCCGCCCGGGCCGTGGTTGCAGCGGATCGTCTCTCCCGTGCTCGGGGCGTTGTTCCCCCCTGCCCCCCCGCGGGTATTGATGGTGGCGCCGGTGGAGCCGCCGCCGTTGTCGATGAAGAGGAGCACGGAGCCCCCGGCGCCGCCTCCGCCGGAGGCGTCGTTCGCGATGCCGTTGGCGGTGGGGGTGCTCGGGGGGGTGGCGGAGATGTTGCCGTTGGCCCCGTTCGCGTTGATGGTGCCGGACCCCGAAACGGAGGCGGCGCGCACGAAGACCATGCCCCCTCCGGCGCCGCCGGAGCTCATGATGCCGGTGCTGTCGTTGGTTCCGTTGTTGTTGCTCCCGGCGCCGCCGCCGCCGCCGAAGATCAGCAGTGAGGGGGCGGAGGGGAACGACCCGCCGCCGAAGCCGCCGGTCTGGGAGCCGGGAGGGATGTCCGGGGTCCAGCCGAACCCCCCGGTTCCGCCGGCGCCGTAGTTGCCGCCGCCGCCTCCCCCCGTGTTCTGGTCGTTGAAGCTCGTGTCGGCGCCGCTCGCCCCCACGTAGAGTCCCTGGGGGTTGCCGTCGGTCCCCCCGCCGGCCGCGTTGCCCGGGGCGCCGCGGGCGAAGCTCCCCCCCGGGTAGCCTCCGCTGGAGCCGTCGACCCCGCCGGTGTTCACCACGGTCCCGGCGAAGCCTCCGGCCGGGTTTCCCGCGCTCGGGGTAGTGGCCTGGAAGACGATGATCGGGGTGCCTGCGATCCCCTCCCCCTTGGCACCGTTGGGAACAGTCCCGGTGGCGCCTCCCACCCCCAGGGTCCCCGATCCCTGCGGGTTCAGGTAGTCCGTGTTGGCGAGGGTCACGCCGGTGCCGTTGGCGTTGGCGAGCTGCGCGGCGCCCCCCCTGAAACCAAGTCCGGTGACTTCGATGGAGGGGCTGCCGCCCCAGGTCAGTTTCCCCGCGACGTCGAAGGCCACGATGCCGCCGGTGGAGCCGTTCCAGTAGGGGGCGGTGACCGTGCCCCCGATGGTGGCGCTGGAGTACTGGGGCACCCGGATCACCTGGAAGGTGCGCTGCCCCTGGATCGATGACGCCGAAGCGCTGTGGTAGCTGTTGGTAAGGCCGGCGGCGAGCGGCACGCGCCCCCCCGAAACCGGGCCGCTGGCCGCGACGTACTCGTAGAGCCCCGCCGAGTTGAGCTGGGTGTACCCCTGGCCCGGTGAGGAGCCGCCATAGGAGGAGCTGTTGCTGTAGTTAAAGGTGGCGTCCTGGATCTGGATCACCAGCAGCAGGTCACCGGCCCCGATGGGAGCCGAGGCCCCCCGGCCGTCGATTGCGCCGACCGGCACGGAACTGGACCCGGCCGAGACCGATGCAGAGCCCGGGTAGTAGGTGTTGACGATGCCGGAGATGGTGACGGGGCCGCTGGAGCCGGGTGCAGCGCACATGAGGGCGAAGGCGCTCGGTGCGAACTGCAGGAGCGCCCAGGCAAGCAAAACGATGCGGAGGAAATCGGTTCTGGGCGGTTTGGTCCGCCATTGAGTTAGCATGTCAGGTTCTCTAGTAGGTGGTAGGTCTGAGTTCCAGCAGGCGTTGGCACCCAAATCCGGGAACTTTTCCATGGGAGAAAGGATGCAGACCCGAAGGAGTACTCAGTCAACATGAAGTCCGGCAGCGCCGGTGAACAGGCTTCCATCATTCCAGCCTGGCACGGCAGCCAGCCAGGCAAAGGGGAACGTTCACGGGGTGCCGCAGCGGATGAATTACTGGTTCAGCACCTTCAAACCGTCCTTGACCGAGTTCTGGTCAAACTTGACGCGGAACTGGACGAACGGCCCCTTGGCGGTGAAACTGGCGGCCGAGAAATCCCGGTCCTTGAAGCCGATCAGGTTGTAGCCGAGGCTGAGCCAGGCGTTCTCCATGACGTTGTAGCCGACCGAGGACCCGAAACTGTAGCTTATCTGCTTCAACTCCCAGGTATGGAGCACCGAGGCGCGCAGCCCGATATCCAGATCCTGGGTCAGATCGTAACGCCCCTCCAGGCCGGTGAGGTCGGTATAGCCGCTGTAATCGGTGGCGTCGATCTGTTGCAGGACGTACTTCGCACCGTACTGCAGGGAGAGTTGGGTCCTCCGGTCCGGCCTGAAGTTGGCGTTCAGGTTGTTGATGATCCTTTTGCCCCGGGTGGAGGTCCCGGTGCTGCTGTCGTCGTTGGAGACCAGGTCGAGGCGGTCCAGCAGGATCCAGCGGGTAACCGGCGGCCGGTAGGCGAGCCCCAGGCGGATATCGACATCGGTGTTTTTGCTCCCCAGGGTCGATTGGGCATGGAGCACCTGCGCCTTGCCGGTCCAGCCCCAGTAAAGGCCCTGCTCGTTCATGACGCCCGTTATGATCCCCCACTTGCTGTCGATAGTGCCGGTGCGATATTCCACCCGGTTGGACCAGGTCAGCTTTTTCTCCTGGAAGTTCGCGCCCAGGGAGACGGCGGTGAAGTCCTCTCCGCCCGATACCGGAGGCACGTTAATGTTGAACTGATATCCGCCGGTTTTGTTACGTATGGTCTGGTTGTGGTCCAGTCCGCCGTCCACGGTCCAGCGCGGGGTCAGTTGCCACTTCTGCGCCAGGCCGACCGTGGCGAAGGTCCGGTCGCTGTTCTCCGTCGTGTCGTTACCGACCGACGAGGAGAGGGTGCCGCCGGGCCAGGGGGTCGCCTTGACGCCGACCCGGGTGGTTTCGGTCTTGGTCACCGCGCCGAAGGTCAGCTCTTCCTGGGCAAAGAGCGTTACCGCCTTGCTTACCTGGAAGTCCGCGCCCAGGACTGCCTTGGTCGGGAAGTCGGCGTTGTTGTTCCTGCTGAAGAGCGCCTGGTCGTAGTCAGCCCGCAGCGTCAGGCGCTGGTTGAAGGTTTTCCAGCTGGCGCCCACGGTGCCCAGAAGGGAAACCGCATGACTGCTGTCAGCCAGGGAGTCGTCGGCGTAGCGCATTCCCCCCCGGGTGCTGAGCGCCTTCTCCTTGTCGTTGTAGACACCGATGAACTCGGCGAAGTCCCGACGGTTGCCGCCGGTCAGGTTGTCCTGCTGGTAAGCCTGGGCGTTCAGGGTCGTGGAGCTATTGAGCTTGTAGGCTCCCTCCGCGCCGAACTTGCGTGTCCCGGTCTCCGTTCCCGACTGCTGGCCCAGGCCGAACCCGCCGGACTGCTCGCGGAAGTACGCCTTGGCGTCATACACCTTGTCGGTGTGGGCAATTTCGGCCAGGTAAGCGCTGCCGCTGGTTTTCTGGAGACCGGAATCGTTGTTGGAGCTGGCGAACTCGGCCCGTGCCTTGGTGCCGGGACCGAGCACCACACCGGCATCGGCGCCATAAAGGTTGTTTGCCCCGCTCACCTGTCCCTCGCGGATGTAGGTGCCTCCCACCTGGAGCTTTCCGTCCAGGAGCTTGGTCGAGCCGCGCCCGCCGAAGGTGAGGGCATCGCTGCCGGCGTTCTTCACTTCGTAATCAACCACGATGGTCACCGGGTTAAGCTGGTCGTCCCGGCTGAAAATTGGCGACTTGAAGAAGATGGTTCCGGCATCGTAATCGATGCTGTAGTCGACAAAGCGGTTCATCTGCTGGGAAGCGGTGATAATTTCGCTGTGGAAGCGGTCGCGCGACTGGACGGTGATAGTTTCGGAGTTGATGACGATCCCGATCCTGCTCAGCCGGTAGAGTCCCGAGGTGCCGTCGCCGGGGATTTCATCCTTGACGAACGATTGGCCGGTCTCGGAGCCGAAAGCGGTCAGCTCGTAATCCTTGGAATGGTATTCGGTCTTCACGCCGTTTAGCTTGCGGCTATAGCGCGACAGTTCGGTGACGGTGAGACCGGTGTCGTAATCGCCGTACAGAGCATAGAACTGGTCGCGCTCGACTTTCAGATAGAGCTTTCTCTGGCTCGACGCGTCGTAACCTTGGGCGGTGGAATCTCCGTACAGGGTGTAGAAGGCGTTCGGGTCGATATTCTGGAACAGCGCGTTGCCGGCAACGCCGGTGCTCTGTTTGGCACTGTCATAGGACATGGTCATGAGCCATTCGCCTTTTATGGTCCCTTTGGCGTAGAAGGCGATGCGCTCCTTGTCGTAAAACTTCTCGTCCGCGCCGGATGCCTTCAGGTTTTCCATGTGCCCGGAGGCGGTGTTGTAGCCGGCGGTCCCTTCGGCGAGCCCGACCAGAATCCAATTGCGCATCTTGGGCTTTACATAGGTCTCGATGTCCAGCGCCGCCTTGTTGTAGGCAATCTGCACGCGGTACAGCCCGCTGGCGGTCACCGGCTGGAAGGTAATCCAGCCCTGGTTGTCAACGGAGACCAGGCCGGAGCCCGAATCGAGGCCCGGGTTCCCCGATGCCGACACGGGACGCAGGTTCCCCCCCTTGAGGGAAAGCTCGGCATTGGCCCTTACCTCTTTGCCGTCCTTGTCGAACATCTGGATCCGCACCCGGACCGGTGTCTTGCCGTCGGCAATGTTGTTATCGGCCGAAACGAGCCTGAGGGAGGTGATCTCGCCGGTGCGGGTCACCTTTGCGCTCTGGTCGAAACGGGCCATGCCGAAGGGATCCATCCCCTTTAGGCGGATGACATGCTGGCCGGGTTCCCCGAAGTCCACGCCGATGAAGGTGTACAGGCTTTTTTCGGTTTTGGGGTCCTTCATTTTGAAACCTATCCGTTCGGCCGGTATCACCTTGCCGTCCAGGGTTACCAAAGGCGTCAGTGCTGAGCTGAGCACGACCCTGATGGCATTAATCTGGGAAACGATAATGGCGCCGTCGGCGGGTGCGAGAATACCCTCGTTTTCCTTGACGTGCAGCCCGTCATCGGGAAGGGGCGCTGCCGCATTCGCGCTGCCTCCCTTTACGGGAACCTTCTCGACATACTCGCTCAGGATCGCTTCTGACTCGTCTTTCACCGCAGCGGCCTTTTCCTGAACGGGGATGTCCTGCCTGTTGATCTCCTCCATGTTGTCGGAGAGCTCTGCCGAGGCGCTCAACGTTTTCAGGACCTTGCCTTCGGCGTCGGCGATTACCACGGTAACGCTGCTTGCCGGCGCTTCGTTCTGATCGTCGCCGTCCATGATCGCCTGCATGCGAAGATCGAATTTCTTGTCGTCGGGCGGCGGCGCGAATTTATAGGTAATGGTTGAATCCTTGGTCTCCGGGTCGGCCGCGGGCGCTCCGGACAGGCGGGTCGTGCCGGTCATGTAGAGGTACGTTTTCGGCGTCACCAGGGTAGCGGTGACCTTTTTCAGCGGACCTTTCACCCCCACCAGCTTGATGCGATAATTAATGATCCCGTCACTTAAGGCCGAGAACAGTTCGACATGCTCCGAGCTGCTTGCAGGTAGTGCTGCGGCACCCTTCTCCGGTGCAACATTCTTCTCCGGTGCGGCGCTCTTCTCAGGAGCGGCACTTTTCTCAGGAGCGGCACTTTTCTCAGGTGCGGCACTCTTCTCAGGTGCGGCACTCTTCTCAGGTGCGGAACTCTTCTGCAAAGCAGCACTCTTCTCCGTTGCGGCACCCTTCTGCGCAGCAGCGCTCGCCGGAGCGGCGCCTGCCTGAGCAGTGGCCGATTGCGAGCTCGCCGGGCTGACCGCCTCCGACGCGTGCGCGGAGCTCATCATGACCATGGTTTGGTAACCGGGCTGCACCCGGGAGAGTTGGTCCGCCTCCGCAGCCGCCTTGGTGGCCGGAGCGCTGATGGTCTCCTGCTTTTTCACGCCGCTTCTGTCCTTGACGATTTTGAGGCGGGAAGTCTCTATTTCTTGCGACAGCAGAACATTCACCTCTACCCGTCGGTTCAGGGTACGTCCGGCAGCCGTGCTGTTGCTTGCCACCGGCTCGCGCTCCCCGCGTCCGGTCAAGTTGAGGCTTTCGGGGGGGAGGTGGAGCGCCGCCGTCAGGTAGCGGCCGATGCTTCTGGCCCTGGCAAAGGAGAGGGCGGTGTTGTTCGCGTAAACCTTGCGGCTGCGGGGCGCGATCCGGACGATATCGGTATGGCCGGTTACCTCGATCCGGTCGATCTTGAAGCGGCTCAATACCAGTGCCAGGTCGTTGAGCTGCAAGCGGTCTTCGTCGTTCAACTCGGCGCCGAAGGTCGGGAAGTGCGGGCGCAGCACGATTGCCGGCAAGGAAACCGTGCGCTCCTCCTTGACCAGGGAGAGCAGGTTATCCACCTCGGGCGCCAACACGCCTTTGGCCGTGGGGCTGTCGAAGGTCAGGCTAGCTTTGGTCTGCAGCTCGCCCCCCTTGGCCTCCCGGCCGATGGAAACCCGGAAACGGAGCTCTTTCTGCCAGTCGGAGCCGGCGGGGCCGAGGTTATAGGAGAGCTTACCTGCAGTCGCCGCGGGATCGGGGAGCGCATGGCCGTCGAAACTGCTGCTACCGTTGTGGTAGATGGCGCCTGGCGGCAGGGTTACCACGAGGACCAGGTTGGTCAGTGGTACCGTCGCTGCCTGGAGCGGAATCCGGTAGTCGATGAAATTGCCGCTTTGGCTGCTGATCATCTCGAGGGTTATTTCCCCTTTGTAGGAGGCACCGGCAGAGGCAGCTGCACCTCCGGACCTGGCATCCGCGGTCCCGGCGCTCGAAGCATCCGCGCCCACGGTCGTGGCACCCGGCGCCCCGGCCGGAACCTCGGCCTTCTGGCTTGCCGCCGCCGACGCCTGCGCAACGGCCTCGGAACTGACATTTCTGGCGAGCCTTGCCAGGGTAACTTCTTCCGCGGTGGGAGCCACCAGCCCGGTCTTGCCCAGATGGAAATCCGTGCGCCACATGGTGCCGCCCTGCAGGTCGACGAACTGGGAGTAGGCCCGGCCGGCGAAGCGGCTGTTCTGTTCGCAGGGGAGAATCTGGTAGCCTTCGGGAATGGAGTCGAGATCCAGCTGCACGACATGGGTGCCCGAACGCACCCCTTCGAGGTGGAACATGCCGCGCTTGTCGGTCGCCACGAAGGTGCCGTCTTCCAGGTAGATGCCGATTCCTTCCATCCCCTTCTTCTGGTCCTCGATATTCTCGCTGCAGGCCCCGACGATAACCCTTCCCATGATGATGTTGCTGCTCTGCATGAAAGGTTCCTGGACGGTTACCAATGCAGTCGCCGTGTTGGAGGCAACCGGCGGGTTCGATTCGGCGCTGGCGCTGTTGATTGCGGTTCCGGGCCGCGCTCCGGCGCCGACGCCGACCACATAGTGCACCAGGGTGGTGCTCACCGGTGCAATGTTGCCGACCGGGAAGGTCAGCGTGCCGCCGTCCGGGGATATGCTCGGGTCGCTCACCGCCAATCCGTTGAGCCGGGCGGAGCCTTTGCGGTACCGGAATCCCGGCGGCAGCTTGTCGGTAACCTGCGCGGAGAACACGGTGCCGACCGGATCGGTGTTCTGCACGCTGATATCGTAGCTCAGGAATTCTCCGGCGGAAATGATGCTCTGACCCGCGGTCTTGGACACCCAGAGCGTACCGATCTTCGGGTCGATCGGGACGTCCACCCTGATTGCCGGCCCGACCGGAACCTGGAAGGCCCTGCCGTAGGAGCCGTCTCCGATGGCGAACGGCCCGCCGGGGAGGGTCTGGATCTTCGTGGTCGAGGCGGTCGAGGGGAAGCTGTAGGCGGCCGGCGGAGTGACCCTCAGCAGGTAGCTTCCCGGGGGAACATAGGGATAGCGGAAGCTGCCGGGGTTGAAAGAGTAGAGTTTCCCCTCGCGGTCGGTGGCCGTACCGCCGCTCAGAACGGAATTGGGGAAAATGTTGCTGCTGACGCCGTCGTCGCCTAAAACTGTCGCCGGGGTGCCGTCGGCATTGAGCAGCTCGACCTTGGCGCCATCGATCGGTTTGCCGGTGATGCTGTCGAAAACGATCCCGAACGGGTCGACCAGCGCGGTCGTCGAGGCGGTGTCGCTGGGGTCGGCGCTGTCGATATAGCTTGCGGTCAGAGTGCTGTCAGGGGCAACCGAGAGCGTACCGTCATTGGCCACCTTGGCCGCGGCAGTGGTCTGGATATAGCCGATGAAGACACCGGTGTTGGGACCGGTTTCGGTTAGCTGCAGTACCTCCGCATCGGCCGTTACCGGGTCGGTCAGCGTTACCTGGATGGTCTCAGCCCTGGCGGGATCGAGATTCTGGTCCGGATCGGTCACCTGGACGAATACCGGCTCGCCGGCGTGAAAGACGCTGTTCGCAATAAGCGGCACCGGAACGGAGAGGTCAATCGGCGTCTGGGTGCCGGCTGCCAGAGGAGCCGGCAGAGGGCTCACGGTGCCGCCCAGGCTTACCAAGCCGGTCGGAGCGACGGGGATGCCGGTTGCGCCGGGCGCGCCGGGTGCGTACTTGAGAAACGTTATGGCGGATTTGGTGCGCAGGCTCAGGGTGACGATTGACGAACTGGCGAAGGGCGCAAAATCCGAGGAAAAGAGCTGCACCCCGTTGATGATCTGGGCGCCGTTATTGGCGGCAATGGCCTGAAGCGGCGCGAGGCAGGTGAGGAGGAGCGCCGTCCAGAGCCATTTTGTGGACTTTACCTTAGATACACTGACCGGACGCACCCCCGCCCTGCCCCCGGGCGCAGCTGCGCCCGGAGTCTTTCGGCGGCCGCGGGGGCCGCCGGCAGGCTCCCCGGCGTTGCCGGGGAACCTGCTGCGGAGGATGTCAAGCCAGTCTTTTATCATTTAATCCAGGATTTCCCGTTTAGTTGACGACTGCACGGTAAACGATCTTCACGTCCTTGCCGGGCGGGATCGCTCCGGGCAGGGCCGCGCTGGCGCCGTCGCCGACGTTCACCCTGAGTGTCGGAGCGCTGTAGGCCCCGAGGTCGCCAACGTTGTACTGCAGGCCCACGGAAGCGGGGTCGGTCGGGAATACCCAGACGTCCTTTCCGGCCATCTGGCCGAAACCGAACGTGACGTAGGTGGTCGGCAGCACGTCGGAGATGAAGGCGCCGTTGATGGTTACCGGCACCGCTACCAGCGAGGGCGGGACGATGACGGTGTCAGTGACGTTCTTGGCATCAACGAGGTATTCCAGCACCTCGCCCGGTTTCGCCGACACACCCGAGGTCGCGGTGCTGACGTAGTAGGCGTGGGATGCTCCGTTGACGGTGAAGGTCGTGCCGGTCGGCGCTCCGAAGGTGGAAGCGTCGGTGGTCGCGTTACGGACGTACTTGGTGATGTGGACCGAGATGTTCGGGGTGGTCCAGACGTTGGCGGCATGGTTGGTGACGGAGACACTGGTTACGCCCGGGGTGGCGACGGTAGCCTGGACGGTCACATGGATGTCGTTGCCGGAAATGCCTACCGTGCCGGGAAGCACACTAACGTTGACCGGCACCTGCTCATATACCGGGGTACCGGCGGGGACCGTTGCGGGTTCGCCGGCGATGACGGAGAAGGTTACGGTCGCGGTACCGGTGCCGCCGGGATCCACTACGGAGACGACGTTCTTGGTAAAGGTCGTCGCGCCGACGGTGAAGACGATGGTGGAACCGGCATGGATGTTGTTGACGATCGCGTCGGCGGTACCGTCGGAGGGGACACTGAGGGTCCCCCACGCCGAGCTGGCGTTGGTGATGGTGGCCCCGATGGTGATGGGATTGGTGCCGACCACGGCCACGGCCGTACCTACGGTCTCATTGGTGTTCAGGACCGCGGTGACCGCGGAGCTCACGGTGTAGAGCGCAGGACCGTTGGCGTTGGAGGTGATGGTCACGGTGTCGAGGATGGCCGGGGTGTTGGCTGCCGTGTAGTTGCCCGTGCCGTTGGTGATGTCGATGGTCGGCTGCGACGGGATAAGCCCTACGATGACGATGACGCTGGCGGAGGCCGAACCGCCGGTGAAGCTAAGGGTTGCCGTGTTCTGGATCTGGGTGTTGGCCGCCGTGGTGAATGCCCAGGCGCTGCCGGTTGAAAGTACCAGGGTCGCCAGGGACAGCGCGACAGTCAGGAATTGCAGTGATTTTTTCATCGGTTACCTCCGTGTTCGCAAATGGCATTCCGGGCATAGCTCTAAGTGCAGCCGGAACGCCGTCATTTCATAACGCCGCCACCGGGTTCCGGCCCTGCCGACTGCAGCAGGAACCGGAACCCGGCCACGGGCTAGTCGATCTTGGCCTTGTAGATGATGTGGTAGGTATGCGTACTGTCGACCACGCCGCCGAGGGAGCTGGTGTTGCCAGCGCCGACGTAGAACGTCAGTGTGCTGCCTGCTCCGGTAACGCCGTTGGAGCCGGTAACCACGTTGCCGGAGGTAATGGTGGCACTTTCGTTGTCACTGTTCTGCAGGGTCAGGTTAACAGGTGCGCCAGCGTTGACATCGGCCTGTGCGAAGATGTCGGTTGCGACGAGGCCGCCGGTATCGGTGCCATAGGCAGCGCCGGCGATCAGGTGGGTGTAGGCCGGGACCGGATCGGTCACGGTAACGGCATTGGCGTTGCCGCTGCCGGGGTTGGTGATGGTGAGCTGGTATTCGAGGATGTCGCCCGGTTTGCCGGTGGAGTTGCTCAAGCCCATGGCGAAGGTTTCACTGTTGGTGACGTTGCGCACCAGCTTCTTGATGTTCAGGTTGGGCGAGGTCCAGTTGGAGACCGTGCAGGACGGTGCGGTGCTGTTGCCGCCCGCGTTGGTCGAGGTCAGGGTGTAGTTGAGGCTGCCCAAAGCGCCGAGCACGCTGTTGCTCGCGGCGACGTCGATCTCGACCAGGAGCATCTCGCCGACCGGCACGCCGAGGGTCGGGGGGGTGGTGCCGAAAGCGGGGGCGCCGCTGCCGACGACGGTGGAGCCGAGAATGGTCTGGCTGGCATAGGCCTTCAGCTTGATCTGGTCCTGGATTTCAGACAGCGTGCTGCCGACGTCGGTGTGGGCAGCTCCGTCGCCGTGGCCTTCCGAGGCCGCGCGGCCGACGGTTACCGAGACTACCTGGTAGACCCTGGAGATGGCGCCGAACTGCACCACCACGAGGTCATCCGTGGCGAATCCCGCTCCCGTCAGGGAGCCGCCGGGGAACAGCAGGGTGTCGGTACCGGAAACCCCCACCGGGATGGCGGAGCCCAGCGTCACGTTCAGGGGGTCGGTCGACACGACGGCGCCGCTGTAGCTTAGGACCTTGTAGTGCGTGTTGCCCGCGTAATTGTTGACGTTGTTCGGGGCGGAATCGAGGATCGACAGCCCGTAACTGTCGGTGCCGTTGGCGCTGGCGCGCAGGGCGTAGAGAGAACTAACCGTGGTGCCCGAAGCGTAGGTGCCGGCTGCCTGGCATACCAGGCTCCAGGGGCCGTCGCCGTTGGGTGCTGCGGAGGGGGAGAGCGCTGCCTTCACCAGGTTGACGGAAACCGAGGCCGAGGCTGTGGCGCTCCAGGGGTTGAGTCCGCTGGCGTCCTTGTACTGCACGGTTGCCACGTTGAGGAGTTTGGCGTTGGCCGTTGTGTTGGCTGCCGAAGCGGTCCCGGGCGAGGCGATAGCTGCCAGGGCGGTGATCGACAGGGCGGCGAATAAACTTCGAGCCACTGGGTTGTTCTTACTGAGTCTCATCTTGGTTCTCCTTTTTTTCAGTTAACTTCATTGTAGTTCACTACATTGATGTACATTCCATTGAATTAAACGGTGTTCATGGTTGATATCTCCAGGTTTTCATGTCGGTTCTCTGGCTTTTTTATTCGCGCTCATCTGGATCTCCTTTTTTGATTTCGGTTTAGATAACTTGATTAAACTGATTTATTTTACTTTAACTTTGAAACTAACCGAACCCTTGCCACCTGCCGGCACCGAGTTGAGTGTCCAGCGGACATCTGTGTAGTCTTCCGGGCTCGCGGTCCTTTTTTGCATCTTGGCGTCGCTTCCCGTCGCCTCATAGGTCAAAAGGGTCGGTTTCTTGAAGCTCTTGCCCTTGTCGATGGAAAAGGTGAGGTCGCCGATTTCGCTCGCGCTGCCGGGGATGTAGGCGGTGCCTGCCGGAATCGGATCGCTGAGGACCACGTCGGTGGCCGCCTCCGTTCCCGAGTTGACATAACTCAGGGTGTAGATGATTTCATCGCCCGGCTGTACCGCTTTGGCGGCAATCTTCTTCTTGACCTGTTTCCCCTGGATGGTGACGCTAACCTCTTTCTGGGCCTTGATGGTGATGGCGATCTTCGGCTGTGCCGATGCTGCCAGCGGCATGGCCACGAGGGCTGCCAGGATAAACCCGGCGATGCTGCTCTTCATTTTCATGATTTTCTCCTTTCCTGCTGCGATTGTTTTCATGGTCCCTCTTTCCGCTACCTTGAGGTAACGTCGTCTTCTGCTGATTCTGGTGGTCGGTGGCTCCGCAACCACAAAAAAATGCCCGTCTTCAGGCGGAGACGGGCATTCCTATCCTTTGGACAAACTGGCGCGTCCGTAGGGGTGCTGACTCCACAAGCTCTTTGGTAGCTCGGCTATCCATCACCCTGGAAGGGAGATGGACCCGTGGCTTTGCGTCACCGGATTGCTCCGGTTTTGCCTTTGTCGGAGTAGACGTTATGTGACTGCGGGGGTGGTTTATCTCAAATAATCTCCTTTTTTGCTGGGCCTCTTGGGCACGCGCAGGAAAAAGTCCCTGCGGCGACTGCTCGGGTTGGAAAAGGCGCCCTGCCAAGTCCATCTGGTCCGGTCCTTTTGGCGCCGTATTGCGCTGCATTACCTCGATTTAAGGCGGCAAACGCCCTGTATTTTATTGATCTAATTAGGGATAAACCTTCAATATCTAATAAATTTCGCCGTCCCTTGCGCGCCGCTAACCCGGGGCACGTACCTTCTGGGCATTTGACGGCATCCCTTCCTGTCTTTCCGCTACGCAGGGCAGGGGATGGAAAATTGTGCCACAATAGCAAATAAGTTGAGAAACATAAAGGTATTTTACCAATGAGAGCGCCTTGCACGCATGCTTAATTGGGAGAAATCCCCTGCCGATTCCCCCCAACTGAGGGCCGTCTTACTGGTCATATGACGTAATGGGCCAACAAACCTGCCGGGAAGTGGATCAGTGCATATTCTGTTCCTGCCAGGCGGGACGCCGCTGGCAAGAAAATGTAAGGGAAAAAGCTCTGGATTTGGCTAGTTAGCGCGGCTGGTAGTGCTGTTATTTGGCGGGATTTGTAGGATTTGGTGGGATTTGGTGAGAAATGATTGGCTCGGGAGGCGCTCGCGGCGCAACCGACAGGGGACCTGCAGGTTGCGCCGCGAGTGAGTCGTCGGCTAGTTGCTGTTCAGCAGCACTTTCAGTGCGGTGATGTCGCCCGCGG
>TBL_comb47_HYPODRAFT_10004672_pt1 | contig 15632 bp, 14 predicted proteins | sample TroBogypolimnion_40_FD_10682 | JGI IMG/M metagenome (IMG submission 10682)
CCCAGCAAAGATCATTGGAATGGCTGGAGCAAAATAGCGTTGAGAAAACTGTTTCTGATAAAATTTGCAGGGTAATTGAAGGGGTAAGCTTCAAGGGGGCCAAAGTTGATACTGCCACAACTGACCGGGAATGCGCAGTTCTGCAGGATGCTGACCGGCTTGATGCAATGGGTGCAATAGGGATTGCTCGTACATTTGCCTTTGGAGGAAACCGTAACCGGGCCATTTATGATCCGGGTATTCCCCCTTTACTTCACAATGATTTCGAAGAATATAAAAAAAGTGAAGGTACCACCATTAATCATTTTTATGAAAAGCTCTTATTGTTAAAAGACAGGATGCAAACAGATTTTGGCAAAGCAATTGCCAAGCAGAGACATGAATTTATGGTCGGCTTTCTGGATCAGTTTTATGCAGAATGGAGTGGTCATAATATTTAAAAAAAATATCACCTAAATGTTCATTTTATTCAAAATGTTATGTAACTTTGATATTGTACTTAACATCATAATACCTAATTCTGATCTGCTTCCTGCTGTTATGGTATACGTTCTTTTATTCTTTTGCTGTGGTTTTATAATCTAAAAAATCTGATTTCCAATGAAAACAACGATTTTTTCGTTATTGCTTCTGGCGGGATTATTACTTGCCGGATGCGCCCCCAAGCACCCCAAAATCGGCCTGCTCGTTCACAGTTTTGATGCTCCACGCTGGCAAAATGACCAACGTTATTTTGTTGAGGCGGTAAAACAACTGGAAGGTATCGCAATGGTAAAAGTTGCGGACAATGATCCCAAAAAACAACTCGCTCAAGCCAAAGAACTAATCAGCAAGGGAGCTATGGTTCTTGTAGTGATTCCAGTCGACCAGAATACGGCCTCCCAGATCGTAAGCCTGGCTCATAAGAAAGAGATCAAGGTAATCGCCTATGACCGGTTGATTAATAACTGCCGACTCGATTATTATGTTTCGACAGACAATGTCAGAGTAGGCGAAATTCAAGCCCAGTACCTCACAAAGATAAAGTCTTCAGGAAATTATGCATTACTTGGCGGCCCGCCAAATGATAACAACAGCCGTATGCTTTATATCGGCCAGCTGAATATCCTGCAACCCTTTGTGGAACGTGAAGAGATTAAAATTGTTTTCAACCAGTTCGCAAACGCCTGGACGATGGATGAAGGTTACCGGCTCGCAGTCGCAAGCCTGGATGCCAATTTAAATAAAGTTGATGCAATGATTTGCGGGAATGATGCAATGGCCTTGGGTGCCTTAAAAGCCTTGAAAGAAAGGGGATTACTCAAGAAAGTTGCTATTGCCGGACAGGACGCCGACATACAGAATGTTCAGGAAATAACAAAAGGCAATCAGGCGGTGACCGTATTTAAGCGGATTAAAACCATGGCAACCACAGCAGCTGAGCTCGCAGTCCATTTGGCCAAGGATGAACCAACCGAACCTTACCTTTCTACGATCAGTAACGGCGAAAGATTAGTACCTTCTTATCTGGTCGATGCCGTTGCAGTGCATGAAGGAAATGTAGAAATGACCGTAATTGCTGAAGGAAATTAAAACCTGATTTCCGGAAGTTGGACAACGGCTAAAAATAGCGGCATTCAATTAGTCGGTTAACCCTTCCGGAAGATTTTCGGCTGCATATTTCAGCTCTTCATACCATCCGGAGCCGTATTGGCGGGTCAGCGGCTCCTCAAGGTATTTCCACAAGGGTAATGCCTGACTTTTACCACAAATGCGCCCCGACTGACAAATATCGAGTTGCTGGTAATTCACAGCTTCAAAACGTTTGTAAGCAGTTATCCGAATTGGGAAAAGGTGACATGAAACGGGTTTCCGAAAGGGCGTCTTCTTATCAAAATAGGCCCTTTCAATGGCACATTTGGTAATTCCCCGTTCGTCTTTAAAGGTAAATACACACTCGTTGTTTCCCACGATAGGTGTTACAAGGTCGCCATCAGAATCTGTAACCGAGAATCCCTGCTTTTCAATTTCGGCTTTATTCTCTTCCGAAAGATAATCGGCAAAATCAGGATACAGCGATTCGATAATGGCAGCCTCCCCTGGAGTTACAGGGGCGCCGCTATCACCATCGACGCAGCACGCCCCTTTACATTTTTCAATATCGCAACAAAATTCTTTCTGGATAACATCCAGACTGACAATCGCCTTCCCTATTTGAAGCATCTTATTTTTGAATCAAAACTTTTCCGGTCATATCGGCTGGAATATCCAGTCCCATAATTGTAAGTAATGTCGGCGCCACATCAGCAAGAATGCCATCTTGTACTTTTGCATCGGTATGATCTGTCACCCAGATAAATGGGACAGGATTTAAAGAATGGGCTGTGTTTGCACTTCCGTCCTCATTGATGGCATTGTCTGCATTGCCATGATCTGCAATAATCACCAAATCGTATCCGTTGGCGCGAGCTGCTGTAACAACCTCATTGACACATTGATCAATAGATTTAATTGCACTTTGTATAGCAGAATAAACTCCGGTATGCCCAACCATATCGCCATTTGCAAAATTAAGACAGATAAAATCGGCACTTTTAGCCTTGATTTCGGCAACAATTGCATCTTTGACCAAAAAAGCTGACATTTCAGGCTGAAGATCGTAGGTTGCAACCTTTGGAGATGGAATCATAATTCGTCGCTCACCGGGAAATTCGGTTTCGCGACCTCCTGAGAAAAAGAAAGTTACATGAGGATACTTCTCCGTTTCTGCAATTCTGATCTGATTCAGACCTGCCTTCGAAACGGTTTCACCCATCGTATTCTGAACATTGTCCTTATTAAAAATAACATTAATCCCTTTGAACGATGACTTGTAATTTGTCATAGTGTACCACTGCAAAGGGATCGTATTCATCCCCTGTTCATGATGATTCTCCTGGGTAAATACGATGGTGAGCTCCCGAAGCCTGTCGGTACGGTAATTAAAACAGATTACAACATCACCCTCCTTAACCGTTGATAGCGGCTGACCCTGATCATCGGTAAAGACAACCGGATTAAGAAACTCATCAGTAATACCTTCATCATACGACTCCTGAATAGAGGCCAGAATATCTTTGCTTTTTTTCCCTTCGCCCTTCGTTAAAAGATCATAGGCCAGTTTAATCCGGTTCCAGTTTGTATCCCGATCCATCCCGTAATATCGTCCGATCAACGAGGCAAACCGGGCATTGGTACCTTCAAGCGCCTGAAGATCTTCCTTAACAAAGTCATAAGCAGAACGGGGATCTGTATCCCGTCCGTCAGTCATCCCATGAATGAAAACCTTTTCCAAACCATGTTCAGTGGCAATTTGTGCGAGTGCAAGCATATGAAGGCTAAGTGCATGAACTCCGCCGGGGCCGATCAATCCAATCAGGTGTACCTGTTTGTCATTCTCTTTGGCATATTTATAGGCCCTGAGAATCTGGGGATTACTCCACAAGGTTTTCTCTCTGACCGCTTTGTTTATTTTTACCAAATCCTGGTAGAGGACACGTCCGGCACCAATATTAAGATGACCAACTTCCGAGTTCCCCATTTGGCCATCAGGCAAACCAACATTCTCGCCACTGGTCAACAATTGGCTATGTGGATATTTTTCATATAAAGAATCCATGAAAGGAGTTGGTGTACAGTAAATTACGTCGGATTCTGATTTGTCGCCGATTCCCCATCCATCGAGGATCATCAGCATTGTTCTTTGAATATCTGCCATATGTTTCTTATATTGAGTTAACAGTTTAAATATCCCCGCAAAGGTACCGCTTTTTAGGGCAATGAAAAAATGTTATAAAAATCCTCAACAAAGATTTAACGATTTGATATCGAGGATCATTAAATCCGGGTTATCCATTATGATACGTAAATAGCAGCTTATTGTTCAAAAAAAAGGTGAAACCTCTGAAAGATTTCACCTTTTCTATTAAAAAACAGCCCGATCACTTTGGAGCAACAGCAGGTGCTGGCTTTGCAGCAGCAGCAGGTGCAGGGGTCGCATTTGGATTTGGCAATACAGTCCCTTTAATCTGTAAAACTACAGGATTTGGATCCGCATTTGTAGTAACAGTTATCGTTTTTGTAAAAACGCCCGGAGTTGCGGCATTGTAAGTTGCAGAAACAGTAGCACTTTGTCCGGCTGGTATTGGTGCCTGAGCATATTTCAGGTTTGTACAACCACATGAAGCCCTTGCAGAACTAATAATTAAAGGTTCCTTGCCGGCATTGGTCAAGGTAAACTCTGCTGTTTTAGGAATATTAAAGGCAATACTTCCAAAGTCATTAACCAGCTTATCCCATTTTGCAACAGGAGCATTCGGATTGGCAGGAGCTGCAGGCGGAGTTGTTTGAGCATTAAGTTGTATGGCAGCAAACAGGGGGAGAACTAACAAAAGAATTAATTTTTTCATCTTACAAGATATTGATTATTTGACTATGCAAATATGTAATATTTTTCACGGATTATGTAATCAACTATCATAAAACAAACAATTTCGAATGCAAAATTTTCTTAAATGGCCATTAAAAATGCTTTGAACTAACTATATCACTGTATTTCAGATCAATACAAAACAACATAAACACGTTACCACCAAGATTAATTCATTAGATGAATATGATATATAAGTCTTAAAAGAATTAAATATTGGAATTTAGACGAATAAAGTCCTTTACCTTTCTAATGCATTCAGGTATCGGCAAAGCGAAAGCAAAGAATTAAATTTAGTCTCCACGGAAAGATGTCTGACACTCCATTCGGGATAATTGACACTAATGGTAATATCTGCGGGATCTGTTGAAGGGACGACCTTAAATCCGTTACGGGATAAAGCTCTAAGGGTCCAATCGAGTGCGATCCCCTCTCCCATCACGTGAGCATCTCTCTTGGTCAGTTTTCGGATTCGGAAATCGCCCTTCCCCCGATCAAAATAGAGATGTTTGCTATGAAATATGGCATCAAAATTACCATTAAGAATCAGATCTTCAGGGGCTCCCTGTACCACAGAATCCCCAAGCATTAGCCAAAGACGATCAGCCTCTGCGATGGCCGTGGTCAGATCGTGTGTTGAAAAAAGGATGGTTTTCTCTTTTTCACGGGCAAGCTGGTGTAAAATATGGACGATCTCATATTTGTTGGAGAGGTCCAGAAAAGCAGTGGGCTCATCAAGTACAATTATCTCGGTATTCTGAGCTAATGACCTGGCAATCATCACCTTTTGTCTCTCTCCATCAGACAGTTGGTTAACCATCCGATATTCATACCCCTGTAATCCGACAGCTAAAATAGCTTCTTCGATCAGGAAGCGATCTTCATCCAGCAATTTTCCAAACCAGTTGGTATAAGGAAAGCGTCCAAGTGAGACCAGGTCGAAAACTGAAAGATTTGAAACCCGGATAATCTCAGTGGAAACAAAACTCATTAATAAAGCCAGCTCTTTTTCGCGATACGCAGAAATCGGTTTTCCGCAAATCAGGAAATCACCTCCAACTGAAGGTTGAAATCCTGCAATGGTTCTCAAAAGGGTACTTTTACCAATTCCGTTCTCACCAATCACCGCTACGAGTTCTCCTTTGAGTGCATAGACTGAAATTGCTGATTTTATGACCTTATGAGTATTTGACTTCCCTTTGTAACCCACTGAGCCATCAGTCAGGGCAATAATTTTATCCTGATTATCGGTTTTCATAATCTGGCGGTATTTTTATTCCGGATGATGATCCAGATCACGATCGGGATTCCAAGAAGGGCGGTGACAGAATTGACCGGAAGGGTTGTTTCAGAGCCCGGAAGTTGTGAAATTATATCGCTGACCAGCATCATCAATGCCCCGATTAAGATCGAACCGGGTAACAGCAATCCATGTTTTGCTGTTTGTAATGCCATTCGGGCAATGTGAGGAACTGCAATTCCGATAAATCCTATCGGACCACAGAACGCGGTAACGCTGCCAGCAAGAATGGCTGTAGAGAGAAAAACCATCATCCTGGCAAACAGGATATTCATCCCCATGCTCCGGGCATAATTTTCTCCCAGTAAAAAGGCATCAAGAAATTTGGAGGAGAGAATCGCAATCAGGATTCCTACTAAAACGGAGGGAAATAAAACTGCCAGCTGGACATTGGTTACACTCCCCAGACTCCCCATGGTCCACACGACAAATGACTTTAACATCGATTCATTGCTGAAATACTGCAATATATTGACAACCGATGAGATGGCACTGGAAATCAGGATTCCGAGTATCAGGATCGTCATGATATCTTTGATCCGGGCGGATATAATAATAATAAGGAGCAGAATCAAACCTGAACCAAGCCAGGCAGCAGCAACAATACCCCACGAACTTGCGACAGAAACAATACTTCCTCCAAGTAAACCTCCGGTTCCAAGCACGAGCAATGCCACCCCCAGACTTGCCCCCGAACTAACCCCAAGGATATAAGGCCCTGCCAACGGGTTTCGGAAGACGGTCTGCATTTGTAATCCCGCCACTGACAACGCAGCTCCGGAAAGAATTGCAGTAATTGCTTTAGGAATCCGAAATTGGTTGATGATCAAAACCACCTGATCGTTGGCATTTTCTGTACGAAATATCGCCTTCAAAATTTCAGGAAAGGAGATATAATAGGATCCAACCAACAGATCCAGAAGAAAAAAGAGTGGAACAAGAAGTGCAAAAACTAATAATACCCTATATCCGTGGGTATTTTGCCCGGAAAATTTCAATATGTTTTCTTCCACTGCTATTGAATACTTTTATAGAAATTAAATACCTTTCCGCTGTCACATTCCGGATGGAATATCTTCACTAAGTCAGAGAGGATAAGATCAGGCCTTACCACACCCTGTTCCCAGTAATCGTTTCCTCCTCCGGGACTTACTCTCAAATTGTTGTTAAAAATAGCTTTTTTTTGAACCTGCGGAAAGGCAGCAAAGCGGCTGTCTGTCGAAATCAGTTCCTTGATTGTATTAACCGTACTGCAATTAATCCAGAAATCAGCCTTCGCAGAACGTACTACCACCTCTTCAAGAGACACCACGAAGGATTCGCGGGACGGATTATCCTTCCAGAGAAATTCGCCACCAGCATCCCGGATCAGCGTTGCCAGATTGGAATGACCACCAGCCATCCACCAGGCATCTTTAAAAGGCAATCCGGTTAGGACAACCGGATGAGTTTTAACCTCACTGACCTTCTGACGGATCTCACTGTAGTTCTTATCAATCAATGAAAAGTAATCATCTGCCTCCTTGCCCTTGTTATAAAAAGCACCCACAAATTTTATCCATTCGGCCTTTGCCAAGGGGCTCTCCTCGAGGTATTCCCCATTTAAAATGACATTCAATCCGAGATCCTGAAGTTTGTTAATAAATCCGGTCACTTCACCTCCTACGCCATAGGCCATAATCAGATCTGGCTTCAAGCTCAGAATAAGTTCATAATTTATACCCTGTTCGTAACCAATATCTAAAATTTCCCGCGCGGATATTGCCTTTTGAACTTCCGGATCTGAAACATAGGCCGCACCAGAAAGAGCCTTGAGTGAAGAGATTTCATGAAGTGCACTTAGAAATCCAATGTGAGAAGTTGAAAGACAAATGACCCTGCTGACAGGGGTTCTGATCACCTGTTTCCCCGCTAATTCCTTTGGAATGTCGATTGTCCGGTCAACCAAATAATATTCAAAACCGATTCCCTTTGATTGTTCCCAGGGATCAGAAACAGTGATTTTTCGGTATTTTCCACAATTTTCAACGGTAAAACCTTTGGCATATCTCACAGCTATAAGGTGCCTGACAATTAAGGATTCTCCTCGCGGTTTCACGCCGGGGGCACAATTGAACAGAGCTAAGATCAATAACGAGAATAAAATGAGAGCAATTCTGGACATCGTTAAAATTTGCCCAAAGTTAATTTAACCGGTTTAATTATCTGGAATTAACAACCCTGATTTTCATTATTTGTCTTGTGCGACCTGTTTCAATAGCCAGAAAGTAGACGCCGGTAGGTAAATGCCCTGTTGGAAGAGATTCAGGAGTAGCCAGAAGGAGGTGTTTATCTTCGTATAATTTTCGTCCCAGAATATCATAGAGAGAGATAGTACTTAATTCTTCAGTCCCTGTATTCTGAAGTATAACATTATCATTTGCACCAGTTTGCTGGTATATTATGAGCCCAGTTTGCTGATAGATAACAATGTATTTATTTGTGAGAATGGCTTTGGGAACAGTGTCGGTCGCTGCAGTATTCTGACAGCCGTTGGCATTAATCAACAACGAGGTTGAAATTCCAAGTTGCGAGATTCCATAAAAAGGGCTCCATCCTTGACCTAAAAAGGCATAGGCATAATTTTTGGTTTTCAGCCCCCGGTCCGGGGTGCAGTAAACTGCAAAAGTGTCGGCTGAACTTGAATAATTGATCTCGTAGCCAATAAAATACCGGTCATTAACTTCAATCGGATTAGCCAATTCAATATCATTCATGCACTGTGCACTAAGTATGCTAAAAGGAAGATCCATTGAATAAAGTTCGCCATCAGGCAATCCGGTTGTTGCAGATTCATCGTATACTTTTAACGTAATTTTACTACTGGCAGTTGATTTGGTTACTATTTTCGCAACACCTATTGATACTGATGATAGCAGGGTTTTTTGGGTTTTTGTGAATAGTTCTGCATAACGCGTAATTCCCATATAATTGTGTCCGGTTTTATAACCTCCTGATTGTCTGGATACCTTAAAGAGCGTATCTCTTTCGCCAATTGTTGCATTAGTAAAAAGTTTACAGGCATTAGTGGTATCTACAGGATTAAGTGACTGGAGCTGTGAAACTCCGGTTCCTGATGGATCGAGCCAATATTTCAGTTGCATGGAGGTGGTTTTATAATGATCCCATTGCTTGCTAAACATAGCGAAAAGATCATTGGTTGGATCGGAGCAGGAGGAAGTACCGCCGGTCAAAGTTCCTATAACCATCTTGTTTTGATTCAGCAATGAGCAGCCGGATGATCCGGGTTCAGTGGTACCAATTGCCCATCTTCCAATAACCCAGAAGCTGTTTGAGACCATTTTGCTCGAAAATGATCCGATAGTTGGCGAAGATTTATCGAGACTGATTTTTTTAACATCTGCATTAGGGTGGGAGATTGCTGCAGCAGAGGAAGGGACGGAAGCCGAACGATCCCATCCGGCATAAAAGGGTCTGAACTCAGCAGGAGGTGAAGTTTCAAGTTGCACAAGGGCAAAGTCCAGCGAATCGGATCGGGCTTTCAAAAAGGCTCCGGACATAGTTTGGTCGGAATACCCATTGATACTGCTCCCTCCTGCACCACAGGAGGGACTTTCATAATTAAAACAAAAAACGGTTGTCTGGGCATCTGTTAAATCGGTTATACAGTGACCGGCCGTTAACAGATAGGGGATCAAATCCTGCTTGGTATTATTGACAAGGGTGCCAGTGCAAAGATATTGTCCTCCAATTTCAAGCCTCACAACTGATTGCTTAACGGTCAGATAAGGAGAGGCTTCCGCACAATAAACATCCATATTACAGAGTCCTGAAGGGCCAATTAGTCTGGTACCGAAAATATTATTAAAATCATGATTGACAGAGGCAATATGAAGTTCACCCGGATAGGCAGCAGCAACCGGTTCATTATATTCAACCACAATTTCGTCACCGGCAATTGGATATGTTGGGAAATATCCGGAGGATTGTTCGTTATCCGATGTAAATGCGCCCAGCACTTTTGTGTGATCAGAAGAGTAAATAAACAAGGAAGCACCCTTGGGAATAATCATTTTATCGAAAATAAGGTTGAGTGACCATGCGCCCTTTGAACGCAAACCAACCCGCCAGATCTTCATATCACCCTGAACAACCCAAAGTCCGGAGGTATTTGGGGAAATATCAACTTTAAAGCTTTTGGCAAAACGGAATGGCTTCAAATTATTGAGCGTTAACGCCTCCTCTTTCAACAACTGAGTGTTATTTACCGGATCCATATCAATAAATGGAACCAAAGAAGTCAACTCATGATTTAAATTGAAAGAAATAGGTGTTCCCCCGTAAGATAATTGACCTGAACTCTGAAATGCAAATGTTGTGAATATTGCAATGATCAACAAATACTTCAAAATCTGTAAATTTAAATTTCTGTAAATATAATGCTTCCGTTTTATTATTATTTATTGAATGGTATTTAACCAACAAATTAAACTAAATTAGCCTGAATTAACAGACTTTTCATGAAGGTGCTCGTAATATACTGCAAATCTTTTTCCTATCATCCGGCTACAAAAACTTTGCCAGATATTGAAAATGTTACAGAAGGAAAATCATTCTCCGATTGTATTCTGGCCTTCATCCAGGTCGAAGCAGAGGATGAAGAAAAAGAGCTTTCCGGCAGAGAAAAAAAGTTGGTTAATCATCTGAAATGGACCGCGCGGAAAAACAATACAAACACCATTGTACTGCACTCATTTGCACATCTTTCCGACTCCAAGGCTTCAGCAGAATATACCAAATCCCTGTTTGATCTGGCACAAATACGGCTCATTAACGGGGGTTATCGAACAGAAGAAACTCCGTTTGGCTATTTCCTTGACCTGAGCATTGAAGCACCCGGATTTTCACTCGCCAGGATCTGGGCATCGCTCTGACGATAAAAGGCTGTAGGCAGAAATTACTTTTGTTAATTTTTCAACTTAAAATAACGGGTGGCAAAATCCATATAGCAGGACCAGTCATATAACGTGACATCGTGTTTCCCGGGTCTGATATGATAGGAAATATCACCTAAAATGGGAGTGCTGAGCGCTGGCATCTCTTTCGCAGGGAATTTCTTTCCCCCTAAAAGTTCATATACCGGGGAGGCGTATATGCACGATAAAAACTCTCCCCTGGGATCTGCCCAGCGATCTTCGGCTGCACTGGCAACATATACGGGTCTGGGTGCGATTAGTGCAAGTAGTTCATGCTGGTCAACTGGCAATAAATCCTCTCTCTGGTTGTATTTTTTGAAATTATCACAAAACCAATGTGGAAAGGCCTTGTTGATACTTCCAACAGTCTCTCCATAAATCCTTTTTGAAAGCGCTGCTCCGCCACAACCCGAACAATTGGATACCACCATGGCGAACCGCTGATCTGAAGCCCCCGCCCAAAGTGCGGCTTTCCCCAATCGCGAATGTCCCATGACAATAACCTTATGGGCATTAATCTCCTTATCCTTCTCAAAATAATCCATAACCCGGGATAATCCCCATGCCCATGCAGCAATAGATCCCCATGATGTGCTATCCCTTTTTGAATCAAAAAGCTGGTGCACCCCATTTTTAAACCCGTCATCAAAATCGGGATCGATATCACCATAATAAACAGTTGCCACACCAAAACCGCGTGAGACAATTTCTTTGAACGGCCATTTTGAAATCGCTTTCCCCCGTCCATTTTCGTTGGCACGATGATCCAGGATTCCAAGTTCTTTATTATTGCTCACCCATGAATCAGGAATCAACACATCCGATTCAGTAGTAGTCGTGTGATTGCCATCAAAATTATAACTCAGAAATACAGGGGCATTCCTGGAATTTTTAGGCAAATAGATTAAAATAGTCAAATAGTTCTTCTGAATACCATTGGTCAACTCGAGGCGAACTTCTCTTCGTTTTGCCACTCCTTCAAGAGCATCCTCTTTCCGGGATAAAATGGTCCACTTTAAACTACCATTCCATTTAGGGACTGCTCCAAATACCTGGTTTTCAAAATCAAAATATATTTCACTTCTCCGTTTTTCCCAATCTTTGATGCTCCTGACTGCCGTGCCATTGTTAAAAACAAGGGGATCAGGTAAGGTGTAAGCGGGCATCTTTGTCTCATCGTAATTTGCAATAAATTGCTGAGCGAAAGAAAAATATTGAAGTAATGCAAGAAAAACAAAACCAGTTATCTTTTTCATTTTATATAGATTCAAATATGTTTCAAAATTAAGAGATCCCCGATAATTTCCTGGTTACGGAAATTATGAATTGCCCGTTTTATCATAGACGATCGCCTCGACCTCTCCCCTGGCTACCATCAAGGCATTCATGGCTAATGATTTTAGCTCATCCTGACCGGGATAAACCGAAACCGGGGCTATAAATTCGACCCGCTCACGAATCTGAGCCATCAGCCTTCTGTCGTAAGCTATTCCCCCCGTAATAAGAATTCCATCGATTTTACCTCTGAGTACTGTGGCCATTTCGCCTATAGATTTAGAGACCTGGTAAGCCATTGCTTCGAGATAAAATGCGGCCTTTTCGTCACCATGGTTGACTGCTATTTCAACCTCGCGGGCATCATTTGTACCCAAATAGGCCACCAGACCACCCTGTCCGAAAACCATATCGTGGATTTCATTCCTGGTGTATTTCCCACTAAAACACAACTCAATTAATGCACCAACAGGTAATGTACCGCTCCGTTCCGGTGAAAACGGACCCTCTCCGTCCAACCCGTTATTTACATCGATCACTCTGCCAAAATGATGCGCCCCTATTGTAATTCCTCCCCCAAGATGGACAACAATCAGGTCAAGTTCCTCATAATGTTTTCCGATTTTAGCTGCATGTTGTCTGGCCACTGCCTTCTGATTTAGCGCATGAAAAATCGAAATCCTTTTAAAAAATGGATGTCCGGAAACCCGGGCAATATCATCCATTTCATCCGTAACTACAGGATCCGCAACCAATGCGATAGTCCCAGGATGCATCTGTGCAATCTCAAAAGCTATGAGAGATCCAAGATTTGAAGCATGATCACCCATCACCCCGATACGGCAATGTTCAACCATTAATTCATTGATGTAGTAAACACCTGATTTTAACGGATAGGTTAAGCCGCCCCGGCCAATGATGATATTAATAGAATCCAGATCGACCCGATCGTGTGCCAATTCACTTAAAATGATGTTTTTTCGGAATTCATACTGCTCGCTGATGGTTTTAAAAGGAGCCAGGTCTGACATTGAGTGGTGGAGGGTTTTCAATAACGAACATACAGTATTATCATACACCGCAAACTTGGTCGATGTTGACCCTGGATTGATCACCAGAATTCGGACTGATTTCATAAATATATTATTTTAGTTAGTTTTAAAATTACCTTTTCCCCTTCTTCCTGTGTCCTTACTTTGCCATAAGCGCTCCAAGTGCTATCGAAAATAACTTAACCCGGGTGCTATCCCCACGCGATGCCAGAACAACGGGAACTTTAGTTCCTACTAGAATTGCCGCCGATTCTGATCGGGCCAATTTCGTGTTCACTTTGTAAAATACATTTCCCGATTCAAGATTTGGAAACAACAAACAGTCAGCATCTCCGGCAACATGCGATTTTAATCCTTTCAGGACTGCTGCCTCTTCATCCAGGGCCACATCCAATGCAAGAGGGCCGTCAATAATACATCCGCGGATCTGACCACGATCACCCATCTTAGCAAGTATGGCAGCTTCGGTGGTTGAAAGAATTGAAGGGATAACCTGTTCACTTGGTGCAATAATGGCAATTTTAGGCAACTCAATATTTAATTTATGAGCTACCTGAATCAAATATCTGATCATTTGAATTTTTTGATTGAGATCGGGTAATGGAATAACAGCCACATCGGAAACGATCAATAACTTAGGATAGTTTTCATTTTCAACAACAGTCACATGACTAACCACTTTACCGGGAATAGTCAGACCTCTCTCTTTGCTGAGAATAGCCCGCATAAATTTATCGGTTGAAATCAGCCCTTTCATCAGGATATCCCCTTGGCCCCTGTTGATCATATCAACCGCCAGCTGGGCCGCAAGATCCTCAGATGGCTGATGGATGATGGTAAAACGGCTACTGTCGATCCCGGAAAACATGCAGACCGACTCAATCACAGATTCATCACCAATGAGTATTCCTTTAACTAAATTTCGTTCAAAAGCCTGATTAACTGCTATTAAAGAATGTTCATCATTCGCACATACCACAATGACACTCCTGATAGATTTTTCTTTAAGTAATTCGAAAAGTTCAGCAAGTTTTCTGACTGCCATAAGTATTGGTTTTAGAATTAAGAATGGGCAAATTTAACAATTCAAATATGCACCAACTATGATTAAAAACAGCTACAAATGAGATAGTTCAGAGTATTTCAAAAATGTTAATCAAATAACCTTGCAAGAAAGGTAATAAAACAAAAAAAGTACCAAAGGCAGACGTCCGCCCTGGATACTTTTTTTTTCAAACCGAAATCCGAAACAGTAACAAATTACTGCTGCTGACCTCTTTTGGCTCTCTCCTCCATCTGTTTTTTACGAAGCTCACGGAGTTTGACAAACTGATCCTTTGTGAGAACAGTTTTCAATTTCATATCAGTTTCAGCCCTCAGCTTCATAGCCTGATCACGCATTTGCTCACGGTCCGGCTCGCCTCCACCCTCACGCATTTTTGCAAATGCTTCAGCCTGTTTTTTCTGCGATTCGGTAATAATTGGGGTAATCTGAGCAACCTGATCAGTTGACAACCCTAATTCTGTTGTCAAAGTAGCAATCTCTTTTTGAAGTCTTGCTGCAGGGTCGCGTGGACCACGCTGCTCACGCTGAGCATAACCTGAACCAACTGCCATTATAGCTACTAACGCAAACACTAATAATTTTTTCATATCATAAAGTTTTAAAGATTAACGTTTGGACTTCATTTCCTGTAAATGGTTTAAACAGAGATTATTTTTTTATAACAATAATTTAAAGTTATCGGTATTGGTTTAAAGCCACACAAATACCTGTGGCTAAACCAGGTAAGTTCAAATTATCAAACCCTGGATGACTAACATATTTTAATTATTTCGTAGCAATCAAACGAATACCATCAGGACTCAGGGTAATCAGCCGACGTTTATAGAGGGCTCCGATTGCCTGTTTGAACGATTTTTTACTTATTCCAAAAATCCGGTAAACCTCTTCCGCCTCACTTTTATCAGATACGGCAATAAAACCACCCTCCTTTTTAAGTTCATCCAAAATCATTTGAGTAAGGGGATCCACCTTATCATAACCAAGCGGATGAAGTGAAAGGTCAATCTTATTATCGGGCCTTATTTTTTTAATATAACCCTTAATCTTGAGCCCTTTGGCCAATTGTTCAAAGACTTCATTTTCATAAAGAATTCCCCAGTGACAATTATTTATGATTGCCTTATAACCAAGGTCAGATTCACTTTCAATCACCAGTTCAACCTCCTGACCAATCGTATATTCCGGAACTGACTTATCCAGAAATTTACCTAACTTGGCAGATGCCACAATTCGCTTACTCTCCTCATCCACATAAATATAGACCAGGTACGAACGCCCTTCCTCCATGGTGACTTTCTGTTCCCTGAATGGAACCAGTAAGTCCTTCATGATACCCCAGTCGAGAAAAGTTCCAATTTTATTCACTGATTTCACCCTGAGCATGGCAAATTCGCCAACCAGGGCAAAAGGAGTCTCTGTAGTTGCAATCGGGCGGTCTTCCGAATCAAGATAAAGAAACACATCCACATAGTCGCCAACCTTGCAGTTTGCAGGAACATACCTGACTGGCATAAGG
>TBL_comb47_HYPODRAFT_10004673_pt1 | contig 15631 bp, 12 predicted proteins | sample TroBogypolimnion_40_FD_10682 | JGI IMG/M metagenome (IMG submission 10682)
GGTGGTCAGCCCTGATGGAGGTAGAGCCATCAAGATCGGCTATCGTTCTCGAAACCTTTAAAATACGGTCATAAGCCCTTGCCGATAACCCCAATTTCTCCATAGCATTCTTTAATAGCTGGTGCCCTGCCTGATCAGGTGAACAATGCTGATGCAATAATTTACTGTTCATTTGTGCGTTACAGTAAATCTCGGTTTGATTGAACCTTTCGCGTTGGACCTCGCGGGCCATAATCACACGCTGTCGGACCATCGCACTTTTCTCTCCCGGTTTCATCTCGGTTAACTGGTTAAACGGAACAGGAACGACCTCAAGATGAATATCTATCCGGTCAAGCAGCGGCCCCGAAATACGGCTCAGGTATTTCTGCACCATTCCCGGGCCACATACACATGGTTTGGTCGGATGATTATAAAACCCACAAGGACAGGGGTTCATGGAGGCTACCAACATAAAGGAGGCCGGGTATTCGACAGAAAATTTTGCCCTTGATATCGTAATCAGCCTGTCTTCAAGAGGTTGTCTAAGTACCTCTAATACAGTTCGTTTAAATTCAGGAAGTTCATCAAGGAACAACACGCCATTATGGGCCAGTGAAATTTCTCCGGGTTGCGGGTAGGTACCGCCCCCAACCAAAGCAATATCAGAAATTGTGTGGTGTGGGCTCCTGAACGGACGTAAAGTCATTAGTGAAGTTTCGCGCTCTATCTTTCCGGCTACTGAATGGATCTTTGTGGTCTCAAGGGCTTCCTTTAAGGTGAAGGGTGGAAGAATCGTAGGTATCCGCTTGGCTAACATTGTTTTGCCGGCCCCTGGCGGCCCGATCATGATCAGGTTGTGGCCTCCGGCAGCAGCTATTTCAAGTGCCCGCTTGACATTTTCCTGTCCTTTCACATCCGAAAAATCGAGATCGTAACTGCATATCTTCGCTTTAAACTCTTCACGGGTATCAATAATTGTTTGCTCAAGTCCGACCCTGCCCGCCAAAAAATCGATGACTTCTTTAATATTTTCAACACCGTATATTTTTAACCTATCGACAACGGCTGCTTCGCGTGCGTTTTGTTTCGGAACAATAAAACCTTCGAAACCCTCTTCACGTGCACGGATCGCAATCGGAAGGACGCCTCTGACCGTTTGGAGGCCTCCATCCAGCGAAAGTTCGCCCATCATCATATAACGGTGCAGATCGGGGGCTTTAATTTGTTCTGAAGCGGCCAGGATTCCAATGGCAATTGGCAGATCATAGGCAGAACCCTCCTTGCGGATATCGGCAGGAGCCATATTGATCACCACTTTTTTCCCTGGGAGTCTGTAACCATTGAAACGCAATGCCGAATCAATCCGCTGCTGGCTCTCTTTTACTGCATTATCGGGCAATCCGACCAGGTTAAAACGGATCCCTTGTGATACGTCGGTTTCCACGGTGATCGTAGTCGCATCGATGCCATGAACAGCACTGCCAAAGGATTTTACAAGCATAATTCAGGTGGTTGACAATTTGTATGTTAAAGTTACGACAAATTAATGAATTAAATGTCTTTTGGTTTTATTTTGCCATCAAATAAGTTTTGGAAAGGCTTCAAATGAACCCAAAGTTACCTTTAAGTTTAATCTACATGCCAAAATGGACAAAAAGCAGGGCGCACCGTTGCGATAAGTATTCCTTATGCCATCACCTACTTTGTTGAGAAAGACGAAAGTGATGCCCCCGGAAGTTTAAGGAAGCAAAGCTGTGAAGTTGTAAAAAAAGGAATTTCGAAGGTGTTGAGCGACTATCTGCGATAAAATAGGTGTTATATTTGCCGATTAAGAATATAAAAGGATTCGCACGTGCCAGATATTATTCAGCTATTACCCGATTCAGTTGCCAACCAGATTGCCGCAGGGGAAGTGGTCCAACGACCTGCGTCTGTAGTTAAAGAGTTGGTTGAAAATGCAATAGATGCCAGCGCTACATCAATTACGATCAACATTAAAGATTCAGGCCGGACAATGATCCAGGTCATTGATAATGGGAAAGGGATGACACCAACCGATGCCAGAATGTCGTTTGAACGCCATGCTACATCCAAAATCCGTGAGGCCAACGATCTTTTTGCGATCAAAACAATGGGATTCAGGGGAGAAGCACTAGCTTCGATTGCCGCAATTGCCGATGTTGAACTTCGGACACGGCAACATGGTTCTGAGCTTGGAACATACCTCCATATTTTAGGTTCTGCATTTTTGAAACAGGAAGCCGACCATTGTGCAGAAGGGACAAACTTCTCTGTAAAAAACATCTTTTTCAATGTTCCGGCGAGGCGTAAATTTCTGAAATCGAACAGTTCTGAATTAAAGTACATCATTATCGAAGTGCAGCGGATCGCTTTGGCAAATCCACAGATTGCCATTTCGTTGTACCACAATAATTCAATTGTTTATAACCTTGTCCCCGAAAATTTGCGCAAGCGGATTGTCACGTTGTTTAGCAGGAACATCAACCAGAACCTGATCCCAGTTGAGACGACCACCTCCGTAGTTAAAATTTCAGGGTTCATTGGCCAGCCTAAATTTGCCAAGAAGGCATTGGGAGAACAGTTTTTCTTTGTGAACGGACGGTTTATGAAACACCCGTTTTTTCACAGGGCTGTCCAGCAAGCCTACGAAAAGATCCTGCCTCCCGAGACTTTTCCTTCCTACTTTCTTTATTTTGAAGTTGATCCGGCCACGATTGATATCAATATCCATCCCACCAAAACTGAGATTAAGTTTGAAGATGAAAATACGGTCTGGCATTTGATCCACGCGGCCTTGCGGGAGGCTATCGGCAAATTCAACCTGATGCCTTCGATCGATTTCGATCAGGCAGGTGCAGTGGATATTCCATTAAGTCCGGTTACTGGTTCAAGGATACCCGAACCCGTCATCGAAATCGACCCCGGTTTTAACCCTTTTGAAAGACATCAGGACAGGACAGGAGGGTATCGCCAACCTGCTTCCCCGATGGAACAACAGAATATCGATAACTGGCAAATGCTTTATAAAGGTTTTGAAAAAGATGGGAAAAAGAACGATCAGGTTTCTGTTCTGCATTCAGACTTTTCAGATCTGCCAAACCCTGATTTTACGCAGCAATCATTTACAGATGAGGATATCCCTATCAGGGAGGCCCATAATTTCCTTCAACTGAAGAACAAATATATCATGACACCGGTCAAATCGGGATTAATGGTGATTGACCAAAGGAGGGCACATGAGCGGATCCTTTATGAGGATTTTCTTAAAATCATAGATAATCATCTGGCGCATAGTCAGCGGCAATTGTTTCCGTCGGTGCTCGAATTAAATGCCGCAGATCAGGAAATATTAATTGCACTGGATGAAGATTTAAAGGCACTTGGTTTCGAAATCGCTCAAAATGGGCAGGATAAATTTCTGATTGAGGGAATACCTGCACTTCTAAGTCATCTCAATCCATGTGATCTTGTTACCAAACTGATCGAAGATTTTAAAGAGAGGCCAATGGATGTTAAAGAAGAGATAAAAGAACATCTGGCGTTGCTGCTCTCGCAATCATCGGCAATGAATTATGGGGTTGTCCTGAAACCGGAGGAGATTTCCGAACTCTTTAACCACTTATTTGCTTGTCGTACACCAAACTATTCGCCTTCCGGAAAGACCGTGGTATCGATTGTTTCATTTCAGGATTTTGAAAAATTATTGAAATGATCAACTATCCCGTACGATTGCTTATTTTTGTACCCTTGTTAGGAGCAATCTTACAATGATTGGAGCAGGTTTAAAAAGTAAAGTATTTGTAAATGAATCAATATCAGTCATCACCTTTCTCAATCCCACCGGTTGTAAAAAACCTGATCATGATCAACATTGTTATGTTGGTTGCTACATGGGCTTTAAAAAACACCGGGATCGATCTCACGGAAAAACTTGGTCTATATTATCCGGGTTCACCGTATTTCAGACCGTATCAGTTTGTGACCCATCTGTTTATGCATGGTGATTTTTTTCACCTGTTTTTCAATATGTTCGCCTTGTACATGTTTGGGAAAGTCCTTGAAATGATTTGGGGACCCAAAAGATTCCTGATTTATTTTTTTGTAACAGGACTTGGTGCTGCTGCGCTTCATTCATTCGTCACCTATATCGAAATTTCTTCCTTACAGAAGCATGTCGCAGCTTTTATGAACACACCATCACCTGAACTGCTGGCGGCACTCGTAAAATCGAATCTTGGCCACCCGGCAACTTGGGTCACAGACCTGGTGAACAATTGGGGTGTTGCCCCGAATAATCCGGTCTATATCCAACAGGCCAACGACTTAGTTAAAGAAATATTTGTCGAAAGGATAAATATCCCTACTGTTGGGGCTTCCGGGGCTGTTTTTGGCGTTCTACTGGCATTTGGATACCTGTTTCCCAATACCGAATTGATGTTGCTTTTCCCTCCGGTTCCTATCAAGGCAAAATATTTTGTTATCGGTTATGGGGCAATTGAACTATATCTGGGCATAACTGAATCGAATAGCTCGATTGCTCACTTTGCTCACCTGGGAGGGATGCTATTCGGTTTTATTCTGTTAAGATATTGGAGCAGGCATACAACTAAATTTTATTGACCCAATGGGGATTATTGATGAAATAAAACGGTCGTTCAGGAATGGCACCTATCTTACCAAGTTGGTTTATATCAACATCGTGCTATGGGTGATCATAAGGCTCATTTTTGTGGGTTATAAATTAAGTGGCACCGATGGATCAGTGATTAAGGGTTGGCTCGCGTTACCCGCTTCATTTGACATCCTTTTAACCCGGCCATGGACGATTTTTACATACATGTTCGTCCATTTCGAGTTTTTGCATATTTTATTTAATGTCCTCTGGCTTTATTGGTTCGGAAGGATATTTTTAGAATACCACAATGAACGTAAATTACTAAGCCTCTATTTGTTTGGGGGATTCTCAGGTGGTATCGCCTATATGCTGGCTTATAATTTAATCCCGGTCTTCCATGATTCAGTGCCTGGCAGTCAGTTGATCGGAGCTTCTGCATCTGTTATTGCCATTGTTATCGCTATAGCAGTATATGTCCCCAATCATCTGATCCATTTTGTCTTTATCGGACCAGTCAAAATCAAATGGATTGCACTGGTTTCGGTCATGCTTTATATTATTGATCTCTCGGGGGATAATGCCGGCGGCAATTTTGCCCACCTCGGCGGTGTAGCCTGGGGCTGGTTTTATATGTCACAGTTAATGAAAGGGAGGGACATCACCAGTTGGTTCGACCGGATGATGAGTTCCGTTTCTTTATGGTTCCGGCCCCGCAGAAGGCTCAAAATAAAATACGACGCTGTGAATCCTGATTATGTCTATAATCGGAGAAAAGTCAACGAGCAGGAAGAAGTTAACCGTATTCTGGATAAAATAGGCAATTCTGGTTATGAAAGCCTGACCTTTGAGGAGCGTGAAACATTATTTAAAATTGGCAAAAAAAAATAACAACGTGAGGGGCCTTTTCTCAAAATTCGGTTTCCTGCTCAATATTGGGATCGTTCTCCTTTTGTTTCTTTCTTATCTGGCCGTGGTTGTTCCTCCAGATTCTTTCTGGCCACTTGCTTTCTTTGGTCTTGCTTTTCCTTACCTTGCCCTCATAAATTTTGTGTTCCTGGTCATTTGGGTTTTGCAGCGTTCCAAAAGATTAATTCTGCCACTCCTGGTCCTGGTACTGGGGGCAAATCATCTGAATAATACCTTCAAATTAATTCCAGCGATAGGATCNAGGGATGGAGGAATAAAGGTACTTAGTTTTAATGTCCATGGTTTTAAATCAGATTTGAGGTCCAAAAGTAAAAGCGATCCAAAAATTGTCGAATATCTTAAATCAACCGGAACCGGAATTGTTTGTCTTCAGGAAATCAGTGTGATGAAAAGTGGGAAACTCAGTATGCAGGCAATGAGGGACGAACTTCCGGGAATAAAATATTATCAGATGGCCTCGCCAGGCAATTCTACAGGTATGGTGACATTCTCCAGATTTCCGATTATCAATATGGGCGAAATCCGGTTTCCGGGATCCTCCAACTTTGTTATATTCTCAGATATTAAAATCAGCAACCATTTAATCGTCAGGGTATATAATTGTCATCTACAATCATATGCAATCGACCCGGACGATTACGAAATTGCGACCTCTTCTGAATCAAAGCCCGATAACCAACAAATGGAAAAGGCAAAAAAAATCAGTTATAAACTTAAATCTGGTTTTATTTTACGTGCTGGCCAGGCCAGGATGGTCGATGACCACATCCGAAAATCTCCTTATCCCGTAATTGTCTGCGGCGATTTCAACGACACCCCGGTCTCATATACTTATCGGAAGGTCCGTGGTGAATTGAAAGATGCTTTTGTGGAGTCAGGGTGGGGGGTCTCAAATACCTATAACGGGAAATTACCATCCTTCAGGATTGATTACATTTTCGCCGACAATAAGTTCACAATAACCAATTATCAGCGTGGGAAAATAAATTATTCTGACCATTTCCCGATTCAATGTCTGGTTCGTTTTGATTAAAAGTAATTAAGGCACAAGATATTATCTTATGCCTTAATCTTACCTTATGACCATCAGTTTTAAAGGAGTAAGTCGATCTTTGAAGCCAGAATAGTCTTTGGAACAGCACCAACCTGTTTGTCAACTACTTCGCCATTTTTAAAAAATAAAATCGTTGGAATGTTACGAATTCCAAACTTGGCAGCGATACCCGGATTTGAATCAACATCCATTTTGGTTATAAGAGCCCTTCCATTGTAATCTTCAGAAAGCTCTTTTACCAACGGTCCGATCATCCTGCACGGTCCGCACCACTCAGCCCAAAAGTCAACTAAAACCGGCTGTTGCGCTTGTAGGACAATTTCATTAAAATTCGAATCTGTTACTTCTATTGTCATGACAATATATTTATAAGTGTATAAAAGGTCAATTTTAAAAAGAACAAATTTACAAATTAATTAATAGTAAAAACGATGTTCTTATTTTTTTGCAGGTAAGCTTTCAGATCACTGGTCAACCCTACCCGTTTCGTTCTTGAAAACAAATGAAGTTTGATATTTGTTGAGGTATCAAAGACAGAAAATTTAATTAATGTTTTCCCGGGCGATTTGGAAAACTTATGATCAAGCTCGTCAATCAGTTCTGATGTCAAAGATATGGCTGCAACCGATATTCTCAGGCTTTCTGCTTTTTCCGCCAACTCCTGAAGCAATTCCATTTTTGTTGCTTTAAATTCAAGCTGGTCGCTCCCCTGCCATTTTACGCCAACCTTGCCTCTGATCAACAGGAACAACCCTTTTTTGCAGAAATTGCCGAAATTGACAAAATCGCTCCCAAAAAACATGAATTTGTAAGAATCGCTATAATCGGTAAGGGTTAGCGATGAAAATGGTTTTCCGGTTTTTGTTATCCCTTCCTGTGTGTCGGTAACGATCCCTGCAAAACTCAGCTCACGGGTTTTTAGCGCATTGATATCGCCGTTAAGATGTGAGAGGTTGATATCTCTCGTACAATAACTTTTAATCTCAAGTGCATAATCATCAAGTGGATGCGACGAAAGATAGATTCCAATGAGGTTTTTCTCCTTTTCGAGCGACATGATTTTGGGCCATTCGGGAACGTTTGGAATAGGGGGCAATTTGACCTCTATCGTTTGAAATCCACCAAACAACGATGCCATTGAAGATTGCCGGTCATTTTGGATTCTGTTCCCATATTTGATCAACGCCTCAATAAAGATCGTCCCATCGCCTGTATCGCCAAAATATTGTGAGCGGTACAGGTTCTCAAAACTGTCGAAAGCACCGGCCATGGCCAAAGCTTCGAGATTTTTCTTGTTGATCGTTTGCAGGTTTACACGCTCCACAAAATCGAAGATCGATTTAAAATCGCCATTGGCATCCCTCTCCCTGATAATGTCTTCAACAGCCCCGGCCCCGACACCTTTAATGGCCGATAAGCCAAACCGTAAACCGCCCCGTTTATTCACAAAGAACCTTGAGCGTGATTCGTTAATATCTGGTCCAAGCACCGCCAGCCCCATGTGTTTGCTTTCGTCCATAAAATTGGAGATCTTGTCGGCATTGGTCAGGTTACAGCTTAAGACCGCTGCCATAAATTCCGAGGGGTAGTTGGCCTTTAAATAACCTGTTTGATAGGCAATATAGGCATAACAAACCGAGTGTGATTTGTTGAACGCATAGGAAGCAAATGTCTCCCAATCTTTCCAGATTTTATCAATCAGGTTATCTGCAGGTTTTCCTACTGTTTTGCAACCCTCCATAAATTCAGGGTTCTTTTTACAACCGGCAATGAATTCTGTCTTCAGTTTTTCCATTGAAGCAAGGTCCTTTTTCCCCATCGCTTTACGCAGGGAGTCTGACTTGCCGCGTGTGAACAAACCCAAAGCACGTGATTGAAGCATCACCTGTTCCTGATAAACGGTGATCCCATAAGTGTCTGATAGGTACTGCTCCATAATGGGATGGTCGTAAACAATCTCCTCTTTGCCCAATTTCCGATTAACGTAATTAGGGATGTAAGCCATTGGACCGGGACGATAAAGGGCATTCATGGCCACAAGGTCTTCAAACCGGTTGGGTTGCAAAAGACGGAGCCATTTTTTCATCCCGGGCGATTCAAACTGGAAAATTGCGGTTGTATCTGCATTACTGAACAGCTCGAATGTTTTCTTATCGTCAAAGGGAATTTTATCAATGTCAACCACTATTTTTTGTGAAAGTTTTATATTCTCAAGACAATCCTTGATGATTGAGAGGGTTTTTAATCCCAGAAAGTCCATTTTCAATAGTCCGATTGCCTCAACAAAATGTCCGTCATATTGTGTGGTCAGCAGATCCTCATCTTTTGTTGGCATTAATGGGATATGGTTGTCGAGTTTGTCCCTGCCGATCAGTATTCCACAGGCATGTACCCCCGGTTGCCTGATGCAGCCTTCAAGTGTTTCTGCAAATTTCAGTGTTTTGACGATCAGTAGGTTCGTTGACCTTTTTTCAGCTTCCAAAGCAGGATTTTCGATATATGCCTTTGCAAGGGTAATTTTGGGTTTCTCCGGAACCAGTTTTGAGAGCCTGTCGGCTTCTGAAAGGGGCAATTTCAAGACTCGGGCAACATCCTTTATGGCCATTTTTGCGGCCATTGTCCCGAAGGTACACAAATGGGCTACATTGTCACGACTGTATTTTTGCTTTACCCAATTAAGTACCAGCTGACGTCCGTCATCATCGAAGTCGATGTCAATATCTGGCATTGAAATCCTGTCGGGGTTCAGGAATCTTTCGAAAAGGAGGTCATATTTCATTGGATCAACATTGGTAATGCCTGTTACATAGGCCACTACAGATCCGGCTGCCGATCCCCTGCCTGGTCCAACAATCACCCCCATTCCGCGAGCGGCTGATATAAAGTCCTGAACAATAAGAAAGTATCCTGGAAATCCCATCTTTTTTATTGTGTCGAGCTCAAAATCGATCCGTTCAACGATCTCTTTGGGTAGTATTTCACCATATCGGGCCGTTGCCCCATTGTAAACAAGATGTGTCAGATAGTCGGATTCATATTTAACCCTTATTGCATTCTCGTAACTTCCCAATCCTTTGTAAAATTCCTGATATTCTTCGATCAGAGTCTCTTCCGGATACAGTTGCCAATACTTATCAATTGTGCCAAAACTTTCGGGAATCGGAAATTCAGGCATAATTGGTTTCGAATTCAACTCGTATGCCTCCACCTTATCTGCGATTTCCTGAGTGTTGGCAAGCACTTCGGGTAGATCGGCAAATAGTTGGTTCATCTCGGCAGTCGTTTTAAACCATTCCTGTTTGGTATAACGCATCCTAGTTGGATCGTCAAGATCCTTCCCTGTATTCAAACAGATGAGGAGGTCGTGTGCATCGGCATCCTCGCCATTGGTAAAATGGCTGTCATTCGTTGCAATTACTTTAACCCCATGTTTCTTTCCCAGCCTGATCAGCTCTTTATTGACAATGATCTGACTTTCGAATACATCTTTTGGTAATTCAGGATCGGAAGTTTTATGCCGTTGTACCTCAAGATAAAAATCTTCGCCGAAAATGCTTTTAAACCAGACAACAGCATCTTCAGCACCCTTAAGATCACCGCTAAGGATACATTGAGGTATTTCGCCACCAATACAGGCACTTGAAACAATCAGCCCTTCACTGTGTTTTTCAAGAAGACTCTTATCGATTCGTGGTTTGTAATAAAATCCGGCAGTATTTGCAATTGTGACCAATTTTAGAAGATTCCGATATCCCTTCTCATTTTTTGCCAAAAGGATCAGGTGATCGCCCGATCGGTCTTCCTTCTCGGCTTTATCTTTAAACTGAATACCCCGTGAGGCGACATAGGTTTCAACCCCCAGAATTGGTTTGATATCGGATTTCCTGCAGCTTTCATGAAAATCTTTGATGCCGAACATACAACCATGATCTGTAAGTGCGATGGCAGTCATACCATCCTTTTTTGCTTTTTTAATCAGATCAGAAACGGGCGATGCGCCATCAAGGATGGAATATTGACTGTGTACGTGTAAATGCGTAAATGGTATCATGGTTAAAACCTTTTGAATGATTGAGGAATTTAATTTCCGGGTATGCCAACCTGGGCACGGTTAAAAATAGGTAATTTAGACAGATCACATTCAGGTGTTGATAACTATTCACAGAGAATGTCACACAACATGTTTCATCCCGGATGATCGATACAACCTGATCAAGTATAAAAAAGGAAGGAAACCTTTAATTTCCTTCCTTTTATTACAATAGCGTTATGTAAGACCCATTATGACAATGCCACAGAACCCGCATTTATCCGGATAGAATTTATACAGACTAAAGATTAATGTCTTTGGTTGAAGTACTGATGGCCTGAAGATAGTCGTAGGCGGTGGATTCAAACAATAAACCGGTCAATTCAAATGTATAGGTTCCGGCCACACCGCTTGTCAGATTGCTCACCAATAGTCCCAATCTTAGATTTGCTTTCAATGGGGTGCTCCCATCCTGAAAAGCCGCCTGATAATAAACCTGGGTAGTTCCTCTTGTGACTTTTAACTGGTAAGCATCAGTTGATGCGATTGCATTCCAGGCAATATAAACAGAATCCCCGCTGGCAGATTTAGCCAGTGACGTGATTAATGCAGGCTGTATGGTGGATGAGGATAATGGATTGGAGTAAGTTTTAACTTCGTCATCATTAAAAGTCACCGTATATACATAAGCTCCGACAGTCGGGATAACCTGGTGATAATCCGATTCTGCCGGTTCGTTATAAAATGAATTGCCCCCACCATCAAAATTGGACAAATTGAGTGTCATCCCATCGGGTGATTGAACGCTGACAGACTTCATCGTATTGTAGGAGAACACTGAATGGATTGCCGTATAGACAGTAGTGCCACTTGCATTGGTTATCGCCTTAATAAAAACATCGCCTGTGGCTTCGTTTGTGACTTTCGCTTTCTCACAACCCGATAAACCCATTAAAATCAGTGCCACCAAGGCATATACATGCAAATTTTTCATTCTTTTTTGATTAAAAATAATTCACCTTTAACTGTTAAATACCGTTATAAATCCAACTTACCCTACTTTTACGGTCAGCAAAATTAACCAATAAAACAATATGCACTATTTTATTGGAGAACAATTTAACATTTTGAAGACGCAGATCACTGCCTAAAAGTTGCGTAGTTTAATAGTGTGAAACAGGATCTCCCTATATCCTTCTCCTATAATCTCCTTAAAAGTAAATACGCGGTTTTTTATACCAATATAATTTGTACATTTGTCCCCGCAAATAAAAATAAATTAACGCAAATGTCAGTAAAGATTCGCTTGGCAAGGCATGGCCGCAAACAACATGCTTATTACCACATAGTGGTAGCAAACAGCAGGTCACCACGAGATGGTAGGTTTATTGAAAGGATTGGCTCGTACAATCCCAATACTAATCCTGTTACCATCGATCTTGACTTTGATAAAGCCTTAACATGGCTTACCAATGGTGCACAACCGACAGATACCTGTCGCACAATTTTATCGCACCAGGGTGTATTGATGAAAAAACACCTTCTTGAAGGGGTTAAAAAAGGAGCTTTTGATCTTGCAGCAGCCGAGGTAAAATTCGAAACCTGGGTCAAAGAGAAAGAGAATGCTACACAGGCAAAGAAAGATAGTCTTGCTGCAGGGTTCAATGAAGAGATGAAAAATCGTTTCAAAGCAGAAGCTAAAGTTAACGAGCTTCGTATTGCTGAAATCGCCAGGAAAAATGCCGCCGCTGCTGCAGCCGCCGCAAAATCCAAAGCTGTTGAAAGCGAAGCTGGTTCTGAAGTTGCTACTGAAGAGGCATAAAATTTTCACATTTACGCTAAAATTTAGCGGAAGAAATCACAAAAGGGCGATGGTTATTTTTACCACCGCCCTTTTTAATTCCATAATTATTTATGAATCAAATAGATAAAGATGAATGTGTGGAAGTTGGGTACATCCAGAAACCACATGGAATAAAAGGCGAAGTGATATTCATGTTTAACAGGGACTTTGAAGAGACTTTTGAAGAGATTGATTTTCTGTTTATTGAAGTTGATGGTGGACTTGTCCCGTTTTTTATAGCTGATGACGGATTTCGTTTTAGGAATGACGAAAGTGCCATATGCAAATTTGATGATGTCAATAGTCAAGAGAAAGCTAAAGAACTGGTTGGTTGCAAAGTGTTTGTAACCAATGAGGAGGTCATCGAATCGGACCATCTGGAAGTCAACTCGGTTTTGATTGGAATGAAGGCTATTGATTTAAAATTCGGAGAGATCGGTATAATCAGCCGGGTAGATGATTATTCAGGAAACCTAGTTATTACAGTTGACTATTTGCGGTCCGAAGTCCTGATCCCGTTGTCAGACGAGATCATTACTTCAGTGAATGAAGAAAAAAGGGAGATCCACCTTGATTGTCCAAATGGGTTAATCGACATCTATCTGGAGTAAAAGAGGAAAGAAAGCCCAAAAACCTTTACCAAATGTTATAAATATCAAAAAAAAGAGGGTCCATTGCAACTTTCAACCTTGTTGTACGTCCTTATATCAAACATTAATTTTAAAATTATGAAATCACGGATCATTACCTTATTTGCCCTCCTTATCATTTCTGGCATGCAGCTTCTGATGGCACAAACCAGTCAAAAGAGGGACGTTTCGGCCTTCACGGAGATATCGGTGCGGATACATGCAAACGTTCATTTACAACAGGGGAATACCCAGTCAGTTGAGGTAAAAGGGAGTAACGAAGCGCTCCAGAAACTGATTACCGAAGTAAGCGACAGGAAGTTGGTCATCAGGTTCCCAAGCGAGACCTGGTTCAACAAATGGAATCCGGGTCCCATTGATGTCTATGTGACAATCCCACAAATTGACGGCTTGGCAATTTCGGGTTCGGGATCGATCATTTCGGAAGGTAAGATTGAATCCAGAATTCTCAACCTGGCGATTAGTGGAAGCGGTGACATTAAACTCGCAGATCTGAAGGCTGAAAAAGTCACAGCGGCACTTTCAGGATCAGGAAATATCAACCTGGCAGGTAAAAGCAATTCGGTCGATCTCAAAGGGGTAATCTCAGGTTCAGGAAATATTAAAGCCATCGATTTTCCGGTTGACAATGTCGATGTTAAAATTTCAGGATCTGGAAATTGCTATGTCAATTCGGTAAAAAAGTTATACGTCAGACTTGCTGGTTCGGGGAACGTGGTTTACCGTGGCAATCCTTCCATCGATTCGAGTGTTGCTGGTTCAGGGAAGGTTAAGGAAGAATAGATTTCGGGTCTATAGGCTGCTGGCAACTGGCGGTTTTGGATAAAACAACTGAAAGTTGTTATTGCTGTTTCAAACTGCTTTCTGCCCGTAGCCAGCTTTTATTTCCTTACAATTTCAATCTGCCCGCCAACCCCCAATTTAATAATGCTTGAAGGATTTGATTTTGAAAAATCGTCCTGACGATAGGTCACAATATAATCGACCGATTTTTTGATTTCTTCGCTGATCGCAGCAAAATTGTGCGGTGATTTTTGACCGGTTAAATTGGCCGAAGTAGAAACAATGGGTTTTCTGAACCTTTGGACCAATTGTTGAGAGAATGCTTCATTGGTTATCCTGATCCCCACACTTCCGTCGGAGGCCAATAAATTAGGTGCAAGATTTTTAGCTCCGGGATAGATTATTGTCAATGGGTTGTCTGCTACTTCGATCAACTCCCAGGCTATTTCGGGAACCTCTGTGATGTAGGAATTGAGCAGATTTGGATTTTCCATTAAGATCAGCATACTTTTAGAATCTTCGCGTTGTTTGATCTCATAAATCCTTTTGACCGCTGCCTGGTTTGTGGCATCACACCCTAAACCCCAGATGGTGTCGGTCGGATAGAGAATCACCCCGCCTGAACGAAGTACTTCCACTGCTTTTACAAGGTCATCAACAAAACCGGTTTTCATTTTCCTTTGTATTCAATAAAATGTTTATTCTCAAACGGACGGTAGTTGAACAACTTTTCGAACCAGTAAAGGACAAAATACTTAGGGGTAAAAACCTTTCTTTTAGGCGAAAGTTGGGGATGCCAGTTCAGGTTGCTGATCCTTGTCTGCATTACCCTGGGATGTGTTTCTTCAAACAATTCAAGGCTGTCGATACCCTCTTCATAAACGAATTCTTCTGCCGGTTTCTGGGTCAGGGTTTTCACATGCTTTGAATCGACAGACCAGTATTGTTTCGATCCGTCAACTTTATCCTTCATTACCTTGGGTGGTTTGACCCACCCATAATGGTACATCGTTACATCGATAAAAACACCGACCAGCTTTTTGGCATTCCGCCACCTGAAACCTTGTGCATCGTTCCACGAACGGATCTCCTTGTTGTTTTTGACAATTCTGATTTCGCTTCTGTACCATCGACGCGAATCGGCATAATAATCATAAGTCCCGTAAAAGTGTTTATAATGCATGATCAACCCATCCACCTCCGGGATATCCTTATATTTTTCCATCGATCTGACAATTTCGGGCAGATACTTCTCATGAACAACCTCGTCGCCCTGAATATAGAAACACCAATCATATTCAGCGGGGATTGCATCGAAAGCTTTATTGGTTTCGGAAGCGAGAACCCGGCCCCTTACCCTCAGGTTTGGGTCCCATATTGTATCAATGATTTCAATTTTGTCAGACTCAATCGATTCGATCAATTCTCTTGTGCCGTCGGTGCAATCGCCAACGGCAACAATAAATTTGTCGCAAACAGGCAGAATTGATGTAATTGCCTCAACAACAGGATAATCGAATTTTACTCCGTTCTTAACAAAACTGAAACCACAAACTTTCATTTATTGTCCTGATTTATTGATGAGATGAACCCTAAACTTCAAACCTGGACACCCCACCAAAATCGAGTGTCGCAAAATAGTCTTCCAATGTTTCAGCTCTCCGGATCTGGACAACCTCCCCATTTTCGCGCAGAAGAAGTTCAGCTGACCGAAGTTTACCGTTGT
>TBL_comb47_HYPODRAFT_10004674_pt1 | contig 15631 bp, 26 predicted proteins | sample TroBogypolimnion_40_FD_10682 | JGI IMG/M metagenome (IMG submission 10682)
ACTGTTGATTTCCTGGAAGTAAAAAAAGAAGATGTAGAAGGAAAGTCTGTTATCATAGGACTATCTGCATCAGGTATTGCTAATATAATTGCAACTCCTAGAGGAGAACAATTTGCTCATACAGTACAAGCTAATGCTCTTATCTCTGTATTTAATGGAACAACACCAGTAAGATATTCATATGCTCCAACTTTGGAGCTGCTTGCCACAATATTGTTAACTACTCTTATTATATTAGTTATCCCTAGAATACCTGTCCTTACTACCATTCCAGTGTTAGTTATTATTGTTGGTAGTTTGGTATATCTTCCCAAGTATTTTTTTACTAGCAATTTAGAACTTTGGGATGTATCATATATTTTATTCTCAACAGTAATTACATACGGTACTGTAATTGCTCAAAGAATGATTAGTGAGTATTTACAGAAATTACAAATTAAAAAGCAATTTGGTACTTACTTATCTCCTGCAATGGTAGAAAAGTTACAAAAGAATCCTGAGTTGCTTCAACTCGGAGGAGAGTCTCGTGAACTTTCAATTATGTTTACAGATGTTCGCGGTTTTACTGCTATTAGCGAGCATTACGGAAACGACGTTCAGGGGTTAACTAAAATAATGAATCGCTACATGACGGCGATGACAGCTTCTATCTTAGAAGAGAATGGAACTCTAGACAAATATATTGGTGATGCTCAGATGGCATTTTGGAACGCTCCTTTAGACGATCCAAATCATGCTAAGCATGCAGTCAAAGCTGCATTGAAGATGTTAGGGAAGCTGGATGAATTTAATAAAGAAGTTGGTAAAGAAGGTGTCCCACCTTTTGGCATGGGTCTTGGGATTAACACTGGGACCGTTGTTGTTGGTAACATGGGCAGCACTCAGCGTTTTGACTATACTTGTCTTGGTGACAGTGTTAACCTTGCATCAAGACTAGAAGGTCAATCAAAGAACTACGGAGTACTTTTAATCCTTGGACCTGAAACAGCCAAACAAGTTGAAGACGAATATAGAGTGATCCAATTAGACACTATTGCTGTTAAAGGTAAAAAAGAAGGTGTGGATATCTTCACTGTTCTCGATAATGCAGATTGGGCAAAGAGTCAGGTGATGACTCATAATAAGTTTCTTGAAATTTATAGATCCGGAGATTGGGACAGAGCAATAACATATGCTACTGATCTAAGAAGATGCTTTAATAAAAAGCTAGATCATTATTATGAATTAATGATTGAACGTATCGAAGATTATAAGATTAATCCACCAAAAAATTGGGATGGTGTTTACAGAGCAACGAGCAAGTAATTATTCTTCCTCGTTGTCATCTTCCATTTGAACATGTCTAATGTGTTCTAGGTGTTTGCTTCGTAGTAATAGAACTACGTTTAATTTTTGATTCAATCTTATTAAATCATTATCCAACATTCTGATACGATCTATCAAAGCAATTAATACTGTGTTTGCATCTGACAGCACTGGTTTAATTTCTACTGTTGCCCATTGATAAACATACCAAACTATATAACCAATTCCACAAGCAGCAATGATTGGAAACCCATATTGATTAATAGCATTAGCTAGTGCTGTCAGATCCATTTTTTATTTTCTCGTTGTGTTCTATATAATATTTCAAATTTGTAGAAAGATGAGTTATAAAAACTATCCTTCCTTTTGAGTAGACAGTATATTGTTTTTTGCCACTACGCTGGCGCCTAGCAACAATCTCGAACATGTTTTATAATGGTAAGAAATACCATATCCCATTGCTTAAAAGAAGAACACCAATTAAACCAATTCCTACACTAGCCCATAGCATTTCCATAGAGACAGCAAGAATCGAAGTTGAACTTAATACAATTGCAATTTGTAGTAATGCACTTGCAAAACTAAAATAAGGACTACGAGCCTTTGCATTATCTCTTTCAATTTCTAGTTCTTTAGCCTTGGCTAGCAATTCTTTTTTACCTTCGCCTGTCTTAGGATCGCTCTCATAACGATCAATCTTAGCTTTAAGATCTTCAACTTGCTTATCGTTCTTGCGAGCAACAGCTTCGTCATATTGGTATTCTGCCAAGCTTTGTTTAATACTTTTTGCTTGATAGAAATTGTATGTATCGTTAATCTTAATTGTATTTGTCAATACTTTTCCACTGATACCATTTCCAATTAATGTACAAATAGCAAGAAGAGCTGCATAGATAGAAATCGTGACAGCACCACGACCTTTCATTACTGCTTCACCTTCACTACGACTTAGTACTTTACCAGTTTTATCTTTTAACGCCATTTTTTCCCCCATACAAGATCTATACCAATATAAGCTAATAATAGTAAATAAATTATCGATACAATACCTACAAGATTGTCAATCATTAATCTCTCCTTGCATCGTTCTTGCCATCAGCTCTGGCAATACGATCAATNTCTGGTCTAAGACCCAAGGCATCACTCATTAATGTATCAATACGAATAAGATCATGATTCATTGTTTTAACTCTGTTATCCAAAGCTGTAATAATTCCAGCCATTCCTTTTACAGAACTCATAACACCAGCCAAAATAAATTTAATTGTTAGAAATATAAAATAACCACCCACAAGTGAAGCAGCAATAGGAAATCCAACTTGCCCAATTAATTTTAAAATATCCATATCACATTCTCACTACTAAAACTACTCCAAATGCAATTGCCGCTAAAACTATAACACCTATCACTGAAGCAATTATTAATTGAATTGTATTTTCTTTGTCTATTTGTTTATTTCGTGCATCTAACGCAGCTTTTGCTTTAGCCTTCTTAAATGCTTCTCTTTGTGCAGGAGACATTCTAGCCATCGTCATGGCTTCCTGTTCTGCAGCTAATTCTCTCATAGCCTGTTCACGAAGTAATCTATTATTTTTTACAGTCTCGTTGTTGATCTTAATAAGTTCATTGCGAGCCTTAATAGCTTCGTTTTTAGCTTTAACTTTTCTCATATCATCGGCAATGCCAAAGACAGAATCAGTAATTACTTCACCCCAAACTTTACCTAGTTTAGCAGCTTCTTTTGGATCTGTAGGTATCATGATATCTCCTCATACGCTAAATGACTTTCCACAACCGCATGACGAAGTTTCATTAGGATTCCTAATCACTAAAGAACTGCTTCCAAGTTTTTGTTCATAATCTATCTCAGTTCCTATTACATACATAAGACTTGTATTATCAACTGCAAATTTATGAGATTCGTCTAAATCGACAATCATATCTAATGGTTCAATTTTATCAGTAAAATCGTATTTGTAGCTAAACCCTGCACAACCTCCACCTATGACTTCTAATCTTATAGTATCGCGTTTTTCTAATAAACACGCGTTAAGAAGATAGTCACGAGCTTTTTCAGTCAAGTTAACAAAATTTTTCATATCAGACACTTGTTTTTAGTTGCAATCAATAAGGTTTAGCATTATATATATTTATGTAGATGCCTAATGGATCTACATATTATTAAATTCAACCTTGCTTAATAGGAGGTCACATATGACTAGACTAGATTTCGCTAAATTATTTGATATGCCTTATATGGATAAGATGCTCGTAGGTTATGAGCCAATGTTCCGTAGACTAGAAGAGGCTCATGAATCCTTTGCAAAAGTGATTCCAAACTACCCACCATACAATATTGTAAAAGTTGACGAGAACAAGTATGTTATCGAAATGGCAGTAGCCGGTTTTGGTAAGCAAAATCTTGATATTGAAATTAATGATGGTACATTGACTATTTCCGGTCAATCTAACCAATCTGATGATCAATATGTATACAAGGGTATTGCAGATCGTAGCTTTACACGTAAGTTCTCTATTGCAGATACTGTTGAGATTAAGAATGCTGACTTATTTAATGGAATGTTGAAAATTTGGCTTGAAAATATCATCCCTGATTCAAAGAAACCTAAGAAAGTCGAAATCAATGATCCTGCTTCNNATGTNGAAGTAAAGGCTGAAACAGTCAAAGGATCAAAAAAGCAACTTCTTACAGAAAGCAATAAAGAGGACTAAAATGTCAAAAATAATTAATGAAATGTACTCATGGCTTAAACGCCAGGAGAAGCTTCGCAATGCTATTCGTGAACTTAGTAATTTAACAGATACAGAACTATCTGATATCGGAATTTCTCGTTGTGATATTCCAAGAGTTGCAAAGGAAGGAAAGCTATGACAAAGTTTATTGCTAAAATTTTTAAATCTAAGAAAGCTAACAAAAAACAAGAAAAGTTTATGAGCCCAGAAGAAAAGTATATTATGGCTCGTGACCCTCAAACTATTCTTGATGTTGAAAATTATTCAAGAGACTTTGAGAGACGTCGTAGTGCATCTTTTAACCGTTCTTCATGGAGTGCATTATAATGACTGCTTTTAATGATATTGGAACATATACTCAATTTGTAAAAAGAGCTTTTACAAATGAAACTGTAAAAGATAAGGTTGTTTATGACGCATCTATGAAGTATATAAGGGCTCAAGAAGATTTTTATAATATGCTTGTTGATAATACAATTAATTTATCAAAGCATTTTATTGAGACTCAAACAGCTTTTTGGTTTCCTAAAAAAGATACAAAATAATGTGGCCTTATACTTTAGATGAGCTTGTAATTATTAATGGTAAATAATTAGAAGGGGCTTCGGCCCCTTCTTTCATAAATAGATTTATGAAAACATTTAAGCAGTTCTTAGAAAATTTTATGGACGGTAAACACCCAGAGCATAAGGGTGATATGGCTCGCCATGGACTTAAAGGTAAGTCGACTGCTGAATTAAAAAAAGTACGCTCATCAAAGACTGCCTCACCAAGAGCAAAACAACTTGCTCATTGGAAAATCAATATGACTCTAGGTAAGAGAAAAAAAGGTTCATGAACATGCATAAATGATAAATACATTTATGGCACATGTATACCTTATAACTAATAAAATTAATAATAAACAGTACGTAGGAGTAACTCATCATAGTGATGTGATGATGAGGTTTGAAACTCACAAGTACGGTAGAATAAGATTATCATCTGCTATTAAAAAATATGGTGCAGATAATTTTATAGTAGAATCTATTAAAGAATGTAAAGATATTGACGAAGCTTATTCTTTAGAAACTTATTACATTAATTTTTATAATACTAGATATCCAATTGGTTATAATTTTTCTGACGGGGGCAAAGGTAGTAAAAAAGGACACGGAAATAGTATGCCTACATCAGAAGAAACAAAAAAGAAAATAAGTGAGTCAAAGAAGGGTCAGTACTGGGGTTCTAATCTATCAAAAGAAAGATTAGAAGAAGAGTATAAAAAGAGAGCTTTAACTCGCACAGGTCAAAAACGTAAATCTTATAATATAGGTCAATTTAAAGACAAAATTTGGATTAATAAAGATAGCACAGTTAAAAGAATTAAAGCTAATTTATTAGACGAATACTTAAATGCTGGATGGAATAAGGGTTACGTTACAAAAAGAATTTATAAAAAACAGTTGATTAGGTTTTAGATCAATACTATAATATAGAGTATGAACAAATACAACCGTGCAATTATACGAAAACAAGTCTTGGAGTATGCTCCTAAGATGCAACCATTATTGCCTCCATTAGATGCTCATCCTAATGGTAGAGGAGCAATACCTCATATGTATAGTGTATTAGATGGTGTCTTTGGTTGTCCAATATCAGAAGTAAGAGACAGTCGACTAGAAGATGCTCTTGCAATTTTAAAATATACAATGGATAATGCTACTAGGATGCGTATAATGTCTCCTTTACGTGAGATGTATGCTCCTGAACCAGAGCCGCTAAAATCTTTAACATTGGATAAATTCTTTGAGTAAATTTTATACTTCAGTCGCTCTTCACCGCAATGATATTTTGCTACGTGGGTATGAAGATGGCCAACGCATACAATATACTATCCCTTGTAAGCCATATCTGTTTGTGCATTCAAAGAATCCTAACTCACCATATCGTAACTTAAAAGGTAAACAAGTTGATAGAGTAGACTTTGATTCACCTTCTACTGCTCGCGATTTTATTAAACGCTATACTGAGGTTGAAGGCTTTACCTATTACGGTTTTACTAATTTCGTTTACCCTTTTATTAATGACTATTATTCTGGTGAAATTGATTATGATCCTAAGCTAGTATCTAAGATTAATATCGATATCGAAGTTGCAGCAGATCAAGGGTTCCCTGACATCCAAACAGCTAATAAAGAAATTACTGCAATCACGATGAAAAAGAATGATGTATATATTGTTCTAGGTTGTGGTGAATTTACTACCGATAATGAAAAAGTAAAATACATTAAATGTAAAGATGAGTATGAGCTTCTTATGAAGTTCCTTGATGTATGGCGCAGCAAATGGTTTTCTCCAGACATTATTACCGGGTGGAACGTAGAGTTTTTCGATATACCTTATATTGTTAACCGAATTAAAAGAGTGCTAGGAGATTCCTGGGCAAAGAAACTTTCACCTTGGGAATTACTAGAAGAACGCACCGTTACTATTGCTGGTAGAGACAACCAGGTTTATGTTCCTGTAGGTATTGCAATTCTTGACTATATGCAGATGTATCGTAAATTCACTTTTACAATGCAAGAGTCATACCGACTCGATCACATTGCTAATATTGAGTTAGGTGAACGTAAGTTAGACTATTCAGAATATGAAGGACTATTTGATTTATATAAGAAAAACTACCAGCTATTCATTGAGTATAACATTAAAGACGTTGATCTTGTTGATCGTCTAGATGAAAAGTTAAAGTTAATTGAGCAGGTATTTGCTATCGCATATGACGGTAAAGTTAACTACAACGATACATTTACCTCAGTGCGCATGTGGGACGTTATTATTCATAACTATCTTTTAAGTCAAAATATTGTAGTACCTCAGTTAAAGATTACCGAGAAGGAAAGACAGATTATCGGTGCCTACGTTAAAGATCCTAAAGTAGGTATGCATAAATGGGTAGTATCATTTGACTTGAACTCTCTGTATCCTCATCTTATGATGCAATATAATATTTCACCAGAAACCTATGTTGGTCATGTTTCAGCTATTAATGGTGATGATGGCGTTCAAAAAATACTAGATGGATATCTCAATGAGCCTTCTGTTCGTAATCAGCTTATTTCTTCCAACGTTACTTGTGCCGCTAGTGGCTGTATGTTTGATAAAGATTATCAAGGTTTTCTTCCCCGATTAATGCAGAAGATGTATGATGATCGGGTTGTATATAAGAAGCGAATGATTGAAGCCAAAAAAGAGCTAGAATTAGTAGAAAATGAATTGAGAAAAAGAGGTATACTCTAGCTTTATGTAACTAGTATTTTAGCTAATTATGTCTATAGAAAGTAAAAAAAGATGGGCTAATAATAAGGAAAAGATTCGTGATTGTTTATCAACTACGTTTAATATTATTTCCCCACAAGGAGAAATGTTTACCACAAATAGATTAGAAGAATTTTGTTTAGAAAAATCTCTAACATACGTATCAGTTTGGAATAGCTCACGAACTGGTGTTCCCGTAACAAAAGGCAAATCAAAAGGATGGTTATGTCAATCGATTACACACAATTAACAGATAAGGAGTTACGAGAGCTACGTACGCAGAAACAGAAGGAAATTGCTCAGACGCATAATATGCAGCTGGCCAAAAAAATCCAGCTGAATTCTGCGTACGGCGCTCTCTCCTAGTTACTAACGCTTACTTTCGATGGTTTGATAATAAGCTTGCTGAATCGATTACTCTCTCCGGTCAGCTTTCTATTAAGTGGATGGAAAGAGAGATTAACAAATACCTAAACAAATTATTTAAAACAAAGGATAAAGACTATGTCATTGCTTGTGATACAGACTCTATGTATATTACGCTTGACGACTTGGTCAATCAATGCGGTCTTGAGGATAGACCGACTGCAGAAGTTGTCACCTTCCTTGATAAGGTCTGTGAAGATAAGCTTGAACCGTTTATTGATAAGTGTTATCAACAGCTTTCTGAATATGTCAATGCCTACGAACAAAAAATGAAGATGAAGCGAGAAGCTATTGCTAACAAAGGCATATGGACTGCCAAAAAGCGATATATTCTCAATGTGTGGAATAATGAAGGGGTTCAGTATGCAGAGCCTAAACTTAAGATGATGGGTATTGAAGCAGTTCGTTCTTCTACCCCTGCAGCTTGTAGAGTTAATATTAAGAAAGCTATTAATATTATTATGAACAGTACTGAAGATGAAACGATAGAGTTTATTCAGAAGTTTCGTATTGAGTTTGGCAAGTTGCCTTTCGAGGATGTTGCATTTCCAAGAGGGTGCAAAGGGTTATCAGAATATTCTGACCTTAATAGTATTTACAGAAAAGCAACTCCTATCCATGTAAGAGGAGCTCTTCTCTATAACCATATGTTAAAACAGAAAAAATTAGATCAGAGGTTCCCTATTATTAACGAGGGAGATAAAATTAAATTCTGTTATATGAAACTACCTAACCCAACTCGTGAAAATGTTTTTGCTTGCCCTGGTACTCTTCCAAGACAGTTAGGTATGGATCAATATATAGATTATGACACTCAATATGATAAGTCGTTTGTAGAGCCGCTAAGAACTATTCTTGATGCTATTGGTTGGCGAGTTGAGAAGCAAGCTTCACTAGAGGATTTCTTTTCATGAGCAGTATATGCAGTGTTTGTGGGCAAGATTTTGATTATATAAATTGTAAAAATACTAAATGTCCTAAAGATGGAGGTAAAATGATCGACGATATATTTGATAACGATTTTGGTTTTTCTGCTGCTACAGAAGAAGAATTAAAACAATATGAGAAACAACAATTGCAGCATCTTACTAAACAGGTAGATAATACTTCTGCACAAGCTACATCTTATAAAGAAAAATTAGAAACTATGTATAAGATGATTCTCCCACTTATTACTAATCTATCTAAAGATCCTCAAAAAGAATATATTTTATGGCCTAATAGAGATAAAAGACTTTTAGAATTTAAAGCTAAGCTGGATGCGTTGATGAATGATTAACTATATTGCACTTATTGCTGCACTCAGCTTGTCTGGCGTATCAGCATATTATTCTATTATAGGTCTAACTACAGTGTTTGCAGGCTCATTCTGGCCTGTTGTTATTATGGGTACTGTTTTAGAAATTTCTAAAATTATCGGAACATCTTGGCTCTACCGTCATTGGAAAACTAGTCCTTTTTTGCTTAAGTCTTACTTAACTTTTGCAGTAGTAATTCTTATGATTATTTCAAGTATGGGTATATTTGGTTTTCTATCTAAGGCTCACATAGAACAAAATTTACAGATTACTACCGGTGATGCAGATCAAATACAGATAGTTCAATCTAAAATAGATAATGAGCAATCTTATATTTCTGATATTAATAAACAGGTAGATCAAATAGATGCTGCAGTTACTAAAATGACAGATAAAGGACAAGCTCAAAGTTCTTTGCAGGCTGCGGACAAACAAAGAAAGCTTCGCGATGATCTTACAAATAAGAAAACACAACATGTGGAGATACTCTCTAATCTCAAAACAGAAAAAGTTAAACTTGAATCGAGTGTCAAAAAGACAGAAGCAGAAGTTGGTCCAATTAAATATATTGCAGCGGCACTATATGGATCCTCAGGACCTGATACACTTGAACTGGCTGTTCGTTGGGTTATTCTCTTGCTGGTTATTGTATTTGATCCTCTCGCTGTAGTCCTACTTTTAGCAGCCAATCACGGTATAACTAATTCTAAGAAAGAAGAATTTAAAGAAGAGTTGCCTGAATTAAAAGAAGACAATATACTCAGTATAGACTTAGACAATCAATTTTAAAATGGAATATAAACATGTCGCTTATTAGCCGTCTTATTAAGAATTCTACTATTTCAGAAACATCGTTACTTTCCGAAAGTAAAATCTACGGAAAGAAAGATATGATTACTACTAGCGTTCCAATGGTGAACGTAGCACTATCGGGTAGCGTTGACGGAGGATTAACTCCTGGTTTGACTGTATTAGCAGGACCTTCCAAACACTTCAAGTCTGCCTTTTCTCTCCTTATGGCTTCGGCTTACATGAAGCAGTATCCTGATAGTGTTCTTTTATTCTATGATTCAGAGTTTGGTACACCACAAGGATACTTTGAATCGTTTGGTATTGATATGGAGCGCGTACTTCACACTCCTATTACCGATATTGAACAACTTAAGTTTGATATTATGAAACAGTTAAATGAAATTAGCCGTAATGATAAGGTTATTATGGTCATTGACTCAGTAGGCAATCTGGCTTCTAAGAAAGAAGTAGAGGATGCTGCTAATGAGAAATCAGTAGCTGATATGTCTCGTGCAAAGAGTCTTAAGAGTTTGTTCCGTATGGTAACTCCTCATTTGACTCTTAAAGACATTCCATTGATTGTTGTTAACCATGTCTATATGGAAATTGGAATGTTTCCTAAAGCAATCGTAGGTGGTGGTACAGGTATTTACTACTCTGCAGATACCATTTGGATTCTTGGCCGTCAGCAAGATAAGGATGGTGGTGAGATTGCAGGTTATCATTTTATTATTAACGTTGAAAAGTCTCGTTACGTAAAAGAAAAATCTAAGATTCCAATTACGGTTTCTTATGAAGGCGGTATTAAGAAATGGTCAGGTCTACTTGACTTAGCTATCGAAGGTGGTTATGTAGTTAAACCTTCTAACGGATGGTACCAGCTTGTTGATCGTACTACAGGTGAAGTAATTGGTAATAAGATGAGAGCTGCAGATATTGAAGATAATAGTGCAGTATGGAAGCAAATATTTACAACATCAGATTTTGCAGATTTTATTAAGAAGAAATATACTCTTGTCGGTGGCTCATTAGTAACAAATGATGATGTAGAGTTAGACGATGGCGAATAATTCACTGTTTGAAAGTCTTGATGAGTTAACTCGAATCTATAGAGAAGCTCGTCAAGAGTATGACAATGAAGCCGAACAATTTTGGGAAGCTTTATCTTATGAAGATAAGTTAAAAGCGTTCTATATTGTCTCCAAGCGTATCCATAAAGGTGATGTAATTGATCGTGGATCATTTCGTTATGTTCTTTATAATACGTTTGGGTTTGATATGGATTCATATGTTTTAGGTATGGATTCAGGTTACATGGAAATTCATAATGCTATTGCTGAAGGATTAAGTGATGACGAACGAACAGATGGAAGCTAAAATAAGTAAGCTTTCTATACCAATAGAAACACAAATTATGATGACTTGCGATACTCAGGAAGATGCTGTGTTACTAGCTGTTGCTATGCTTAGGAAAGTAATTTTTATTTTTGATCATCACTATAATCCTGAAAGCCGTAAAGCATTGATAGAGCAATTTAACAGATGATTTTATTTCGTAGATGGGTTATAAATTGGATAGGGTTTAAAGGTAATCTATTCTATTGGAATATTAATAGGTTTAACAGTGGTTATCCATATGTCAGTTGGCGTATAGGACCACTCTCAATTAAGAGGTATTGGTAATGACATATGATCCTATTACAGATCTAAGAATTCTAAGACCATCAGACCCTGGTACTTTTTCCAAGCTACAATATAGAAGACTTGGTAAGTATAAAGAAACCGATTGGGTAGATGTTCCAGTAATTGATGAAGAGAATTTAAATGATAGAAAAGACGATACTTTCACATCTAGTATTCAACGAGGCGTACGCAAGGAAGACTCTTCCGTTTCTTAAAGATGAGTATTTTCAAAACCAATCAGATAAAGTAGTATATAAGTTAATTCAAGATTATGTTACTAAGTATAATAATACTCCAACTAAAGAAGTATTATTTCTTGAACTAAACAATAAAGACGGTCTTAATGATACTACTTTTAAAGACTCAAAACGTCTTATTGAGGATCTTCAAATTGACAATACAGAGATTCAATGGCTTTTGGATAGTACTGAAAAGTTTTGCCAAGAAAAAGCTATCTATAATGCAATCATGGCATCAATCAAAATCCTTGATGATAAGACTGGATCAAGCTCTACAGGAGCTATTCCTACTTTGCTATCAGACGCTCTTGGTGTCAGCTTTGATGTTAGTATCGGCCACGATTATTTCCTTAATGCTGATGAACGGTTTGATTTTTATCATCGTAAGGAAGAACATATTCCCTTTGACCTTGAGTACTTTAACAATATTACTAAAGGAGGTCTTGTTCGAAAAACTCTCAACATTGCCCTTGCAGGTACTGGTGTTGGGAAATCTCTTTTTATGTGCCATTGTGCTTCGAATAACCTAACGCAAGGTAAGAACGTTCTTTACATTACGATGGAAATGGCAGAAGAAAAGATTGCAGAGCGTATAGATGCTAACCTTCTTAACGTCACGGTAGATGAGCTTGCAATTTTACCAAAAGATGCATATGATAAAAAGATCGCTCGTGTAAAGGAAAAAACAGTTGGAAAACTCATTGTTAAAGAATATCCTACCGCTTCAGCTGGTAGCGCTCATTTTAGACATCTTCTTAATGAACTTCGTATCAAGCGAAACTTTATTCCTGATATTATCTACATCGATTATCTTAACATATGCTCTTCTAGCCGCATTAAAACTGGAAGTAATGTCAACTCATACACATATATTAAGGCAATCGCTGAAGAGCTTCGTGGTCTTGCCGTTGAGTTTAATGTTCCTGTGGTTTCTGCTACTCAAACTACAAGAGGTGGTTATGGTAATAGTGATGTCGAACTTACCGATACATCTGAGTCTTTTGGTCTACCTGCAACAGCTGACTTAATGTTTGCTTTAATTAGTACAGAAGAATTAGAAGACCTAAATCAGCTTATGGTCAAACAATTAAAGAACAGATACAATGACCCTACTATTCACAGACGCTTTGTTATCGGTATTGATAGGGCAAAGATGAGATTGTATAATACAGAACAATCTGCCCAGACACTTATGGATGATGCACCAGTATTTAGTAGCTCTAAGGCAGGTCAATCTATTGATTCAGAGAAACGTAATAGGTTTAAGGAGTTAACTGTTTGATAGAAATTTTATATAGGATGTTAATAGTTTGCGTTTTAACGATCATAGTTTGTATCCCAGCAGGATTATCTTTTTTATTTTTAATGTCAGAAGAAAAGGCAGATGAATGAAAACTTCTGATGATGCGTATGCTGAGTTTGTAGCAGATATTATTCTATCTTATTTTACTGCACAGCAAGCTGCAGGAAGATCGGTTTTATATGAAAGCGAGATTTGGAAACTTTTGGGTTTAGAGCTTCCAGAAGGACAGGAAAACCGCAGATTTATTTTAAAAGAATATAGCGATAACGTCATTCCTTTCCCAAAAAAACATTATTCTATAAGAATCCAAAAACCTCAATGATTTCAATAGGTTACAACTTTTTTATAACTCATTGAAAACATTGGGGTTTTTCTGTGCTTATCAGTTGATTTATTTCCGAAAATATACGATATTAATAATATGATGAAAAGACATCGGGACTCTATGGAATTTAATGCTCTCACGTCTGATTTTATGAGATTTTTAGGAAAAAACCTCAAAAAAACAGTTGCATTAATTACAGAAGTCGTTATTATAAGAATATAGACAGAAATGGAGAAATGAAAATGTCTAATATTGCTCTCGTTGTTAAGTTACTTGAATCTAACCCTACCTTGGATAAAGCAGCTTTGGTTGAGATGGTTATCGCTCAACTTAAGGTTACTAAGTCTAACGCTCAGGTCTACGTTTATAACGCTCAGAAGAAGCTAGGTAAGCCTACTTCCTCTAAGGCTAAAACTAAGGTAGTTAAGCCTGCTAAGTCTGCAAAAGCTACTCGAGCTGAAGTTGTGCAAAAGTCTGACGAAGAGATTGCTCGTATTAAAGAAGAGCGTCTTGCTCAGATGAAGTCAATTGGTGAACGTCGTCGTGCAGACGAGCAAGCAGAAATTGATGCTAAGAAAGAAGTAATGCTAGCAGGTATCGAAGATCATTTGGAAGAGTCTAAAGCTTACATTGACTCTCTCACTGCTCCTACCCGTAAATTTCTTCTTGGTGCCGAGTAAGGACAGCTATATATGAGTAGAGGGAGAAATCTCTCTACTCAACTCTAAAGGACTATTAATGCAACTCTTATCGTGTCTGAAACATACATATCGCCTAACATTTAGCGGACAGATTGCTCCGAATGCCGGCGTATGGTCAGAAGGTATGAGGTGCTCAGTGTAAAGTTGGATAGTTATAATCTAGCAAACACTGAGCGGCCTAGGAAACTAGAGCCGCTTTTTTAATGGATATTTAACAGTTGATTTAAATTTGCAAATTTAGTATATTAAGAATCGATGCTGTTCCGAGTGGATAAGAACAGCCCCTGACTAGTACTAAGGTCAAAGGACCGATAGGTGGTTTCAGCAGGGTAGAAGGATAACGGAAGTTATCTCTTCACAGATACACAACTGCGGTGTAGGTGGCCTTTAGCCCTGCAACGAGCAACGTAGGCACTGTTGCAGGTGCGGTGTATCTTTGTGGAGATAATAGTTATCTCTTCATGGATACATCAGAGCCCGAAGTGTGTGCACAATAATAAACACAGAGGTAGGCTTCCCAGAATCGGTAACCAGCTGTAATAACGAGTGGCATTGGAAGTTAGATAGCTGGTGTATCCTTGAAGAGATAATTTGGACGGTATTGGCTAGGTGCTGATATCTGTATTCCCTGGCAGGAGTACGAACGAGGGATGCCAGTCCCACTAGTAGCCAAATAACTAATTGTAGCAGTATGGCACTGCTGGTGAAGCACCTACGGAGATGGTAGGAATGCAGACGGGCCTCCTGCCGGTCTAACAAAACAAATGCCAGATAATTACACTAGTTTCTAAAACGGTTGTATTATAAATAAAGATACAACGTTAGGAGACTAATATGAATCAATGGAATAAAGATCTTGCAGTTCAGCGATCTATCGATATAATAAACAATAATGAGCATTTAAATTTGCATGAAGCCACGGCAAGAAAACATGCTAAAAGATACTTGATTGCAACTCAAGGTAATAAATGTTCTATATGTGGAGTTGAGGAATGGAATGGACTTCCAGTACCTCTAGTTTGTGATCATGTAAGCGGTGATTCTACAGATAATCGAATAGATAATTTTAGAATCGTATGCTGTAATTGTGATGCTCAGCTTCCTACCTATAAGAGTAAAAATAAAAATGGTAGAAAGTATGATAGAGAGTATATGAATAAAAGAAATAATGGAGTGCATGTCTAGCCGGGGATGCTAGCACCGCCTTGAAAGCGGTTGGAGCCGCAAGGCCAGGGGTTCGATTCCGCCATCACTCCGCCAAGTTATCCTGACGCTGGAGCTTAATCGAGGAACTGCAATCCTATTCGAGCTAACTTGCAGGTTAGTAATATAGGTTCGAATCCTATAGTCAGGTCCTTTATTGTATGCCTTCTTAGCTCAATGGTAGAGTGCTGGTTTGTGGCACCAGTTACAGTGGTTCGATTCCACTAGAAGGTACCAAGAAATTACAGGGGTGGAAGCCTGTAATCGCCTTCCCAGTTGTCCGTATAGCTTGGGGAAGGAT
>TBL_comb47_HYPODRAFT_10004675_pt1 | contig 15630 bp, 12 predicted proteins | sample TroBogypolimnion_40_FD_10682 | JGI IMG/M metagenome (IMG submission 10682)
CCCCCCTGGAGAAATCCGTGGAGGGCCGGCATGACATTCAGGGCATCCGCCAGCCACAGTACCAAATCGTTCATGCGGCATGCCGAGACGCTTCTTGATGCGCCTTTGGAGACAATAGGCAAGGCGGCTTCCATCTCCGGAAGGTAAAGCGGCAGTGAGACTGGATGGATCCCTAACTGAAGCGCACAGTTGCCGAGATCCTCCAGGCCGGGGCGTTTGAGCCAAAGACCTACCAGTAGTTCCAGGCGATCCCAGGTCCCCTTGGCCATCTGGCCGATGCTTTCCAGGATTCTCCTGGGATCTTCGCCCTCCTTGAGCAGGATCCGGAGCACCTCGAACGGGGGCAGATCCATGCAGCGGAGGGCCAAGTAGCGGTAAACGAGTTGCCTTTGGTCATCGAAAGGGGCCTCGGCACTACCTACGCTTCTCAGCGGTTCCTCATCCCCTTGGGCGGTATTGGCGGTCCGAGCTGTGGGTTGGTCCAGCATTCACGCATCCCCAGCAATCAGGAATAGGTCAAAAGTTCTCTCCTGGCGGGAAGAGGGCCGCAAGGCTTCGATATGTAAATCGGGATAGATGCGAGCCAAGTGGAGGAGAACCTGCTCGATGGCCGCAACGTCCATGAACTCCCAGTCCGTAAGGATGAGGGCCAAGATCCGGTCGGATTTCGAAACTCCTAGACCTTCAAGGCTGGAGACAAGATCCAACACCAACGCGTCCAGTTCATGGCTGTCGAATGCGTCACAACCTACCCGGCGGACTTGCCCGGTCGCCCACTGACCCTTCTGGATGAAGGAGAGCCAGGGCCTGAGGGCTTCCATGTCCTCGTTCCGGGAAAGGCAGGTCAGCAGAAGTAGGAGCTCAAAGGTGGTCTGGGGCTCGTCTTTCTTCATGACCGGAGAATACGGGTACTCGATAGACATATGTTGTCCATGATCGAGCCCCATGGTATCCCCATGAAGATCCTTCACTTCTCAGACCTGCATGGGCGGCACACCAAGTCCGCTGAAAGGCTAATCGACACCCATGCCCCGGACTGGATCGTCCTCACGGGCGACATCCTGCCCGAATTCCCTAGGATCTCAGGCCGGGGCAGCCGTCTTGGAGCCCAGCGGGAGTGGTGGGGAACCTACCGCAGCAGCTTCATGCACCCCCTTGCCGTCACCACGCTCACCTTGGGCAACCATGAGGTCGAAGGCTTCTATGATCGCGAGTTGGAAGCGGTTCCATCCGAATTGCAGGGCAGAGTGGGGGTTCTCCGGGGCAATCCGGCAGAGTTCGGTGCCTGGGGCTTCTCCAGGGAATACGAACAGGATGAGCTGCAGGAGGAGGTGGATGGCCTGAATCACCCGCTAGTGGTGCTGTCCCACTGCCCACCCCACCGGCTGCTCGATGCAAATAGGGAGGGTATTCCGATCGGTCATCCTCCTTTTCGTACCTATCTGGACGAGGCTCCAAAGGCGCCCCTGCTCGTCTTGTGTGGGCATGTTCACGAGTCCTTCGGAGAGGTCAGGCTGGGGCAGTCCCTGATCGTGAACGCGGTCACCGGCTACGCCTTAGTGGAACTGGATCTCACTTCTGGCCAGGCGCAGGTGCTTGAGATGTCGCGACTGGATTCATTGAGATTCGAGGCCCGATGAGCAAGCCAGCTTACAAAAGTTCCCGCGGACGACGCGCCCTCACAGTGAGCGCAGTTCCGAAGGTCTACAACCCCATCCTCCGCCTCTGGATTCTCCGGCTGATCAACCTGGGGGGAGGCCTCCTTGCGGATCGCAGGAACAGGCCGGACCTCACTCCCGCCGCCCTTGAGGCAGCCGGACTTCCTCGCTCAGAGGGGCGCTTCCGGGAGGAAGCCAAGGCTCAGTCGGTGGCGATGGAAGCAACCTTTCGGGCCGCGTTGAGAGCCGCGGAGGAGGCTGAATCAGCCTTACCAGACCACACGCCCATGGCCCAGAACATCGAGTGGCTCGGCGAGGCTGCGGGTTTGAATGCAGTCGAACGAGGCATCCTCCACTTCGTCCTCTTGGCATTCCACCATCCGGGCCTTGAGAACGCCCTCGACCAATTAGGCGGCTTGAGCTTGGGCAGCCTTCAGACCCTGTTCATGCGGGTACTTGGGTTCACGCCCGCGGCCCTGGCCAAGGCCCTGGATCCCGGCGGGACTCTGGCCCGGACTGGGCTGATGTGGGTGGATACCAACGCCAACTTCCCTTTCCGGAGCAAGGTCGAGGTGCTGGGAGGACTCTGCGACCAGATGTCCAGCCGCCACCGCGACGCCTGGGAGCTGTTCCGCAGCGCCTTCATTAAGGCCCCGAAGCCGGGTCTGACCCTGGCCCACTATCCGCACATGAAGAAGGATCTCGAAATCCTTGTTCCTTACCTCAAGGAGGCTATGGGGAAGGGGCGCAAAGGTGTCAACGTCCTTATCCACGGTGGTCCAGGAACAGGGAAGACCGAACTCGTGCGGGCCATTTCATCCCATCTCGGCGCCCAGTTGTACGAGGTGTCCTCTGAGGATCGCAAGGGATGGCCCGTGGAAGGCAATGACCGCTTCCGTGGTTACCGACTCGCCCAGGCTGTCCTTGCCCGGAGGGACAACCATCTGGTTTTCTTCGATGAGATCGAGGACTTCTTCCGGCCCAAGGAGGATGCCCCGCGTTCTTCCCGCAACAATGTGAGCGGGTTTAAGGCCTGGGTAAACAAGGTCCTGGAGGAAAACCCTATTCCCGCCTTCTGGGTAACCAACCACCTGTTCATTCTCGACGAAGCATTCGTACGACGCTTTGACTTTGTGATTCAGCTAGACAACCCTCCGCGTAGCGTCCGCCGCCGGATGCTGGAGGAGAACCTCGCGGGTCTCCCGGTGGACGGGGTTCGCAAGGACAGCCTAGCCGAGCATGAGGGATTGTCTCCCGCGCTCATCAATCGGGTTGCTGGGGTAGTCCGGATCGTTCATCCGGCTCTCGGACGGGAAGATGCGGGTCCGATCTTCAGCCATCTCCTTGGCAATGCCTTGGAAGCCCTTGGGCACTCTCGTAACGCGCGCCAGACCGTCGAAGTGGTCACCGACTACCGCCCAGAATTGGTTAACACGGACTGCGACCTGAGTCCCGTGCTGGGCGGACTCCGAGAACACGGGAATGGCCGCATCTGCTTCTACGGTCCTCCAGGGACCGGCAAGACCGCCTATGGCCGCCACTTGGCTCAGCAACTGGACCGTCCCCTTGTTCTGAAGCGGGCTTCGGACCTGCTCAACGCCTATTTGGGCGGGACGGAGAAGCTGCTGGCCGCCATGTTCGAAGAGGCTCGTGCCGAAGGCGCCGTTCTGCTCCTGGACGAGGCCGATAGCTTCCTGCAAGAACGCGGCAAGGCCCAGCGTTCTTGGGAAGTGACCCAGGTGAACGAGATGCTCACGCAGATGGAAGCCTTCGAGGGGATCTTCATCGCTTCGACCAACCTCATGGATCAGCTTGATGCCGCAGCCCTCAGGCGTTTCGACCTCAAAGTACGCTTCGACTACCTGCGCCCAGAGCAGGCCTGGATCATGTTTCAGGATGCAGCCCGCCGCCTAGGGATCGAAGCAGATCCAGTCGTAAAGAGTGGGCTTTCGTCACTAGGGATCCTGACTCCCGGTGATTTCGCGACCGTGCTCCGCCAGGCTCGCATGAATCGCCCGAAGGATGCTCGCGATCTGCTGGGCCGCCTTGAGGCCGAGTGCCAGGTCAAGCCTGACCATCGCCGCAACCCCATCGGGTTCTCGGAGCGGGTGTCGTGATCAGATCCTTTTTACTTGAGGTCACGATGCCTTAGACCCCAAGTCCACCAAACCTTTTCCCCATCCCCTTTGCTGGAGTCGCCATGCCCACACACGAGCACACTCTCGTCTTCAGGAACAACCACTTGTTCGTCCGGTTGGAAGAGGGGCTCTTTCTCCTAGACACAGGCTGCCCGATGAGTCATGGGCCGGCAGAAAATGCGACCATATTCGGTCGCACCGCCAACATCCCCTCCGAATTCATGGGTCTACCTTTCGAGCACGTCACCAGGCTTGCAGGTCCGGAGTGTGTCGGCATGATCGGAATGGACCTGCTATGCAACCGTCATACCTATTGGGACGGACCCAACTGCAGGCTGGTTGGGGGAGACGTCCCCTTGCCTCAAGGCACCAAGACAGCAGCCGCCGAATTCGGGATGGGGATCATCTGCGATGCCGGTGTTTCGGGCAACACCACCAAGGTGATATTCGACACAGGCGCACAATATGGCTATTTGACGGGTGCCGATCTTGCCGCTGGGGCCGAACCAGCTGGAATCATCGATGATTTCAATCCGCTTCTAGGGGAGATCAAGAGTGAGTCCTGGTGGGTGGAGGTTGAGCTCTGCGGCATTAGGTTTCGGGAGAGGATGGGCGTCCTTCCTCCCATGGGGGCAATGCCACTTGCAATGCTTGGCGTCCAAGCCATCATTGGCTGTTCTTGGATGCATGAGCACGGGCTCTGGCTCATGCCTGATGAGAACAGGTTGGCGATTTCGTGATGCTCTCAAACACCTAAAGGGGCTGGGCTTCCCCCTCCCTTTGTAGAGTCCGGGAAGCACACCACTGGAAGGAAAGGCATGGCTTCGCTGTTGGAGAATCCCATTTACCAACCCCACACCGTTCTGCTGCTCCATGGCATGACAGGGTCCGGAAACGGTTCTGTCAGCCTGCTCGAAGCGGAGCTGCGAGTTCTAGGTTGGGAAGGGGTGCGGTTCCTTCGTCCCACCTTACCCAGCGTTCACGCGCCCGGGGATCGTCCCATGGATGAGACCTTCTTCCGAATCGCGCTGGCTGAGGCCAAGGCTGAGTGCCCTCCAGAGGTGGACCTAGTGGTGGGACTGAGCTATGGCGGGTTGCTGGCAGCCTTTCTCGACGTTCCTCTTCGGCGTTCTGTCTGCAGTCCGTGGGCTCGGCTCCCAAAGGAGGCGGTTGAGAAAATATCTGCACACCAGGGTTGGGCTGTGTTGCAAGGGGGCATGGACAACGTGGTGCTGCCTGAGCACCTCGAAGCGCTCCCGCTTCACGTCCCTCGAAAACTAGATCCAGAGGGCACGCATCAGTTCGATAACTGGATGAAGCGCATTGCCGCATGGGTGGCTGAAGGGTGATCCCAAGACATGGCTGAGGCATAGGATCAGACCGGCAGTCACCACAAGTGACATGAATTGTTATGCCGAGGGACGCACCCTTAAGTCATATGAGGCCCCTCTGCTACTGGGGGATGACGAACAAGGACACGGTAATCACGGGACCGGAGTTCCTGTTTGGCGCGACCCAGACCTGTCCCAAAACTGCCTTCATTCACGCAGCAAACCAAGGAACCACGCCATGGGCAGGTCCTCATCCGAATCGTTCTCATCGGATATCCAGGGATTTCTGGCTCCCCACTCATCCTCGGACAATTCCCGCCAGACTTCAGAGGCAGTCCATAGGAGCAGGGACTCCAGCCTGGGTTCCATGGCCAGTCTGGTCTGCAGGTTCATGAGGATTTCGGCGGATGCTTTGCTAGCGTTTAGCTGCTCCCCCGATGGGATAAGTTCTGAGAACCGCATGGACTTGAGCATGGTCCGGAGGTCCTCGTACAGGTCTGGTTTCGGAACCTCCAGAAGGACCGGAACTTCGAAAGAAGAACCTGCAACAACCTTGCGTCGGTGGTTCAGGTGTTCGGGCAGTAACATGTTCCCGCCTACTTTTACGCCCCTGGGGATGTCTTCAAGATGCGCACAGGCGCGAAGGTCGAGGTGTTGAGCGACGACCGTGCCTGGGGATAGACGGCGCAGTCCCGAATTACCAGTGACGATCAGGGAACCCTGGACATCCACCGGAGGGAGACTCTCCAACTTGGGGCAGTCAGAGATCAAAAAGGTCTCGCCGACATGGAAATCCCAGGGCCAATTCTCGATCGGGCCCACCTCGTGGAGGAGCAACCTTTTTTTGACGCTCAGACGCGGGGGCAGGATTCGGAGTTTGTGGCAGTTCAGAATCTCCAGATAATCCAAGGCACTGGACCCTTCAACCTCGAATACTACGGACGGAGTAAGGCCATCCAGATGAGACTCGATAGAGCGCAGCCCAGAGCAATGCCTCAGGATGAGACTATTCGTGCGGGCGCCGATCAAGGTAGTGGAGAGACCCGGGCAGTTCTCGGCCTCTAGTTTGTTGTATGCAGCGTCTATGGATTTCAGATCCCTGCAGTGCATCAGCAGGACGTTTCCGTGCATAAACCCCGTCAGATGTTGGAGTCCGCTGACATGCTCGATCTGCAGGGTCGATGGAAGGTGCCAGATGGTGGGGTCCGTTGGTTCAGAGCGCCATTGGATTGTTGCGGGGCTCTCTCCGTTAGTAAGGACCAGGCTGGAGGCACTGAGAATACCCCAACTCGGCGAGGTGGACTGGAATCCTTGGAACTCCAATTCATAGCCGATCACGGTTCGGCCCGAACCCAGCCATGACATCACTTCCGCTAGGTGCTTCGCTGAAGCAACCGTGACCCGGGGCGAGCGGGACAGGCATTTTGGGTAGCCCAGACGGCTCATGACTCGCTCTCGGAACCTTGGCACGAAGTGGTGGTCCGGCAGATTAGACAGACTCTCGAGGTGTCCTGGTCTCCCAATCAGGAGCCCCTGGATCAGGGGCGAACCCTGGTTCCTGACAGTAGGTAGCAGGTCCTTCCAGCGGCGGATGCAACTGAAGACGAGCACCTCTGCCTCATTTGGACTGTCTAAATGCGCGTTCCGATTCAGGAAGCCATCCGTCCACCTGACGATGTCCAGGGGTGTCATCCCCTTCTGCTCGGCCCGGGCTAGGATCTGGTGCAATGACACTCCGGTCACCTCGAGGGCATGGAGGTAGGCCATGAGGGAGGTCTGAATGGTCCCGTTGTCTTCCCCCATGACCACTTTGCTGCCCATATCGATGCCCCCGACAAGAAGATGGGAGGGGCGGTGTGACAGTGATTGACGAGAGATGGTCGGAATCCTTCCGATTCAGAGAGACCGGGCGCTAGGATCCAAGTCCTTAGCAACCATCACTGGGCTGCCTTTGCCTGAAAGCAGGTCTTGAATGGTGGCTTGGTCTCGGCGGGATGCTTTGCGTATTCGTAGAGCTCGGCTCTCAGGAGCCTATAGGAGGCCCAGGTCCCCAGGAGGAATCCAGCCAGCATACTCAGGGGTAACCACCGGTCTGCCTATTTCTCAGATAGGGCATTCACTGGGTTCAACGACACTTCTGGGTCCACCACCAGTGAATTCGGTAAGGACTTGGAGGCCTTCGCACCAAGGGCTTTTAATTGTTCTGACTGAGTCACTAGGTTGCCTTTCCCTAAGGACAGTTTCTTCATGGCCTCATCATAGGCATCCTTGGTCTTTCCAAGGTATTTGTGGATATCCAACAGGTCGTCGACGAACCCGCAGAATTTGTCGTAGAGGAGGCCAGCCCGAGAAGCAATTGCTTCCGAGTTCTTGTTTCTCCGCTCGACCTTCCAAACATTGGCTACGGTTCGGAGGGCGATCATCAAGGTGGTCGGTGTTGCGATAGCAACGTTACATTCTGCTGCCAGAGATGTGAGGTCCGCGTCGGCCTGGATTGCCGCAGCAAGCGCACCTTCAATGGGAACGAACATTAAGACATAGTCCAGCCTGCTCCCGGCAGCCAAGTGGTATTCCTTGCCCCCAAGGGTCCTAATATGGGTTTTCATGGAGACCAAGTGTCTCTGGAGGGCTCCAGTCCGCTCGGTATCTGAAGCGGCGTTGACGTACTCCTCAAAAGCCTTCAGTGACACCTTGCTGTCAATGATGATCTTTTCGCCCGCCGGAAGATTCACGATGACATCGGACCGGACGCGTCTCCCCGTTTCGTCCGTATGACTTTCCTGGGCAACGTATTCTTCCCCTTCCCTCAATCCAGACTTTTCAAGGATGGTGGACAGGATCAGTTCCCCCCACGCACCCTGGACCTGTGCATCGCCCTTCAGTGCGCGGGTCAAGTTCTGGGTCTCGGTGGACATCACAGCACTGCTTTCGGTCAGGCTACGGATCTGTTCGGCCAGGGTCGTCCGATCCTTCAGGCTTTCTGTGTGAGCCAACTGAAGACCCTGCTGAAATTCATTTATTTTTTCCCGTAGGGGCGTGAGGACACCTTCAATTTGTTCTTTGTTCTGTTTAGAAATGGTCTCACCATGCCGGCCCATGATTTCTTCGGCCAGTGCTTTAAATTGGTTGGTCATCTCATCTCTGGCATCAGTCAGTAAGGCCAACTTTTCTTCTGTCTGACGACGTTCCTGTTCCAGGGTTTCTGATAATTTCGCTAGATCCGCATCAGCGCTTGCCTTGGCTTGCACGGATTCTTCCAAACGGCCCTGAGTTGCATTTCGCTCTGCTTCCATTTTTTCGAGATCCTTGCGGAGCGCCCGTTCAGCCTCCTGGAGAGCCTCCAAGCTCGCATGCCTTGCGGCCGAAGTCTCCTCAGCCTTCGCTTTTTCAGACTGCAGAAGTCGGAGTTCTTCTGAGGTGGCTTTGAATTTGTTTTCTTCCTTCTCAAGCCTCCCCTGCGTGCTCAGCAGGAATTCTTGAGCCTTTCGGTTGGATTCCTGAGAAGTCGCTAGCTGCACTTCTAACTCAGCCTTCCTTGTTCTCATGGATTCGAGGAGGCCTCTGTATTCAAGCAGTTCCTTTTCAACGCCGGGAAGGCGGGATGCCTTCTGCTCTTCGGAAGCCAACTTGCGTTCCGCCTCGAACTTTTCATTACGCATGCGCTCAAACTCAAGGTCCTTCCTTTTTAGCTCCTCGGAATCAAGACCTACTTGGGGTCCCAGGCGGCGGAGGATCATAACTAGAAAAATTGCAACCACGCATGCGGTAATTAGAGCGGCCAACATGGGGAGGGAAGAGAGTCCGTTCATTGAAAGCTCCGGTCATACGAACGCTGGGATTGGTGAATGTTCCATCCCTGGTAGGTGGGGAAAGGATCTTCGGAGGACAGCTAAGGCGTAGGGTCTAGGGTCGTCTTATGGCTTGGGATTCCCGGCTGGGTCCTCCGGGTCCTCATCTTCTTCCTCTTCTTCTTCTCCCTCTTCCTCATCCTCATCGAAGTCGGAGATGTTGCCTTCGTAGTTCGCTTCTGCCGCAGAAATAGCGTCTTTGAGGGACCCGAAATAACCGATGTTGTCGAATTCAGGGGCCTGAACCCAATAGACGGGTCCGAATTGGAGAATAAAAATATTGAACGCTTCGTCCCCCATCCCGTCGAGGTCCGTTACCTGCTCGGATTCGTTCCGTACCAGGTTGTGGATCGTATCGTGGGCGCCCAACTCAGAATCGTCCAGGGCCTCACCTGAAGCAAGCCGGGCCAGAATCTCGGCGGCGGCCCCCGGGAAGTCCTCTTCTAGGGCCGCAACCACCCTCGGGTCTTTGGCAAGTTCCGGGTAGAAGGACTCCAGTTCCTCTTCTCCCCACCAGGAGGATGAATTTTCAGCACCCATGATTGCCTCCTTGTATGTGACGCTTCAGCCTGGCGGCTCATAATCGATCAGCGCCTTCGGAGCAGAGAGTTATTCGCAAGGTGTAGCGTCTTAGCTCCGCTCAATTCAGAGCTGTCTGTAGATGAACCGCAGGTCTCTATTATCCGACTCTATGGCTCGATCTTCTCCAAGACAACGGTAATCCCCTTGCTGTTGGCCGAATTGGCCTCGGGGCTGTCCAAGGATCAGCCACTCCGGAACTCGGTTCCAATGTTCATGAGCAAAGTTACTGAGTGGACCATCCCAGTTCCCCCTTGGATTGACATAAAAATAGTGTTCCTGGATGACGATCCCTTTAGGGGGCGTCGATGGGTATAGGGCTGAGAGCGAGTCAATGGCTTCCGCGCCAAAGAACAGGAGGGCGTATCGGACCCCTCCGGGCCGCCTGAAGATGGCCCAGAAGCCATAGCTGTGGCGTGGGCCTTCCATCGGTATGGGGGGTGCATCGAGGTGGACCCCGGAAAGAAATGGAGCCGGGTCGAACTCTGCCATGGCTACTAAGGTGTCGGTTGAAAGCGTAGGATTCTTCTGGGTCGGGGTCAGAATGGCCTGCCGGAGGTCCTCAAGGGGCACCCCGTGGTCCAGGAAGAGGAAGACTGGAGCTACGCCCTCCATCTGCCGAATGGGGGACTCGTCCAATCCTGAGCCGGGGTAGACGATGGCGGCGTCCAGCAGACGTTGCATCCGCGGGCCGGGACCCCTATGGACGTCCCTGGGGGTGATCCTGCTTAGCCAGGATGGGCTGGGTTGCTGATGATCATTCAGAAAGTCGAGCATGAAGTCACCTCGGTCGGTGGTCCTGCGCATGTTCTCCGTCGTAGGTGATGGGAGGGAGGTCCAGGCGATGTCTGGTTCAGAAGGTCCGCTGCGAGGCCTATTTCACACCCAGCGGGGGCTTCCGGAGCGTTAGGCCCACACTGGCGGCTGCGGGGTCCAGGCTCCACAGTGTAAGTTCGGAATCCCGGTCCCAACGGTGGACCCTATGCATCAAGCCCTGCGATTCCCAGGCGGGGTATCGGTGGCAGTAGCGGTTCGTCACCAGGTGCGGAGGCACGCCTTGAGGATGGCGATGCAGGGTCTGGTCCCAGGGGTTGCCTTCGTCCCGGAAATCGCACCAGCCGCCGCCCAGTCCAAATCCGGGCTGGATGAGGGCGACCCAATCCGGGCGGGTACCGTTAGTTAGGAAAAGAGCCTCATAGGTTGCCACCGCCTCAGTCGCCAAGAACAGGATCCAGGATTCCCCGATGCCGGCCAGGAAGGCGAAGGGTGAGACGGTTTTTGGCATGGCATGACGGAAGCGGAGGAACTCTGGGCGCTCCCAGGTCTGGGTGACCATAGTCCAATCCTTCCAACCGAGTTCTTGCGGGGTAACCTCGCGGATCCCGCGGAATCCGGGCAGTCCCTCCAGCCAGGAGCGGATCCCCTCCTTGCGGGCCTCATCGGACCCCGCGCCGTCGAGGTAGTCCACATAGACGAAGAGACGCCCAGGAGCGCTGAAGGTTGCCAGCGGCCAAGAGTCCCGGAAGCAGCAGGGATAGTAGAAACACCCGGGCAGCAATTGGTCCCACGGGATGGGGTCATTCGAGAGCAGGCCGGGGTGGGTGGTGGGGTTGGGTTTCTGAACGTTCAAGATCATCTCCTTTACCTGTCGATTTTGTTTAGCCGGTCAATCCTAACCATTCCTGGGGATGACGGTATGGTTGCCATCGTTGGCAAGGTCGAAGCGGAAGTTGGGGGCTTGAAGGCTCATTAGGAATTCATGGAATGGGCGGCGAAGCCGCGAATCGTGCGAAGGGATTCCGAGGCCAATGTTGACTGCTGTTCCTCCTCGCAGGCGGCAAGAACAATGTTCTGGCTGATGGCACCGGCCTCAGCCGCCCGCTGGCAGGCATCTACGAAGGCATTGCGGATGCGACCGCCATTGAGTGTGTAGCGATTGGCTACAGCCTTGAGATCAAGGGTTTCGCGCCCAGGGATGGGGGCATCGCTAAGCAGGGTCGCCCATATCCGAGCACGAACCTCTGGCGTGGGGGGCTCGAAGGCCATGCGGAACTGGATGCGGCGTTCGACCGCAGGATCCAGGCTGTGGGCATGGTTGGTGGTAAGCACCAGGATCCCCTCGAACTGGTCCAGCTCACGGAGCCAGGTGTTCACGAGGTTGTTCTGGTAGCGCTGGGTGCTGCCTGTAGTCTCGTTGCGATTCATGAGGACCGAGTCGGCCTCGTCCAACAGAAGGACGGCTGGCTTGCCCTTCACGCTGTTGAAGAAGCTGTGTAGGCGAGCCTCGCTTTCGCCGACGAAGGGGCTCTCCATCTCTGCGGCCTCCAAGCGCCAGAGAGGCAGGTTCAACTCATGAGCCAGCACTTCGGCGGCCATGGTCTTGCCAGTGCCGCTGGGGCCGTGAAAGAGCAGAATGCCCTGAGCGCGGCCGACGAGACCCGGGTCCAGCTTCCAGTTGGCAAGCATTTCCTTGCGTCCTGCGATGGCCTTGATGATCCGTTTGAAGCGGGTCATGGCCTCGGCGGGGAGGCAGAGCTCCTCCAGGCTGCGGACCGGCTTGAGTTTGTTCGCGTAGGCCGTCTCCTGGTCAACGGTTGACCCTGAAGTCAGGGCTATCTTCAGGCGTTCCTGCAGTGCCTCAGGGCTGAGGTCTTCCCAAGCGGTGCTTCGGGACACTTTCTGGACCGTATTCACGATGCACCCAGGTAAGGCCTCGAGGCCGGCGAGTTCCTTGAAATCGCAAGCTGCCATGCTTGTTCCGGCCTCGAGTTGCAGGCGTTCCCAGAGCAGAGCGCGTTCCTCTTTCGAAAGGGAGGTCAGGTCCAGCACAAGGTCTGCATGGACTTCTGCGTCGTAGGGAAGATCCTTCTGTGACGGTTTCAGAAATATCCAACCTGGATGGCCCTTGATGAGGTTCCAGTCGTCCTGATCGAAGTGGAATTGGAGGTTTACGATGATAAAGGAACCTTGCTTGTGTCCATCGCTAGGTTGGATGGTCGCGAGGCGGCGGCCGAAGTGCTTCGCAATGCAATTTGCCAGTGTGCGGCGGCCGCTCTGGTCAGGCCCCTTCAGGTAAATGGTGAAGGGTTTGTCCAGAGGAGGCGGGTTCTTGAGCAGACGTTCCAGGGTGGAGCGGACTGCATGCGGAAGGGCTAATTCCTCGATGACAGGACCCGGTTCCTCCTCCTCGATGTTTGCCATGCCTAGGAGTGCGCCTAGGCAGGGCATGCTGAGAGACATTTCAGTGCGCAGGAACCGGGACACGCTGATTGGGCTAGATCCGTTCGGCTTCGGACGGGATGTCCATTGACCATCCACTTCCAGGTAGCCGAGGGTGCGAAGAGGCGCATCGCTGGCGAGGCACTGGGCCAGTTCCCAGACTCCCTGGGGCGGCGTGAGTTTCAGGTGACGAAGCAGGGAACTGCCGTCCAGGTCCTGCCCGGCCTCGAAGGGCGAAGACTCCATGCTCCCCTGGAGGTGAACCAGATGCGCGAGCGCGATGGCAAGCACCTGATGGCTGAGTTCATCCAGTCCAAGGGCTTTGCCGTTCAGCCAGGGAGGCGCTGAAGCCTCATCCTTGCGGGCGACCATGTTCTGCCAAGCGACCATCGGGCAACCATCGGCCACCCAACCCATCAACTCAGCGGTGTAAGCGTCCAATTGGCCCTGCTTGAGGCGAATGCGGTTCTGTCCCTTGCTGGGGCGGCGTGGGGTGCGCTTCTTTGGTCCCTCCGGCATCGCCGGGTTGAAGGCCTGAACGGGGCCTTGCTCCTGCTTGGGTTTCTGTTTAGGCTTCAGCCCAAGAAAGTCGCTGATGTGGACGCTGTAGGCACGGGGCATGTATCTCCTGGGTGGGGGCGGGATTGCCCCCAGGCAATTGCTCTACTGAGCTGGTTCCGGTGTATTAACCAAAGGCTACAGGGTTTCCCATGGGCGCCTCTCCAACCTCATCATTGCCATGTCGCTTTAACAGTTATTGTCAATCGTTTGGATGGGTCTGATACCAAGTTCAAGCTCCTCCCTCTCACCATTATGTCCGCCATGAATGGTCAAACATTGTCAAACGATTGGAAGTTGAACAATCGCGGCCCTGGTGGCCTGATAGTAGGAGGGATGTGCGAATCCTGACCTTCTCGGACCTTCACGGGAATGGATTCTGCGAGGCCAGTTGCTTGATCGATGTAAGCCGCCCCAACTGGGTGGTGCTTTGCGGAGATATGCTCCCTGACTTCAAGCAGCGTGCGGAAGGCAGTCGTCTGAATGCCCAGGAGGCCTTCTGTCCTTTTGGAAGTTGTGACAAGACACTCCGCGGAGACCATATTGGGCACCGCCCCCTGTTCCGTCATCTCCAAGATCGGAACTGGCCACAGGGCCCGGTGCTCTGTGGTCATATTCACCAGTCCTTCGGACTGGAGGAAACTGGTGGGACCACCATCCTGAATGTGGCAACGGGTTACGCCCTCATCGAGTGGAGCGAAAGATTCACCCATGTCATGGCAATGGCGCGACTTGTGAAAGGCGAGAATTTCTAGGACTCGCCCTAATTTCAGGGCAGTCTCTCCCAACGGACAACCCATGCTTGCCAGCCCATTCAAAGGAGAACCTTGCGGATCAGGGCCAGACAAAACACATGGTGGGCACTTTGTATGGATCATGCCTATTCCCGAATCGGCCACCGGTCATGTCACTATTCTCCATCCCTGTATATGGCGAACAGTGGTTGTCAGTAAACGTCGTGAACCATCCTTGGCACGAGCGGCATTCCTCTCGGGTATCCCATGCTTGAACTCACTTATTCCAACCGAACCGAGTCTCTGCTCGGAATGCTCGCAGACCGTGTAAAGAAGGAGCGCGCAGCAGGGAAAGGTCCCTGGGAGGCCACCCAGGTTGTAGTTCCAAACCCCTACTTAAAGGAATACCTTCGACAAGGTCTGGCTCTTGAGTTGGGTGTGGCTGCGAACATTCGTTTCAGCTACCTCGATGGTCTATGGAAGGACCTCCTAGTCGAGGACAACCGTAGCCTCCTGGCTTTTGACATACTCCGGGCAGGTTTGTTGTGCGTCTTGGGTGATCGGGACTTCCTGTCCCAGGCCGATTTGAAGCCAGTCCGGGACTATCTGGGGTTGGAAACTGGCCAACTTAAACGTGTCCAGTTGGCCTCGGAACTGGCCAAACTGTTCGAGGAATACCAACTGAGCAGGCCGGATTGGATTGAGGCCTGGCGAAAGGGAAAGGTCGGAAGAACCCCTGATCCATCCATGGAAACCTGGCAGATGAAATTATGGAGGGAGGTGCTGCGGGTCCTCGACGGAGTCGGCCCTGGGGGAGCAAGAATCGAGCACGTCACCCTTCTCGAGCGCATTCGAAGTTCCCGCTTTGATGGCATGAAGATGCCTCGGGCCATTCATGCTTTTGGCCTGAGTCATGTTGCACAAGCCTACCAAGAGGTGTTTACCGCCTTCGTCTCGCTTCAGGACACCACCCTTCATATCTATGCCCTGAATCCCTGCGGAGAGTTCTGGGAGGACCTCGATACAAACCAGAAACCTCTATGGACCGATCTTCCTGACCGCCAGACAGCCCGGAAGGGGGCATGGGATGAAACGTCAGAGGATTTTTACAACCTCGTAACAGAGGGGCCCAAGGCCTTGCGATTTTGGGGGCGCCCGGGCCGCGAAAAAATCCGCCTACTGAATGAAGTAAGCAATTGCGACTTCACCTCGGCATTCGAACTCCCAGGTGATTCAACCATCCTTGAGAAGGTGCAGCGAGACATCCTCCTCTACAGGGATCCCACCGGCGAGGACATCGGTGACCCGGATGGAAGCATCCGCTGTCTTGCCTGTCCGAGTCCCCGGCGTGAAGCAGAAATCGTAGCCACGGAAATTTGGCGCCTGATGGAGCAGAGCGGAGATTCCGTGAAACCGCTCCGCTTCTCGGACATCGCGGTGGTGGTTCCTCCGGGAGACCAGGAAGCCTACCTCGCCCACCTTCAGGCGGCGTTCCATGATGCCCATCAGATCCCGATGGTCCAAAGTGACCGTGCCATGCCGATCATGCGGCAGACTCTCGAGGC
>TBL_comb47_HYPODRAFT_10004676_pt1 | contig 15629 bp, 10 predicted proteins | sample TroBogypolimnion_40_FD_10682 | JGI IMG/M metagenome (IMG submission 10682)
GGCTGGAGAAAACTGAAGTCCGGCTGGTTGTCCGTGAACACGCCCGCCATGATTTCGATGTAGGGGGCGAACTCGCCGTTCGCATCGGCGTCCGTGAGGTTGCGATCCCACGCGTAGCCGAATTCGTGATTGCCCCACGTCCACTGTTTTTTGCCGGGCGAAAGGTGGTGGTTGGCGATATGGACGATGCCGGCCTGGGCCTTGAAATCGTAGCCACCGAAAAAGTCCTCCCGGCTGCCCATGCACATATAGGAAGTGGGGACGGGGATATTGGCGTAGAAGGACAAGTCATTGGGGGCGTAATGGGGAAAGGCAGCGGACGCCGGGCCGCCGGCGGAGGGCTCGCGGAGATGCGGCGGCACGAATTGCGACGGAACCTCGTGGCGGGGAATGCCTCGGCGCTCGCGTTCGCCGTAGTGGACGCCATAGTACTGCCCCCGGGCCAGCGGATACTCACTCATCGAGCGGCGGGCGTGGTCGGCGACGTAGTAAACGTCCGGCGGGAAGAAGCTCTGGTACCCCTCATGCACGCGCGTGGCCACGTTGGCCCACCACAAAAAGGTTTGCCGCAGCGGGGTGCGATTGTAGGCGCGCACTTTCAATTCGACCAGGGCCTGGCCGGGGTGCAGGCAGACGCCGTGCAGGCCTTTCATGCGGCACATCGGGTCGTGATCGCCACACCAAAGGGTCTTTGAGCCGTCGGGGTCCTCCTGGATGTCTATATCCACCGGCAGGAAGGTCGCCGGCCGGTGGTGCTGCGGCCAGTTGAACTCGATGCCGCCCGAAATCCATGGCCCGGCCAGACCCACCAGCGCCGGCTTGATCACCGCCTGGCGGTAAATCAAATCGTAGCCGTTGGTCTTATCCTGGATCGCGTGGATGCGCCCCCCGATTTCCGGCAGCACCAGCACGCGCAGAAACTCGTTTTCCAGCCACACCGCCCGCCACGCGCGCGCCACCGGCTGTTCCGCAATCCGGTCCGTGAACGGCAGCGGATACACCCGGCCGCTGCTGCCTTGATAGACGCGCTTTTCCAGGAAGGCCGGATGTGGGTCGGGCGCGGCGGGAAGGTACGTCGGCAGCGTGAGCTCCTCCTGCCAGAGGCGCACCGCCGGCCAGCCGCCCGCCAGGAACTGGCTACCGGGGTTTTTCCCGGCCGGGGCCGGAGGGGCGGCCTCGGGCGCTGGTTTGGATTCGGACTTCATCGCCGTCAACGTTCCCCAATCGGCGGCGGGGCGTCAATGGTCGTTTTATCAAGGCGCCTCCCGGAGTGGGTCAAGGGCACGCGGGCTCCGGTCGGCCGGCCATGGCATGCGGCAGGTAACGGTGGTGCCGCCACGGGGGCCGGGTGCGATCCGGAGGGTGCCGCCGATGCTCCGCGTCCGGTAATCCATGATGTGCAACCCCATCCCCTTCCTCCCGGCGCCGGCCTGGGAACGGATGCCCACGCCGTCATCCTCAACCTCCAACTCGAGTTGGCCCCCATGCACCCGGAGACGGATGACAATGGCGCGTGCCGCCCCGTGCTTGAGCGCATTGTTCACGGCTTCCTCGGCGATCCGGTAGAGATGCGTGGTGACCGGGCTGCCTGGCACCCACACCGGCGGTTGGCAAATGAAACGGCAGTCCACCGGGAATCGTGTGCCGATGCCCCCGGCTAATTCTTCGAGGGCCGCGCTCAACCCCTCCGCCTCCAAACGAACGGGAAACAGCCCGTGAGCCAACCGACGGGATTCGGTGATGGCCTTGTCCACGTAGCCGGCGAGCTTGCTGGCCAGGGCGGCCTCGGAGGGGTGGACGCCGGCGAACCTCTGTTCCAGCGCCACCGCGTGGAACGCCAGGATCACCAACTCCTGGCAAAGGCCATCGTGAATATCGTGGCCGAGACGGGTCCGCTCGCGGTCGCTGATCTCGAGTATTTGCCGCTCCAGGCTGCGGCGTTCCGCCTCCGCCCGGATGCGGGCAAGGGCACCCGAGGCCTGCGCCGCCAAGGTCTCGATAGTTACTCGAGTTTGGATGGGGGTTTCGTCGCTGGTGTGCGAACCGGCCACGAGCGCCCCGATCGGGCGGTTTTCATGGATGAGCGGAACCAAACAGAAGACTCGGATGCCTTCGCGGAGGCGGGTTTCGTTGAGCGGAATGGGCAACTGACTAAACTGGGTGAAGAGCACCTGCCCTTGCTGGACCAGCCTTGCCTGGGGGCTATCAGCGGAAAGGTGCGAGACTACGGCGGCAAAGGCGCGGGAAACGCCTTGGCTGGTCACCAACTCCAGGGCGCCCGTAGCGCCGTCGACGAGGTAGGTTCCGCCGCAATCAATCCCGTCCACCTTGGTCACGACCTCCAGCAGATGCGCGAGTGCGGTCTCCAGATCACTGGTAGAGCCGAGGCGGATACTCAAATCTCGCTGTACCTGAAGGAGGGACTCGGCGCGCTTCCGGTCGGAGATATCCTCCACGATGCCATCGATCCAGAGCGCGCGACCGTCGGCGTCGCGATGGAGGATGGCGTTGATCGAGGCCCAAAAGGGAGTGCCGTCTTTCCGCTTCATGCGGACCTGGTGACCATGGACGGCGCCGTGGGCCATAATCTCGGCAGGCAAGACCTTGCTTTCGGCTGGATTCGCGTAAAAGTCACGGAGCGGGACCCGCAGTAATTCGTCCACCGAGTCATAGCCCGAGAGGCGAGCCATGGCCGGGTTGGCATGGCGGATGCGCGCCCGTGGTCCCAGGCTCCGGCGATAGACGCCGACATTGAGCCGGTTGAGCAGCGATTCGTACTGTTCCTCGCGCTCGCGCAAGGCCGTGTTCGCCGCCTCCAAGGCCATTTCCAACCCCGCCTGGCGCTCCTTTAAGGCCGAGGGTTCAGCCCGCGGTTCCGCGGGGCGTGCCCGCCTGATCCGGCGGCTCGGCTGGCGGTCCCGGACGCGTTTGCCATCGGCGGTGGTATTGGCCCTCCGCTGGCGGCTGATGTCTGCGGGCGGTCTCGGACGCGACTTCATACGGGTGCAGACTAAGTGAAAGCGTGGCTACGGGGAAATACCAAAATGAGAACGGGGCGTCGTTCCGAGGATTCCTCACTTCCCGTCGCGCCGCTCTTAGCTCAGACTTTCCAGTCTGCCGTGTCGCGGGCGTCCCAGCCCGCTGGCCGTCAAATCGCTTCGGCCCGCCCCGCGGCAACGCTCGCCGACGGAAGGTCTGGGCTACCGGGAGAGGCCGGCCGGCGCTACCCGTATCGTCCTTCGATGTATTCGGCGGTCTTGGGATGTTTGGGGGTGACGAAGAGGTGCTCGGTAGGGCTGTGCTCCATCATCCGGCCCATGAGCATGAAGATGCACTCGTCGCTGGCGCGGCGGGCCTGGGCCATGTTATGGGTCACGATCAGGATGGTGTAGCGGCCTTTCAATCCGAACATCAACTCCTCGATGGCGCGGGTGCCCTCGACGTCCAGGGCGGAACAGGGCTCGTCCATGAGGATGACGCGGGGCTTGAGCGGCAGGAGCCGCGCGATGCAGAGCTTCTGTTGCTGTTCGAGCTGCAGGCTGGTGGCTTTGGCGTCGAGCCGGTCCTTGAGGTCGTCCCACAGGCCCACCTCGGTCAGCGATCGCTCCACGGCTTCATCCAGGAGGGGCCGCCTCAGGTCCTGGCGGCCGCTGTGGATGCGCAGACCGAATACGACGTTTTCATAGACCGAGATGGGGAGCGGGTTGGGGCGTTGAAAGACCATGCCGACCGCTTTGCGCAGCTCGATCAGAGAGACATCGGGGTCATAGATGTTCTTGCCGAGGATTTTGATCTCGCCGGTGGTCTTGACGTAGCCGAAGCGCTCGTTCACGCGGTTGAAACAGCGGAGCAGGGTGGTCTTCCCGCAGCCCGAGGGCCCGATGAGCGAGGTGATCAGGCCGTCTTTGATATCGATGGAAACGTCCAGGAGCGCCTGGAATTTGCCGTACCACAAACTGAGGCCGCGCGTGGCGATGCTGCTGGTAACCGGGTCGCTCATCCGAAGATTCCGTTCACGTAGTCGTAGGTCTGCTGCCGGCCCGGCCGATCCGAGAAGATGACCTCGCTGCTGTCGAGCTCGACGACCTCGCCGTTCCAGAGGAAGAGCGTGCGGTCGGCCAGGCGTCGCGCCTGCTGCGTCAGGTTGGTGACGAGGATAATGGTCATCTCCTGGCGGAGCTCCCTCAGGACGTCCTCGATGCGCATGGTGGTGACGGGGTCGATGGCGATGGAGAACTCATCGAGGCAGAGGATGTCGGGTTGGTGCGAAAGGGCGCGGGCGATGGTGAGGCGCTGCTGCTGGCCGCCCGAGAGTTTGGTGCCCAGGCTGTCGAGGCGGTCTTTCACCTCGTCCCACAGGGCGGCCTGGCGGAGGCAGCGTTCTACCATGGCATCGAGGTCGTCTTTTCGTTTCAGGCCCGAGCACCGGGGGGCGAAGGCGACGTTGTCATAAATGCTCATGGGCAGGCCGACGGGCAACGGGGCAACCATGCCGATGCGGCGGCGCAGTGCATGCACGTCTCGCGTCTGGCGCACGTCCTCGCCGTCCACGCGGATGGTGCCGGACACCCGGGCGTCGGGGGTGAAATCGATGGTCCGGTTGATGCAGCGGAGGAGGGAGGTCTTGCCCGATTGCGAGGGGCCGATCACGCCGAAGATCTCGTGGTGGAAGATGTCAAACGACAAGCCGTGGATGACCTCTTTGGACCCATAGGAAAGACGCAGGTCGCGGACTTCGATTTGTGGCTTGGATTTCATTTGCGGGCGGCAACGCGTTCCGGGGGTCACCACTTCTTGTGAGCACGGAGGTAGAGCCGCAGGCCGATGGCGGCGGTGTTGACGAGCAGAACCGAGCCCATGAGAACGACCGCCGTGGCAAAGGGAATGGACTCCTTCACGTCCGGCACCTGGGTGGCCAGGGTGAAGAGATGCATCGACAGCGCCATACACTGGTCCGTGAGACTGTAAGGCAAGATCGCGCCCTTCTGGACGGCTTTGAAGAAGACCGCGCCGGTAAACATGATAGGCGCCGTCTCCCCGGCGGCGCGGCTGACCTGGAGGATGATGCCGGTCAGGATGCCGCTAATGGCGTTGGGAAGAACCACGGCGCGGATGGTCTGCCACCGCGTGGCGCCGACGTTCCAGCAGGCCTCACGGAAGCTGCGCGGGACGCTGGCCAGCGCCTCGCGTGTGCTGGCGATGATGACCGGCAGCGTCATGATGGCGAGGGTCAGCGAGGCCGAAACGATGGAACAGCCGAACCGGGCGGCATAGACGAAGGCGCCCAGGCCGAAGAGGGCATGGACGATGCTGGGCACCCCGGCCAGGTTGATGACGGCCAGGTTGATGATGCGGTTAAACCAATTGTCCCGCGCGTATTCATTGAGATAGACCGCGGCCAAAATGCCGATAGGCGCCGAGACGGCGAGCGAGAGAAAGACCAGGTAAATGGTGCCCACGAAGGCCGGCCAGACGCCGCCGTCCCTCATGCCATGGGTGGGCACGTCCAGGAGAAAACCCAGGCTCAGCGAAGGCCAGGCGCGCTGGACCAGGTACCCCAGGATCAACAAGAGCGGGATGATCATGAGCCCCGCCATGCTCGCGAAGACCCACTTGGCGCAGGTCTCCTGCCGCAGCTTGCGGCGCACCTGCGGGGTTTCGGTGAACAGGTTCTCAGGCGAGGAGTTCATTTTCTGCGGATGCCGCGGACGACCAGGTCGGCCGCCAGGTTGACCGCGAAGGTCAGGGCGAACAACAACACGCCGGTGAGGAACAGCACCTGGTAGTGGTCGGAACCGGCGGGCGCCTCGCCCAGTTCGGCGGCGATGTTGGCCGTCAGGGTCCGCACCGAGTCCAGGAGGCTGTGCGGGATATGCACAGCATGGCCGGTGGCCATCAAAACCGCCATGGTCTCGCCTACCCCCCGCGCCACCCCCAGCAAGACGGCCGCGAGCAACCCGGTTCGGGCGGCGGGCAGCAGCACCCGCCACACTAATTGCCATCGCGTCGCCCCCAGGGCGATGCCGGCTTCACGAAACGAGTCCGGCACCGCCTTGAGCGCGTCTTCCGCGATCGAGACAATGATCGGGACGCTCATCAATGCCAGGATGATGCCGCCGTTGAGCACATTCACCCCCACCGGCGCCCCGGTGAACCGCACGATGAGCCGGCTCATCACCGTCAGGCCGATGAACCCCCAAACCACGCTGGGAATGGCCGCCAGGAGCTCGATGACAATCTTGAGCGTCTCACGCATCTTCCCGCCGCAGAACTCGGAGAGATAGATGGCGGCGCCCAGGCCAAACGGGACGGCAATCACCATCGCGAGGGCGGTCACGCTGAAGGTCCCGGCGATCATGGCCAGCACGCCGTAGCGCTTGTGCACCTCGGAGGTCGGGTACCATTCCTGGCTGAACAGAAACTGGCCCAGGTGAAAGTCAGGGTTGCGGAGCACCGGGAAGGCCTCCTTGAATACGAAGAAGAAGATGCCGAGCACGAAGACGATGGCGCTGATGCCGCACAGGTAGATCAAGACCTCGAAGCCCCGCTCACCCAGCACGGCCCAGGCCGGACGCGAGGACCGCCGCCGCGTCGTCGGCATTCCTGCCGGCAGCGGGCTCTCCTCTGGCTGGTGGTTCGCAGATGGGTTCATTAAGGGATCCGGTTCCCGAGCCCCCGCCGCCCACTGGTCTGGCGGGGGCCATCGTCGCCCGGTCGGTGTGGGCGTCTCGGGGCGATCGATCAACCCGAGGACCGCCGATCAAGGTTGGCCGCGCGCGGACGGGGGAAGCGGCACATAGCCGCTGGCCTCGACTACTTTTTGGCCCGCGGCCGACAGCATCCAATCGATATAGGCCTTAACGGCTCCTTGGGGGTCGCCCAGGGTGTAAACCTGGAGTGACCGCGCGATCGGATAGGTCTTGGCCAGCGTGTTGGCCACGTTCGGATCGAAGGCGGGATCGGCGGCGGTCTTCTTCACCTTGAGCATCTTGACCGCCGGCGTGGCGTAACCCATCCCGCTGTAACCGATGGCCGTGGGGGTCGAGGCCACCAATTCCACCACTTCCTTGGATCCGTTCATGTCGCGCGAGCCGAGTTTGAAGTCCTTCTTGTTGAGCACGTGCTCGCGCAGAAACTCATAGGTCCCGCTGTTCGATTGGCGGCTGACGCGCACGATATCATCCCCGGACGCGTTGGGGATTTTGACCCCAAGATCGGACCATTTGGTAATCGTGCCTCCCTCGACGTAGATCTGGGCAATCTGGTCCAGGGTGATCTCGGTCATGGGATTATCCTTGTGGACGTAAATGGCCAGGGCGTCGTAGCCGACAATGAACTCCTTGGGGGTCTTGCCGGTGTTCTTCTTGGCCTGGTCGATCTCCTCCGGCTTCATATTGCGGCTGGCGTTGGCGATATCGATAGTGCCCTTAACCAACGCGGCGATGCCGACGCCCGAGCCGCCCCCCGAAACCTCCACCTCCACCCCCGGCACTGCTTTCTTGTACTCCTCCGCCCAGGCTTGGGCCAGGTTGACCATGGTATCGGAGCCTTTGTTTTGGATGGTGGCCTTTGGGGCGTCGCTACTGCCGCCTTGATGGCAACCGGTCTGCCCCAGGCAGAGCACGAGCACGGCGGCCAGCGCCGCGCCAAACGGGAGCCGATGGGAAGAACTATGGTTATGCTTCATAGGTGATTTTCAAGCTGTGGTTCCTGTAAAATAGCGCCGACCAGTTCCTTAATCTGCGACCGGAGGTCTCGGCAGGCGGCTTCAAAGGCCGGTCGGGCCGCGTCGAGCCCGCCTGCGGCACTGGCCGGGTCGGCAATGGACCAGGTGAAGCAGATGGCTTTGCCGACGTGCGGTGGGATGGCCTCGCGCGTTTTGGCCCCCAGGGCGACGATCACCTGGCTGTGATCCCACCCCGCCACCTGGTCGAGGCTCTTGGCGGCGCGGCCCGCGAGGTCGATGCCCTGTTCGCTCATGAAGGCCACCGCGCGGGCATCGAGGGTGCCCGCCGCGATCCCGGCGCTGCTGAAGGTGAAACGCGGCAGTTGGAGGGACTGGGCCAGCCCTTCGGCCATTTGGCTCAGGCAGGCGTTGTCGAGATCCAGGAAGAGGATGCGAAACTCCTCGGCGCCCTTGTGCCGGACGAACTCGCCGGTGCACATGTAGAGCACTTCTTCACAGAGGTTCTTGGTCTGGTCCGTCGCCCGTTCGAGACGGCGGGCCACATTCATGAGCGGAGTGACGCTGGCGGCGGGGAGTTGGCCCGCCTGGCTCAAGGCCTTGAGATCCGCGTTGATGCTATCGCGCAGGGCATTGGCCTGTTCCTCGATGCAGCTCGTTCGCGCTGCCAGTTCGGCGTCGCCCTTCAGGAAGGAGACCATCGCGTCCCGCAACATGGTCACCGTGAGATCCCGGAGTTCGATAAACTTGCCGAACGGCGGCGGTGGTTCCAGCGAACACAGCACCAGTACCTGACGGGCGATACTCTCCGCATAATCGCCAATCCGCTCGAGCTCACGGTTAATCTGGATGGCGGCGAAGACGAACCGCAAATGGCCGGCCACGGGTTGCTGGCGCGCGATAAACTCGAGGCACAGCCGGTCCACCTCGGTTTCCATCTCATCGATGTACTGGTCGCGGAGGATCACCGAATAGGCAAGCTGCCGGCTCCGTTCGGTCAGGGCCCGCACGCTCGCCTTGAGCGCTTGTTCGCTCAGGGCTGCCATCTCCGCGAGCTTGCCCCGGAGGTGGTCCATATCCCGCTGGAGGGATTGTTCAAGATGAGGGTGCGTGTTCAACTTTGCCGTTATGTGTACTGGGTCTCTCATAGGTGCGCCACCGTTTTTCGGTGTTTTAGGCCATCGGACCGCCGATGTTACCTACCCGTAACCGGAGCGTCACCAGTTCGACACAATGGGACGCCGATCCTTCAAAAGTCGGGCGCAGCGATTCCGCGCCATCAAACCGTTGCTCGCGTCCTGGCGATTGACACCGACACCCGGATCCGAATAACACTACGGTTACCCGGGCCGCGTGGCAAACATCCGGGGCGGGCAAAAGCTAATTGAAATCCAGTTATGAAAACAACCATCTCCACCGACCCAGTGACCACCCGACGCGCGTTTCTCGGCAGCGCGGCCGCTCTAGCAGCCTGCGCGATCGTGCCAGGGCGGCTGCTGGGCGCTGAAACCCCCGCTCCGGCCGATGCCGCGCCGGGCAAACCCAACTCCGTCTTCAACGGCGTGCGCATCGGCTGCATTACCTACAGCTACCGCGGCGGCGCCGTCAATTCGGCCGAGGAAACCCTCAAGGCCCTCGTCGAGGATGGACTCAGCGAAGTCGAGCTCATGGGCGGCCCCATCCAGGCCTATGCCGGCTTGAGCGCCCCCAGGGGTCGCCGCGGCGGCGCCGCGGAGCCACCGGCCAAGCCGACCGACGCCCAGCGCCAGGCACAACTGGCCAAGTGCCAGGCATTGCGCAAGCTCTATCATGACGCCGGCGTCAATATCCACCTCCACAAACTCGAATTCGGCCCGTCGGACGAGGACATTGACTTCAATTTCGAGGTGGCCAAGGCCTTGGGCTGCAAGGGCATCACCACCGAGCGTTCCGAGGCCATGGCCAAAAAATTGGCCCCCTTCGCCGACCGGCACAAAATCTGGGTGGCCTTCCACAACCACACCAACAACTTCCCGGCGATGGACAAAACCGACCCCATCCTGGCCTATGGCGAATACCTCGGCTTCAACTTCGATGTCGGCCACTATTTCGCGGGCACCAAGGGACTTTCTCCCCTCCCCGTCCTCGAGAAATACCACGACCGCATCCTCAGCCTGCATTTGAAGGACCGGACCGCCGAGGGCGGCAACCTGCCTTGGGGCCAGGGGAAAACGCCGATCAAGGAGGTCCTCCAGTTGATGAAAAAAGAGAAGTGGACCTTCCCCGGCGACATCGAGCTGGAATATCAAATCCCCGATGGCTCCAACGCCGTAGTCGAAGTGGCCAAGTGCCTCCGTTACTGCCGGGAGGCGCTGGCCTAGCCATTGTCATTCCCGTCGACGCCCACCGTGGGAGGCGGGGGGAGGTTGCCCCCGCCGTATCGAGCTGGCGGAGCCGGGCTGGTGCCGTCCCCGCCCCGAACGAGGGGTTTGAGGCGCCCCGGCCTGCCTGGCTCGCTTGATTTCTTTGCTTGACCCAGGCGGAAAAACCGCCCATTGGTAAATTGTGGAAAATTCCGAGCTTCACCTCAAACCAGTGCCCGGGCCGACTCAACGCCCAGGCAACCATCCCCCCCGCTCCACTGCCGGGCGATCCTTGCGGCCGTGGCGGGACAAGTCGCCTTTGGCTCGCACCAGCGCCCTCCCATGGGCGGTCGCGCTGGCCATCCTGGCCGGATCCCTGTTGGCCCGGGTCCAGGCCCAGGACCTGGCGTCCTTCGAGAAGCGGCTTACCGAGCTCCGCCTCCCGAACGGTTTGACCTTCCTGATCTATGAGCGACCGGAGGCGCCGGTGGTCTCGTTCTTCACCTACGTGGATGTGGGGGCGGCTCAGGAGGTGCCGGGCATTACCGGTTTGGCGCACATGTTCGAGCACATGGCGTTTAAGGGCACCTCGGTGATCGGCACCACGAACTTCGCGCTCGAGAAGCCGGCCCTGGCCAAGGTGGACCAGGCTTACCATGCTTACGACCAGGAACGGCGGCGCATCGGCAGCCCTGACGCGGCCAAGCTGTCGGCGTTGGAAAAGACCTGGAAAGCCGCGCAAGAGGAGGCCGATCAATTCCTGGTCAAAAACGAGTTCGGCGAGATCATCGACCGCGAGGGCGGTGTCGGCCTCAACGCGGGGACCACCTCGGACTCCACCGTTTATTTCTACTCACTGCCGGCCAACAAACTGGAGTTGTGGGCCTACCTGGAATCCGAACGGTTCCTGGACCCGGTATTTCGCGAGTTTTATAAAGAGCGGGATGTGGTGATGGAGGAACGCCGGCTGCGAACGGAAAGCCAGCCCATCGGGCGGTTGCTGGAACAATTCACTTCGGTGGCCTTCACGGCGCATCCCTACAAGCAGCCGGTGGTGGGCTACATGAGCGACCTGCTTGCGTTCTCGCGCGAGGACGCCGAGGCGTTTCACCACACTTACTATGTTCCCAGCAACATCGTGATCGCGATCGTGGGCGACGTCAAAGCCGCTGAGACGATCCCGGTGCTCAAGCGCTATTTCGAGCGGGTTCCGGGCGGACCGCAACCGCCGCCGCTGCGGACTATCGAGCCGGCCCAAATCGCCGAGCGCGAGGTGCGCCTCCCGGACAAATCGCAGCCGATCTACCTCGAGGGTTATCACAAGCCGGCTGCCACCGATCCCGAAGACGCGGTCTATGACGCGATCTCGGATCTGCTCTCCAACGGGCGTACGGCGCGGCTCTATCGCAGCCTGGTGCGCGACCAGAAGATCGCCGTCCAGGCCGGGGCCTTTCCGGGCCTGCCCGGCACCAAATACCCCAACCTGATGACCTTTTACGCGGTCCCGACGCCGGGGCACTCGAACGAGGAAGTGCAGAAGGCGCTGCGGGAGCAGATCGAGAAGCTCAAACAAGAGCCGGTCGGGGAGGATGAATTGAAGATGGTGAAGACCCGGGCCAAGGCGGACCTGATTCGCGGGCTCGCCAGCAACAGCGGCATCGCGCAAGCGCTGGCGCAACACCAGGCGCTCTACGGCGACTGGCGCGAGACCTTTAAATCGGTGGATAAGATCGATAAAGTCACCAAGGAAGATATCCAGCGCATCGCCCGGCGCGCGTTCATTCCCGCCAATCGCACGGTGGCCATGATCGTGAATGACAACTCTCCCGCCGCCTCGAACTAGGAGCGACCTCATGAAGACATCCCGTTTTACCCTGATCGTGGCCGCCGGCCTGGCGGCCTTGCTCCTGCCGAACGCTTCCGGCCAGGTGAAGAACTACCGCGACCTCCAATACCCGACCCTGCCGAAATTCGAGATCCCGCGGCCCACGGTGTTCACCCTCAAGAACGGCTTGCAGGTTTTCCTCATGGAAGACCATGAACTGCCGTTGATCGAAGTGACCGCACGCATTCGCACCGGGTCGAACTACGAGCCCGCCGACAAGACCGGGCTGGCCCAATTGATGGGCGAGGTCCAGCGCACCGGCGGCACCGCCCGCCAGACCGGCGACCAGATCGACGACTTCCTGGCCGCGCGCGCCGCCAACATCGAAACCGGAATCGGGGCCGATTCCGGGACGGCCAGCATGGACTGTCTCAAAGCTGATTTTGACGACGTGTTCAAGGTCTATGGCGAGATCCTGCGCGCGCCGGCGTTTGCCCAGGAGAAACTGGATCTGGCCAAGGTGGCCGAAAACACCGGCATTGCCCGGCGCAACGACAGCGTCGGCAGCATCGCCTCGCGCGAACTCGCCCGCCTGGTTTATGGCGCGGATTCCCCGCTGGCGCGCCTCACGGAATACGCGACCGTCAAAGCCGTCACCCGGGACGACCTGGTGGCCTGGCACAAAAAAATATTATCAGCCCAATCACATCCTGCTGGGGATTTCCGGGGATTTTAACGCGGCCGAGATGCGTCAGAAGATCGAGGCCGCGTTTGGTGACTGGCCCGCAGGCCCGGAGCTCTCCGCCCCGGCCGTGACCTACCGGAAAGAGCCGGCGCCCGGTTACTATTTCATCGAGAAATCCGACGTCAACCAGGCCAACATCGTGTTCGGTCACCTGGGCATCGAGACCCGGAATCCGGACTTCTTTCCGGTCCAGGTCATGAACGAAGTTCTGGGGGGCGGTTTTGCCAGCCGGATGTTCAGCAACGTGCGCTCGAAAAAGGGTCTGGCTTACAATGTTTATGGTTCCCTGGGCTCGGACTTTCGGCATCCCGGCCTCTTCCGCGCCGGCCTGCAAACCAAATCCTCGACCACCATCAAGGCCATCGAGGCCGTCAAGGCCGAGATCCTCGGCATTATCGAGCGGCCGCCGTCGGAGGAGGAGTTGAAACGGGCCAAGGATGGCATCCTGAATTCTTTCGTCTTCCATTACGACAGCAAGGGGAAAATCCTGGCGCAGCAGATGACCTACGCCTTCTTCGGGTTTCCCGCCGATTTTCTGGAGCAATACCGTGCGAATATCGAGAAGGTGACCATCGCGGACGTTTCCCGCGTGGCCCGGCAGTATGTCCACCCGGACCAACTCGCCATCCTGGTGGTCGGGAAGGCGGCTGACTTTGATCAACCCCTCACGAGCCTGGGGAAGGTGACCACCCTGGACATCACCATCCCGCCGCCGGCCGACGCGACACCGAAAGTGGATCGGAGCGTTGCCGCCCTGGCCGCCGGGAAGGAGACCTGGGCGAAAGTGGTCAAAACGATGGGCGGAGAGGCGCTCACGAAAACCACGAGCCTGCGGTCCGCCGCCAGCGTCAACCTTAAAACGGGGGGCCAATCGATGACGCTGAAACAGGCTACCACCATTGTGTTTCCGAACCAATCGCGGCAGGTGATCACCACCCCGATGGGAGACCAGACGGCGGTGATCAATGGTGAGGAAGGCTTCATGATCATGGGCGGCAAGGTCCAGCCCATGCCGGCGGCGATGCTACAGGACCAGAAGAAGGAACAGGCGCGCAACCTGCTCTACCTGCTGCGCTACCATGACGACCCCGGCTTGGAACTGATCGCCGCGGGCCGGGAGAAACTCGAGGGGGCCGAGTGTCAGATCCTGGCGACCTCCCTCAAGGGAGTGGAGTCGCGCTTGTGGGTGGCGCCCGACGGGAAGGTGGTCAAACAGGCCTACCAGGGTACGAACCCGCTCACCCGGGCACCCGGGATGGTGGAGAGCACCCTCTCGGACTACCGGCTCGAGGGCGGGCTGCTGATCCCCCATCAACAAGCCCGACGCATCGATGGCGAGGAGATCATGACGATCACTATTGAGTCGTTTGAGGTAAACCCGAAGGTCGCCGCGGACTCGTTCCAGCAGCCTCCGGGTTAGCCGCGCGGGCGGCGGGGGCCTGGGCGAGGTTCGGGCTTCGGCTGGCGGTGCGCCTTGGGCGGCGTCAAAGTTGTCACCGTGACGGCCGGAACGTCTGCGCTACGGGGGCATGGCTGCGGCGAGGAGGTATCGGCGCCAGCCGCCGAACTGGGTGATGTCGCGGGCGGCCTCCACCGCGTAACCCTCGCAGAGGAACCCTTTGACCCGTTCCCCGTCCTCCAGTTCCAGGGTGCCGATGGTCAGGGGCGGAGAGACCAGGGTGACGAAGGCGCCAAAACTCTCGATGGGCATTTCCCAGACTTCGAGTTCGATGGCCTGCCCGTCCTGGGGGCAGCGCACTAGCCCCGGTTTGGGCGGCGTGGTTCCGGGCAGGGCGTAGAGGCGGTAAGCGGGCAGGGTCCGGCCACGCCGCACCAGGACCGCTCCGCGCTCGGTGAGTTGGTGGTTCAGCGGCAGTCCCTGGAGATGCGCGCCGACAACAGCCACCCGGATGCGGGTGGCGGGGGGAGGCCCGGGCGGCGGCGGCACCGAGTCGGAGAGGAGTGCGCGGGTGGCGCCAAGCCGGCCACCGACCCGGTGGTGGTAGGCTGTGCCGAGTGCGAACAGCAGTCCGTCGCGCAGGGCCGGGGCGATGAACGTGATGCCAAACGGGAGGCCGCGGGGGGTCCATCCGGAGGGCACGGCCAGCGCGCAGCAGTTGAGCAGGTTCACGAAATTGGTGTAATAGCCCAGGTTCGTGTTGAGCTGAAGGGGATCCGCCTCAACCTCGGCGATGGTGTAGGTCGTGCCGGTGGTCGGCAGAAACAACACGTCCATCTTCTGCCATTCCGCTTGGGTGCGAAGCCGCAAGGCCTCGAGCCGATACGAGGCTTCGTAGGCATCGACGGCGGTGAAGCGGTGGGCCCCGGCGAGGATCTGACGCGTGACCGGGAACACGGACTGCGGTTGCCGCTCGAAGAATTCGCGGATCGCGGCCAGCCGTTCGGCTACCCAGGGACCGCCATAGAGCAACGCGGCGGTCTCGCGGAAGGGGGCAAAATCCACCTCGACCCGTTCCCCGCCGATAGCGAGCAAGCGGGCGACTGCTTCGGCGAACAGGGGGGCGGTGGCGGTATCTCCAAACGTGTTCAAGTCGGCTGAAGCCGGCACCCCAAAGCGAAAGTGTCGGGGGGCGCCTTCGACCCGACCCAAACCATTGGCGTCCGGGCGCGAACCGGAAACCTCAGCGTCACGCGCACACACCACGCCCGCGACGGTGGCGGCGTCCTCACAGGTGAGCGCGAACACGGAGACACAATCCAACGAGCGGCACGCCGGCACCACGCCGGTCGTCGAGACCAAACCGGCGGTGGGTTTGAAGCCGACGAGATTATTGAAGGCGGCGGGCACTCGGCCGGAGCCGGCGGTGTCCGTTCCGAGCGCAAAACTGACCAGCCCGGCGGCGACGGCCACCGCGGATCCGGAGCTCGAACCGCCGGGGATGTAGCGTGCATCGAAGGGGTTTTTGGGGGTCCCGTGGGGAGAGCGCACCCCGACCAGTCCGGTGGCGAACTGGTCCAGATTGGTTTTGCCGATGAGGATGGCGCCGGCGGCGAGCAGGCGCTCCACGACAG
>TBL_comb47_HYPODRAFT_10004678_pt1 | contig 15628 bp, 9 predicted proteins | sample TroBogypolimnion_40_FD_10682 | JGI IMG/M metagenome (IMG submission 10682)
TAGAACTTAAATAATCACGTGGTGAAAGCAGCAGCCAGACTGGCAGGACAGAAGCAAAGAAGCCATATCCAATAAGCAGCAGCGTAAGTGTCCGGTGGCTGAATGTAAACCAGCCTGCGACTCCGGAATGAGCAATGTTGGATCCAAAGATGACTGCCAAAGCAAGCAGGATTACCCCGGCAATGGTGGCTTCCACCGTTTTTCCCCGACGCAGCCTGAACATCCAGATGCCCATGAGAACTGCAATAGGAATGGTTGTTGCAATCGTGAATGTTCCCCAGGGGCTGTCTGACAAGGAATTCACCACTACTAGACCGAGGCCGGCCATGGCTATGATGAGGATAAATAAAATGGCAAAAGATGCAGTGATTCCGCTCACTTTGCTGATTTCCTGCCGGGCAATCTCAGCGAGCGATTTTCCGTCGTGCCTGATCGATGCAAGCAGGATGATGAAGTCGTGCATGGCACCAGCCATCACAGAACCTGCCAGTATCCAGATGAATCCGGGCATAAAGCCAAATTGTGCAGCAAGGACAGGGCCTACCAGCGGTCCGGCGCCGGCTATTGCAGCGAAATGATGTCCGAATAAAACCCACCTGTTCATCGGATAATAATTCTGGCCGTCGTAAAGACGCTCAGAAGGAAGCCTGCGGGTATCGTACAATGTAGCAAGTTTCGCTCCGACGAAACCATAATAAACCCGATAAGCCAGAATAAGGATTAAGATAGCACCAACAACAAATGGCATGGCATTCATGAAACAGAATTTTGTTTAGTAGATCGGGATTCTTCTTAATGGTTATCTTTATGATCTGGTTCCAACAATGTTATTCGTGATAAAACCAGCATTGGAATCAACTAGTAAAGATAGAAAATTTCAAGTTCCATTTCTTTCACGTCTTTCGACATGCCATGTATTATATAAATTTGTATCTTGTTCAATTGAAAACAAAAACTAAAACGTTAAAAAATCTATAGGTATGAAATACAATCAGCTTGGAAATACAGGTGTCCTGGTATCGGAACTTTGTCTCGGGACCATGACATTCGGTGGAAAAGGATACTGGACAGCCATCGGGCAATTGCCCCAGGATGAAGTGAACCGGATTGTTAAAACATCGCTGGATAGCGGAATTAATTTTATTGACACGGCCAATTGCTATTCTGAAGGAACCTCAGAAGCTATGCTGGGCGAAGCTCTCCAAAAGCTTGGAGTCCCTCGGCAGGAGGTGGTGATAGCTACCAAAGTCAGGGTTAGGATGGGGCCCGGAGCAAACCAGGTGGGACTTTCACAACTTCATATCATCGACTCGGTGAATGATAGTCTCGTACGGCTCAATCTTTCGCATATTGACCTTCTGTATATTCATGGTGTGGATCCGGTTACGCCGCTCAAAGAGACCATGCGCGGACTCGAGGATGTTGTTCGTTCCGGAAAAGTGCGGTACATTGGGATCAGCAATCATCCTGCGTGGATGGTGGTAAAGGCCAACAGTTATGCGGAAAAGATGGGCTGGACAAAATTCGTGGCTTCGCAAAACTACTATTCCATTGCCGGTCGCGACATTGAACGGGAGATCCTTCCCATGGCTTTGAGCGAAGGAATCAGCCTCATGCCCTGGAGCCCCCTTGCCGGTGGATTTCTTTCCGGGAAATTCACACGTGAGAAGGCAGTTGCAGGAAACAGCAGGCGTGATACCTTCGATTTTCCACCGATCAACAAGCCCAAAGCATTTGATATTATTGATGTGATGGAACCAATTGCAGCGCAGCATAACATTTCTGTTGCTGCTGTGGCACTCAACTGGGTGATCAGTCAAAAAGGTGTCACAAGCACAATTATCGGGGCTAAAACAATCCAGCAGTTGAAGGACAACATCGCTGCCGTGGATCTGGTTCTGTCACCGGAAGAAATGCAGAAACTCAATGATATCAGTGCACTGGCATCCGAATATCCCGGCTGGATGGTCGACCGGCAGATGCAAGGGAGATGGCCGGATAGTGAATAGTGAAGAGTAGTGTTGATGGGATTATTGGTTCATCAGTTCATTGACCTGTTCGGGGGTGAGGCGTGACCATTTGGGGTTGATAAATTTTTCCTGGTCCCATGTGAAAGCAACAAGGTCGAATGATTCTTCATAGAATGTCAGTTTGCTTTTCATGTCCGGTGTGTGTTCTAGAAAGATAAAATTTTCAGGAGTTTCTTTCAGTTCGCACATCACCTGCGTTGCAAGGGGCGCGCACCATTCAGTTACCGGTGTACCCGGATTCTGCCTGTAGATCTCCGTTGCGATGGCCAGCGTTTTGCCATCTTTTCTCCTGACAATCTTCAAACCGCAGCGTGACGGACAATTCCACTGACCTTTAAAATCGAAATAGTGGTCCATATAGAGGTTAAATTCCGGGTTGATCTCCATTATTTTTTATTGGTTACAGAGTTGCGTAAAAAAAGAAAACTCAACACACTTTATGCGATTTTCGAAACTTTTTTCCCGAAGCTTTCATCGATCAGGTCGCGTCGGCGAGGCTGGTAAGTGCCGTCATGCTGTTCCCGCTGAACCACTGTGCTCAACAGGTTGAACATCTTTTGTGTCTGTGGTTCATCCTTGTAAAATGTATCCCAGGCATAATGATAAAGTTCGGTGAGCCGTTCTGCAGTCATGTGCTTCGGATGGTAAACAACTTTTCCGGCGTTGTAATGATCCCAGTCGTGATCAAAGATCCGGTTTTGCTTTAACAGGTCGCTGTATGCTTTTGTATGCGGGAAAGGAGCGAGGACCGTGAATTCGGCGAGGTCAAGGTTGATCTCCAACAGGAAATCGATCAGCCGCTTGATGTCATCTTCGGTCTGGTTGTCGAGGCCGAGAAGAATCGTTCCTTCAACAGCAATTCCATAATCGTGGTACTGTTTGATTCGGTTCCGGATGTAATCCGAAGTGTCAAAAACGGCCTGGTAAACATACCATGCACCAGCCTGTGCAGCAAGATCGAGCACATCATTTTTGTCTTCAATGGTATGGCTGACCCATTTCTTCTTGAGCGGGATCATGGCTCGGAACAGATCTTTCTCCCATTGCGTATCAAGCGCCAGCGAATTATCAACAATAAAAAGCCGGTTGTTGTCCATCTGCGACAACTCTTCCACGACCCTGTCAATCGGGCGCGGACGAAAATTTCTTCCGCCGAGGTATCTTACGGCGCAGGGATAGCAATCATAGATGCATCCGCGTGAAGCATGGAACAGATCCACCATCCGGAAGCCCTTGTGATAATACAAGTCCTTCTTCAGGATGTCGCGTCTTGCAGGCCCGATGAGCGCCATGTCCGGCGGATTGCTCAGGAAATTGTAAACCTTTTGAAGGTCATTCTTTCTGAAATCCTCAAATACTTTTGCCAGTCGTCCTTCAACTTCACCCAGGAATACAGAATCTGCATGCAGCAGGGTTTCTTCGGCATGAAGCATGGTTGAGATGCCCCCGAAGATCACTTTCTTTCCAAGCTTCCGGTATTCATCGGCAATCGCCCAGCCTCTCTTAACCTGCGTGGTAAGCATCATTGAGATACCAACAAAGTCAGGTGAATCGTCGATAACGAGTGCTTCGGTATTTTCATCAACAAATTCCACATCGACATACGAAGGCAGATCGGCAGCCATTACAACAGGTCCGTGGGGCGGAAGATAGAAGATCGTTTGTCCTTCAAGTTTTTCCCAGCGCGGGTATATCAGTTTAAATTTCATTCCTCTAGTTTTTAACATCAACAAGGCAACCAGCGAGCTTTTTAATAATCCTTCCCCGTTCCTTTTGCCCCGGGATAATTTTAATTAGTGCTTCTTTATAATACACACAACCTTTATTTGGCTGCCCCAATTGACAATAATGATCACCGGCCAGTTCGTACACTTCGAAAAAGTCGCGGTTTGTTCCGATAAATCCCCGGATAAAAGAATCTGCAATTTCAGCTTTATTCCCGGATTTCAGACTCTCCCTGAGCTTCTCCCGCATCATTTTATACTGCAGAAATCGCTCGTAATCAGCGGCAGAAAAAAGAGGATCGGACTTGATTTCCTGATCCGTTTCCTGGATTTCCACCTTTTTCTTTAAGCCTGCAAAATTATGAAATATTTTGCACAAGTCATAACAGACGAACGGTCCATCCTGCCATGGTGTGGTTGAAACCCAGGCACGACGGGATGAAGGTTCAAAGATTATTGAATGATGAGCGATCAGTTGGTTAATGGCCTTTTCGTTGCCATCACCAAGCTTGTCATCATTCAGACCCGACCTGTCACGCAGAAGTCCGGCAATCCCATTCACATCAAAAGAGACTTCCGAATTCAGATCCTGGTTTACTTTTTTGTAACGGTAAGAAGTGGCAGTTTCTTTCATATCTCGTATGACCGCAGGATCTGATTGTGCCTTTGCGGATTGAAAATGATTCGTACAAATAACATAATCGTTCCTGGATTCAACGATTTCCATCCCTGATGGAGACTTCTCTAGAATCACTGCTTTATTTTCTTCGGCAGATCCTACAAGAATTGATTCTGAAACGAAGGTCTCATGTTTCCTTGCGATGTCAGCGGCCTGACTGATGTTCCCGGCATATTGCAGGATCTCCCGGGCCACCAGTGAAATCGGGGTTTTGGCAGATTTTGGCATTTCTGATCGCGCAGCATTGATGGTTACGGTCAATCCTTTTTCATTCATACCGGAAACTGCTCCAATCATGCCGCCCCAGGTTACGATCATGAAAGGATAGCCTTTATCAGGCTTTTCGAAGCATACAATCTTCTCCTGCGAAAATTCATCGCCCATATAAAAATCGAAATTCCTTCCGACCAGGAGTTTCCCGGTTTTTGATTTTCCGTTCCAGACGCCGAAAGAGGTACAGCCGACCATTCCCATGTTCACCAGTGCATGACCAATGTCGTGTGCTGAATGGTAGTTCAGCATCCGCTGGTATTTTGATCCCATGAACGAATATTTGTCAGATGCCGAAAGAGAAATCCCAAAGATCTGCAGCTTGTTTTCCGCAGAAACATATTTATCCAGATCGCGGTTGAACCAGTAAATAAAATATTTCAGGAAATGCTGGTAGAAGGAGGAAGGGATCATCTCCTGCAACCGGCCGATAAATGCTTTCTCCTGCTTTCCGATCAGGTCTTTAGTCAGTTTGCCTTCAATCACCCCGCGTTTGAAAGGAGCACCTTCAATGTACAGTTCCCACAGACCTGATCTGCTTTTTTGCAGCCAGTCATTCTCACAATAATAAAAATCCTTCTCAGGATGTGAGACTTTTTCATCCGCCTTAATTTTACTCGATAACCGTGGCGGATTGATGGTTGTTCTCACCTGGTACCACATCACCAGGATGATCACCAGGTTTATTATGATGACCACCCATATCAGGGCTTTCTGTGATTTCTTTAGTTTTTTAGCCATTTCTGATCTTATTCAGCAGCATTTCCACTCCGACGATTTCACCGCTGGTCATGACAGCACCGATGGTTACACCCAAAACCCCATGCATGTTGGTGTTCTGACCGGTAAAAAAGAGATTTGGAACCTTGGTCCTGGGTGAAATTGTAGTTTCCAACGGTCGTGCATATTCTTTCCGGATGCCATACATAGAACCGTTCGGAGTTCCTGTATAATCACGCCATGTCAGGGGAGTTGATACTTCCATAGCTTCAATACACGAACGCAATTCGGGGAATTTTATTTCCGCAAGACGAATCAACTGATCCGCTTTTCTCATTTTGAAATCAATATAATCCTCACCGCGTTTGCTGGTTTCCGTATCTTCCCATCTGATGAAATCATTATAATCCATTGAAGTCATGATTACCATGGCTTTTGCTGATGCCTCTGCAGGATTCTGCGGCGGTGTATAGAGCATGCAGTTGCGCGGCCATACTCCAGGATCATTGTTTGTCCAGACATCTCCATCCTTATGGATAAAATAATTGTGATCCAGTTGCGGAAAGGAATTGTTTTTAAGAAGAAGGTAGATTGCAAAAGAGGAAGTTGTATTTTTCAAGGTGCTGATCCGCCTTGTTGTTGATGAACGGATCAGGGAGGAATCAATCATTTTAAACGTCTGTGAAGGCGAAATATCCGAAACCAGGTATCTTGATTCAAATGAGCCTGATTCCGGTGTATGGACGCTGAAACTATCGTTTTCGTGATCAATCCGGCTGACTTCATGGGATGCGATGATTTTCCCCCCCGCTTCTTTAATTTTCTTTATAAGATGGTTTGCGATCTGTTCACTTCCACCAATTGTTCTCCATGCACTGGCGATGTATGAGTGATTGATGAGTGCAGGAATGCTTACCGGCGTTGTTTGCCAATCTCCGGAATACAGAAAATTATTTGCTGCAAGGACTGATGCAAGCCGGGACCCGGGTTTCATTTTATCCACAGGTGATCCGGAACTTATTGCAGCGAGTTGCTGAAAAAAATCAAACGCACTTTCTGAACGGTAATGAAGTTCGGAATGGTTGTTTGAGAGTTCGAGGTTGTATAAAGGGAACGATTTTGTGATCTCATCCAGTTTCGAAATGTATTGCTGCAATGCTCGCTTTTCGCTTGGGAAATGTGGGAGAAGCTGCTCAACAAAATGATCAGATCCCATGGCAATGGGATATTCATGATCACCGATCAGGATCCTGTCAAATCCGTCGGGATTCATCCTTTCAAGCAGAATTGAATCAGTCAGTCCGAAATATTTCCAGTAACGGCAGAGCGTCTGACCCGGATCCATGCTTCCGAAATAGTGTACGCCGGTGTCAAAAGTTTGTCCAAACCGCTTAAATGACTGAAGACAGCCTCCGAATCTTTTGTTTTTTTCAAGAATGCAGATCTTCATTCCTTCTTTCGCCAGGATGTAGCCGCACAGCAATCCGCCGAGGCCGCTGCCAATGATGATGACGTCGTATGTTGAATGTTCTGTGCTCATGGTTTCCGGATGACCAGCAAAACATTTGAGGTGTTCGGGGCTTCTTCCACAACTTCTGTCATCAATCCGCGGGATGCAGCAAAACTCCTGATCTTTCTGACCGAAGTGAAATGAAGCATGCCTGAATCATGGGAAGTTTTATTGAAGGTAAGAATTCTTGTTGAGAAAAATTCGGTGATCCGCGTGAACCGGTGCTGTTCCTGTTTCTCATTATCTGCTTCCCTGATCACGATCACGCCACCCGGGTTCAGGCATTCGATGCATCTTCCAAGCAACTGCTCCTGCTGGTCTTCGTCAAGGTAATGGAGGACATCACTGATCAGGAAGGCATCGTGGTTATCAAATGCATAAGTCGAGATGTCGGAACATACAAATGAAATACCCGGCCTGGTCAGGTAACAATGCTTTGCAACTTCAATTTTTTCTTCGTCAAGATCAACGCCGGTGATGGTGCGGTTGATGCCCGTGAGATGGAGCATTGTGCTGATAAAGCCATAGCCGCATCCCAGGTCAAGAATTTTTCCTTCGGATGGCATTATTGCATTGAATTGCTTGTAATTATTGGCAAGTTTCATCTTCACCCTGAAATACCACTCAAGGATCGGGCCTTTATAAATGTAGTTCAGCGTCAATGCTCTCCGGTAATAATCCACCGTGCCTTCATCATTCCTTATTTTATTATACTCTTCAACATAATATTTCCTGAAAGCAGATGTTCTTTCCCTGTATCCTTTTCCAAACCGGTCATCATCAATTACCACGCGGTCAAGGATCTTCATAAAAATGGCATTCGGTCTTCCCCAGAATTCGCCCTTGCCGAGAAAATGGCCTGTGCCGTAGACGACTATTGGCAGGATATCGATACCAAGTTTTTCGGCAAGGTAAAAAGCGCCTTTATGGAACCGCTGAATGGTCCCGTCTTCCGAACGGTGGGCTTCAGGAAAGACCAGGATTGAATATCCTTCGGCAACCTTTTCCTTCAGTTCATCCAGGATGTTATCAATCCCAAGATCTGAATTGAAAAAACTGGCCAACCGTGCAACCGGTCCAAAGACGACAGATTTGTAAACCCAATCTGAAGTCAGGATGATGATCTTCGAATGAAGCCTCAGGAATGCCGGTGTTTCTATCAGAGACTGGTGATTGCTGATGATCACGGCAGGTTTGATATAAGTCTCGTGGTTCGGGTTGAAAACTTTCCGGCGGTTGGGCGGAAAAGTGACCTGGATATAGGTTCTGCTTAAGACCTGGAAAAGTTTATGAAAGATCCGTTCTTTCTTTTTCCCGGAGATTGGGATGAGGAATCGCAGGATCAGCCCGCTTATGGTTAGAATGATGGCAACCAGGACAATGTTTCCCCATGTGATGATCGTCTTGATGAAAATCCTGGCTGTGACCGGGTATCGTTTCCTCCGGGGCCTGTCGACAAAGCATTCGTTTGCAAGCAATGGCTGGATTGTGAATGAGACCAGGACCACCAGGAAGATTCCAACAACAGAGATCAGTGCGATGGAATGCAGGGCGGGATGTTTTGCGAAGAACAGCGCGCCGACTCCGAAGAGTGTTGTGGCAGAAGAAAGGATGATTGATGTTTTATACGAAGACAGATCCTTCGTTCCATATTTGGCTTCATGCAGCATCCCGCGCAGCATGAGAATGGAGTAATCCACGCCCAGCCCAAAGATGAATGAAGAGACAATGATGTTAAAGATGTTGAATTTTATCCCTGTGATGCCCATGAATCCAAGCGTGAGCAGCCAGCTGAAGTACATGGGTGTTGCGGCAACAAGCGCCAGTTCAATGCGACCGAGCGAGAGCAGAAGGAGCAGGGTCACAAAAAGCATAGAGAGGTTGACCAGCAGATCAAAATCATGTCTGACACTTTCCACAAAACGGTTCGTTAACAACTGCCGGTCAAATACAAGCAGATGGCCATTATCAGGAAGTGCTTTATAGATCTGAGAGACGTTGGGCCGAGTCACCTGGAGGATAGATGAAACCATGGCACCATCATGTGTCTCGGTGATCCAGTCGGAAAGAAAGTTCTTTTTCAGTCTCATTTTATCTTCATCTCCAAGCGGAAGAAATTGTTTGTGCAGGAGATCAAAGAACTGGTCAAATGCAGATTTCCGGAATTTGAAGTGCCTGCCTTCAGCCCTGATCACAGATTCCAGAGATGCAATTTTTTCATCTGTCCAGAATGTCTTCCACCGGTGAAGCCTTTCTTCCTGCAATGAATCTGACGGGAGCATGAATCCGATCCCTGAATAATGAAGAATAACATTTTCCTTTTTCAGTTTCTCAATGACCAGCTGCAATCTTTCATTATTCCTCAATGCCTGTTCAATATTTTTTCCACTGGATAGTGTATAGATAATTTTCGCTGAACCGCCGGTCACATTGTTGATATGGATTTCAGAATCCTTCAGGCGATTCGGATAATAGTTCAGTGCCATCATGTCGCTCTCAAAATCAACGCGTGAAATGGCGAAAAAGCTGACGATCCCAAGCAAAAGCAATCCAAAAACAAACCATGGATTTTTTTCAAAATGATACGCAGCAAGTTTCTCAATAAATGGAACCGATGTCTTTTCATTCACGGAAAGGTTCTTCTCCGAAAGAAAATGCGGAAGAAAAAAAAGCGCAAAAATTGCAGCACCGGCTACGCTCAATGCAGCAAACAGTCCAAGGTCGTGCAACACGGACGACCGGAGGAAGATCATACAGAGAAAAGCCCCGATGGTTGTAATCGCGCACAGGAAGATTGTAAGCGACATTTCCTTTAATACAACAACAATGTCCCGTTTCTTCCTGAAATGATTTATGATATACAGGGCATAATCAACAATCAACCCCAGGATGACGGAGCCTATTCCCAGTGCAATCGCTGAAATGTGAGTCCGGATAAGAAACATGACAGACAGGGCAAGTGCGCCGCCAAAAATCGCCGGAAGAAATGACAAGATTGGAAGTTTGATGCTCCTGAAATAAATTCCTGTCAGCAGCAGGATCAGAAAAACTGCGATCAGCACGGTAAGCAGGATGTCTTTCTTGATCCGTTCAGCATTTCCGCATGACATGGCAACAGATCCGAAATATTCACATTTAACCGGCGAGTTGGATTTGCGAGAAATTTCATCAAAAAGCTGATCAATTCCCTTTAACAGTTTTCCATTTTTATACGTTTCATTCGAAGGATTTGCCGGGCTGATAACGAGCAACAGGTTTTTTTTGTCGTGGGTCATCAGGTAGCCGTCATCCAGTTCGTACCTGGGATCCTCCTGTGTTGACCGTAATTTGTTAAGCGCAATGAATGTCAGNCCCAGCGGATCACGAAGAAGGCTTTTCTTCACAGCAACGCCAGCTGGTGAAGAGAGCGTCTGGAAACTTTGACGGATCGATTTTTGAACCGATTCCGGGCGAATCAGGCTGTCGATGCGGGAGTAATCAACGGGTTCAAGGTACAACGGCAGGTTGGCGAAGCAATAATCCAGGTAAAAGGTAAGAAGTGAATCCGGGACAAACCCTGAGATTGATTTGATATAACCCGTATCGAAATTCTTGTTAAGCTTTTCTGTGAATCCATCAGCGACTTTTTTCAACGCGGAACCGTCAGTAGTAGTTGATGAATCCCTGAGTGAGAAAAGAATGACCAGCTTGTCGGAAAACGTAAAATGCCTGAAGATCTCTGGTGACCTGTTGTTTTCATCCTTCCTGCCAACAACGCCGGAAATATCTTCCTCAAGCCGGATCCGTGAGGCAGTAAAGATGATCAGGGAAACAAGAAGCAAGGTGAAAGTAAAAAACAGGATCCTGTTATGATGGAAAAACTTGTAGATAGCAATGACTACGTTCGACATATCAGGATCGCCAGGTGAAAAACGGCTCAGTTTGAAGCCTTGTTAATTTTTGTTGAATCTTGTCTCCTGAAGGTTTGAAGAAGGAGATAAGTTATCGTTCCGGAGATCAGGGCTAAGATTGTTCCGAAAATAAAACTACCGATGATGTACTGGATGAAATTTTTTTGCACCCATGCAAGTGTAATTCCTTTGCTGAAAGTGAATCCCCCGGCTGAATTCCCCATGACCAGTCCTCCGCACAGGTAAGAAAAGAAAATAATGAACGGCAGCATTGGCGGAAGTGAGATATTGGATGCCGCGATGGTCACGAACTTATTCAACCGAAAGAAATAGGCGACTCCAAAGGCTACGAGCATCTGGAATCCCCAGATTGGTGTGACGCCTACCATCATACCAATGGCAACTGAAGCGGCCAGTTTCGCATTGGAGTCTGAACTGTTGAGGAAATATTCCTGGATAAAGCCTTTGAAGGATTTTGTACGCAGGTTCTTCAGGATGAGAAAAGGCCTCATCCAGAGTATTGCCATGAATACAAGAATGCTGTTGATGAAGCTCACCCGTGTAAAATCATTGAATTTGCGGAAATGAGAAATGCGTTCTCCTTTTGGCGGATAATATACCATTACCGGAACCGAAGTGATATTAACCCCTTTCCATGCCAGCCGGACAAGGATCTCTACCTCGAATTCATATTTATTTGTAAAAAGTTTCAGCGATTTCATCTGTTTTAGCGGATACAGGCGGTAACCCGTTTGGACATCCGGAACCTTGATGCCGGTTTCAACCCGGAACCAGAAGACTGAAAAGTTATGCCCGAAAGCACTCGTTCCGGGAACGCTGGATTGATCCATATTCCTGGCTCCCAGGATAACCGAGCCCGGCACTTCAGCTATTTTGTCGATGAACTTTACCAGGTCTTCAGGGTAATGCTGGCCGTCTGAGTCAATTGTTATTGCATATTCATAACCATAGTCTAAGGCTGTCCGGAACCCGCATTGCAATGCATACCCTTTGCCTTTGTTCTTTTCATAGGAGACGAAGTGAAGTCCTTCAAATTTCTTTAGAATATCGGAAGTCTGGTCAGTTGATCCGTCATTAATAACAATGATGTCATCGGTAAATTCAAGCACACCCTTGATCACTGCTTCGAGCGTAGCATCATGGTTGTAGGTTGGAATGATAACACAACAGCGCTGGTCTTTGAACTTTTTCCGGATGGCAGCAGAACCTCGCATTTTAGGATTTGTTTACAGGAAATTCATCCCTGAGCAAAGATAGCAAAATTCATACGAAAGGATTTTTCGTCAGCAGGGCGCATTATGCTGTTCTTTTTCACTATTGGACCAGTCAAATATGTCAAATATTGTATTTTTGCAATCCCATGAAGATTTTACTGATAAATCCCCCGAGGAGCCCGGAAAACAACATCCTTAAATATGCACCGGAGAATGCAAAACCATTCATCCACCGGAGGCTTATTGGTCCGCCATTGGGATTGCTTACCATTGCCACTGCCGTAAAAGATCATGATGTAACGGTCTTTGATTGCAAGGGTGAATACGACCTTGATCCTCAAGCGCCTCCGCTCGATAAACTGATCCAACAGCTTCTTGAGAAACACCAGCCGGATGTTGTAGGGGTCACCGTAATAACTTCCGAATTTAATTATTCCCTGGATATATTTAAGGTTGTAAAAATTTTTGATCCGGATATTCTTACTGTTGCAGGAGGTTTACATGCCACCCTCTGCCCGAAGGATTTCAGGAATGAAAATGTGGATGTCGTGATCCAGGGGCAGGGCCCGCATATATTCAGGGAACTGGTGAACAACTACGAACAAAAGGTTAAGCTTGAGGATATCCCCGGAATCCTGGTCAACACTGAAAAAGGCCTGGTCAGGACCCGCGAAAGTGAGTTGGTCTGGGATTCGGTAAACGCTGATTACCTTATGCCTGACCGGAGTCACCTGAAGCGTTGGATCAGCACTTACAAAGTAGGCAGCAGCCCGTTTCCCAGCACCTATCTTTATACCTCACTGGGTTGTCCTTACAAGTGCACGTTTTGTTCTATCTGGTCGCAGTTTAAAGGGAAATATTACCAGCGAAATGTTGAAAGCCTGATCACTGAACTGAAATCAATGGATGAATACCCTGTGGTACGTTTTGCAGATGCCAATACCGTGGTGGATCATGAATTCATTGACCTTTTATTTGACCGGATACTGGAAGAGGGGATAAAGAAAACCTTTGTCATGGATATCCGTGCCGATGTAGCCGCACGTCATCCTGAGGTCATCGAAAAACTTGCAAAAGGCGGATTAAAGGTTGTTATCTGCGGATTTGAATCTTTCCGGGATGAAGAACTGAAGCGGTACAAAAAAGATTCTCCTGCAAAATACAACCAGGAGGCGATCCGCGTTTTTGAGAAAAATGAGATCATGGTAAGGGGAAACTATGTCATCCCGAATGATTATGATGAAAGCGATTTTGCTGCTTTGGCCGAATATGCTGATCAGAACCGGGTAGTTTATGCCGGGTATACTGTTCTGACCCCGATGCCCGGAACAGTTTTTTACAAGGAGGTCAGGGATCAGATCATTGATCACGATTACCGCAAGTACAACTTTTTCAATTCTGTGATGAAGACCAGACTGCCTCACGAAGAGTTTCATGAAAGGATTGGAAGTCTCTGGCTGATCAAGAAAGGTAAGGATGTGATCTGATACGGATGAAAAAAATACTGCTCGTAAATACCAACACCGAACAAGCTCCGTACCCGGTACCGCCGGTTGGCTTGTGCATGCTGGCTTCCAGGCTGGAGCGCACGTATGAGGCCCGGATTTATGATGGTGTTTTTGAAAGAGGAAACAGACTTGTTCAGACAGTCCTGGACTTCACCCCTGATTATATCGGCTTCAGCATACGGAACATTGACGATGTTATTGCTGACCGGGATTGCTTTTATGTTGATGTGATCCTTAAAGAGTTTATTGAGCCGGTAAAAAAAATCACTTCTGTTCCGGTAATTCTTGGAGGTAGCGGCTTCAGCATCTTCCCGGATGAATTGATGAAGCTTTCAAAAGCAGATTTCGGTATCGTCGGTGAAGGGGTTGAAATGTTACCCCGGTTACTTGAAGAACTTGATAAAGGAAATGATCCTTCAGGGTTGCCGAATGTCCTGTGTTCAGTTTCAAAGCAAATGGCCGGGAAAATAAATCACCCGGTCTCCCCTGAACAGTGGGACGGCTTTTCCAGGATTGACCAATGGATTGATTTTACGCCTTACAGGAGGCGTGGCGCATACTCAATCCAAACGAAGCGGGGATGTGCTCACGGTTGTATTTATTGTACTTACCCGCTCATTGAAGGAAAGAAATTCATCATCCGGAAACCGTCTTCTATTGCAGATGAAATCATGGATGCTCACGACAGACTTGGGGATGTTACGTTTGAATTTGTAGATTCCACATTCAATGACCCGGAAAATCATGCTGAAAATATCTGCAGGGAGATCATCAGTCGCCGGATGAAAGTCAGGTTGAGGACAATGGGCATCAATCCTAAGCATACGAGTGAAAAGCTTTTCGAGCTGATGATTGAAGCAGGGTTTTCACAGATTGATGCAACGCCTGATACGGCATCAGAAAGTATGCTGAAAAACATGGGCAAGGGTTTTATGCTGAAGGATGTGGAAAAGATGGCCCGGATGATCCATAAATTCAAGCTGCCGACCATGTGGTTTTTTCTTTTTGGCGGCCCCGGGGAAGATGGGCATACATTCAGGGAAACAATTGATTTTATTGATCATTTTGTCAGTCCGGAGGATCTTGTTTACATGTCTTCTGGTCTGAGGATCTACCCTGGCACTGCATTGCACAGGATCGCACTGGAAGAAAAAAGATTCAACACCGGAGATTCCCTGCTTACACCTCAGCAATTTTATTATTCAAAGAAATTGGGCAAAGATGAACTGACAAGCCTGATCAAAGAGGCCGAACGGCAGCGACCCAATTGCATACCGGCACTTGAAACACATCCGCCTGAAGGAATGATCGCAGAAGCAATGGAATTGAGGAAAGCAGGAAACCTGGCTGAACCGATGTTCAGGACACTGCTGAAAATAAAAAAGGAATGGATTGCGAAGGGATTGCTATAGCATGGAATAACGGGCTACAGCAAGGGTTTAATTTTATCCAGATCCTCAATAAACCCAGGTGAATCGGGGGAAAGGAAGACCGCATCTCCTTCAACGAACTTTGAGTTTTTTGTCAATGCCTTTCCCAAACCGCATTCAATGAAAACAGATATCCCCCGTGACTGTAAGAATAATTGTGTTTTGTACCAGTTCATTGGCGTATAAAGATTCCTGATGATTTCGTCACGGAGCGACATTTCATCATGCAGGATTTTTGAGTCAAGAAGAGAAACAACCGGGATCATGGGGTCGTTAAAATGTAATCCTGTCATGATCATCCTGTGATCAGACCCGGGAGGATTAATGAAACTCGTATGATAGGGATCAGAAACAGGAATTACTTTCGTACTTAAAGCCCCTTCAGCTTTGGCAGCATCCAGAAATCTCCGGATCTCATCTTCTTTCCCGCCCAGCACAAACGAACAGATGCTGTTCTGGTTGGTAATCTCTACTGAAAATCCCGATTGCCGAAGGATTTGTTCAAGGTCTTCCCGGCTGAGACCGATCACCGTTCCCATTGAAAAAGGAGCATGGCGGGTCACTTTCCGTATTGATTCATAGGCACTGCTAATCATCGCCAGTCCATCCTTGAAAGAAACCACACCGGCATG
>TBL_comb47_HYPODRAFT_10004682_pt1 | contig 15622 bp, 12 predicted proteins | sample TroBogypolimnion_40_FD_10682 | JGI IMG/M metagenome (IMG submission 10682)
CTGGAATAACATTGTCAAACTTCAATTGCAGCTTATTGATGCCTTCAAGGACAACAATTCCGGATTATTTAAGGATATCTGGAATGAAACCGTGAGGTTAAAGATGAAGATAACTCCCTTTGTTTCCAAAGAGGGAATCCTTTTTACCCTGGCCAATGCTTTTGATAACATTAAAAACCTTGGATTCTCCTATATCCTACGGGAATACGAGAAACAAAACCTACTCACCTTTATGATTGAGATTCTCAACTGGATCATCGACCAGGTAGAGGATTGCTATTATCACCTGGATAATCAGGTGCATATTTATTACAATGCGTACAATGATGATCTGATCAGAGGGATTGCTGAAAACAGTAATTGGGATATAAGCCAACTGGAGAATGAAAACTCCCAGTTTGATTTGGATTGAAATCGCCTTGTTTTCGGTAGGGCAGGAGCGGAGCTATAATTTTGTTACCAAAATCATTGAGAATGTTGATTGTACGATTAATGAGTTTTTCGTTAAATCGGATACTCCCGGGGTCATGATTGATGATTTGGTTGATAATGTTTGCTCTTATTATTCGCTCCATCCCAATAAAGAGGTTATTTATTTCAGGGACCGGTACGGAGATTCAAGACAGCCTAATATCAAGAATTCCAAGACCTATAATGACCAGGCCATTGAACGGTTTAAAAAGAACGGATGGCAAGTTGAATCACGGGTCCATAAGGGCATGGAGCCTCCACAGCATGATAAATACTTACTCTGGATGAATATTTTGAAAGGAAAAGATCCACGTTACCCCAAATTCATCATCAATGGCCGTAAATGCAAGTACACTCTAATTTCGATGAACAATACCCGGGTTATTGACCGGAATGGTAAGTTTGAGAAGGACAAAACCTCTGAAAAGAAGAACTCCATTCTACCCGAGGAGGCTACCCATTTTGGTGATGCTGTGGACAAGCGGATATGGACTAAATATGGACATTTGATAAATTTAAACATGGCAACTTTTGTATCGCCACGAGTCTAGCATTTTGTTTTACAACATTGAATTGTGAATTTACTATTAATCTAAGAAACAATTTATTAAATACAATTTATCACTTATCAATTAGTAATTATGTTTGAATAAAATCATTACTTAGAACTACTGGAATATTGGTACACATGGTGATTACAATAACCGGTAACATTATGGGTTATATTTTTACACCGATTACCTGCTTTAGTTATCCCTTTACATTGCATAGTCTTTGATCTTTTTTCTCTTTGAATAGACGAATTGGTGCTATTCCAAATCCAGGAACTAAGAGTTAGTGTACTTTCAATTACTTTTTCTTGGTCATCAGGTAATTGATGGAAAAAATCAATACCGGTAAAATGCTCAACACTGTCGATAGTAACAGCATAACTCTGAAGAGACTTACTGGAACTACTATTGGGAAGTATGAAGCCAATCCCTTTTGCCCCATATGAATGATAATCAAGTATCACTTTGTAATAATATTTGGGAACAGCAACGTGGTGTTCTCCGATTGTTTTAAGTCCCTTGGTCAAAATAGGTCCTGTTACAACATAAATACTTTGGTAATCAATAGCCCAGGTTCTTACTAATTCTTCTAATTTCTTCCAAATTCCTCTATTAAAACCGGGTTCCTGGGGGCTCATATTACTATAATAAAAAGATTCAGCCATTGAAGTTACTGACCATCCCATATCACCGGCAGGTGCCATATGACCTCTATCATATCCAGATCCTGCATAATCTTGATCATTAGCTGTTCCTGTTTCTACTAGTGGGTCCGGAATAAATTTATTTGCCCGTTTAGTAATATTATGTGTTTTCTCTTCAGTCATTTCATAAGCAACCCAGTTTGCCTGTTTACATCCCTCATTAAACAGAAGAGAATATCCAGAATGCCTTATGATAATATCTTTAGGTCTTGTTCTTGGAATTTCTAACCGGTATAATTGAGCAAAGATACATCGGCTTGGTTCGTTCGCAGAAATATTGTTCTTATCACTAGATGATAAAGTTTGGTTTTGGAAATTATCAACTAATTCAATCTGACCAAAAGAGGTTATCTGAATCGTAAAAGCAATACCTAAAAACAATAATATTTTTCTCATTTTTGATCCAACCCGTTTTGTTTTGCAAAGACACTGGAATTATGTGATTTAATAATATAGATAAGTATTTTGGAAAAACTTTACAACGAATCCAAAAAGTATAATCCAGAAAATGAAGCATTTTCAAACTCCTTTACCATATCGATAAGCCTATTATAATAAGAAAACTAAGAAAAGTATACGATGCTATAAGCAGGTTCGCAATTACGAAAAATAGTTATTTAAATCAGAACAGTATTTTTATTCTCATTTCAGAGTGTATTTTTTATACGTGACAATTCACAAAATCTTCTTTTATTTGAAATATGAAATAGAATTTACAAACTATTTTCAATTATTAAATTTTCGCTAAGTTTACTTTAAAACAGATCATTCAAATGAAATTTCATTTTTACTGTAATCAATTGAAATTTTGCCAAATTTCTCCATGGCTGACTGACCGATTAATAGCGGAGCACTAAGATTATTAACAACAGAGGCTTCAACATTAGTCAAAACTTTATTCCCAATTTTAACTTGTCTTAGAACAATTATAGTTCCCTCCGAAACTACTCCATTTGCATCAATGAAATTACTCTTGCCCAAAACATCTTCGGAGGAAAGTTTACCTTGTTTATAAAGAAATATTGCCTCTGTCGCGGAAATTGAAATTAGACTTGCACCAGTATCAAAAATGAAATACATTGGAAATCCATTTATATTTACCGGTATTTGATAAACGCCATTCTGTTTTGCCATTTTGACTATATTCGTACCAGACGAACGAAAGCTTTTTTTTACATTTGATTGTAATTGCTGCTTTTGGGTCATTTGACTGCGCAATCCGGATCTTGAGCACCCGGAACAACCATAAAAAGTAAAACTACTTGTGATAACAATAAGTAATAAAAAAAAAATTGAAATAGAAATATTAAGGGAGTAATTGGTTCTCATCGTTATTGAATATCAATTATTTTACCCATTTTAGGTATTATGTGTATTAGAAACTGTTGGTTCATATATTCTTGGTCACCAGAATATTCACGAATACCTTCAGTCCCACTTCCGGCAATTTGCACTTCACATATTTTAGGATCAAATGATATATTATCTGATTTCCAAAGTTTATACAATGCAAGTGATCTTTTATAGCTTAATTCGAAATTAAAAGGGAAATGATCCATGGAAGCCATTCCTTCAATGACTACTAGGTACTTAATGTCAAGCCCTTTATATTTATTATCGCTATTAAGTTTTAGAATTAGATCAGATATGGAGTGTCCCACTCCATTCAAATAATTAAAATATTGAGAATTAATATTGGCACTTCCGGTTTGGAACTGAATCTGCTTTTTCAATTTAAACCGTTTATATTGTGGTTGATATTCAAAGTAGCTTTCAGGTAATTGTTGAACTGCAGTCTGCAACTCCTGGATCTTCTTAAGTTGTTGTTTTGTTGCATTGATTTGAATTTTTAAATATCCAATTGTGACAACAAATAATACCAACATTATAAAAAATAGGCTAGTCATTAAATCAGAATAACTTATCCAGAAAATATTATTGGTCTTCATTTTTTACTTTTTTGGTTTTTCTGGAAAATCGATTCCTTAATTTTTTGAAAAAACCAGCTTTCGGTTCTTTCAAAACAGCTTCTTTTTGCACTGAATCTTTGGGTGCATTTGTTTTGCGATTTAAACTTTTTTCAATTGAATCCAATTTCGTTAATACTGAATGATTATCTATTCTGTGATTTATAGTATGTAATGAACTGTTTAATTGATTAATAGCATCTATAAGTTCTTTTGATTGATTAGTTGATTTATTACTTAACTCTGGAAGCAAATTCAAATTATCTAATTGCTCAAAATGGGGAATCGAGTCGTTATAGGCTGTAATTAAAGATTTAAGGTGTTTTTCTGTAATTTCATTAAGTTTAATTCCGATATTATCAAATATTTGTTTGATTGTTGATTCAGCATTATCTGACAAGGTGTTAAGTTTTGAAATTCTAGCGTTTGTTTCAGTCGAGAGTTTTTCAATTGATTCTCTAAAATAAGAATCCGATAGATTCACAGCATTCAAGGCAGAACCACCTGCAGATTGAATTTGTTGAAAATGGAGTGTAAGAAACTGGCTTAGTTCTTTTGAATCCTTTAGTGTTGATTTTATTTCTTTAGATATAACCTCAACGTTCTCAGTGCTTTTAGAAAAGGTATAGAGATTTTCAGATATTTTATTCATTAATGCTAAATAGGTGGAAAACTGATTAAATGTGACCATATTTGATTCTAACCTATCAAAAAGTTCCAAATTAATCTTTGAAACCCTAGTCATATTCATGTTCTCAACTTTCGAAATTAAATCTAGTTGTGCTTGAAGATTCATGCCAGTACGATTAGCCGCAATCTTTACATTATCAGAAATCTTTGTCGCCTCTCTTGCAAATCTATCAAGACTTGCTTTTAATCCAGAAACACCGGTATCCTCAGCCCTGACTAACTCTGGTAACAATTTTGCTTGAAGAAAAGAAAGTCGATCATTTTTATCTCTTAAAACGACTCTCTTAGCTTTCTTATAAACAACTGAAGAAAGTAAGGTAGTGCAAAGTAATCCTATCAAACTGGCAGTCATAGCTAACTTAACTCCATCAATCAGTGCATTTATTCCTTCAATAAAGCCGTCTCCATTTAATCTAGGCATCGCGAACAATCCCAATATAATGCCGATCATTGTTGCTGCAAGACCTAGATAAAGAGGTGTAGGAATTGATTGCGAAATTTCCTCATCATTTACATCAACTTCTCTATCTATAATATCCTTTATTATGCTGAAATTAACAGCCGCTCCATAATTATTTATAAGATAAGAATTTAAAGTGTTCTTAATTCGCATGATTACATCATTATTTCCTTCAGTATCAACCAAAGTAATTTTAATTATATCCTCATCAATTATTTCATTGTATGATTCATTTTCATCCACATCAAATTCAACCATTGACAAAATATCTTCAGCCTTACCAATTTTGGATTTCTCAATGAATCCATTCTTGATTGTGAATCGATATTTAAAAATTGCCTCAAGTTTTTGAATCTTTGAATAAAGTCTGAAGGTATGTGCTAATTGGAGAAAAATAAACAGGGCTACAATAATTAGCTCAATATAGAAGTAAACATCATTTGAAGAAGATTCATTTATGGTTATCATATAAGTCTGATTATCAATTTTTTATTCGATTCAATTTTCCATTGTTCTCCATTAAATACTACACTGCCATAATTAATGACATTTATTTTTTTTGCCTGTGTTCTATCGGATATATTTTCAATTTCACACACAGGATTCAGGTAATAATCAATATTGTCTAGTGCTTTTAAATCAAAGTCCCCTGACAAAAAAAATAATTTTCCTTTTTGACTGTTTTTATCTACTTCAATTTTATAAAAGCAATCCATCTCTTTCCTTTGCTTGCCATTTATTGCTTTGAAACTGCCATCTGATTCAGGAATGGAAAAATAAATTACATGGGACAAATTTTCCTGTTCGATCTCCCATTCAACAGTGTTATTTATTTTATCTTCTACGACTGTTGTATCGTCGATGGGGGGCAATATTTTATTAGGTTGTTCTACTATTTTAGTTTTATCAACAAAGTTTTCATTATTAAGTGAATTCTTTAAGATTGACACTTCGTTTTTCAGTCTGTCAATTTCACTTTGTTTTTTATCTTTACTATTCTTTAAAACCAAAATAAGTTTAATGTAATTAAACCAATATTTACTTTGGTAACCCACAAGATCATTTAAGTATTTGTTTTTTTCTTTAGACAAAATTGAATAAATACTCAGTTTTGTATATAAGTAAATCGTTATGCCACCAAGAATTAATCCACTGAAGAAACAGATAAATATAACCCAAAGAATATGGTCACCTAACCAAATGTTTCTCTTAATCCATATTATTTCACTATTATATTTATCAAGTATTCTGTTTTTGTTTTCATCCCAATTTTTATTGTCTTTATTTGGTGCACTATTATTAATAAAGAAATCCTCATCAATTTTTTTTCTATTCTTGTAATTTTCAACAATAGGTTCAACTAATTTGGTGGCAGTATTTTCCCAATTATTCTCTTTTAAAAATTGAATTAATATACCAAAATTTTTATCCAGATCTTTTTTGTCAGAACTATCAATGAATTTGACTTTAAATTCTTGAAAACCTTTTCTTTCCAAATTCGTTTTTGAAGTATCTTTAACTGATTTCAAAAAATCTTGCATAGAGGCATATACCATTTCAATAGTGCCTTGCTTAGCCCAATAATTATATAGCATATCAGGATCGGTCTTTTTGTGCTGGCTATATAGATTTGTGTACAAAAACAGGCAAACTATTAATATAAAATGCTGTTTTAGAATTTTTATCATTGAATATCCGTATTTGAGAGTTCTAAAGCCAGTTTATTCAATATGCCTATTAATGGATAAAAGAATAGTGTTTCTTCAATATGCTTATCAGGTGATCGGAAGAAGGCTTTTACTCCATGATCCAAATAATCTTTAATATGTAAAGAACGCATCGCCTTAAACTTTAAATAAACTTCATTATCAATTCCAAAATCACCTTCAAAATTTATTGTCTCAAAATAACTATCAAGTAAACCGAAAAATCTATTTATTGAATCCTCAATAATCAACTTGTTATTATCTTTTTCTAAATCTCGGTAGTATGGTGTATTCGGAATATCTGTGTTTTTATTCAATGCCTTGCCCCAAATGTTACCACTTTCTCCGCCAAGCCAAAAAATCATTGGACAGTTCGTAATATCTTCATTAATAGCTGCTCTTAATACACCTTTGCAGGTAATTTCCTTGGGGCTTTCAGACAATGCTATATTAAGGTTTTGTGAGTTTATACCCATAACATTTTGAAAAATAAACTTAAAAAGATTTGATATGTTGGGGTAGGCGCTCCGGGAATCAATAATCTTTATCGTCTTTGAAGCCGTTCCGCTCAAAAGTATATTTTTGGGTATTTCTCTAATTCCTTGCTTCAAAAGAAGATTTGCTGAATAATAAATAATTGCTCCATAAAACATTAGAATTGGAAGCTTCAATTTCCTGTCTTGCCTTAAAAGAGAAGTGTAATTAAAACTAATATCGGTTTCAGCCTCTAGTGAAAACAAGAAGCTGCTAAAGTCAGCAGAATCTTTCCTATTTTCAATAATATCTTTAAGTATAATTTCCTTTTGCGAACCCTTTCTTATAGCATTTTCAACAACATCACGGTAGGATTTTACAAATCCATTATTATCAGAGGAATTGCTAAAGGCTCCATTGGGGAATCCGTCTCCAAAAATAGCATTACCGGCAAACTTGAATGAAGAAATAAATTCTGGTAAATTATTGGCATTTTTGAAAACAGCAATATCAGATGATCCACCGCCAATATCAATTGATAAGCTTAGCCCAGGAAAATTTGTGCGATAATGAAGGTATGGAGCAATACTCTCAGGTATTGCAATGATATTATTGGTATTGTCAATTTGAAATATTTTTTTGTATGCTTTTTGCCATACTTCGAAGAAAATTCCTTGTTCAAAAGTGTCCATACTAACCGGATAAAACCATACAATAGTTGTTGTTTGTGGATTGCCATTTAAAAGAAGCGTTTTGTACAAAACAATGTAAATTAAACACTCTATATACTTTTCTACTAATATCTTATCCTCCGGTTTCGAATAATTACTCCATTTTAATTTAGTGTGTAGTTGAAGATATGTTGAATAAAATATTTTTTCGAATAGGAAAAAATTATTAGTATGGGTGAAAACTTCAACTGGTTCATTAAAATTTACATTCTGATTGTAGGTCAGGGCTGTTCTAAATGGAAATTTGTAATTTGAACTGGCATTAAATTGATACGGAAATATCTCTCTCTCAAAATTATTATCATTTGCAATCTGAAGAGGATTAACATTCAAATCACTACGATCGATTAAGGATTGCCAAATCGGCAAATCAGAATTAATATCAATTGCCTTTTCTGCATTTGAGCCATGTTTATATTCAATGTGTGTATTTGTCGTACCGAAATCAATTGCAAATGATACCTGCTGATTGGCCACACTGTTTTGCATTGTAGGAACAATAAACCCTGAAAATAAATCAATCCCAAACCTAATAGCATCAAACTTTTTGGATTTGTAGTAAGTGCTTTTTATGGTGTTGTGATCACCTTGCTTTCGAATCGTTGGATTACTTAGATTTGTTTTATTACTTTTCTCAAAACATTCAATATTTAAATCATGGCTTCTATCAAAACGATTATCCTGCAAAGCTAAAGTATAGTCTAAATCTATATTTGATGTGCGCAAAAATGGTAATACCGCCAAATGCACTTCCATTTTAACAATTGATTCTTGGTGATATGTTTTTCGAAAAATAATTTTCCCTCTTTTTACAGGAATTTCAAGCTTTATCTCTACACCACCACCTGCCAATTCTTCCATCTTTAGAATATTCGATACATTTTCAGCTTTGAAATATTCAAAAAATATGGGCTTTAGTGGCAATAAATGTTTTTTTGCTCCGCAAGTTTTAAATTTAGTATTGTCAATCGAATATGGAAGCTCAATTATTGTGTCTTCTAAAAAATTGCTGATAGATAACCAATAATAATGGTCTCCTTGAACAGGCAAAATAGAATCACTAGGGCTTTGATTGTTTACTAAAGGAATTTGGTTATTTGGATTCCATAAAACACCATTCGTAGTATAAGTCCAGAGGTGGGAAAATCTGTCATGAGGTAAAATAAGAGGTCTTAAATTAGTGACTGTAAATTCCGGCATGATAACAAAATCACTTTCTTGTTCAATAATTTCGGGATCAGAAAGCTTGACACCTAATCGGATACCAAGAACTTCGCATGGATCCATAATATTATCCAGTACTGGACATTTATCAAAACTATCAAGGCTATCAATAGTCAGATTTGCTATTAATGGTCTAAAAGAACTTTCCAGATTATTTAAAACAGTTTGTAAATAGGAATAGACTTCAGGAAAATTATCAGCGAAATGGGGTTGTTTTGATAATGAAAAAATATATTTAACAAAAGATTGATCTCTATTGGCCAGGGAATAATAGATATCATCAAATAAAACATCATGCCCACATGTAATATTGAGGTTTTCAGTGGCTTTCTTTACATCTGGAGCAGCAAAAAATAGTGTTGAAGGTGATGTCCCTCCTATTACTTGGTTTGTGGCCTTATTAAGCACAAAAAACAATCGTTGGACTTTATCAAAATTATATACCCCGCTATCTTGTCCCCAAAAAACCTTTAGTGTGCTGGCAAATGTTGAGTGTTTTGAATTTTGATCTTGAGACAAAAGATTGAATCGTTCTTGAGGTGACCAGGCAACTATCCTAATTTTATCTTTATGTTTTAGATACAAGAAAAAAAGTTGAGCAACATCCAATGCGTCCGATACCAATTTATGCTGTGCAGATGTACCCTCAATTCCATTATCCGCAACCCAGCGAAATGCAGATTTAACTAAATCAATCCTTGCAAATGGACTTGGTATTGAAGTTGCTACATCAACTCCAGCTGTTACGATAGTTTGAATTTGATCATTAGTAATGGGATTACTATTAAACCATCCGGTTCCATCTTGTCCCTCATGAAGTCTATATACTTTTGCCATAATTAACGAATTAATAATTTGCGTTTTGATAAAACCTCTTGGGTTGATTTACCAAACATTTTAATTAAGGTGGTGTGTTTTTTCTCTTTTGAACGTATGGAAATATTATCAGTTAACAAACAGTTCTCAATATCAATAGATTTAAAGCTTTTATTTCCATTAGGAATTTGACCTTTAACTAATTCAAGAGCATTATCGGCACCTATTTCCTCAAAGGGACAAAATGATGGCTTATTTTCTTTCATCTCCTTTAACCATTCATCAAAATAGTTGTTGAAAGCCAAAATTTGGGTTTTATATTCAGCACTATTGAAATAGTTTTTATCTAAAAGAGATTGTTTACTGCCAGTTACCAATTTAATATTGCTTTTAGTCCAACGGGCAATATTTAGTGCCTTCGGTAGACCCTTATTAAGATATTCAGTATAAAGCTTGAATTTAGTCAAAGGAGACGATAGTTGTTTGGCATTTTCAATATTAAGGTCACCAAACGAGATGTTTTCTGTAATCTTTTCTATCCCAAATTCTTTCACTTGAGTTGTTTGACTATTTACATTAAAACTCTTGCAAAAATCAAAAATTGATAACGCTCCTGCTAATTCAAGAAAGTGAGCTTTGTTTTTTTGTTCCTGTCCCCCAACTGCATATTCCTCATGATTCGTATTACCGCGATTTCCAATAAAATACAAGGTATTTATTTTGTTTTGTGATATTATTGTTCTGTTATAGTAATCGATTGCTATCTTGGCCTTTTCTTCAAATGACTCAGCATTAATCTCATCCTGTTTGTTCAATGAAAAGTAAGGCAAATAAGTTATTCCTCCTATTGGTGCAATGCTAATTTTTGCATAACGAGGTAAATTAGTATTCCCCCTCAAATTTTTCAATAGTAAAGGAAATCCGGCTGCACCAGTACCTCCAAAAATTGAATTAATAATGAATATTGCATCGCCATCATTAAAGGTTTGACCAAATTTAATGAAGTCATCAGAATTTGTAAATTGATTGAGCACTATAGAACCCATATTGGGATTACCTTTAAATCCAATATCCAAATTTGACCTAAGATTTTTCTCAGAGTACAGTAACCGCACAAAATTCTTATCATCCATTGAGTGTGTAAAATCTTCGCTTAAACTATCAAAACCAATATATTGATTAAATGTATTCTGATCAACATCTTTAAGTTTGAATTGAAAATAATCCGGATTTACAACTGGTGAATTGTTGGTTAATTCATTTATCGTTTTAATTTCCTGCGAAAAGAAATCATTTGGTTGATCTACCTGATTTCTGATTTCCTGGTATAAACGCAAAATATCCTTCGTGCGATTTAAATCACCATTACTTGTATCAGGATCAATAATAATTGGAATGACTATTTCAAAGCCATTCTCAAGTCTAGCCCCTGAAGCAAAAAGCATTGTTAATGCCTTTAAAACCCTCGAACCTGTTCCTCCAATCCCGAAAATATATAATTTTTTAGCCATTTTATTAGGTTAAAAAGGTAAGTGCATTTGAATCTTACTAAATTGCTTCATTAAAAGGCTATATATGATTCCTATTAATAGTGCAGCTGAACCATTAAATAAAGCATATTTAAATGGCAAGCTATCGGCATAACCTTGATAACCGGTACTTGAATCTGCAATTGCGTCATTCAAAGCTTGATTATTGGAAGCAAAGATTTCACTATTTGCAATACCAAAACTAATACTTGATACAAGAACAACGGTTATAAAAAGCCATGCCAACCAATGCCAGATTTTTCCATATGGGTACTTCCAGAAATAATAGAACAAAAGCCAACAAATCAATGGGATTAAAAGAAACGAAAGACCAAGTTTAGTATAACTAGCATTATCATAAAGAGTTGCGAAAATCAAACTGAAATTAGTATCATAAATACCAAACCATGTATTTTCGTAGATTGCTGCAAATAATTCATTCATAACTAGTTTATTTGATTTCTATATTAAATTTTGCAAGTTTCTTACCTTTGTTTTCATGGGAATATGCCTCACTTATTGCATCAGTTAAAAACTTAAACCCAAATGTATGCGTATTATCTATCATGGCTTCATTATTAATGTCTGTTTGCTTTATCCAATCAGGAATTTCATTTTTTAAAACAATTTCTAAAAGTCCTTTAGGATCTTTATCTGTATGAATTGTAACTATGTGTGTTGGATGAGTAAAACTTGTAACCTCATGTTTCTGATTTTCTTTTATTTTTTCAACTTTTGTGATTTTAAAATTCAGATTACTACTACTGTAATTAATAGTATCAGTCAAATAACTATCTGAAAATGGTAGTGAACTAAAATCAACTGCATTTGAAAATTGAAATTCACCATGTCGAAGCCCTGCCTGATTCAGTTGATTTTTATTTGTATGACTAGGTCTAAAATCCCCCTTACGATTTATAGAAGCAGTTATTTGGTAGGGAATGGCATTTTCTTTTAGAATCAGGAACCGGGCATAATTTTCAAATCCTTTTAATTTTCCGCTAATATATTCCTCAGGAAAATATTTATTCAACAATTCAGATTTGCCAAATATCCAAACATAAAATGGCCTAGGATGATTTATAAAAGTGCTTCCACTGTGTGAACTATAGAAATAATTACCCTTAAAGTTGGACGTTAATTTAATCAATAGAGTTTGAATGTCTCCGTTTTCTAATCTTGAGATAAATTTACTCCGTGTTTCATTAGCCTCAGTTGGCAATATATTTAATGGAGAATCATAAATTGCATCTGAAATTAGAATTGATATTGTATTATTTTGAGCCTTTTCTAAAGCAATTTGAAACATTAAATTTAAATTGCTGTTTCTAATATCACCACAATTAAAACCAACCATATTTAATTTGGCCCTTAGGATTGAAGGGTCATTACCCAACCTGTTTACCTGTAATTGATTTCCTCCATTAATAAAATTAAACTCTCTTTTTGTTTTTTCGGATGCAAAATCAGGCTTTTCAGATAATTCCGAAACAACTTGTACATATTCAGTGAGGCCATTTACATAACCAAACATACTCTCTGAGTTTTCGAGGTAAAAAATAACTGTATCGATTTTATTTTCCTTTTTAATGGCTGTGCCAATAATTTCTTTTGTTTGGCGACTTCTGTCATGACTGTTTCGACATGAATATGTGAAAGAAATTAAACATGTAATTGTCAGAAGAATTATCATATTATCATAATGTTGTTTATTCATATCATATGAAATTATCAGATTATTTGAATTTAGTGGGTGGAGATTGGCATTTCTTAATAAGATTAGGGTTGGGGACAGAATTTTAATGATTGTCTAAATACGTAATTTGAGTTGTGAAAAAACAAAAATTAAATTAATCTGGAGTAAATAAAACTTGATTATATTTATCATGGCTTTGGCCATTGTTTACAATTTTTGCTTCTTCTTAATGATGATATTTGTAATTTGATTCTTCATATTTCTATATGGTTATAAGAAATTTCTGAAAGAGGTGTAATATTGATTAAGTTAATTTTCGTCTTTCAAATATAGTTACTATAAATTTAATAAATACAATATGATACAAATAAAAAGGATTAACTTACGTTTCATATGATTCAATCGATTTTAAAAAGAAAGAGTATTTTTGTATCAATTTTATTCACATTTTAAAAGATGGATGCGTTTTTTTTATATATGTAATCATTAAGGGAATAAGTGTAATATAAATATTATGTAGCGAATAATAAAGAGAGCTATTACTCCCAATTTTCAAAGGTCAATCAGATCTTCAACTTCCAGGACTTTGGTGTCAAGCGTCTGTTTCATTTCGTCAATCACGGTGTTTAAAACCTCAGAGTTTGAGGTTCTGAACTCATTTCCTGCACGATGAGGAAGCTGATTGATTATTCTGGTACATGCTGAATTGATGAGCTGAGCCCACCTGCACCTAGTTGGAAAGCGTGCAACTTTCTGCAGCTTTCATTTAAGACCTGGCAACGGTCGATCAATAAACTTAGTTCCTCTTACTAATCATCATCAAAGACTGGAAATTCAAGTACATCCTTTTTTCTATGAACAATACACGGGTTATTTACCGGAATGGAAAAATTTGAGAAAGTTAAAATATCTGAAAAGAAGAATTCCATTTTCCCGGAAGAGACTACTCATTTCGGGTGCCGTGGATAAAAGACCCATTACGGGCATTTAATTAATTTAAATCAATCGACTTTTATTACTCCAAAAATTTGATATCCCTTTATATTATTAGTTATTTGGGATATAAATTATTTCATTTCTCATTGATATACAAAGGAATATGGATTCCGATTTTTTCTAATGCAAGTCTTCTTTCCAGATGAAACATTAGTGAGTTTAAACGCTCATTATCAAACATTACATTACCGAAGTTTACAGACTCTTCTTCTTTGCTGTAAGTACTATACTTACTCAAAATATTAAAATAATTCTTATCATAAAAGTCAAAGAAACTAATTGTTTCAAGAAATTCATCTCCACTAAAAATAATTGGATTCCGTTCATTATATCTAAAATTATCGTCTACCAGTTCAAAGTCATACTTTAAATCAATCGGAGCATTTTCATAAATCTCGTTATATTTCAATAACCAATTGATCAAATCCACTTCCGTTTGAATTTGATTTATTAAGTAATTTGCCTCAATGAATTCATTAATTTGTTTAAACATATAATTTCTTGACTCATTTAATGCCCCATAAAGTCTTGAAAACATTGTCCATCTCATAATGTTTGATTTGAAAATATTATAGTTGCCTATCAATGTATTTAAATTGGAATGTTTATCTAACCAATAGTTCAATTCTTCAAAGTTCAATTTTGAAGGTGGTGTTGTAATAATTTCGGAATATGCAACAGTAGCGGCATTAACTTTCGACCAGTATTCTGGAGTTTTATTAAATGTAACTTGATCATCAAGATTAATATAAATGTCAGCTTTTGTTGCTAAATCTTCTATCTCTATATCTGTTTTAAACTGCACGCAGTAATAAATATCTTTAATATCGTCTCCTTCAGTTTCAAAAAGCAGATCGATATAGTTTTTAGAGTTATTTCCAACAAATCGATAACCCTTTTTGCCACAATTATCACAAATTTTACTCCCACATGCACCTTTATAGATAAGAAGTTCGTCATCGCCCGAATTTTTATGAGCTTCAAAAATGGACTCTACTTCGTTAAGAAAGATCTCTTTAGTAGTGTCTTGGTAAGTGTATTCATCTTTCAGATTAATGCGAAGTTTTTCGATGTCCATTGAGGCGAAGAAGGTTACTATCAATTGGAGGTAATTATTCATATTGAATATGGTGATTTTCTTTATGGTTGACGAACTATGATCAGCATCCATTGGAAAGGTGCAGAAGTATATGGACAAACTTGTTACGAAGATTGTATGCTACAATTTATTTCTAGGGGCCGAATACTCTTCATCATCTTGAAGTTTGTTCCAAATCATGTCTTTCAATTTCATTTCAGTTAAAATTTCTTTTGCTTCATCAAAGCTATGCCAAATCTCTTGATCTTCTTTGAAAGTAAATAAATTTCGATTTCTCCAGAACTCTACTAAATCGGGTGTCCTATTGAATATTCGAAATTGAAGGCTTTTTTCCATAGTTGACTTTCCATTCATAACCAGTTCAACGGTTTCAGGAAACTGACTGATTATTCCGGCACATAGTGAACCACTTATTCCGATTGATATTGAACCACTGTTCCGGATGAAACTGAACCATTTGTTAAAATTATATTGAAAAAAATGGTCAGGTTTCAAAATTTATTTTTCT
>TBL_comb47_HYPODRAFT_10004683_pt1 | contig 15622 bp, 16 predicted proteins | sample TroBogypolimnion_40_FD_10682 | JGI IMG/M metagenome (IMG submission 10682)
AAACAGTTAGCTATGATTCTGTTATGCAGAAATATAAATGAATATTGAAATTATTAAGATAGCGTACCTTGAATTACAGGGTGCTTTTACTCGTATGTCTATCAACAACTAATAATAATATGACCCTACGCCGTTTTTCCTCCCGCACTCATCGCTTAGATCAAAGCTTTTTAGCCGAACAGATTAAAGGCGCCAAGAGTTACCTCCGCATTGCAGGTTATTTCACCAGCTCTTTGTTTGAAGTCGCTAATGAATGGCTAGAGACGATACCAGATGTCAAAATTGTCTGTAATGTCGATATACACCCCGATGATCTAAAAGTCGCACAATGCCGCGAGTCCAAGATGTTGGGGCGCTGGAATGCTAATGCGATTGAAGTCGAAGCGTTGTTAAACCGTGATCGTTACCAGAGATTAGATGCTTTTTTACAGCAACATGGTCAGGCAATTCGGGTAGCGCCGGATAGCGTGTGCGGCTTTGTGCATGGTAAAGCAGGCGTAATTGAACGTGCCGATGGTCGTAAAGTCGGCTTTATTGGCTCGATGAATGAAACCCGAAACGGCTGGCAACATCATTATGAGATTCTGTGGGAAGATGATTCCCCCGAAGGTGTGGCCTGGATTGAAGCTGAATTTGATTATCTATGGAATGCCGCCAAACCGTTACCAGAAGCTATATGTAAAGAAGTCCGTAGGCGCAGTCGTCGCCATGAAGTCATTTTGGATGAGCTGGCAGATGATGATCATATTGCACCAGCGGCCTTGATTGAATCGCCTTTGTATCGGGAAGGCATGTCATTACAACCGTGGCAGCAAAGTTTTGTAACAGAATGTTTAAAGCATTATCGTGATCACGGTTTTGTACGATTATTACTGGCTGATGAAGTGGGCTTGGGTAAAACCTTGTCCTTAGCGACAGCAGCACTGGCCTTATGTCTACTCAACGAAAAAGAAAAACGTCGCCGTAAGCCCATCATTATCTTCGCTCCAGCAACGCTATGCGAGCAATGGCAAACCGAGTTAATGGATAAATTAGGCATTCCGACGGCACGTTGGCAAACTACAAAAAAGGTTTGGCTGGATATTAGCGAACGCACTATTTCTCCTGCAGGTGCTGAACATATAGTCACCTGTCCGCTACGCATCGGCATTGTCTCTACTGGCTTGATGATGCGGGAATCATCTGAAAAACAACATTTATTAGATTTAAGTTATGGTCTAGTGATAGTAGATGAAGCCCATAAGGCGAGAACCCGCCAAGGTTTCGGAAAAAATGCCGGTGAACCTAATGAACTGTTGGCTTTTATTTCTGCAATTGCTGCACGCTCAGATCATGTATTACTGGGCACCGCCACGCCCATTCAAACTAAAACAGAAGATTTATGGGACTTGGTGCGGGTGCTACATCAAGGCAAAGGCAACTTTGTATTGGGTAATGATTATGCTCTCTGGCACAAGCCTGATGAGGTTTTACCCCTTATCTCTGGTGAACAGGAAATAACCGATTTAGCCAGTGCCTGGGAATTGTTAAGGTCGCCATTACCTACCGTTAATTCAACCAACGATAGCCCAGTACGTCGTTTGTACAGCGCAATACGTCAGGATTTAAATTTATCGCCTCGACAATTTGAAGCCAACCGATTCGCCGATTTAGAGCTAGGAACGAGGCAAGATTTTGAACTTGAGCTGGACCGTCGAGTGGCCAATGCGCCATTCTTTCAACGCGAAAATCCGTTTGTGCGTCATGTGGTTTTACGTAAACGCACAACGCTTGAGGATGCAGGACTGCTTAAACGAGTGGGCGTTAATGTGCATCCTGAAATTAATCGAGTTACTGATGTACATGGTTTTAACGCCTTATTTGAAGGCTTGGCTGTGCGTACTGATGAACATTTTCGGGAAGCCTATAACGAGGCCATCAGTTTCGGCAAAGTGTTGGGTAAGCGCGGCGGATTTATGAAAAACCTCATGCAGCAACGAATTTGTTCCAGTATTGTGGCAGGCATTAATACCGCAACGGCTTTGCTAGCAGGTCGCACCTTACACGAAGAAAGTGATGAGATGGAGGCCGATGTTGCTATACAAACCGACGAAGAACGCGCGGTATTAGATTTATTATTGCATCGACTCAAAGCCTGTAATGGTGATCCTAAATATGATGCTGTATTACACTATTTGATCAATGAAGGTTGGCTAGAACTGGGTTGCATTATTTTTAGCCAATATTACGACACCGCCCGTTGGCTTGCGGACTCACTGGCGACTCATTTTCCCGATGAGGCTATCGGCTTATATGCCGGCGCTGGACGCAGCCGTTTATATCAGAAAGGCGATAGTGTGGGTATCGAAAGGGAAATTCTTAAAGTGATGGTGGCCGAACATAAAATTCGTATTATGGTGGCTACCGATGCCGCCTGTGAAGGTTTAAATTTACAGACCTTAGGTACCTTGATTAACATTGACTTACCTTGGAATCCAACAAAATTAGAACAACGTATTGGCAGCAATTCTCATTATGGCCACAGGCATTTGTTAAATTGATTCAGGAATAGGGATTTCAAGTCCTTTGAGCATAAATTCAAGCATCTGCTGCCAGCTCTCGAAGCATATATAGCGAGTCAATGCTCGAATATCATCAAAAAATGTTTTCCGACTTGAAAGGCTGGCCCTCAGCAATTGATAACACTTGTCAATATGCTCAAGTATTGTATGAAACAGGAATGCCAGTAAAATCAATGTGGCCAGCACCGAAGACAGGTTCTTTTTGCCATGCCCAAAGTTATGTTTAAAATGATAGCCTTTAGTTTTTAAGGTATTATTATTCTCGTTTTCTATCTTCCACCGCGCTCTCCCCGCCGCCACTATTTCAATGACATTGCTTGATGTTAGAGGGTAGTCTGTTATAAAGGTGTTGTGATACATAACCTTACCGTCGTCACGAACGCTTTTAAGCTCACACCAGTTAACCATCATAGTCTCGTCAGCATCACGTAATGGGAGAACATTCATTAGTCGATAGGTGTCATGAATTTTGTTCTTTCCATCCCAGCGACTGCGCGTGATGGTGATGATTTTATTCTCACGTTCAAAATCCGCCAACCAATCGTATAATGTTTTATGAGAATCGGGTTTGCACACCAGAACAAAGTGCATGTTTTGTGCTTTGATGTCTTGACAAAAAGGTTCATGACTATATAAATCATCGCCCAGAATAGTCACATTATAAGCCGCCAATGCTTGTCCTTGGCGCTGCAACCACCGACTTGATGCCGTCAATTCACAGTCTTGCTTGGTATGACCATCTTGCGGCGTTACGAATTCAGGCGCTAACGGAATCACTTGATTTTGTTTGGGTGAAACAATAACGGGGGTAATTGCTTTGTGGCTGTAGCGGATTTTTCCATTGGCAAATTCTTGCGTGGAGCAGCACTCACAATGAATTTTTTCCGATGAAAAGTAGTCAACGCCATCCAGTGCAATCAGTAAACTATTGTTGAGGACAGTGAACGGTTTAAAGTACCCAGTCGCATGTAACTCATTAAAAATATGACTAAAAATATCATATAATTCGATAGGAGAAACGACATCCATAAGATTGCGAATTTGATTATCGCAGGGATTGCTATAAGCACCAAACAAGGTCTGCAGATTATTTTTACCTTTATTTTTTTGCAAATTGATTTGCTGCGCCAAAAACGAAGGGTTTTGCATAAAAAATACGGCAAATGCACTCAAGGCGGCGTCACTCACCTCATAGCGCGTATTATCACCGGTTCTGACATCGGTTAGGTTAGCAAATTTATCTCTGATCATTGAAACTAATGATTTTTGGCTTAATGCGGGTTGCTGTTTTAAGGTCGGTTCAAATGGTAATGTCATGATTTTTAATAGTTATGAACACAAAATCAAATTATACGATGGAACTGCGTTCCATAATGAGAGTTGCTGACGTATTGGTCGAATCAAACGCTTTGGCCAGGTACGTGATAATGTTGATATGCTTAATCTAGTCAATGAACAAACCGTTGATGAAAAAGTGTATGAACGTTTATCTGAACGAATGCGTGATAAATTTAATTTATTTGGCTCGTTACCCGACACCATAAAAGACGAATGGATTGATGATATTGAAACGCTGGATGAAAAAATGGATCAGTACATTGATGCCAAAAAACGTGCCACTGGATTTGATTTGCGCTACAACACCCATCTATCGGCCTCTGATAAGGATTGGCGAGATTGTTCTAATGTCTTGTCACAACGAGATTTTGGTACTTTGATGCGAGAAGCTTGGGAAAAGTAAAACCATTAGTAGAGCTTAAATTAGTTGCTTCAAGATTATGTATCGCTGATTACGATTTAAGCTGCTTATCAATACAAAGCGACTAATTATAAACAGGAGACTATCATCTTGTGCAAATGTTTAATAGCTAAAACCCAAGTCCTACAGTGACAGAAGACCTGATCCCCCATGCTTTTAATCACCTCTAAAACAGTCAAGTTAAGCTAACAAATTTATTTAGGGTTTGACGATTTCAGTGTTTATCTATATTATTGCAAAGTTATGTTAGATAGATTACCTGAATATATAGACCCTGTGCACTTAGCTGATAAGCGTGGCGCATTAAAAGGTCAAATACCCCTATCAAGTCTGGATCGCTTAGCTGAATTTCTTGCTGACGACAAAGGAGCGGTGTCTATTGACCTTTTTTTTAGTAGAGAAGGTCACTTACCTATGGCCGAAGGAGACATAACGGCTAATTTGGAACTTATTTGCCAGAACTGCCTAACAGCAGTTACCTTGCCTATAAATAGCCATATAAAACTAGGTATAGTAAAGACTATAGAACAAGCGAATAGATTGCCGGAAGCGTATGAGCCTTTAATGGTTCTTGAAGATAAAATTCTTCTTAAGAATATCATTGAAGATGAGATTTTGCTTATACTACCGTCTTTTCCAAAGCATGATAACAACTGCCTTATTCCGTTGAACAACCTTAATGGCACTGAACTATTTTTAAATGACGAACCGTCATCCCCTAAAGAAAACCCTTTTGCAATTTTAGCTACACTTAAAAAAACTGGAGAACATTAATGGCCGTACAGAAAAGTAAAGTATCGCGTTCAAGACGCGGTCAACGTCGCTCACATGACGCGTTAACAAGCAAAGCATTATCACAAGATCCTATTACTGGAGAAATGCATTTGCGTCACCACGTAACGCCTGAAGGTTATTTCAAGGGTCGTTTAATCGTCGCTAAAGCAAACGACGAAGATTAATAATCCTTCCCCTCTGGAATGATGCTGTGCCGAACCACTTCTGGCTCGGCTTACCTCAATATGTACGGAGTTAGTCGTCAGCGTGAGTTTAACAATTTCAATAGATGCAATGGGCGGTGATTTTGGCCCTCAAGTCACTATTCCAGCATCATTGGATTGTTTAAAAAGCAATCCAGACTTAAGGCTCATTTTAGTAGGTGACGAGGCAATTATTAAACAATTATTGCTTCAACAACCCCTGCAACATCAAGATCGACTAACCATTCATCACGCCTCTCAGTGCGTCACGATGGATGAGTCTCCCGCTAAAGCATTAAGAAACAAAAAAGACTCTTCAATGCGAGTTGCCATTAATCTTGTTCACAATGGCCTTGCAGACGCTTGCGTCAGCGCTGGTAATACCGGCGCATTAATGGCAACAGCTAGGTTTGTTTTAAAAATGATTCCCGGCATTGATAGACCCGCTATTATTTCTACTCTGCCCTCTACACATGGCCATACTCATGTACTTGATTTAGGCGCTAATGTAGATTGCACGGCAGAGCACTTGTTTCAATTTGCCATTATGGGCAATGAATTAGTAAAAGCCGTTGAGGGCTTGGAAAGCCCTAAAGTAGGTCTATTAAATATAGGCGAAGAAGATATGAAAGGTAATGAGCAAGTAAAATCTGCTGCTAAATTACTGGAAAATTCAGGACTCAATTACATAGGTTATGTAGAAGGCAATTCCTTAAATGCTGGAAACATTAAAGTAGACCTTGTTGTTACTGATGGTTTTGTTGGCAATGTCGCACTTAAGTCTATTGAAGGTGCCGCAAAAATGATAGGTATTACCCTGAAAGAAGCTTTCAGTAAAAACCTATTAACCAAACTAATCGCCTTAATCGCCTACCCTGTACTTAAATCTTTTAAGCAGCGTATAGATCCACGCCTTTACAATGGCGCTAGCTTTTTAGGTCTTAAAGGACTGGTTATTAAAAGCCACGGTGGCGCAGATAGACTTGCCTTTAGAACAGCCATTCAACTTGCCGAAGTTGAGGTTAAAAAGGATGTTATCAAAAAGATTAGTGAACAAGTCGAAAAAATCCTAGCATTAAGAGAGACCGCATGACCCGTCATTCAAAAGTAATTGGCACTGGTGCCTACTTACCTCACAACATTCGCACCAACGCACAACTATCTGAAATGGTTGACACCTCAGATAGCTGGATTTTTGAACGTACTGGTATTAAAAGCCGTCGGATTGCAGACCCCAATGAATCAGCGGCCAGCATGGCTGAAATCGCCGCTAGATTAGCACTTGAAGCCGCTGATTGTGACCCGAATAGCATTGATTTAATCATCGTCGCGACAGGCACCCCAGACCGAGTTTATCCAAGCACTGGCTGCTTATTACAACAACGATTGAACATTAAAAACTGTGTCGCTTTTGATATTCAAGCCGCCTGCTCTGGCTCTATTTTTGCCATGAGTATTGCCGATCAATATATCAAATCAGGAGCCGCTAAAACCGTATTAGTTGTCGGCACTGAAATCTGTTCACGCATAGTGGACTGGAACGACAGAGGCACTTGTATTTTATTTGGTGATGGGGCCGGCGCAGTATTGCTTGGCGCCTCGAATGAAGCGGGTATTTTGTCTACCCATATTCATTCTGACGGCGAGTATGAAGACTTACTCTATTGCCCAAACCCACAAGTGGCTACCGAACTTAATCAGCACGAAAAGGGCGTCATTAACATGCGCGGCAACGAAGTTTTCAAAGTCGCCGTTAATACCTTAGGTAAGATTGTAGATGAAACCTTAGCAGCCAATAATATGGAAAAGTCTGATATAGACTGGTTAGTGCCCCATCAAGCTAACATTCGCATTATCATGGCGACTGCAAAAAAATTAAAAATGTCTATGGATCAAGTTGTAGTTACACTTGAGAACCAAGGCAACACCTCATCCGCTTCGGTACTTATCGCATTTAACGAGGCCGTTAGAGACGGCCGTATTCAACGCGGACAAGTCGTCTTACTTGAAGCCTTTGGCGCAGGGTTTACCTGGGGCTCTGCATTACTTAAATACTAACCTCAACGTATTCAATAATGAACCAAAACACATACAATCTAGCATTCGTTTTTCCAGGACAGGGTTCTCAATCGGTAGGCATGCTATCTGATTTAGCGAGTCACTATCCTGAAATAAAACAAACTTTCGAACGCGCATCGGATGCACTTGGGCAAGACCTATGGTCTATTGTGACGCAAGGCCCAGAAGCTGATCTTAATCAAACACAAATTACCCAACCCGCTATGCTTGCGGCAGGCGTCGCTGTTTGGGAACTTTGGTGCAAACTGAGCCCTATTCGCCCTGAATGGATGGCAGGACATAGCTTGGGCGAATATAGCGCATTAGTCTGTGCCGGCGTCATAGCATTTGAAGATGCCATCAAACTAGTTTCAATAAGAGGCCAGCTCATGCAAAAAGCGGTTCCTGTGGGAACAGGCGCTATGGCCGCTATATTAGGACTTGAAGATCACCAAGTAGTCAACCTATGTAGTCAAGTCGAAAACAATGAAGTGGTTTCTGCTGTCAACTTTAATGCCCCAGGCCAAGTTGTTATTGCTGGCAATATCGCTGCTGTTGAAAGAGCGATGCAGGCTGCAAAAGAGGCAGGAGCTAAACGCGCCATTTTATTACCTGTTAGCGTACCCTCTCATTGCGCATTGATGCAATCAGCTGCTGAAGAACTCGACAGCCACCTACAAGCCATTACCTTCAACACGGCAAAATCGACACTTATTCATAATGTTGATGTCGCTGTACATAGTGCACCCGAAGTTATTCGTAATGCCTTAAAAGAACAACTCTTCAAACCTGTGCGCTGGGTAGATACCGTTAAATTCATGCACGATCAAGGTGTCACTCGCTTTATTGAATGCGGCCCTAGTAAAGTACTACTCGGTTTAAACAAGCGCATTGTTAAAGAAGCAGAGCATATGGCTATCTATGATTCAGAATCCTTAAATAAATTATTGGAACACGTTAATGACTAAACAAATTGCATTAATAACAGGCGCCAGTCGCGGCATTGGCCGAGCTATCGCCGAAAGATTAGCGGATGACGGTTTTTTTGTCATAGGCACAGCAACCTCTGACGCAGGCGCTGATAGCATTTCTGCTTATTTGGGTGAAAATGGCAAAGGCATGAAGCTCGATGTTTCTGACTCTGAATCCGTGACTAGCGTTATTAAAACCATCAATGATGATTTTGGCGCACCGACTGTATTAGTTAACAATGCTGGTATCACTCGAGATAACTTGCTAATGCGCATGAAAGATGAGGAATGGGATGATATTATCAACACCAATTTAACATCTGTTTTTCGTATGAGCAAAGCCGTATTACGCGGCATGATGAAAGTCAAAACCGGACGCATCATTAATATTTCGTCTGTTGTAGGCTCTACCGGTAATGCTGGCCAAGCAAACTACGCCGCAGCAAAAGCCGGCATGATTGGCTTTACCAAATCAATGGCTAAAGAAGTCGGTTCTCGCAACATAACCGTTAATACCGTAGCACCTGGCTTTATTGATACCGATATGACCCGGGAATTGAATGATGACGTTAAAAATGCCTTATTATCATCAATCCCCTTGTCTCGCTTAGGCGAGGCTAAAGAAATTGCCCATGCTGTTGCATTTTTGGCTTCTGCCGGTGCGAGTTATATCACCGGTGAAACTCTACATGTCAATGGTGGCATGTTCATGCCTTAATGTTGTGACTTTGTCGCAATATAAAGTATAATTCACCGCCGTCTGGAATTACCGGAAACGAGATTTCTAGTAAAATTAATAACAATACTTTTGTAAGCTTCACACTAAAATAATGAACGCTTACATTGTTTGAGGAAAATAATTATGAGTACAATTGAAGAACGAGTAAAAAAGATTGTTGCAGAGCAACTAGGCGTTAAAGAAGATATCGCAACTGATGCTTCATTCGTTGATGACCTGGGCGCAGATTCTCTGGATACAGTTGAACTCGTCATGGCTCTTGAAGAAGAATTTGAATGTGAAATTCCAGATGATGAAGCTGAAAAAATCACTACTGTTCAAGAAGCTATCAATTACGTAGAAAAAAACGCGTAAACATCGATATTAGTGGATGAACTACAGTCATCCACTAAATCATTTATCTCTTATCTCTTCTTAACTTTTCTTACGGTACATTAAATTGAGCAAACGTCGAGTTGTAATAACTGGATTAGGCGCAGTCACTTGCTTAGCCAATACAGTCTCAGAAACTTGGGATGGTATTATTAACGGCAAAAGCGGTATCAGTGCTATAGATTCCTTTGATATTTCTCCCTTTGCCAGCACCTTTGGTGGCGTCATAAGAAACTTTGACGTTAGCCAGTATGTTCCTGAAAAAGATGCTAAACGTATGGATGGCTTCATTCATTATGGTATAGCGGCTGGATCTCAAGCGATTGAAGATTCGGGCATTGAAATTACAGAAGCCAACGCTGAACGTATTGGCGTAGCCATCGGTTCAGGTATAGGCGGCATTACAGGCATTGAAGAATGCTATGCCACTTATGAAAAAGGTGGGCCTAGGCGTATTTCACCCTTCTTCGTACCTGGCAACATTATTAACATGATTTCAGGCAACCTTTCCATTAAATATGGATTAAAAGGCCCTAACTTTGCCATTGTTACAGCCTGCACTACAGGCACTCATAACATTGGTGATGCTGCACGTTTAATTAAATATGGCGATGCTGACGTAATGATCGCTGGTGGAGCAGAACGCTGCACCACCTCACCCACAGCGATGGGGGGATTTGCTTCCGCAAAAGCACTGTCTCGAAGAAACGATAATCCACAAGCCGCCAGCCGGCCATGGGACAAAGACCGTGATGGCTTTGTGTTAAGTGATGGCGCAGGCGTGGTTGTACTTGAAGAATTAGAACATGCTAAAGCGCGTGGCGCTAAAATTTATGCCGAATTAGTCGGTTATGGTATGAGCGGCGACGCTTATCACATCACCACTCCTTCAGCAGGCGGAGAAGGTGCAGCACGATGTATGGTTAATGCCTTACGTGATGCTGGCGTTAACGTTGATAACGTTGATTACATTAATGCTCATGGCACCTCAACACCCGCAGGTGACATAGGCGAAACTCAAGCTATGAAAGCCGCTTTAGGTGAACATGCCTATAAGGTCGCCATTAGCTCCACAAAATCAATGATTGGTCATATGTTAGGAGCTGCAGGTGGTATTGAAGCGGTTATTACGGCACTCAGTATCAAAAATCAAATTGCTCCAGCCACGATCAATCTTGATAATCAAGATCCTGAATGTGATCTCGATTATGTAGCCAATACCGCAAGAAATATGAAAATAGACATAGCGATGTCTAATTCCTTCGGCTTTGGCGGCACTAACGGCTCTTTGGTTTTCAAACGTTACGAATAAAATAAAGGCGCGCTTATCGTGTCCTTACTCAACATGTTAATTAATGGCCTTTATAGCCATCAAATTGATCCAGCAGATAGAGGCTTTCAATATGGCGATGGTTTATTTGAAACTATCGCCATAATCAATGGACAAGCTGTTTTTTTAGACCAGCATTTAGCGCGCCTACAAAAAGATTGTCATCGTCTTAAAATCCCCTACCCCGGCACTGATCTACTAACACTAGAAGTAGAGCAACTTGCTAAAAACTCAGGCAAGGCTGTACTTAAAATCATACTGACTCGTGGTGTCGGTGGACGCGGCTATCGCCAACCTGACCCTATTAAATCGACGCGTGTTTTAAGCTTACATCCCTATCCTGATTATCCTGATAGCTATAAAAATCAAGGTATCCACGCCCGATTTTGTGATATTCGCTTAGGATTAAATCCAGCCTTAGCTGGGATTAAACATCTTAATCGGCTTGAACAGGTCTTAGCACGATCAGAATGGTCGGATACGGCTATTCAAGAAGGCATCATGCTCGACTTTAATGACCACGTCATTGAAGGCACGATGACTAACCTTTTTTATATTAAAGACGACAGCATTTATACCTCAGCATTCACATTAACTGGTGTTTCTGGCATTATGCGCAGCATCATCATCATGCTTTGTGCTCGCCATCAACTGACTGTCATTGAACACGATTTTAACCAAGAAGCTCTTTTAGCGGCTGATGAAATCTTTGTCTGTAACTCTATTATTAATATTTGGCCGGTCACGGAACTTGCTGACATACACTTACCGGTAGGCGAGAAAACACAGCAGATACAAAGGTGGTTAGCTCAATTTCAAGACGAACAGTCCAATCAAGAACAACCTATTGCTGAACAAAAAATTGATCATAGTATTTTCTACAAGAGCGCTGATAACCTAACAAGATCAATTATCAGTTGTTCACGTAGACGAGTTTTCATAGCGATAGTTACGCTCTCTTTAGCCATACTTAGCGCATGGCTTAGTTTAGACTATCAAAAAGTCCTACACCAACCGGCGGTACTGAGTAAGACAGTAACTATTGAAATCACTAAAGGGGATTCTTTTAAGAAAATTACGACTAAGCTATTGGAGCAACAGGTCGTCTTTAAACCTTTTTGGTTTAGAGTCATTACGCTTGTAAACAAAACGTCCAATAAACTTAAAGCGGGTGAATATGAGCTATCGCCTAATCTGACCTTACCCGAAATAATAGACTTGTTTGTACAAGGAAAAACTAAACACTACGCTATAACTTTTCCAGAGGGTTGGACGGTTAAAGAACTTTTAGAGGCTCTTAAAAACAATCCCCATCTTGAACATAGCCTAACTACCAGTACCCCAGAGGATGTCATGACCCAACTGGGCATTACTGACGCTCATCCTGAAGGTCTATTCTTTCCTGATACTTACTTTTTTGAAAAACACAGTACCGATATCGAGCTATTAAAAAGAGCCTATAAGAAAATGCAACAGGTACTCGAACAAGAATGGAAAAATAGAGCCGATAACTTGCCACTAAAAACGCCCTACGAAGCATTAACTTTAGCCTCTATTATTGAAAAAGAAACCGCAGCGGTTACAGAAAGAACTTTAATTTCCGGTGTATTTAGCCGTCGCCTTGAAACAGACATGTTATTACAAACAGACCCCACCGTCATTTATGGCATGAATGACAATTACCAAGGCAATATTACTCATAATGATTTAATAACAGCGACACCTTACAACACCTATATTATTAAGGGCCTACCCCCTACACCTATTGCTATACCTGGGAAAGCGGCTATTAATGCGGCTCTGCATCCTGACAGCAGCAACAATATTTATTTTGTCGCACGCGGCGATGGCACTCATGTTTTTTCTGCAACATTAGAAGAACATAATCTAGCAGTTGATAACTTTCAAAGGAAGAAACCATGATCAGAGGTAAGTTCATTACCCTAGAAGGAGTAGAGGGTGTTGGCAAAACAACCAATCTACATTTTATTAAAGACTATATAGAAGAGCATAACATCTCAGCAGTTGTCACTCGCGAACCCGGCGGAACGCCGCTCGCTGAAAAAATTCGCCAACTATTGCTAGATAATGAGAGTGAAGCTGTTTCAGAAACCGCTGAACTTCTACTCATTTTTGCTGCTCGTGCTCAACATATCAAGCATGTTATTGAGCCCGCCTTAGCTCAAGGCTCTTGGGTGATTTGTGATCGATTTACTGATGCGACCTACGCTTACCAAGGCGGGGGTCGTAATATGCGCAATAGCACCATTGAATCCTTAGAAAATTGGGTACAAGGAACACTAAGACCCGATTTAACTATCTTACTCGATGCGCCTGTTGAAATTGGTTTAGAGCGAGCTAGGCAACGTAGCGCTTTTGACCGCTTTGAATCAGAAAAAATTAACTTTTTTGAACAGGTCAGACGTGCTTATTTATTACAATTAGAACTAAACCCTCAACGTATTAAACTTATTAAGGCTAACCAGCCCCTTATTGATGTACAAAAATCATTGATAGATCTGATTGGGCCCTTACTAAAATGAGCGTACTTCCTTGGCTACAACCCCACTGGCATCATCTGTGTGATTATAGCTCTCAAAACCGTGTACCACAGGCCTTACTGATTAGCGGTAACAAAGGTCTGGGTAAGTTACAACTGGCCACTCAATATGCAGCCAGCTTATTATGTGCTAACCCACAACCTAACGGCTTGGCATGTACTCATTGTAATAGCTGCTTGCTCTTCAAAGCACAAACTCACCCTGATTTTATTCAGCTTCAACCTGAAGAGCCCGTAAAGACCATTACCATTGGGCAAATTCGTCAGCTAATATCACGGTTAACCTTAAAGCCTCAGTTTGATAAGTATCGCGTTATTATTATCCATCCTGCCGAACTTATGAACAAAGCGGCTGCGAATGCTTTCTTAAAATATCTGGAAGAACCTACTGAGCGCACAGTGGTTATTTTAATTACGCACAAACCCACTCGCTTACTTGCAACCATTGTTAGTCGCTGTCAAAAACTAGCCATTAATCAGCCCGATATTTCCATCATCAACTCTTGGCTAAAACAACACACTGAACACCACGATGTTAATTTATTGCTCAATCTAGCCCAAGGCTCACCTTTACTAGCCTTGCACTATACTAAAGAGGACACATTGAGCCTTAGAAAGGATTGTTTCGAGGCATGGATCAATATTAGCAACCAACGTAACCATCCTGTGATAGTGGCAGAAAATTGGTTTAAACTAACGGCTCCCTCTTTATTAACATGGTTGACAACATGGGTTATCGATTTGATTAGATGTCACTATTCGACTAGCTCAACGGTCTTATATAATCCAGATTTTAAAGATCGTTTACAACGCTTAGCTGAAAAAACAGATCTCAAAGGTTTATATCAGTTATATGATTTAGTACTGATAAGGCAAAAACTCTTAGACACCCCTATTAATAAACAATCACTCTTTGAAGAAATTTTAATCACCTGGGCTGATCTTAATCTCAAAACACAAAAATAATAGCCGTGACTTCTAAAGAAAATACCTTATCTATTAGCATTACCGACAAGAATGCTTTGTATGCGGCTTATATGCCATTTGTTATTAATGGTGGCCTATTTATTTCAAGCAATTTACCTTATGAAATGGGACAAGACATTTCTATATTATTAACGTTAATGGATGAAATTGAGCCACTGGCTATTTCAGGCAAAATCATTTGGACGACACCACCTCGCTCGGACAATTATAGACCTAGCGGAATAGGCATACAATTCAGTAAAAATGATAACAATAATGTTCGTAACAAAATAGAAACCTATTTGGCCGGCACTTTGATGTCCGATCGCTCAACCTTTACTATGTAACCCTAAGCTATGCTAATAGATTCACATTGCCACTTAGATCGTATTGATCTAAGCCCTTATCAAGATGATTTTTCCTGCTTTATGCAAGAAGCCAGCGCACAAGAAATTGACCATCTTTTGTGTATTGCCATTGATCTGGAAGCTTATCCGGCGATGGTTGATTTAGTCTCCCCCTATCCACAAATTTCTCTGACGGTCGGCGTACACCCCAATGTACAAGATGGCAAAGATCCAAGCTTAGAGGAACTTATTGTGCTTGGGCAAGCGGATAAAGTCATAGGCATAGGTGAAACAGGGCTTGATTACTTTCGTAGTGTAGGTGATCTTGAATGGCAACATGAGCGCTTTAGAACCCACATCCGCGCAGCTAAAGCCCTCAAAAAACCGTTAATCATCCATACGCGTGCCGCTCAAATTGACACCTTGCGTCTATTAAAGGAAGAAAATGCCGGTGAAGTCGGTGGCATTATTCATTGTTTTACTGAAGACTGGGATTTTGCCCAAAAAGCCTTAGATTTAAATTTCTATATTTCTTTTTCTGGCATAGTCACGTTCAATAGTGCGCAAGAGATTAAAGACGTGGCCAAAAAAGTCCCCGCTGACCGATTTCTAATTGAAACAGATTCACCCTATTTAGCCCCAATCCCCTTTCGAGGTAGAACAAATTACCCAACCTATGTGCGTTATGTAGCAGAACACCTCGCTGAATTACGAGGCATCTCACTGACTAAAATTGCCGATCTATCTTCTCAAAACTTTCATAATCTTTTTTTCTAGCAACCCTCTAAAATCAGCGCATAGCATAAGCCGAGCTTAGGAGATCCATCATCATAAACGATGCGCTTTACTTTGTTGAGCACATCCTGTCATAGATAAGTCAAGCCCTTAAATATCATCTATTTTCAGGTCTATACCCTGCACGAAATCCTCCTTTTTTTAAAAATTAAAAATAGGCTTTGATTTCATGCAGTCAATATTCATT
>TBL_comb47_HYPODRAFT_10004684_pt1 | contig 15618 bp, 13 predicted proteins | sample TroBogypolimnion_40_FD_10682 | JGI IMG/M metagenome (IMG submission 10682)
CCGCCAGCAGTCACTCTTGGTTTAGTGTTTATTAACCCCCTATTTTTCTTGCTCACATTCACCGAAGTAAAGCCTTGGATTAATCGCATTGCCATTCTTTTGGGATGTATCTTTGGACCGATATTTTTCGCTATCGATCGTGATACCAGCTTGTTAACTGCAGGGCTCGTAGGTGGTACCTTGGCCTACTTTATTGATCGTAAATTCTTGCGCAAGAAAGCAGGGTTAATTGGTTGAATAATGCGATAGAAACCATGAATTCAGCACTCTCTGGTTGGGGTCTATGGATTGCTTTGGTGGGCGCTTGTCTTGGCACGTACTTCTGTAGGGCCATTGGGGTAATGCTGTCGCAAAGCATCAACCAAGATAGCGAAATCTTCCGCTGGTTAGCTGCAGTGACTTACACCATGGTTTCTGCTTTAACCATTCGCCTGATTGTGATGCCTCTAGGATTGATGGCGACTGTCCCGTTATGGATTCGGATTCTGATTTGCGCCCTAAGTATTGGCGTCATGGTCTCCAAACCTACTAAGCGATTGGTTCCAGCCTTATTGACTGGAACCCTGCTCATGGTAGGTTACGGCGTGATTCATTAAGTCACCCAAGCCGCTTCATTCAGCAATCAATATTAAAGATGTGCTGCCAATATTTTGGCGATATGTACAGCCTCTCTTTGAGTGCCATCAGCAATCTGGTGACGACAGCTCGTACCGTCTGCCACTACCCAGCTATCGGGTGACTTACGAATGCTAGGTAGCAAACTAGCCTCGGCCATCTGCTTAGAAACTTCAATATGCTCGGCTTCATAACCAAAACTGCCCGCCATGCCACAGCAAGAGGATTCGATTAGCTTAGGCTCTGCATTGGGAATCAGCTTGAGTAATTCCATTGCAGGTGTGACTGCAGCAAAGGACTTTTGATGGCAATGACCATGGAAAAGCACTGGCTTGCTCGCTGCTTTTAGATTCAGATTGAGTTTGCCCGCTTTGACCTCGTTCGCTAAAAACTCTTCTAAGAGCTGCGCATGCTGAGATATTGTCACTGCGCGTTCACCAAAGCCCATAACTAAAGCCTCATCTTTTAATGTAAAGAGACAAGAAGGCTCAAGACCAATGATAGGAATATTTTTACCTGCATAAGGTGCCAGGTGATTAACTAGCTCACCCAAGGTTTCTTTGGCTTTATCCACCATGCCGGCTGCAAGATAGGTTCTGCCACAGCAAAATTCTTTAGAGCAGGTATTTTGTTCTGTATTAGCTGCTTTGCTCTGACTCTTGTGCGGAATATGAATTTGGTAGCCTGCTGCCGTGAGCACTTTGATGGCAGCGATCAGATTTTCATCTTCAAAATAGGCGTTGAAAGTATCTGCTAGCAGTACCACTCCTTTTTGTTTCGATAGCTCATCAGCACTGTATTGATATGGCGTAATCGCTTTTGGATTGCTCCAGAAAGTTTTGCTCTTCCAAATAGGTAAGCTTCTTTGGGCAGAGATGCCCATGATCCACTCTTGTAGTTTGGCAATCGGTGCAATGTGATTGCGTAAATTGAGTAGCGCTGGCAAGAGTGGAATACTACTAATCGTACCCGCATATTTTGGTAAATAGGCAACTGCTAAATCACGCAATGAATGACCAACCCGTTTTTTATAGGCAGATAGGAACTCAATTTTCATCTTGGCCATGTCTACGCCAGTAGGGCACTCTCGGCGGCAGGCTTTACAGCTTACGCACAGCTCCATCACCTCTTTGATGGCATCACTACCAAGTGGGGATGATTCATCTTTCATATCGAGTTGATTAGAAAGCGCAAGACGTAAAGTATTGGCTCTGCCACGTGTGAGATGTTTTTCATCACGAGTAACGCGATAGCTGGGGCACATCACTTCAGCGTCGAACTTGCGGCAGTGGCCATTGTTGTTGCACATCTCTACTGCTTTAGCCAATCCCATAGCAGGGTCGCCACCAGTTCCCGGTGCGCTTGTCTCTTCAGTAACAGGATTATTTTGGACGTTCCAGGCAGACCAATCTAAGGCAGGCTGCAATGGAATCACTTTGTAGCTTGGTGGAAATCTAAAGTTGCTCGCATCATCCATCTTTGGTGGATTAATAATCTTCCCGGGATTAAATAATCCCTTTGGATCAAAAGTGGTTTTGATTTCTGCCAGAGCTTCTGTGATTTTGGGGCCAAACTGCCAAGAGATCCACTCGCCGCGACAGAGGCCATCGCCATGCTCACCACTATAAGCACCTTTATATTTGCGTACCAAGGCGGAGGCCTCTTCTGCAACTGCACGCATTTTCTGTGCGCCATCTCTACGCATATCCAATAGGGCGTACGTGTAATGTACCTACTGAAGCGTGGGCATACCAAGTACCACGTGAACCATATTTAGAAAAAACATCTGTTAATGCTTGCGTGTAATCAGCCAAACTCTCTAAGGGGACTGCACAGTCCTCAATAAAACTGACGGGCTTGCCATCACCCTTGAGGCTCATCATGATGTTAGACCCGCTTTGCGTACTTCCCACAAATTCTTTTGCAGACTGGCATCCGGCATTGGCACTACTGAGCCTGGAAGCCCTAAGTCACCCATGAGCTCCTCTAATGCCTTCAGCTTCTCTAATAGTGGGGCATGTGCCTCACCAGAAAACTCCACCAACAAAATCGCTTCTGGAGTTTGGGCTGTGTGATCAATGAGCGCGGTCTCAATTGTCTTTTTAAAGCTAGGGTTGCTGCGTGCTAGATCAATCATGGTGCGATCCACTAGCTCTACTGCAGTAGGCCCCAACTTGACGATATGTTGTGCACTATCCATCGCTTTATAAAAACTGGCAAAGTTCACAATGCCAAGCACTTTGTGTTTTGGTAAAGGCGCTAACTTGAGTTTGAGAGATTTGAAATACGCTAGCGTACCTTCGCTACCCACTAAGAGATGCGAGAGATTAACGCTACCATCTTGGGTATAAGGCAATTCACTTTGCGGATGAAAGATGTCCAGGTTATAGCCCGCTACTCGTCTAAGCACCTTTGGAAAATGGGTTTCGATTTCAGGTTGCAGAGTAGTGGCTAGGCCTTTAACAAAATCACCCAATTGCTTAGCAACACCAGAGCTGTTCGCGTAATTGCCAAACTCAGCAATTTGACCATTGGCGAGCCAAGCGTTAATGCCCAAAACGTTATGCACCATATTGCCGTAAGCAATCGAGCGGCTCCCGCAGGAGTTGTTGCCTGCCATACCACCAATAGTTGCCTGACCAGCAGTAGAGACATCTACCGGATACCAAAGGCCATGTTGTTTGAGGGAGCCATTAAGGTGATCGAGCACCATGCCGGGCTCAACCTCTACATAAGCTTTATCTAGATTGAGATCGAGAATATTTCTGAAGTATTTGCTGTTATCAATCACCAATGCGGCACCAGTAGTTTGGCCACACTGACTTGTGCCACCACCCCGAGGCAATACCGGGACACCCAGTTCAGCTGCAATCTGGATCGCTGTTGCAATGTCCTCTGCAGTCTTAGGCACAAATACCGCCACTGGCATGGCTTGGTAAATGGAGGCATCAGTTGCATAGCGACCGCGACTAGCGCTATCTGTCATGACTTCACCAGAAGTCTCTTGGCGTAGGCGTTTCGCTAAAGCGGCNNGGTCCACCATCAGCTCTTTGAGGTCTAAAGGTTTATTCATTTGATTATCTCCGCCGCTAATGGGCTTGCGGCTTCAGCCTTTAGTAGTTGCACTACAACATCNCGTTTGTTCATNACGTGCTGCATCATGATTTTGCGCATTCTCTTGCTATCGCGGGCCTTGAGGGCATCGAGCATTTCTTGATGCTCTTCAACTGCCTTCTCCCANTTGACACCGTCTTGGTTAGAGCGAAAGCGTAAAGCCTCGATACGCGCATTCACTTGTGAGAAGAGGCGAGTTAGCACCGGATTGTTGGCAGCTTGATTAATCAGATGATGAATTCGAAGATTGAGTTTGTAATAGCTTGATAAATCACGTCGCGCATACGAAGCCATCATTTCATACTGAAGGGCCTCTAATTCAGAAAGGGTGGCATCACTAATATTGTTGGCAGCCAGCTCTCCAGAGAAACCTTCTAAGTCTGCGATGACATCAAAGGTGTGAATTACATCTTCTAGGCTGAGTTGCAAGGCAATTGCACCACGATTGGCAATCAGCTCAACCAAGCCATCTGCAGCTAGGCGACGAATTGCTTCCCGGATTGGGGTGCGGGAAACATTCAAACTTTCGGCTAGCTCTCGCTCATTCAATTTGCTACCGGGGGTGATTTTTCCCTCAACCAATAGCAATCTGAGCTTTTGGAATGTCGCTTCATGCAGATTCTGGGAATTTGGCAGCTCTGTGACCGTCATAGTGAGAACCTAAAATTTGTATACAAAAATATGAATAACTCATATAAAGCATAAATAATGGGTTTTAATGCCTTATTCAATGATTTATTTTAAATAATTTGTATACAAAATAGAAAATTACCAAAAATTGTCTTACACTAGCTGCAGAACAGACTTTCAGAATTGACCCCTAATAAACATACCCATAGCGAGACAAAGCATGTTGAAACTAGATAACCACGCATCAGGACGCCATTTTTTACACATTCCTGGCCCAAGCCCGGCCCCGGCACGTGTATTGCGTGCCATTAGTTACCAAACCATCGACCATCGTGGTCCTGAGTTTGGTCAATTTGGTTTGAAGGTGCTCGATGGCATCAAGAAGATTTTTAAAACTGAGCAGCCGGTCATCATCTATTCCGCATCTGGAACGGGTGCATGGGAGGGTGCCATGGTCAACGTGCTTAATCCCGGCGATACCGTCTTGTTTTATGAGACCGGTCAGTTTGCCAACCTATGGCGTGCTCTTGCACAACGACTCGGATTGAAAGTGGAAGTGGTGGGTAAAGTTGGACAAGACTCTTGGCGTTGGGGTGTTGATGCATCTGTCATTGAAGAACGTTTGCGTAAAGACACACAACATGAAATCAAAGCAGTATGCGTAGTGCATAACGAAACTTCTACTGGCGTTACTTCGAATATTGCGGCGGTTCGTAAAGCGATTGACTCTCTGAAGCATCCAGCCTTGTTATTGGTGGATAGCGTGTCTGGCTTGGGTTCTGCGGACTATGAGCATGACAAGTGGGGTGCTGATGTGACGGTGTCTGGCTCACAAAAAGGCTTGATGTTGCCACCGGGCATTGGCTTTAATGCCCTGTCTCCAAAAGCAATTGAAGCAAGCAAGCACAGTACTTATCCAAAATCATATTGGGCTTGGGATGAAATCCTGGAGTCCAATAAAAATGGTTACTGGCCAACAACACCGAGTACCAATTTAATGTATGGCCTGCATGAAGCGATGGACATGATGATGGCAGAAGGATTGGATACGATCTTTGCTCGTCACCAACGTTTGGCTGCAGCTTGTCGTGAAGCTGTTAATGCATGGGGTTTAGAAATCCAGTGCCAAGACAAAGAGTGTTACTCACCAGTTCTTACTTGTATTGCTACACCCGAAGGAATGGATGCTGATGTATTGCGTAAGCATGCTTTGGAGAAATTCAATCTTTCATTGGGTACTGGCCTTGGAAAAATTAAGGGTAAGGCATTCCGTATTGGTCACTTAGGCGACTGCAATGAATTAAGCCTAATGGCTGCCTTAAGTGGTGTGGAAATGAGTTTGGGCTCTATGGGCTTTAAGCCTAAGGCTAGCGGTGTTGTGGCCGCCCAAGAATTCCTCAAATAATCACATTTGGGTGGAGACAGGGTGCAAATGAGCTAAACACAGGGTGGAGCAGGGCCTATNGGACNGNGCCAGGCTACACCCTTTATAATTCAAGCACTTATATAGATAGCACTTTCATCATATAAAACATATTCGAGACAAAAGGATTAAACATGTTGGCAACTAAACCGTATTTAACTCAAGCTGATGTTCAAAAGATTTTGGATGCAGCAGATAAACATGCTGCTAAAAATAATTGGGCAGTCACCATCGCCGTTTGTGATGATGGTGGTCATATGTTGGGTTTGATTCGTCGCGATGCTTGCGCTCCCCTTTCTTCTTATATTGCACAAGAGAAAGCTCGTACTGCGGCAATGGGTAAGCGCGAGACACGTGTTTATGAAGAGATCATTAATAACGGGCGCCATGCATTTTTATCAGCCCCTCATGTTTCAGGCATGCTTGAGGGTGGCGTCAATATCGAGGTAAATGGGTTTACCATCGGCGCAGTCGGCGTTTCCGGCGTTAAATCTGCGGAAGATGCTGAGACCGCTAAGGCTGGCATTGCCGCCATCTTGTAAGTTACCTTGACAAATACTGCTACTGAAATAAATTCATCTAACGGGGTTGGCGACTCAGTCGTTCCTAGCGCTGACCCTAGTGTTACTCCACCAGCAACAATCACTTTTGCTGATTTTGGTTTAGATCCGCTGATTCAAAAAGCGGTCGCTGAACAGGGTTACAACACTCCTACTCCGATTCAAGCTCAATCGATCCCGCATGTATTAGCGGGCAGCGATTTAATGGGTGCTGCGCAAACAGGTACTGGCAAAACAGCTGCCTTTGTATTGCCAATCATTCAAAAGATTCTGCGTCACGCTAGCAATAGCGCTTCACCAGCACGCCACCCAATTCGCGCGCTGGTCTTAACACCCACCAGAGAGTTGGCTGTGCAGGTTGCAGAAAATGCGGCCAATTACTCTAAACATACTGACTTACGTGCTGCCGTTGTCTATGGTGGCGTAGATATGAAGGAGCAAGTAGCAATTCTGCGTAATGGCGTTGAGATCTTGATTGCAACCCCCGGTCGTTTGTTGGATCACATTGGCTCGAAAGTTGCGAACCTTTCTCAAGTCGAGATTCTGGTTCTTGACGAAGCAGATCGCATGCTCGACATGGGATTCTTGCCAGATCTGCAGCGCATCATTAATTTGATTCCAGCGCAAAGACAAACACTACTGTTCTCAGCAACATTCTCACCAGAAATTAAAAAACTGGCGCAAAGTTATTTGCGGACACCGGTGACGGTTGAAGTGGCGCGTCAAAACGCTGCTGCCGATACTGTTAAGCAAGTGATTCACATGGTGTCGTCAAGTGATAAGCAACGTGCGATTGTGAAGGTGCTAGAGAACCGCACACGCCAAGGCTTATCACGTCAGTGCATCATCTTTACTAATAGCCGTTTAGGTTGTGCCAAGTTGGCGCGTGCCTTAGAGCGCGATGGCATTAAGGCTGGCGCGATTCATGGCGACAAGAGTCAGGGTGAACGTACTTTGACTCTAGATGCATTTAAATCGGGCGCTATCGAGGCCTTGGTAGCGACCGATGTAGCAGCCCGTGGACTAGATATCCCCGATATGCCTTGCGTGATTAATCACGAACTACCTTACAACGCTGAAGACTTTATTCACCGCATTGGTCGAACAGGTCGCGCGGGCAGTACAGGTGATGCGATTGCCTTGGTAGATGCTAGTGAAAAACGTTTACTGGATGACATCGAAAAATTGATGAAGCGTAAGCTGGACATCAAACCTTTGCCTGAGGGAATTCCTTCATACGCTAAGCCATCTAGTAGTGCTGCGCCTGGCAAAGGGGCAGACCCATTCTTCTACAAACCATACGAGCCAACTGCTGCAGCGCAGTCAGTGGGCGATGCCGTAAAGGCTGAAGAGAAAAAAGTCGGCATTGTGGCGGCTAAGCCAGCCGTGGGCGCTTTGTTGGGCGGCTTCAAAAAGAAATAAAGCCATCAAAAGCAAGCAGGCTCTGCCTGTTAGCTTTTCCAGGCATGAGTGGCTGCTAAAAGCCACTCTGCAATGGTGATACTCTCACTATCAGGCAATTCATTTAATCCTAAATGTTGTGCAGCCTTGCGTAATTCGGTAAGTGCATGTTGCGCATCTTGCGTATTAATTTGGTTTGCCAAGGTCTGCTTACTGAGCTTTTCACCATGCTCATTTAAAACCAGTGGCAGATGCTTATATAGGGGTGTTGCGTAGCCCAACATATTCTGTAGATAAATTTGTCTTGCGGTATTGCTGAGCAAATCTGCGCCGCGCACGATATGAGTGATGCCTTGCTCCGCATCATCCACTACAACGGCGAGTTGATAGGTAAATAGACCATCACTTCTTTTAAGGATGAAGTCACCCACTTGCTTGTTGAGATCTTGGCTTTGTTGCCCCAGAGATAGATCCTCAAACGCAATCTTGCAATGAGGGGGTAGAGCGATTCGCCAAGCAAGCTTACCCCCGAGAATTACCTCGCTTGAATTCATCTCCAATGATTTTGGTCGGCAAGTGCCGGGATAAATCTGCTCTTGATTGCGGGGAGTATGAATTCCTAGCCCATGCAGGGTATTGGCGATCGTTTGTCTGGAGCAGGAGCAAGGGTAAAGATATTTGAGCCCGTTCAGGCGCTCTAAAGCCCGTTGGTAGCGTTCTTGCTGTTGTGACTGATAAGTGGGTTCATCGTCCCAGAAAAGCCCACAGGCAAGCAATTGAGACTGGATTTGCTGGTCAGCACCCGGGATGCATCTTGGGGTGTCTAAATCCTCGATTCTGAGGAGCCATTTACCCCCATTTTTACGGGCATCCAACCAGCTTCCCAAGGCGGCAACCAGGGATCCGGCATGGAGTGGTCCGGTAGGCGAAGGGGCAAATCGCCCGCGATAGCCGTCGGCTGGGGATGAGGGGTTTTTAAGCGTAGACACAGCTAAAATCATCTCATGGCTTTACCCCGTTTTGTTCATCTTCGCATCCATTCCGAGTTTTCGATAACGGATGGAGTCGTGCGCATTGATGATGCAGTGGCAGCTGCCGCCAAGGATGAAATGGGGGCATTAGCCTTAACCGATTTAAGCAATTTATTTGGTTTAGTGCGGTTTTATACAGCCGCTCGTTCTGGCGGGATTAAGCCGATTGCCGGAGCGGATGTTTGGGTGAGTAACCCCCAGGATCCAGATCAACCACATCGACTACTTTTGCTAGTCCAAAACCATTCTGGCTATCTCAATCTTTGTGAGCTACTCAGTAGGGCTTCTTTAGAAAATCAATCTCGTGGCCGCGCTGAGGTCGATTCAGCATGGTTTAGTGAGCCTGCGGCAAAAGCTGAAGACAAAAAAGCTAAGAGAACACTTGCCTATGGATTAATTGCACTCTCCGGTGCGCGCATGGGTGAAGTTGGGAGTGCATTATTGGCGGGTCAAGAGGATCAGGCCAAGATTGCTGCAAGACGTTTTGAAAAGCTCTTTCCTAAATCGTTCTATATCGAAGTTCAACGTGGTGGTCACCCCCAGGATGAAAAGCAGCTCCAGCTAGCCTGTCATCTAGCGAGTGAGCTAGACCTTCCCGTAGTAGCAACGCACCCTGTGCAGTTTATGCAAAAGAGTGACTACATAGCTCATGAGGCACGGGTATGTATTGCTGAAGGTGAGCTGCTGGGTAATCCGCGTCGTCAAAAGAAATTCAATGAAGAGCAGTATTTTTTAAGTCAAGCAGAGATGGAGAAGCGCTTTGCTGATTTACCGGCCGCTATTGCCAACTCAGTAGAAATTGCCAAGCGTTGTAATTTATCTCTGGTGCTTGGTCAGCCGCGCTTGCCGGATTTCCCAACGCCGCCTGGCATCACTCTTGATGATTATTTATTACAACAATCCGAGATTGGCCTAGCGCGCCATATGGAGCGTAATTTCCCAGACGCTGAAGAGCGTGCCAAAGAAGCGCCGCGCTATCACGAGCGTTTGGTGTTTGAGGTGAAGACAATTTCTCAAATGGGATTTCCGGGTTACTTCTTAATCGTTGCAGACTTTATTAACTGGGCGAAAAATAATGGCGTGCCAGTAGGTCCTGGTCGAGGATCAGGCGCAGGCTCTTTAGTTGCCTATTCATTAGGAATTACAGATCTAGATCCACTACGCTACAACTTACTCTTTGAGCGCTTCTTAAATCCAGAGCGGGTATCGATGCCCGACTTCGATATCGACTTTTGCCAACATGGTCGTGACCGTGTGATTCAGTATGTTAAAGACAAATACGGTAAAGACGCAGTTAGCCAAATTGCTACCTTCGGTACGATGGCTGCTAGAGCGGCGATTCGTGACGTCGGTCGCGTTTTAGAGCAGGGCTATAACTTCGTTGACGGTATCGCTAAGCTGGTTCCGAATAAGCCAGGTCAATACATGACTATTGAAATGGCCAAGAAAGAAGAAAAGCAACTAGCGGAACGCGAAAAGAATGAAGATGAAGTCCGTCAACTGCTCTCCCTAGCCCAACAATTAGAGGGCATGACTCGTAACGTGGGTATGCATGCTGGTGGCGTACTGATTGCCCCAGGGCGCCTCACTGATTTTTGCCCTCTGTACACTCAAGAAACAAAAGAACAAGATAGCAGCTCTGTCATTAGTCAGTTTGATAAAGATGATGTAGAGGCGATTGGCTTAGTCAAGTTCGACTTCTTAGGTTTGACCACGCTCACGATCTTGGCGGCAGCTGAGCGCTGGATTAAGGCTCTACATACCGACCGCAAAGATTGGACGATTGGTGATATAGCGCTAGATGATGAAAAAGCGTTTGATGTTCTCAAGAAAGCCAATACGGTTGCGGTATTTCAGCTAGAAAGTCGCGGCATGCAAGGCATGCTGCGTGAGGCCAAGCCTGACCGCTTTGAGGACATTATTGCTTTGGTGGCTCTGTATCGTCCAGGTCCAATGGATTTGATCCCAGACTTTATTGAGCGTAAGCACGGCCGACAAAAAGTAGAGTATCCGGATCCGCGTATCGAGCCCGTTTTGCGAGAGACCTACGGCATCATGGTTTACCAAGAGCAGGTCATGCAGATGGCCCAGATGATTGGCGGGTATTCATTGGGTGGCGCAGACATGTTGCGACGCGCGATGGGCAAGAAAAAACCGGAAGAGATGGCGCAGCATCGCAAGATTTTTAGTGATGGTGCAAAAGCAGGCGGTATTACCGAAGGTAAAGCCAACGAGATTTATGACTTGATGGAGCGCTTTGCGGGGTATGGATTTAATAAATCCCATGCGGCTGCTTATGCACTCTTGGCTTATCAGACTGCATGGCTGAAGGCTTACTATCCTGCCGAATTTATGGCAGCCAACTTATCGCTTGCGATGGATGACACCGATAAGGTGAAGATTCTGTATGACGACTGCTTGGCAAATCAGATTCGAGTGTTCTCTCCAGATATCAATACTGGAGTCTATGAGTTCACACCGCTGCGTGCTCCAGATGCGGCACCAGATGCACCCCTCAGTCACATTCGTTATGGCTTGGGGGCTGTTAGGGGCACTGGTGAAGCGGCAATCGAAGCAATTGTGAAAGCTCGCCAAACTGGCGGACCATTTAAAGACCTGTTTGATTTCTGTGCACGGGTTGACCGTAGGCAAGTGAATCGTCGTGCGATTGAGGCATTAATGCGCGCAGGTGCATTTGATAGTCTCTATCGAGATTCCGTACCTGCAGGTGGAAATCTGTATGACATCCGCTCGACCTTGCTTGCCTCCTTAGCAAGGGCAATCGAAGCTGCAGAGCAAGCAGAGGCCTCGATTCATCAAGTGAGTTTGTTTGAGGTTGCTGGTGAGGATCACCGCCATCTACCAGAATTGGTTCGTGAACCAATCTGGTCTGAGAAAAAACGTCTTCAAGAGGAAAAAACGGCTTTAGGCCTTTGCCTAACGGGACACATGTTTGATGCTTATCGTGACGAGACTGCTCACTTTATTCGTCAGCCTCTGTCAAAAATTACTGAAGGCAAGGATCAACTGATTGCAGGCATCGTCACCTCGGCCCGTATGCTTACCGGTCAGCGCGGCCGCATGATGATCGCAACAATTGATGATGGTACTGCCGCACTAGAGGTGACGTTATATAGCGAAGTCTACGAACCAAATCGTTCATGGCTAAAAGAAGACGAATTGCTAGTCGCTAAAGTCAATGTCACGCCAGACAAATTCTCTGGTGGAATGCGAATTGTTTCTGAAGCGGTAATGGATATCACTGGGGCGCGCATGCGCTTTGCCCGTAATGTTCATGTATGCATTGATTCAGCGGTAGATGTCAGAATGTTACGAAGCCAAATCGGACCCTACCTGATGTCGAATCGGGCACGCGATCCTAAATTCGGTGCGCACATGGCTAGCGCAAAAGATGGTGTGAAGGGCTTAATGCTGACGGCAGCTGTGACAACTAGTGGTGGTGCGTGCTTAATGCAATTCCCAGAAGAGATGCGAATTTACCCTGACGATGCTTGTTTGCATAGTCTTAATCAACTATTGGCATCAAAGCAAAAAGACCCTGTTCTGGTTCAGTACCACTAAGCTACTCAGCCTCAGGGTTGCCCTAATACTTTTTCTATAGCATCTATTACTTGGGTTGGCTCAAGTAAGTCTAAGCATTCACTATAGCTATCGGCGCGATCTAAACAACCCGCTTTTCGGCAGGGTACACACTCCCCGGGGCCTTGCAAGATCGTAATATTGCCAACTGTTTGAGAGCGGGCGCGCAATTGGTATGGTTGATCGCCAATAAAGCCATTGGGCCAGGGCCCGAAATTTGTGGGTGGTGTAGCGCCAAATAAAGTAATTGTCGGGGTATTGCAAGCTGCTGCTAAATGCGTAATAGAGGTATCGACGCCGATATATAAAGAGGCTGCCCTCAACAAAGAACCAGCCTGCGGAATCGAGAGCTTACCAGCGGTATTAATTACCTGCTTGCGAATACTGTCCTCAAGTAGCGAAAAAATGTCATGATTGAGCTGCAGATCTTGTTTCGCGGGAGAGGCGCTCAGCACTACCTGAAACCCCCGTTTCGCTAAATAAGTAATGATTTTTTGCCAATACGCTAATGGCCAACGTTTATATGCAGTTAATGGGCCAGGATGTATCACTACATAAGGCTGAGTGAGTTCTCCAGCAATGACGGGTGTTAACGCTTCACCAATCGGTGGGGTGACCTTAATGGGCTTAGAAAATAATTCCAAGGGATTGCGGAAAAAGACTTCAAGCAAGCGTAGTTTTTCAGCAATGACATGCTGGCTAAAGTAGTCAACATCAACGGTATGCATGCAGATGAACTTCTTCCAGGCATTTTGTCGATTCGATTTATCTGTAGCCTTACTTTGCTTACCTTGAGGATGCCCTCCTAAAACGCCTACACGGTGAAAGGCGGAGACCAAACCATAGAGATAGGCTCTATCACTTGGTTGGGTAACAAATGCAAGATCATAGCGCTGAAATAAACGGTTAAAGAGTGAGAGGTACTCCCCAAATCCTGGTCTATCGGAGGTTTCGATGACTTGTGCAATATCAGGATTGCCCTTGAGCATCTCCAATTTACCCTTGTAGCCCAAAAAATGAAACTCGGCATCTGGCCAAAGTTCACGAGCTTTACTAATGAGAGGTGTTGTAACCAGCACATCCCCGATTTGCCGTGTGGCAATGAATAAAACTTTCTTTGGTTTAAGGTTGGAAAAGTGAGTCATAGTGTTAACTCTTACATTGCCTTTGCCAAAATCTTTTCACGAACTCGGCGGGCATTCTCAGCAGCATTACTTTGGTCGTGTATCTTATGAAAGAGGTGTAGAACCTCAGTTGACCATGATCCTGACTTCCGTTTGATGTGATGGCGTTGTAAGCGAAAGATAAAGTCAGCATCTTCATGACCCCAGCCAGTCATCGTTTCATCAAAACCATTGATTGCCTCAGCATCTGCTTTCCAGCAAGCCATATTGCAGCCTTTAATGCGACGCCAAACAAACTTTTGATAGTCCCGCCATCCGCCATTCCCAAATTTAATTTTCAGGGGCCAGTACTTATTGATGCCACCACGCAAACGCTCACTTAAGAGTTTGGAGTGAAATAGTGAGAAGTCCCAAGCTGGCCAGGTAAGCAGGCCTTGAGTGAGCTTTTCATCAAGCAAGACTCTGCTGCCGGTAACTAGATAGCCTTTTTCTGAAAGCTGGCGATGACGTGCAACAAAATCTGGCTGAACAATGCAGTCGCCATCTAAAAAAATGAGGTAATTCCCTTTGGCGGCAGCAATCGCTTGATTCAAGATTTTGGTTTTCCGAAAGCCTTGATCGTCTTGCCATAGATGCGCAATAGAAATAGGGTGGGATGCTTTAAAAGCGTCGATGACTTGCTTGGTACTATCGCTTGAACCATCGTCAGCAATAATAATTTCAAAATCACGGTCTGTTTGGGTGGCCAGTGATTCGAGGCAGAGCTTAAGGGCTTGTGGCCAGTTATAAGTAGCCAACAAAATGGAAATCATTTACGGGCTTCCTGGTTTAGGTGCCAGAGTTTGATATAGCGATAGTAGGTCCCCTGACCATTCGAAATGGCCAAAGCAAATCCTTGGGCTCCATCCAAGAATCCAGCGCGAATGATGTAAGTACGAATAAAGGCCCAGACTCCATGCAAGACTGCTGTTAAAGGATTGCTGGTTTTGCCTTTGGCAAAAGCTTGCTCAGCCGAGGCCGTTGAATAACGGTCCAGTTTTTGCAAGACTTGGGAGTAGTTCATAAAACTGTAATGCAGCATGGGATTCTCTAGCTTAGCCACTTGCCCTTTAGGAATGAGGCGTTCGTGTACCAGGTCATCGGAAAAGCGGGCGGTCCCCCGCTTAAAAAGTCGGTCAACATAGTCTGGACTCCAGCCAGAGTGGCGGATAAAGCGACCGCAATACCAAGACAGCCTAGGAATGGCAAAACAGTCAATATGGGCGCTATGGTGAATGGCCGTCAGAATTTCTGATCTTAGGGCGGGGGTAAGCCGCTCATCGGCATCTAAAGATAGAACCCATTCACCTGTAGCGAGCTCTAGGGCGCGATTCTTTTGGGGGCCAAAGCCCGGCCAATCCGATGGCTGAGCAATGGTAGCGCCATGATTTTGGGCGATTTCTAGAGTGCGATCAGTGCTATTGGTGTCGACCACGACAATCTGCTGGGCAATGCCTTCCAATGAGGCCAGGCAATCCTCTAAATTGGCCTCTTCATTGCGGGTGATGAGTATGACGGATAAGGTGGGCATAATTCATTATATGAATGCTCAAGACCGTACCGCCCTAAATCGCTTAATTACCTACCTCAAGCCCCATATTGGGCTGATTATTGGCTCCCTGATAGCTATGGCTATTGTTGCGGGGGCTGAGACCTCTATACCTGCCTTGATGAAGCCTTTATTAGACCGCGGGTTCACTGGTCAGCTCAATAGCAAGTTATGGCAAGTGCCAGTTTTCTTGGTAGGTTTGGCCATGGTGCGGAGCTTGGCACAGTTTTTATCGAATTACTTACTTACCCGAGTGATTAATGCGGTTCTCTTGAAGCTTCGTGAGCAAATGTTCCAAACCTTGCTACATGCAAGTACTACTTTTTTCCAGAAGAACTCCGCTTCTAATTTAATTAATGCGGTTGTTTTTGAAGTAAATAATGTTCTCTCAGTTATGGGGGGGATGCTAATTAGCTTGGTGCGTGATTCTCTCACTGTAGTGGGCTTGATGGGTTACTTGATTTACCTCAACTGGCAATTAACTTTGGTCGTTTTATTTATTTTTCCAGTGATCGCATTGATCATGACTAAG